>Ga0105238_10003766_pt1 | contig 15070 bp, 11 predicted proteins | sample KBSC34metaG_FD_81526 | JGI IMG/M metagenome (GOLD analysis project Ga0105238, IMG submission 81526) | Corn rhizosphere microbial communities from Kellogg Biological Station, Michigan, USA - KBS C3-4 metaG | ecosystem: Host-associated > Plants > Roots > Rhizosphere > Soil | place: Michigan, USA... | reverse complement strand
TAGAGCATGTCGCGCAGCGTGAATTTGCACTTCACTTCCAGCGGGCCCACTTTGGTGACAAACGTTACCTGCTTGTCATCCGGGGTAATCGGAAGCACGCGTGAAAAGTAGTACAGAGTTCCGGAGGGCGAGAGCGGCGTGCGCGGCGCGATATTGACTCGTTGCAGTTCGAGTGGATCGCCCCTGCGCTCCAGCCGTGTGCTTTCCCTTAAGACCTCCATCTTTTGCTGACGTTCGGCCGCGCTATCATCGTCGGTCGGCACGCTCGCGCCGGGGATGTCTCCTAGCAAAGCGATGATGTAGTTCTCGTCAGCATCTGCCATTTTGGTCGCCTTCATGGCGTCTCGAACTGGCAACGAGGATTCCCAGCGGACGATCGCGCTCCACCCTTTTCTGCCACTCACGGCGGGAACCGATTTTCCGTCGGGTGCCTCGTACGGCCGGGGCCCGTACACTCCCCCTGCATACGGTGCAGACGAAACTCCCTTGTGCGTCGCGCTGTCGAAAATGGAGGCCTCCTTGGCCCACGGCGATTTCGTCAGCATCTGCTGAACTTCGTCGCCGGTCCAGTCCGCCGGCTTCTTGTCGTTCCAGAAATCCTTGGCCCAGCCGTAGGTGGCGGCGGCGAATCCTAAGCCGCTTACGAAGGCTCTTCGGCTGAAGGGAGTGGTCATCGCTCATTCGACGTCGAATGCGCGCCGTGGGTTACCCCAGCGGCAGTGCACCGTTCACGCGCTTATTTGAAAATATCCTTGAGGCGGCCAAAGAAACTTTTTGATTTCTTGGCTGGCTCCGGCTGCGGTGGTGTGGCCGGTGTGATCGAAATGCTGGTTACCGGGGCGGGCGCCGCCGCCGCGGGTTTACCGTTCTCCGCCACTACTGGATTTCGCTCTCCCGTTACAGGCGCCACCGGATCCCATCCTGACACTTGGGTGCGGCCGCCGCCATGCAGATTGCAGGCTTCAACCGGTTGAGTGCCCGCGATAAACACTTCACTGCGCACCTTGGGGCACCCGGGCGTGGCGAGTAATCCGTTGTCGGCGTCAATGTCGGCGGTGACCACGCCCTCGGGCGCTTCAAATTCATGCACGTTGCGATACTGGCGATGCTGGTGCGCCCGCTTCATGAACTCAGTCCAAATGGGCAGCGCACTGCGCGCGCCTTCAAGTTTGAAGTCGCGGTTATCGTCAAAGCCCACCCACACCACGCAGATCAGCTTGGATGTGAAACCCGCAAACCAACCATCGCGCGAGGTTCCGGTCTTGCCGGCCGCCGGTAGTACGAATCCACGTCCGCGCACGCCGGCCGCGGTTCCGGTCCGCATCACCTCTTCCATCATGCTCACCATCAGGTACGCGACCCGCGGGTCGATAGCCTGTTTATCCTGCGGCTGGTTTTGATAAACCGTGTGGCCTTGCTGGTCGCGGATAGCGTCGATATAACCAGGCTTCTTCAAAACCCCGCCATTGGGAAACACGGTGTAAGCACCCGCGATCTCGATTGGCATCACTTCGTATGCGCCTAGAGCGATGGCCGGCGTAGGCTGGATATCCAGATTCAGGCCCACGGCGCGCGCCGTCGCCGCCACTTTGTCAAAACCTATCATCTCCGCGACTTTCACCGCCGGAATGTTCATGGAATGCGCCAACGCCCGGCGCAGCGTAACCGTCCCGGAATATTCGTTTTTGAAATCGGCCGGCTCGTAGGTCTTGTCGTCGAACATGAAAGTGGTGGGTTCGTCGACTACCGTGGTGGCCGGCGTGATCACCTGGCCGCCTTCCTTGAGCGTTTCGCTGAAAGCCGCGGTGTAGACGAACGGTTTAAATGAAGATCCCGGCTGCCGCTTGGCGACCGCGTGGTTCAACTGGCTAGTCCCATAACTGCGGCCGCCCACCAGCGCTTTCACCTTGCCGGTTTCCGCATCTAGAACCACCAGTGCCACCTGCGCCAACGGCATTTCGTCGGTGCCATATTTCTTGCTCCGGCGTTTCCACTGGGTGTCGGTTTCCTGAATCCCCACACGCACCGCTTCTACCGCATCGCGCTGCAGGTTCATATCCAGCGTGGTATAGACCCGGAAAGAATTATTCTGCAGATCGTAATCTTGAAAACGATTCTGCATGGTGTCGTTCACCAGGTCCACGAAATACGGAGCGTCCGTCGATTCCGACGCCCCTTGCACCACCTTCAGCGACGAAGCGGCCGCGTCCTCATATTCCTGCTGGGTCAGATATCCGTTCTCATGCATGGCCTTGAGCACCAGGTTGCGGCGGTTGCGAGCACGCTCGGGATAGCGGAATGGATTGCGGCCCACCGGCGCCTGAATCAGCCCGGCGAGCAGTGCCGCGTCGGCTGCATTCACATCGGCCAGATCTTTACCCAGATAAACATTCGCGGCTTCGCCGAAACCGTGTATGGCGAAGCTTCCCTGGTGGCCCAGATCGATGGCGTTGGCGTAGTCTTCAAAGATTTGTTCTTTGGTGAGCTGCTGCTCCAAGTGAAGAGTAATCAGAGTTTCGGGAATCTTGCGGCGCCATCCGCGCTCCGGCCCCAGCCATAGGGTGCGCGCCAGTTGCTGCGTGATGGTCGACGCCCCTTGCATACCGCGTCGCCCTTCAATATCCACCAGAATGGCGCGGGCAATGCCGATCGGATCAAACCCGGCGTGCTGGAAGAAATGCTTGTCCTCCGCCGAGAGCGCAGCGTTCACCATGACCTTCGGAATATCCGCGAAGCGCACCAGGCGCCGCTTCTCGCGCTTCTGGTCGAACAGGTTGGTGATAGGCTCCGGCTCCAGATCGTACTCGGTCCGTTGGGTGTGATCGCGCAGCGAAATAATCTGCGTGACCTTGCCTTTATCGATCTTGATCACCGCGCCTTCGTTATCGTAAGCCTCCGGCCCCGGATTGATTTCCACCGCATCCGGCCGCTGGTGATACCAGCCCAAGCGGTTGCGGTTCGACTCGGTATAGCCAGTGCGCCGCAGATAATCGGCGATTTCATCCGGCTCGGTCCGATCCCCCACCATGACCGGCTGCGGAGCCGCATACAGCATGGAAGTGTTAGCGAACGGTCCGTTGCGCAGCTTCTCCTCGATAATCTTCGCGTACTTGTGATAGTAGAACGTGAAAACGCCTACCGACACCGAGCTCAGCACCAGGAATGCAATCAGAAACGCGCGGCCCCACGGATTCGTCAGGAACCGAACCAGGAGGGACTTCTTTAAAGGTGGGGGCTTATTTGCCACTGAGGTTTCCGCTAAATGCGTCCGTCATCGCTTGGTTTCTTCGAGTGCGTACAATTCTTTCCAGATGTCTTCATTGGGCGTCCAGTCGGGATTCTGGTGGCCGGTAATTTGTAGCTCGTCCACCTTTAGGGTACCGTGCCCGTAGAGACAAATGTATTCAGTTTTGGGCGCACCGAAGAGCACGTGGGTCCAGGAACCGGTGTGTACCGGCATGCGCAACCGGCGCAGGCAAGTGCGGCACCGGTAGCGCTGGTCAAGCACGATCAGCCACAGTAATCCGGCCGCGAACAGCCAGAAAACGAGCATGATGAAGGTGTAATTCAGGTCCGTAACGAAGGGATCGCGGAACCGCATGTGCATGAAGGTTTCCGGCGCGGGCATGACCGCAGCCATCAGCCGGCGAGTGCCCCAGAGGATTCCCGCAGCAGCCACCAGCTTCGCAAACAGGTAGGCCCAATACCTCATAAGATCCTCTCTAAGTTTGGCACATTCACGCGCCACCGACTGATACCGGATTCGAGTCAATTTATAAGACGTAACATAGCTCAGATTGTTCCAATATCGATAGTTGTAAGAAAGACTGCCGGTGACTGTTCAAATCACGCCTTCCGGCCGATACCAATCAGGTTGGTGGTTTTCAGCCAGTTTGTGGATGCGATCAATTCCTTAACTCGTTGCGAATCAATATCCTCGTTTGGAACGACGCTTGCCACAGAAGAGTTGAATCGTGGATGCCATGAGACGGTTTGCTACTCCAGTCGCTTTTCTGACGCTCAGCCTCACGGCTGGGTTTCTGGCATGGGCACAGCCGTATCCGCAGGGTCAATATTCTCCGCCGGGTCAGACCCAAGGCCTACAACAAGATGATCCCGCGGACGCCGCCGAGCATAGTGTCGGCCGCCTGAGTTTGATCAACGGCTCCGTTCGCTTGATTCGCGGCGATTCGGGCGAGTCCGTGCCCGCAAACCTCAACGAACCGCTGGTTACCACCGACCGTGTCCTTACCGGCCAAGGCGCGCGCGCTGAAATCCAATTCGAACCGGGTAGCATGATCCGCCTGGACGCACACACCGAGGTGCGCATGGGCGACCTCCAATACCGTCACTACCTGGTGCAGATCAGTGAGGGAACCACACTATTCCGTATCCTGGAGGACACCGACGCCCGGATTGAAATCAGCACGCCCAGCGTTTCCGTGGCGCCGCTGCGAGCGGGCATCTATCGCGTGGCCGTGCGCCGCGATGGATCGAGCGAAATCACCGTGCGCATGGGCGAAGCCGAACTGAACTCTCCTTCTGGCTCGGAGCGCCTTTCCGCTGGCCAGACCATGTATTCGCGTGGACCGATCGACAGCCCTGAGTTCCGGAACGCCGCCGCGATTCCCTTTGATGAGTGGGATCGTTGGAACGCCGATCGTGATCGTTTCTTTGAACGTGCTCCGGATGTCTCACGTTTTGCCGGTCCGGATATCGAAGGTGCGCAGGAACTGGGCAACTACGGCCGCTGGGTTTGGGACGGGCAATATGGATACGTATGGGTGCCAAGCAACGTGCCATCCGATTGGGCCCCGTATCGTGACGGCCGCTGGGAAGACGTCGATTATTACGGTTGGAGCTGGGTAGGAAATGAGCCTTGGGGCTGGGCGCCGTATCACTACGGCAATTGGTATCGCGCCTCATTTGGATGGGCGTGGTATCCCGGTGCGATTGGGCCGCGCCATTACTGGAGGCCCGCGACGGTTGGTTTCTTCGGATTCGGTGAGCCCGGCTTCGGCGTAAGCCTGGGATTCGGATACGGCAACGTCGGGTGGGTGCCGCTCGCCCCGTTCGAACGGTATCGCCCGTGGTACGGCCGTGGATATGCGGGTGGCCGAAACGTCGCGATTGCGAACAACACGAACATCGCGAATATCTACCGCAATGCCCGCTTCAACGGAGCCGTCACCGGCCTGCGGGCAGGGGACTTCGGACGTGTCGGTGTAGGCCGCAACGCTTTTGTGCGCCCCAATTCGTCGGATCTTGCTCGCGCCGGAGTCGTGAACGGTGGAACGCCCTTCGCGCCTGGGCGCAACTCTTCTACGCGGAGCTTTGGCCCGGCCGGAGCGTCACGGTTTAACAATTTCAGATCGAGTGATCGCTCAGGTAATGTCGTCCGGCTCGATGGCCCGTCGAATAATGGCGGCTGGCGGCGTCTCGAATCGCAACCCGGCGCGCCGTCCATGGGGGGCAACCGTCCCGACGTCCGCACGTTTTCGCCGCAGCGCACGGTGCCGCAGCCCGTGCGGATCAGCCCGCCGATCGTGAACAACCGCTTTGAGCAGCGTCCTGATCCCCAGCGCGGAAATGGCAATCGAGAGTTCGGAAACTTCGGTGGACAGCGGCCCGGGCCCGGCGGATTTGGAGCGCCCCCCCCGCAGCAGGCGGATCCCGTCAACAGCCCCCCGCGCGGAAATCCCGGATATAATCGACCTCCGCAAGGTGGTGGCGGAGGCGGCGGCTATCGCGGGGCTCCTCCATCCGGCGGCGGTGGACCGCGTGGCGGTGGAGGCGGCGGATCTCGCGGTGGCGGTGGAGCCCATGGCGGAGGCCACGGCCGGTAACGATCTTCCCTCGGCCCGGTAGAGCAACAATTTCTACCGGGCCTATTTTCATTTTCACCCGCGCCTCTTCTTTCCCGCGTCCTGCGCTTCTGCTATAACTAGAGGTCGAATTGGCCCAGGAGATCCCATGAAGACTAGCGCCCTGCTTGCCCTTGTTTTCGGAGCCGCGTTGATCCGCGCCGCCGAATATCCGGCCCCCGTCGAAGGCGACTGGGTGGTCCACGACTTCCGTTTTCACACCGGCGAAACAATCCCGGATTTGCGCATGCACTACACCACAGTAGGCGCGCGCACCGGCGAACCGGTTCTCATTCTGCACGGCACCAACGGCACGGGCCGAGCGTTTCTGCGGCCGGATTTTGCGGGCGAGCTTTTTGGGCCCGGCCAGCCGCTCGACGCCGCCACCCACTTCATCATCCTGCCCGACGCCGTCGGAGCGGGGAAATCGTCAAAGCCCTCCGACGGCCTGCGTACCCGTTTCCCGCGATACAACTATGACGACATGGTACAGGCGCAGTATCGCTTGGTGAAGGAGCACCTGGGAATCGGGCATTTGCGAGTCGTGATGGGTACTTCCATGGGAGGCATGCTGGTCTGGATTTGGGGAGAGAAGTATCCCGACTTCATGGACGCCCTCGTCCCGACGGCCGCTACGCCCAGCGCGATGGCGGGCAGGAATTGGATGATGCGCCGGATGATCGTCGACCTTATCCATAACGATCCGGAATGGAATGGCGGCAACTACACTCGGCAGCCGCACAGTTTGAAGCTTGCACAGGTCTACTTCGGCGTCGCCACCAGCGGTGGAACGCAGGCAATTTACCGGGCCGCACCCACGCGCGAGAAGGCCGATCAGATCCTCGACCAGCGGCTGGCACAAGACTCAAACGCCGATGCCAACGACGTCATCTACCAGATGGAAGGCTCGCGCGATTACGATCCCGCGCCGGCCTTGGAAAGCATTCAAGCACGGTTGCTGGCCATTAATTCGGCCGACGATGAACGCAATCCCGCCGAACTCGGCATCATGGAGCGCGCCATCAAGCGCGTGAAGAAGGGCCAGTACGTGCTGATTCCGACCGGTCCCGAAACGCGGGGTCACGGGACCATGGGTCTCGCTAAATTGTGGAAACAGTATCTGGCGGAGTTTTTACAGCCACTGGTGCAGGCGTCCAAGTAGTTTAAGCCACCGCCATCATCATCCGCGGTCCGGCGGCCGTCACTTCGCGGCGCTGCGGAAGCGAATCTTCTACCAGTTCAGCCAGCGCTACAGTCGCTTCCTGATAATGCGCCGCAAAACGCCGGTGCATCGGCGCGCATGCGCTATTGGGATAAATTTGCACGAACAACTGAGCCACCATCTTGCCGGGCAGCCCTTTACAAACGGCGGCCACGTTCCGCGCGGTTTCGGCGGTGCAAATCTCGCAGGTGAGTCCGACCTCGGAACAAATCTGGGGGATATTATCGTTGCTCAGCGGGTTCATGTAGAAACTAGTATGCCCCGGACATACTCCTAGGCATAGGGAAACGAAGGGGGTTGGTACAACCTCTTTTGTGGGTATTGTCGGGGGTACCAGCAAAGCTTAGGCTACAGGGAAGCCAGCTCCCCGCTGCTATCCTGAAACTTCTTATGGATCAAAACCAATTGCGCGCGCTCCTCGAAGAAGTGCGCGCCGGAGCGGTCGATATCAACGCCGCGCTCGACCGCCTGCGTCACCTGCCCTTTGAAGATCTGGGCTTCGCAAAAGTCGACCACCACCGCGCGCTGCGTCACGGCATTCCCGAGGTCATTTTCGGAGCGGGGAAGACCGCCGACCAGATTTCATCCATCGCCGCGGCGCTCTTAGCGAAAGCCCGCAATGTCCTGGTGACCCGCATCCCGCCCGAAGTCGCCGAACGGCTGAAACAGGAGCACCCGGAAGCCGAATACTTCGCAGCCTCGCGATCGCTGCGCGTGTGGCGCGACCGCACGCTCCACGGCAAAGGCAAGATCGCTGTTGTCTGCGCCGGAACGAGTGACCTTCCCGTGGCCGAAGAAGCGCAAGTCACCGCCGAAGTGATGGGCAACGAAGTCGACGCGATTCACGACATCGGTGTCGCCGGCATCCATCGCCTGATGCATCATCGCGAACGCCTCGCCGAAGCCCGCGTGGTAATCGTATGCGCCGGCATGGAAGGTGCGCTTCCCAGTGTGGTGGGCGGATTAGTGATGGCGCCTGTCATCGCGGTTCCCACCAGTATCGGCTACGGAGCCAGCTTTCAGGGATTGGCTGCTCTGCTCGGCATGCTGAATAGCTGCGCCAGCAACGTCACGGTGGTGAATATCGACAATGGCTTCGGAGCCGGCTACGCTGCGAGTTTGATCAATCGCTTATAATCTGCGCTTGTGAAACTATGCCGCGCCCGCCACACGCGCCCGCAGTTCCTCGCCCGAAATAGAAAACGCGAATACCGGTTTTTGCATCGCATTGTCCCAGCGGTCCACGCTCCAGTGGACACGCAGGCGGCGCATCTCGGGCTGGCTGGATAAATCCAACAGCAGGGAGTACGTACCGCAATAGGATTTCTTAGGAAACGCAGCTAAGCGATGCCAAGCTGAGCCATCGCGAGAGCCATGAATCGAGACTTCCAACGTCTCGCGTTCCAGGACACGAGTAATTCCGAGAGTGAGCATCAACGTTCGTCCCGTGGATGCTTCAAGAGCGATTTCGTGACTGTGGCCGTCTTCGCGAACCACGGTCTCAAGGAAAGCAAATACTGGAGTCATGGCGCCTCCTTCTCAGCAGGTCGAAAACGATCTGCTTCAGCGTCGCACGTTTTTTCCCGAAAGGGAAGCAGCGGGAATCAGAAAAAATCTCCTACGAAATATATTCATCCAAATGTGATAAGTTGAACGAAAAGTGAATCCAACACAAGCTGCGGACCTCTCGACAGAGGTAGCAAAACTTCCGGTCGGCATACAGGTGATACGCGAGCTGCGGGTACGGGCGGTGCGCGTTCCACTGCCTGAGCCGCATCGCACTGCGAGCGGCGTAATCACCGAATCGCCACTCGTGCTTATAGACGCTGTCACCGACCAAGGTGTTACCGGCCACGCCATTGTGTTCACTTACACCCCCGCCGCACTGCGACCTACCGCGGATTTGATCGCCAATATTGCACCGTTGATAAAAGGCGAGCCCCTTGCTCCCGCCGCGATCGCCGATAAGCTAGCCGCGCGTTTTCGCTTGCTGGGCACGCAGGGATTGGTGGGCATGGCGCTGGGCGGGATCGACATGGCGTTGTGGGATGCGTTGGCCCGCGTCCATGGTGTCCCGCTCGCCCGACTGTTCGGCGCCGCGGCTAAGCCGATCCCTGCGTATGGCGCGGTAGGACATGACGGACCCAAAGGCTCCGCCCGCACAGCCGAAGATTGGGTCAAGAAGGGCTTCAGGGGCGTCAAGGCGAAGATTGGTTATCCCACCGTTGCCGAAGATATCGAAGTGGTGCGCGCCATGCGCAGTGCCGTGGGACCAGACGTTGCAATCATGGTCGACTACAACCAATGCCTGACGCCGGCCGCGGCCATTCAGCGTTTGCACGCGCTCGAAGAACACAAGCTCACTTGGGTGGAGGAGCCCACACTCGCGCACGATTACCAAGGCCACGCGCAAATCGCCCGCGAAATCAAGACGCCGATTCAATGTGGCGAAAACTGGTGGGGGCCACTCGACATGCGGCACGCCCTCGACGCCCGCGCATCGGATTACGTCATGCCCGAAGTGATGAAAATGTATGGCGTCACTGGTTGGCGGCGCGCCGCCGCGTTGGCAGAAGCGCAAGGCGTGCCCATCTCAACCCATCTGTGGCCGGAAATCAGCGCGCAACTCCTGAGCGCGACACCGCTGGCTCATTGGCTGGAATACGCGAACTGGTGGAATCCAATCGTGGCCGAACCTTTACACGTCGAGCGCGGTATGGCCCTGCCATCGGAAGCACCCGGCAGCGGTGTGGCTTGGAACGAGCCGGCCGTCGCCAAGTATTTGGCTTAGTGGTTCCGCGATCAACGACGGCAAAACGCCGTGCCGCGAGCTGGAAAGCGCCGCGTCGCATCTGTTATCATCTTCTCGAATCCCTGTGACAGGCGCCGCCGTGCCCGCGGTTCCCATTTACGTCGCAGGACTGCCCCGTTAGCATCGACCGACCTCACGCTGAGGTTGCACTTCAAGTCTGGAGTATTGTTCGATGCCTCTTGCCTATTACGGGCGTGATGTTTTTCCACTCAGGAAGCCGGCGCTATGAAACGCCTGGCTTTCTCGCCGCAATCGAACGGTTTCACCGAAATTTTCATCCGCCGTGCGGTAGCTACGACGCTGGTGATGGCTGCCATCATTCTTTTCGGCGTCGTGGCGTATCGCGCCTTGCCGGTCAGCGACTTGCCGAATATCGAAATGCCCACGCTGGTAGTCAGCGCCAGTTTGGCGGGAGCGAATCCCGAGACCATGTCCTCCGCCGTCGCAACTCCGCTGGAGCGCCAGTTCTCAACCATAGACGGCATCGATTCCATGAACTCCGTGAATACGCTCGGTTCGACATCGATCACGCTGCAGTTTGCGTTGAGCCGTCCGATTGATGCCGCCGCGCAGGATGTCCAGATGGCGATCGCGCAGGCCGCACCGCTGCTACCCGCAGGAATGCCGACGCCGCCGTCGTTTAAGCGTGTGAATCCGGCGGATCAACCGGTAATCTGGCTTGCGATCCGATCGAACACGCTCCCGCTCTACAAGTTGCAGGAATACGGCGATACCTTGCTGGCACGGCGATTTTCCATGGTCACAGGCGTCGCGCAGGTGGTGATCGGGGGCGCGCAGAAATACGCCGTGCGCGTGCAAGTGAATCCCGACCGCCTCACTTCACGCGGCATTGGCATCGACGAGGTCGTAGCGGCAATTCGCAACCAGAACGTCAATATTCCCACGGGAACGCTGTACGGCAACAACCAGACCATGACGATTCTTGCCACCGGCCAACTGACGAACGCGGATGCCTACAAGAACATCATCGTGACCTATAGGAATGGCTCGCCCGTGTATCTCGGCGACTTAGCCACCATCCTCGACGACGTGGAGGACGACAAAACCGCGGCCTGGCTGAGCACCAACGAGTATACCGAGCGGCTGCTAAACGTAATGGTTTATAAACAGCCCGGCAGCAACGCCGTGGATGTCAGCAACGGGGTGCGGGCCCTGCTGCCGCAAATTCTCAATGAAGTACCGCCCAGCATGGGGGTCCGGGTGATCGCCGACCGCGCCAATAGCATTCGCGATTCCTTTCACGACGTGCAAACCACGCTGTTGCTTAGTCTAGGGCTGGTCGTGCTGGTGATTTTTGTATTTCTGCGAAATGCTTCGGCTACCATTATTCCCAGTCTTGCAATGCCGGTATCGCTGCTCGGTACATTTTCCGTAATGTACTTGTGCGGCTTTAGTCTGAACAATCTGTCGATGATGGCGCTGATCCTGGCGATCGGTTTTGTGGTGGACGACGCAATCGTAGTTTTGGAGAACATCGTACGTCACATGGAAGCGGGTGAACAGGCTCTGCAGGCTGCCATCGAAGGCGCGCGCGAAGTCAGTTTCACCATCGTCTCCATGACGGTTTCGCTGGCGGCTGTATTCATCCCGATTCTGTTCATGCAGGGCATTCTGGGACGCCTGTTCCGTGAGTTTGCGGTGACCATCATGGCCGCGATTCTGGTATCGGGATTCGTGTCGCTCACGCTCACGCCAATGCTGGCTGCACGATTTCTACGCAGCGAGGGCGGCCGCCACGGCTGGCTATATCGCGTCACGGAAAACGGTTTTGAAAGCCTGCAGAGCTTCTATGCGCGTACCTTACGCTTCACTCTCCGCCACAGTTTTGTGATGCTGACGGTATCGATTACCGTACTTGGCGGAACGGCATGGTTGTTCAACGCCGTCCCCAAAGGCTTCATTCCTACGGAGGACCATAACGAACTCTCGACGCAGCTCGAATTTCGTGAAGGCATATCCTACGGCGAGATTTCGCGCGAGATGCTAAAGCTCACGGACCTCGTGCGCGGCGATCCGGCGGTCGATTCCTACAGCACCACGGTGGGAGGAAGTACCGGCACCTCCAATATCGGGCGGATTTTTTTCGATCTGCTTCCTGTCAGCCAACGTCCTGGCCGGCCAACCGTGGACGAAGTCATCGCGAGGCTACGGCCCAAGCTCAATAGCCTGACCTCCGCTCGTGCCTTTTTGCAGAACCCGCCGCTGATTCGCATTGGCGGCGCGCTAACTAAGAGTCTTTATCAATACACTCTGCAAAGCGGCGATATCCGTTTGCTCCACGCCAGCGCGCAAATGTTTGAGAAAGAACTGGCCAAAGTTCCAGGCGTGACCGGAGTCACCAGTGACCTGCAAATCAGAAGCCCGCAAGTGACGTTGGCGATCGATCGCAACCGCGCCGCCGCCCTTCACGTCAGTCCGGAACAGATTGAAAGTGGATTGTTTGCGGCCTACGGACCGCAGTGGGTGTCCACCATTTATGCGCCTGTCGACCAATACCGCGTATTGCTGGAAGTAGACCGCCGTTTTCAGGATGACCATGGAAAGATTTCCGCGCTGCGCATCCGCTCACAGGACGGCCATCTGGTCCCCATGGATTCGCTGGTGCGATACACGACGCAAGCGGGCCCCGCGACAGTGAACCATTACGGGCAATCGACCGCAGTCACACTGAGTTTCGATCTCCTACCGGGAATCGCTCTGGGCGACGTCGTGGATCAAATTCAGGAGCTTGCAACGCGCACCCTTCCCGACACAGTTACGGCGCGCTTCCAAGGCACCGCGCAGGCATTCCAGCAATCCACGCGCAATTTGACGCTATTGCTGGTGGTGGCGATTTTGGTGGTCTACATCGTGTTGGGAATCTTGTACGAGAGTTTTGTGCATCCACTGACTGTGCTTTCCGGATTACCTTCAGCCGGATTCGGCGCCCTGCTCACGCTCTATCTTTTTGACATGCAGTTGGATGTTTATTCATTTGTAGGCCTGATCCTGCTGGTCGGAATCGTCAAGAAGAACGCCATCATGCAAATAGATTTTGCATTGGACGCCGAGCGCCGGCTCGGGCTTTCTCCCCGCGACGCAATTTATGAGGGCTGCGTCACGCGTTTTCGCCCGATCATGATGACCACCATGGCCGCCTTGCTGGGCGCTGCCCCGATTGCCGCCGGACAAGGCGCGGGAGGCGAGGTACGCCGGCCCCTGGGCATGTGCATCATTGGCGGGCTGGTATTTTCGCAGCTCATCACCTTGTATTTAACGCCCACGGTATATCTGTACTTGGGGAAATTCCAAGCCCTCAAAGAAGATCGGCTACCGGTGTATTCGGCGGAAGAAGAAGCGTTTGCGCCAACCGGAGATTGAGTCTAGACTAACGCCGCGATGCGAACGGTAATGTCGAACTTCCCGCGCAGCGTGTTCATCATGATGCAGCCGCGGTCGGCGATCTCAACCAGTTTTTCGAACTGCTCGCGATCCGAATACTTCGCCGTAACGTTGAGCTCTACTGCCGTGAAGCGGGCAGGGGATTCGGCAAGCGTCCCAATCACTTCTGTGTGTGCGTCGGAGACTTCGGCTTGCCGGCCTTTGATCGCGGCTAGCAGATTGCTCATGAAGCAACCCCCGATCGCGGCTAAGAACAGTTCGCCACCCATCGGGCCTTGATCGTCGCCGCCTTTCGCTACCGGCCGGTCGATTGCAATCTTGTGTTGGCGAATAGCCGCTTCCGAAGTCGAAGCTGCCGTTTGGTGAATCGTTATCTTAATGTCCATATCTTTATAGCTCGAGCGCAGGCGACGCATCTACCGAAACGCTGATGACGTGTTCGCCCCCGCCCAATGCCACTCCCTTAACCGGTGTCACATCGTAATAGTCGCGGCCCCACGCCAGTGTAATGTGCCGGCCGCCGGGCATCGTGTTATTGGTAGGGTCGAAGCCCTGCCAGCCTAGGACTGGACACCACACCGAAACCCACGCATGAGACGCCTCCGCGCCTGTCAGATTCGAGTCGTTACGCAGGTACCCGCTAATATAACGTGCCGGCAAATCCAATGAACGCACGCAGGCGATCATCAGGTGCGCGAAATCCTGGCACACACCGTGACGGGTTTCGAGCACTTCATGGGTCGGCGTGGAAATAGTGGTCGCGCGCTTGTCGTATTCGAAGTCTTCATAAATGCGGCGTGACAAATCGTTGGCCGCATCCAGTATCGGCCGGCCCGGCGTGAAAGACGGAGCCGCGTAGTCGGCAAATGGCTTTCCTACCTTCACCAGCGGCGATTCGAACACAAACTGCGAAGCCTCAAAGTCGTCCGTGAACGCGCGCTCACGGACTTGCTCCCAGGGCGGCGATATTTGCAGTTGCGGTGTACTCGATGGCGCCAGGTCCACCAGGCAGCGCGACTGAATCGTTAGTTCCCGATGCGGCTGGCTGATCGAGAAAATCGTCACCGGGTTTCCGAAATAATCCATGCCGGTGGTTGAAAAATCCGGGCTAGGGTCGATGTTCAGATCGCAATCCAGCAGCGTCTGTCCCGGCGACGGCCGCGGCGTCAGATGCGCCTCGGAGTGGCAAGTAGAGACAACATCGCTATAGAGGTAGCGCGTTGTGTGACTGATCTGGAGCTTCATGATTGTCAGGATGCCGACAGTTGCCGTGATTGTGGCGAATGGCTGAAGTAGGCCCTCGTGAGTGTTTCGGAAAGCTTCACCAGATCCCTGACCAGCCGCGCGAACAACGGTTCCAGCGCAGGCGAGCCAGCCGCGCCATCGCGCACCAGTTCCCGGACATCGGCGAGCTGCACGCCGGTAAGCAGCGCCAACGCCATGCGCGCCTCCGCCGGACGCCGGATCGAAGTGTGGCTCGCAGGAAGCTGATCGATGTCTTCTTTCAGCCGCGCCAATTGAAACGCGATGGAGCGAGGGTTCGCTTCGTCCGCCAGCAGCAGATCCAGAACCAGATCGGTTTGCAGTGAAGTCAAATAACGCGAACGATAAGTGATGGAGCTATCCGCGATCTCAAGCACAGCTTCGAGTACCCCGATATCCGGCGTCTCCTCCCCCGCCAGACTGGTTCGTAGCAGCTCTGCCATTTGCAGCGCCCGCTCCAGGCGGCGTCCGATATCGAGAAATCGCCAGCCGTCGCCGCGCGTCATG
>Ga0105238_10003765_pt1 | contig 15071 bp, 17 predicted proteins | sample KBSC34metaG_FD_81526 | JGI IMG/M metagenome (GOLD analysis project Ga0105238, IMG submission 81526) | Corn rhizosphere microbial communities from Kellogg Biological Station, Michigan, USA - KBS C3-4 metaG | ecosystem: Host-associated > Plants > Roots > Rhizosphere > Soil | place: Michigan, USA... | reverse complement strand
TGTCTTGGACATTGCCGGGTCCGATGACGTCTCGGAGGCTGGGGCAGGTGAATTCTGGCTGGGTTGCTGCGTCGACGGTGATTTAGCCTGTTCCCCGTATATTTCGGCGATGCCCCACGCGACGCCGGCCAATACCAATCCTGCGATAAGAATGTATAGCACGTGGGTGCCGGTTCTACCCTGTCGAGCTTTGTTCGTCGGAACTTCGTTAGCCATATCGGTGCCTGCTACTTGGGTTACCTGATAGAAGAACCTGCTGGCCAAGCGCAGGTTCCACCGCAGGGGTCTCCCGCGCGAAAAGGGGTTGTCGGCAACCCCAGCCGCGCACTTTTTGAAGTGATCTGCAGCAGCGTGGAACATAAACGTCATCTGACGGTTCGCCAGGGAGCGGCACATGCCGCAATCAACGCCATGGAGGTCTGAGATGGCCAATACCCCTTCGAAAGATCATCGCATTTCGGACAAAGAAGCGCTGCGGATCGCAGAGCAAACCGACGTTTCCCCGAACCAGGCAAAAGACCTGGCCAAGGAGCACGGCAGGGAGAAGGCCAAGGAGGAGGCCCGGAAAACCAAAGACGAAGGCTGAAGGCGACGTTCCGAAACCGTCCAACTTCGGTGGCCGAGCGCCTTCACGAAGCCGGCTCCGCCGCGGTCACTCGCCACACAGTATTGCCGACGTCATCGGCAATCAGCAACGCACCGGCTTTGTCGACTGCGACGCCGACGGGCCGGCCCCTCGCCTCGCCTTTGTCGTTGAGGAAACCGGTGACGACGTCCTGCGCCGTGCCGTTGGGACGGCCACCGCTAAACGGCACGAAAACGACCTTGTAGCCGTTGAAGCGATCGCGATCCCAACTGCCATGCTCGCCGACGAAAGCGCCGCCGCGATAGGATTGCGGCAGATTGCTTGCCGTATAGAAGGCAAGCCCCAGAGGCGCGACATGCGAGCTCAGCGCGTAGTCCGGCGGGATGGCTTTCGCCACCATGTCCGGCCGCTGCGGCATGACGCGCGGATCGACATGCTGGCCGTAATAGCTGTAGGGCCAGCCATAAAAAGCGCCGTCCTTCACCGACGTCATGTAGTCCGGGACAAGGTTCGGCCCGAGCTCGTCGCGCTCGTTGACCACCGTCCACAGCGCCTTGCTTTCAGGTTCGAACGACAGGCCGTTGGGATTGCGCAGTCCGCTGGCGAAGATGCGTGAACGGCCGGTGGCGCGGTCGACCTCCCAGATCGCGGCTCGGTCCTTCTCGGCCTGGATGCCGTTCTCGGTGATGTTGCTGTTCGAGCCGACGCCGACATAGAGCAGCGATCCGTCAGGGCTGGCCACCAGGCTCTTCGTCCAATGATGATCGATCGGCCCGCCGGGCAATTCCGTCAGCACCTTGCCGGAAGCAGTGATCTTGGTGTCGCCCGCATTATACGGGTAGCGTACGATCGCATCGGTGTTCGCCACATAAAGATCGTTCCCGACCAGCGCCACGCCGAACGGGGAGCTCAGATGATCGAGGAACACGCCCTGGTAATCCGGCTTGCCGTCGCCATTGGTGTCGCGTAGCAGAGTGATGCGGTTGCTGGGGCCGGTGTCGCCGCCCGACGTCACCCAGCCTTCGACCAAGCCCATGATGATGTCCTTCGGCCGATTGGGCGAAGCTCCGGGAGGCGCTTTCGACTCCACCACCAATATGTCACCATTGGGCAGCACGTAGAGCGAGCGGGGATGCTGCAAGCCCTTGGCCATCGCTTCGATCTGCAAGCCTTGTGCGACGGTCGGTTTCTCGTCGTTCTTCCAGCCGACCACTGACGCCAGATGCATCGGTGGGAAGAAATACTGGTTGATCTCGGGTAGTTTCGGGTTAGGTCCGATCTGCGTATTCGGGTCGGTGTTGTCATCGCTGCAGCCGGCGACAGCCAGACCAGTCGCGCACATCAACACAGCGCCTGTGGATCTTATCGCGCTATCAAATCGTCTCATCGGCCACTCCTACGTGATGGCGATAGACCAGTCCCCAGCCAAGCCAACCGGTGAAGATCAGGATCACAACCACCAGCGCCGACAGGATCAGCCCGGTCGGCACGACGGACGTCCATGCGTCGCGCGTGTGGATCAGCATGTTGAAGAAAGCCAGCACCAGGGCGACGACATTGCCCGCCATATGCAGCCATGCCGTCGGCTGCTCGCGAATCTTGCGGCCCAACAGGAAGTCGATCAACCCGGAGATCGCCGCCAGAATGCCGACGACGACGCCCACCGTGACCAGCCAGGCCGAGAAATTGGCCCACATCATTTCAGCCGTCCGCCAATAGACGATGTCGGTCAGCAACGTGCCGACGAAACATCCGATCGGGATCGTCACGAGCATAGGATGCAGCGGATGGCCGGCTATTTTTGCCGTCGATTGTGGGTTGCCCATGCAAATGCTCCTTCCGCCCTTTACCGGCTAGAACCCAACAACGCTGGCGGGGCAATGTTCCGTCGTCGTGCGGTCCGATCACCGAAAGGTGACGAGAAGTATCTCTAAGCGGATCTCCGCGCTGACTTCGCGGTGGGCCGCTTGATACCCTCTTTCGCTAGGCTCTTGCGAAGGACTGATGCAAGGTCGACTACGTTTTCCTTGGGCTTGGGCGCAGCCTTAGGCGGCTTCTTGCCCTTGCGCTTGGCGTCGATCATGGCGATCAAGGCGTCCTCATAGGTGTCCTCGAACTTCGACGGATCGAACTTCGTCACTTTTTTGTCGATCAGCAGCTCGGCGATCTCGAGCAGGTCCTTGTCGTATTTCGGGCTTTTGAGATCATGGAAGACGCTGTTTTGCGAAATCATCTCGTTGTGGGTCCGCAGCTCCGTCAAAAGCATGCCTTTGCCAAATGGTTGGATCACGACCTCGCGGCCACGCTGGTAGAGAACCACGCAGGACCTCGCCGCGACCCGTTTCTTAGCCATCGCCTCACGCAGCACGGTGAACGCTTCGAGGGCGGCGCCATCGGCGGGAATGACGTAATACGGCTTTTCCAGGTAACGCGTGTCGATGTCATCGATCGCAACGAACTCGCCAATCTCCAAAGTGTGGGCTGAGGTCAGTTTCAGCTTCTTGATCTCATCGGGCTCGATCTCGATGAAGTCGCCCTTCTCGATCTCGTAGCCCTTGACCTGATCGGCGATGTCGACGACGTCGCCAGTTTCTTCATCGACATAAGCGCTCTTCACTGGAAGCCCGTCCTGGCGATTCAGGATCTTGAAGTGGATTTTGGACGCTTCGCTCGTGGCGCCTACAAGCTTTACGCCGCAAGAGACCGATCCCACTTTGAGGAAGCCTTTCCAAACAGCTCGCGGTGCCGCCATCGCCTGCTCCTTGTTGCCGTACCAAAGGGGGGCGCCTCGGGTAACGGCCACGCCCCTGACGTTATGAACGCTCCGCCTGCCCGAGCTCTTCGGCTATAGCAATCAGCGCTCGCGAGATATGGAAAAGCTTGCGCTTTTCAAACGATCGCGCCCTCAGCTGAAGAAGAAGCACGCACCGGTTCCGTTCCGCCACAGCCGCAACCTCGTCGATCGGAATGGCCTGCGCCGCCATATCAGTGGGAACTGCCATGTTCATGACTAGCTCGCGTCCCCGCGGCTTTCTTGGCTGATGCTGATCGTTCGGCTGCCGGACGGTTTGCTGAAGCTGCGGCGCCTGACTTTCCACCTTTATGGGCGGCGGGGTTGCCTGTGCGCTTGCCACGACCCGAGCCGCCTTCCTTCCTGCCGCCACCGTCATCCTTGTTGACGGTCGCCCAAGCGCGCCGCTCGGCTTCCTTTTCCGAGACGCCGCGCTTCTCGTAGCCTTCGGCGATATGATCGGCTTTTCGTTCCTGCTTGTCGGTATATTTGGATTTGTCGCCGCGTGCCATGGCTTGCTCCTATCTGTTCCGCTTCGTTTTCATGGCATCGCCGAGACCGCGCTTGTCGGGATTTTTCAGGTTTTCACCGGCGGCGTCCCGGTCCTCAGGATCGTCCTTCGCTGGCAGATATCCGCGCGGCCGATTTTCCGGCGGGCCCTCCCAGCGTGGTTTCTGCTCGTCAGTGCCCGGCGGGCCGTTCCTTTGAGTAGTCATTTTGGGTCTCCTGATCGCGGTGCTCAAATGCGGTCGTGCAGGCACCTGCTGGTGAAAAGTCTAACCGGCAGAAAGAGAAACGGTTCCCACTTGCTGACGCAGAGCAGAGCAGGTTCCAGGCAACCCGAGCGTTATTCGCTTGCTAGGAGGAACAAAGCGGTTGGTCTTTGGTTGGGCCAGCATCACAGGAGATGAGTATGACCCGCTTGACCTTCACCCTTGCCGGAGCCCTTCTCGGCACATCGGCTTGGGCCAAGACCGACACGCCTGCCCCGTCCACGACGGAAAAGACCGGCGTCAATTCCGTGCTGGGCGTTGCGCCGTCCACGCAGGATTTCGTGACCGAGGCGGCAACCAGCGACATGTTCGAGATTGCGTCGATCAAACTCGCGCTGGAGCGCTCCGACGACACGACGAAGGCCTTCGCCCAGCAGATGGTGACCGATCATGAGAAGACCACGTCCGACCTCAAGGGTTTGGTGATCGGCGGCAAGGTGCAGGCCACGCTGCCGACGGGCATGACGGACAGGCAGCTGTCGACGCTCGATGATCTCAAGGCGCTGCAAGGCGCCGAGTACCGTTCGATTCAGGTCGACGCCCACAAGGACGCGGTCGATCTTTTCAAGCGCTACGGCGATGGCGGCGAGCAGGCGGACCTTAAGGCCTGGGCAGCGGCGACGCTTCCTCATCTCCAGCATCATCTGGATATGGCCAACGGCCTCAACAAGTAAATCCCTGGAGCAAGCAGCAAGCCGCCTCGTCAAGGCGGCTCGTGCTTTGCCTGTGTGATCGGAGTTCCATCATGGCCAAAACTGTCGGCGACTTCCTGGTGTCGCGGCTCCACAGCTGGGGCGTGCGAAGAATGTTCGGCTATCCCGGCGACGGCATCAATGGCGTCTTCGGAGCGCTGGCCCGGGCTGAAGACAAGATCGAGTTCATTCAGGCGAGGCACGAAGAAATGGCCGCGTTCATGGCGTCGGCTTACGCCAAGTTCAGCGGTGAGCTTGGCGTCTGCATCGCCACGTCCGGGCCGGGCGCAACCCACCTGGTCACCGGTCTCTACGATGCGCGCATGGATCACCAGCCGGTCCTTGCCATCGTCGGCCAGCAGGCGCGCGCGGCAATCGGCGGCAACTACCAGCAGGAGGTCGACCTGGCGGCGCTGTTCAAGGATGTTGCCGGCGAGTTCGTCCATCAGGCTGCTGTGCCGGCACAGGTCCGCCACCTCGTTGACCGGGCGGTGCGGATTGCCTTGGCAAGGCGGACCGCTACCGCGCTGATCCTGCCGAACGACCTCCAGGAACTGCCTTACGAAGAGCCGGCGCGTGTCCACGGTACGGTGCATTCCGGCGTCGGCTATCGCCGACCGAAGGTCGTTCCCCATCATAACGATCTGAAAGCCGCCGCCGACATCCTGAACAGTGGCGAACGCGCTGCGCTTCTAGTCGGCGCAGGAGCGCTCGGTGCGACCGACGAGGTCATCGCGGTGTCGGACCGGCTGCGCGCCGGCGCCGCCAAGGCGCTTCTCGGCAAGGCAGCACTGCCCGACGCTTTGCCATGGGTGACCGGATCGATAGGCCTGCTCGGCACCGAGCCGTCATGGAAGCTGATGCAGGAATGCGACACGCTGCTGATGATCGGGTCGGGCTTTCCCTATTCCGAATTCCTGCCGAAAGACGGCCAGGCACGCGGCATCCAGATCGACATCGATCCCGCAATGATGTCGCTGCGATATCCCATGGGATGTCACCCTTGTTGGCGACGCGGCGGAAACGCTCGACGCGTTGCTGCCGCTGCTCAAGCAGAAACGGTCTCGCGACTGGCGCGGCGAGATCGAGGGGAATGTGAAGGAATGGTGGAAGCTGCTCGGCAAGCGCGCCCACGCCAAGGCCAATCCTGTCAACCCGCAGCTTGTCGCCTGGGAGCTTTCCACTCGTCTGCCGGACGACGTCATCCTCACCAGCGACTCCGGTTCCTGCGCCAACTGGTACGCGCGCGACGTAAAGATCCGGCAAGGCATGATGTGCTCGCTGTCGGGCGGCCTCGCCTCCATGGGCGCCGCAGTCCCTTACGCGATCGCAGCCAAGTTCGCACATCCCAATCGGCCAGTGGTCGGACTGGTCGGTGATGGCGCCATGCAGATGAACAACATGGCCGAGCTCATCACGGTGGCGAAATACTGGCGGCAGTGGTCCGATCCTCGCTGGATCGTGTGCGTATTCAACAACGAGGATCTGAACCAGGTCACCTGGGAGCAGCGCGTGCAGGAGGGCGATCCCAAGTTCGAGGCCTCCCAGGACATCCCCAACGTCCCCTATCATCGCTTCGCCGAGCTGATCGGCCTGCACGGCCTCTATGTAGACCGGAGCGATGCCCTCGGACCTGCCTGGGACGAGGCACTCGGCAGCAAGCGCCCGGTGGTCCTGGAAGTGAAGACTGATCCCGAGGTGCCGCCCCTTCCGCCGCACATCACGCTCAAGCAGGCCCTGAACTTCACCAGGACGCTGGTCAAAGGGGATCCGCGCGAGACAGGCATCATTCGCGACACGACTCGCCAGGTGCTGAGCTCCATCCTTCCTGGGCGCCATCACGACGATGAGTGAGACCACTGGGGCCCCCATTCAGGGTCTCAGCGCGAGGGCGTACCGCATCCCTACGGACCGACCGGAAGCGGACGGCACCTTCGCCTGGAATTCGACTACGCTGGTCTTCGTGACTGTCGAGGCAGGCGATCAGTCAGGCATCGGCTATACGTACGCTGATGCCTGCGCTGCCTCGCTGGTCGGCACGGTGCTCGCCGCAGCGATTCGACAGAAAAACAGTTTCGATATTCCGGCCTGTTGGAATGCGATGCAACGCGCCGTGCGCAACATCGGGCGCTCCGGCGTAGCCGCCTGTGCGATCTCCGCCGTCGATACGGCCTTGTGGGACCTGAAAGCGCGCTGCTTCGACGTACCGCTTGCGCAGCTGCTCGGAGCAGCCCGAACCGAGGTCCCGGTGTACGGCAGCGGCGGCTTTACCACGTACACGGACGAGCAATTGCGCGAACAACTTTCCGGCTGGGTGGAGCACAACGGGTGCCGGGCCGTGAAGATGAAAATCGGCAGCGAGCCTGAACGTGACCCCCGCCGGGTCCTGGCGGCAAAGGCCGCGATCGGCGGCGCTTGCGAACTGTTTGTCGACGCCAACGGGGCCTTTTCAGTCAAACAGGCACTGCGCTTCATCCGTAGATGTCGTGAGGCGGAGATTCGCTGGTTCGAAGAGCCGGTCAGCTCGGACGATGCAGCGGGCCTGGGCAGGCTGCGCGACCTGTTGCCAGGCGCCACCGAGGTCGCCGCGGGCGAATACATCTATACGCTGGATGACGCGCGGACCCTGCTGAGCGCCGAAGCCGTCGATGTATTGCAGGCGGATGTCACCCGTTGTGGAGGCATCACGGGAATGATGCGGATCGGGGCTCTTTGTGAGGCTCATCATATCGACCTCTCCGGTCACTGTGCTCCCTCGCTTCACCGCCACGTCGCCTGCGCGCTGCCGCGCGTGCGTCATCTGGAATGGTTTCATGATCACGTGCGGATCGAGCAAATGCTGTTCGACGGGGCTCCCCTTGCCAGCGACGGGGTGATCAGGCCCGACCCCGGCAGACCAGGGCATGGTCTGACGCTCAAGGAGCGGGATGCCGAGAGGTTCGCCATCCCCGCAGGAGAGTGAGGATGAGACAACTGCAACGAACACGCGCTGCTCGACAGCTCAACATGAGCTCGGCCGTGCTGGCGCTTTCCGTCCTGGCGGACAGCGCGGTCGAGCATTATCGCGGCTCGTTTCAGAACCGAGCCATGTACACACCTCTCGGCATCGCGACGCTCACCCTGGCGGCGAGCATCCTTGGAGCCCTGGATGCTCGACCGCGTCGACACGCGGCGCGTGATGGGATCTATGCGGCCGCAGCGCTGACGGGACTGGTTGGCCTGGGCTTTCACGCCTACAACATCGGCAAGCGCCCGGGCGGGCTCTCCTGGCTCAATCTCTTCTATGCAGCGCCTATCGGCGCGCCGGCGGCCCTCGTTCTGGCCGGGCTGCTCGGCAGGAGCGCCGAAACGGCGCGGCACCTCGGGAGCGAACGCCGTGGAAGCTCCAGAGCGACGTGGCATGCGAGGATGAGCAGCAGCAGCAACCCCCCCCTGGCCAGCGGCCGGGTACTAGCCGGAATCAGCGCCGTGGGCCTCGCGGGTACCGCGGCGGAGGCGGCTTTGATGCACTTCCGTGGGGCCTTCCACAACCCAGCCATGATCGCGCCGGTGAGTGTGCCGCCGGTGGCGGCCACACTGTTGGGAGCCGCCGCAGTCACTGGTCATCGCAACATGTCACGGTGGGCGCGCTGGTGGTTGAAGCTGACCGCGCTGCTGGGCTTTGCGGGCGTCGGATTCCATATCTACGGGGTCTCCCGCAACATGGGCGGCTGGCGCAACTGGAGCCAGAACGTGCTGAACGGACCACCGCTGCCCACTCCGCCGAGCTTCACCGGTCTTGCCCTGTCCGGCCTGGCTGCCCTCGACAGGATGGATGAGCAGACCCCCCGGCGAGGCCGCCGATGAGCCCGCAGCGGGCTCCGCAGGCCAGTGGCCCCGCGGCGCAGTCACACACCGGCCGGCCAGCAGTCAGCCCGCGCTATCCAGGGTATGACGTTCTCGCCAAGCGCGACTCCCCTTCGTGGAACGCACAAACGCGGGGGGTCATCGATCAGCGCCTGGCCGTGGGACCCGACACGCATCACTTCTTCTGCGATGAAGAATGGCCCACGGTGCGTGCCGTTTGCGACCGTGTGATTCCTCAGGCGCAGGACAAGCAGGGTCGGGTACCGATTGCCGCCCTGCTCGATGAGCAGCTGCGCCGCTCTCCGACCGAAGGGTATCGCGATGCGCGCCTGCCTCCGATGACGGAGGCCTGGAAACAGGCCCTGCGTGCCCTGGATGTCGAGTCCCTCAACTCTCACGGTCATCGCTTCCACGAGCTGGATGCTGTGCGGCAGGATGCCCTGCTACGCCGCGTGCAACTCGGTGATGTCCACGATGCAGCCTGGGAGGGCCTTCCCGCCAAGATCTTCTTCGAGGATCGGGTGCTGCACGACATCACTCGCCTCTACTATGGCCATCCGACGGCCTGGAATGAGATCGGTTTCGGGGGACCGGCGGCGCCGCGAGGATACGTGCGCATGGATTTCGACCGGCGAGACCCGTGGGAAGCTTCCGAAGCCCGACCTGGGCGGGAGGAGCAAGCGCGCAAAGAGAATGCCCGCGTCGGGTGACAACTGAGGCATCGCGTGTGATCAAAGCGCCCCGTGCGACGGACGATCCAACTGAGGCACCGCGAGCAATTCACGGTCGTGCACCTGACGTATTCCGCCCTGGCGGGTGGGTGCCGATGCGGGAGTATTCGGAAGACGAGCCGGTCGATTTTGCCATCGTCGGCACCGGTGCCGGTGGAGGCACGCTCACCTGCAAGCTCGCCGAGTACGGCTTCTCCGTCGTTGCGCTGGATGCGGGACCGTATTGGCGTCCGCTCGAGGACTTCGCCTCCGATGAGCTGCACCAGGGAAAGCTCTACTGGACGGATGAGCGCATCGTCGACGGTGAGAATCCCCTGCAGCTCGGGGCCAACAACTCCGGACAGTCAGTAGGGGGCTCCACTGTCCACTTCGCCATGGTCTCGCTCCGGTTCCGTCCGGAGTGGTTCAAAGCACGCACCACCCTGGGCTACGGCGCGGACTGGCCAATAGATTGGCGCGAGATGTGGACTTATTACAAGGAAGTGGAGCGGACACTGAGCATCTCCGGCCCCGTGCGCTATCCATGGGGGCCACCGCGACCCCGTTATCCGTACCGGCCTCACGAGCTGAACGCCGCAGCACTCGTCCTCGCGCGCGGCGCCGAGGCACTCGGAATCGAGTGGACACCCACGCCACTGGCTACACTGTCTGCACCTCGGGGGCTGGCGCACCCGTGCGTCTATCGCGGAATGTGCGTCATCGGGTGCTCCACGAACGCCAAGCAGAGTGTGCTGGTAACCTGGTTGCCACGCGCGCTGGAGGCGGGCGCCGAGATCCGCGATCTGGCAATGGTCGGCCGCGTGGAGCACGACAGAAACGGCAGAGCCACCGGGGTTCACTATTTTCGTGGAGGGCGCTGGCGCTTTCAAAAGGCACGCAACGTGGTCGTGGCGGGCTACGCGATCGAAACTCCGCGCCTATTGCTGAATTCCGCCACCGATCGCTTTCCACACGGCCTCGGCAACTCCTCCGGGCTCCTCGGCAGGAACCTCATGGTGCAATCGAACCAGGCCGTGTGGGGGCTGATGGATTCCGAGATCCGCTCCTACAAGGGGCCGCCGTCGCTGGCCATCACGGAGCACTGGAACTATGCCGATGAAGGCAAGGACTTCTTCGGCGGCTACTGCTATATGAGCCAGGGGCCGTTGCCGGTCGTATGGGCGGAGACCCTCTCCGGCCAGCGCGGACTGTGGGGACAGAGGCTGCTCGATGAGATGGAGAACTACAATCATCAGGTGGGGCTGAAGATCGTGGGTGAATGCCTGCCGCAGGAGCGCAATCGCGTCACCCTGACGGATCTGAAGGATCAGTACGGCCTGCCCGTGCCGCGTGTGACGTATTCCTTCTGCGACAATGACCAGCGCCTCATACGGCACTCGCTGCGCTTCATGCGCAAGGCCCTGGAAGCGGCCGGCGCCCGGGACCTGTGGGATGAGACCGACGATACCTGTCATCTGAACGGCACGGCGCGCATGGGGGACGATCCTTCCAACAGCGTCGTGGACGCAGACTGCCGCTGCTGGGACATCCGCAATCTGTGGATCTGCGACGGCTCGGTCTTTCCCACAGTCGGGGGGGTCAATCCGTCGCTCACCATCCAGGCCATCGCCTGTCGCACGGCGGACCGGATCCGGGCACTGGCCGCGCGCGCGGAGCTTTAGTCAGCGCCGCACGGGCGCGGCGTTGTCGGACTTGGATGCGGTCTTGGTAGGCGGCGTGTGCGACTCCTGCAGCAGGTTGGTGCAGTTCGCATCTTTCGCCAGCCCCGGATCGACAAAGGCGGCGATCGCGGCGAACGGCGTCAGGGCCGCTCCGAGCACCGCGGCGACGGCCCCCTGTGCGGCGAGCTTGCCGGCGTTCACGCCTATTTTGGGCTTGCGTAGCTGACCGTCGATATAGATCGGTGTGCGCACGCGCGTGAGCCGGAACTTCTTGGGCTCGCCCTTGATCTGCAGGTCGAGCTGCTCAGGACCGAGGCGGATCTCGCCGCTCCCGGTGATCTTCACGTCCGTCGTATCGAAGACAAAGATCTTCGACTTCATGGTCCCGTCCTGGACGGCAAATTGCATCACGCCGCACCGCAGTTGAGTACGCTTGTCATTGCCCTGCAACAGCAGGCCCAGCCCTTTGGCCACATCGATACCGGCCAGCTCCGGAAATGCCGCCGTGATCTGCCCGTCCGGAATCACGACGGTGAACTGCCCGTTGGAATCGGCGACAAAGTCGTGCAGGGAGTCCCCAACCCCATCGAGCGCAACGCGCCCTTGCAGGACACCGTCCATGGGAGGCTTGGCGTCCGGCGCCTTCCCTTTGAGCTGATCCAGCTGGAAGTTGCGGATGCGCAGATCGAGCTTGGTGTGTGGCTTCTGCCCGTGGGTGTCGATGTAGGCTGTACCGTTGAGCTTTCCCTGGTTCATTTCGAAGGAAAACGGATCGAGCGCGAGGTCCCCGTCGTTCAGCTTGATGTGGAAGGAGACGTGCCGCATGGGAAGCGAGCCCGCCTTGATGGAGTCCGCATCGAAGGTCACATCCGCGTCCATGGCGCGCACGCGCTTCACTTGCAGACGGGCGGTCGGGAACAGCGGCTTGTTCGAGGGCGCCGGCTCGGCCGCGCCCTTCCTGGACGGCTTCGCTTTCTCGCCCTGCTTGGCCACACTCCCCGGCGCCTTGGATTCGGCTCCCAGAGGCGCCTCCAGATCCGCCAGCGACAGGACCTTCGATTTCAGATGCCCCGAGATGGAGGGGCGCTTGCGCGAGATGTCCACCAGCAGGTCGCCTTCCAGATCGCTGCCCCCCACCGTGCCTGCGAGCTTCGGCACATGGATCATCGATCCATCGCGATCGATGTGCAGCGCCAGCTTGTAGGGCGGCGTGTTGGGCAGTGCGAGTTGGGTGAGGTAGTACTGGTCCGCCAGATCGCTGCCACTGGCCGTCACGTCGAGCGACCCGCTGCCCAGATCGAACGGCTTGTTGATCTTCCCGCCGGCGGTGACGCGAATGTCCCCGGCCTCGATCTGGATATCGAACGGATACGGGTGATCCGGATCGATATTGACGAGCGGTCCCCCGGTGATGTCCGTTTGAAAGGGCTTCTGATTGAGGGTGCCCTTGCCTTGCAGGCGAAACGCCTTGGGGTTGTCTTTCGAGGCCTTCTGGCGCGCTGCGATGGTGCCATCGAGTGAAAGCTTCAGGATCTCATCGCGCACCACCAGCTTGCCGTCATCGATCAGCAGATCACGCACGGCCGGCACCTTTGTCGGCCCGCTGGAGGGTGCGTTGGTCGGCTTCGTGTTCTCGAACGTCCAGTTGGCGCGGCCCTGCACATCACGGTGCAGATAGACCTCCGGATGGATCAGCTCCAGGCGTGGCAGGACGATGTTTCCCTTCAGCAGCGGCCAGAAGCTGAGCTTCAATTCCAGTTTGCCCGCGCGCAGCAGCGGTGGCGCCCCCTTCTCCCACGCGGGATTGCCCACGGTGAGATTCTCGACGGAAGCGGTCAACGAGTAGGGATGGACGGACAGGCGGCCGCCGATCGAGACGGTGCGGCCGGTCTTGGCCGATGCCACGCGCTCGAGGGGGCCTTTCATCCCGTCCCAGTTGATCAGGGCGATCGCGATCAGAATGATGACGAGCAGCCCGCCCAGGATGCCGCCCACCCACGCGAGTGCTCGCAGAGAGCGGTGAACCACGAACTCCCGATTCGCCATGGCCGTCAGAAGGTCCAGATCGCCCCGAGCGACAACAAGCTCGGATCCCCTCCACGAGCACTGATGCGCTCGTACTCGGCACGGATGCCGAACCTGGCGATCTTGAACTGCACTCCCCCGCCGTAGGCGAAGCGCGTGTCGGTGTGGTCGCTGTCGAACAGGCACGAAAGCGAGGAGTTGCTGCAGACTTCCCCCGAGGGCTGCACGGTCTCCGAGGCACCCTTGGCGATGGTCTGCAGCCGGGCCACGCCGACTTTGCCGAAGACATCGACGACCGGCACGGGCAGATAGCCCACGGCAAACAAGCCGGCGCCGCGTGCCCTGGAGTCCGTGCGCACGGCATCCAGCGTACGGCTGGGATGACCGAAATCGATGTACTCGAACTCGGCCCCCAACGGAGCGATGGGTCGGATGCCGAGCATTGCCTTCCAGCCCAGATCGTGGGCATCCAGGTCGAAAAGATTGCCGGTGGTGCGGCTGTCGACTCTGACGTTCGCACGGCCGATCGCACCGCCGAGATACAGGCCCAGCGGAGCCACCCCGTCATCAGCCAGGACTGTGGACCCTACGCACGTTGCGAGCATTGCGGTGGCAACGACAGTGAGAGTTTTGCGGTACACGACGGTCTACTCCGACGGATCTGCAGTTAGAAACTGAAGTCGCCGAAGTTTGTTTTGTTCCGAGGGCTCAACTCCAGGAGAGATCTCCGCCATGCGTACGGAATCCACCAGCTCCGGCCACCGTGGAGGCGCGCACTCCGGGCTCGCTGTAAAGCCGCCGATCGAGCCGATGCTCGCCAAGCTTGGGGAAGAGTTGCCGTCCGGTCCCTATCTATACGAGCCCAAGTGGGACGGGTTTCGGGCCATCGTGTTCCGCGACGGGACGGATCTCTATATCCAGAGTCGCGACGCCCGGCCGCTGGATCGCTACTTTCCGGACTTGCATGCGGCCCTGCTTGATCGTCTCCCGCGGAACTGCGTGGTCGACGGGGAAATCGTCATTGCCACGACGCACGGGCTCGACTTCGACGCGCTGCAGCTGCGGCTGCATCCCGCGGCGTCCCGCGTCGCGAAGCTTGCGAAGGAATCCCCCTCCTCCTTCATCGCCTTCGATCTGCTGGCGGTGGGGAAACGGAATTTCATGACGGCTCCGCAGGAGCAGCGGCGCACTGCCTTGGAGAAACTGCTCGGGAACGTCGAACCGCCCGTCCACCTCACCCCCGTCACACGCGACCGCGCAGTTGCGCTGGACTGGCTGCAGCGCTTCGAAGGAGCGGGGCTGGATGGCGTCGTGGCCAAGCTGGAATCTGGAACGTATCTGCCGGGCACGCGCGCGATGATCAAGGTGAAGCACGCGCGCACGGCTGAATGCGTCGTGGCAGGCTTCCGCTGGCACAAAAGCGGCAAGGACGCTGTCGGCTCACTCCTGCTGGGCCTCTATGACGATCAAGGGATACTCCAACATGTCGGAGTCACTTCGTCTTTCACGATGGCCACGCGCAAGAGCCTCGTGAAAGAGCTTGCTCCCCTCCGCGAGAACGCGATGACCGGGCATCCCTGGCGCGAGTGGGCAGGTGCCGCCGCCGGGTCGTCCCGGATGCCCGGCGCGCAGAGCCGCTGGAGCGCGGGCAAGGACCTCTCGTGGGAGCCGCTGCGGATCGAACGTGTCTGCGAGGTCAGATACGACCACATGCAAGGCGATCGTTTCCGCCACGCAGCGCAATTCCTGCGCTGGCGTCCGGACCGGTCTCCGAAGGACTGCCGCTACGATCAGCTCGAGGTGACGACGCCGTACGAGCTCGCGAGCGTCTTCGGCGCCGGTACCGAGAGCGACTAGACGGGCCGACGGCGGCGGCCACGAAGATCACGAAGGTCACAAAGATCACAGGGAACCATCTTGGCTTAGTGATCTTCGTGATCTTTGTGGCCCGCTGCCGTGGGCCCGT
>Ga0105238_10003764_pt1 | contig 15071 bp, 11 predicted proteins | sample KBSC34metaG_FD_81526 | JGI IMG/M metagenome (GOLD analysis project Ga0105238, IMG submission 81526) | Corn rhizosphere microbial communities from Kellogg Biological Station, Michigan, USA - KBS C3-4 metaG | ecosystem: Host-associated > Plants > Roots > Rhizosphere > Soil | place: Michigan, USA... | reverse complement strand
TCGGCCGGGTAGTTGCGCTGCACGCTGGCGAGCATCTGCTCCTTGTGGACGTGGATCAGGACGCGCCCGTCGACCGCGTCCCAGAGGCCCGAGCGCATCACCTTGCGAGGCTGGAAGACGACGTCGCCGTCGGAGAGGATCACCGTCGTGCCGAGCTGGCCGAGCCGCGCCACGACCTCGAGCGCGCGCGGGTAGAGGCGGTCGGCGAACGGATAGTCGATCAGGAACGTCGACACCGAGAGCAGCCGGTGCGCGGCGGCGTCGTCGGTCTCGACGGCGCTGCGATAGCGCTGCAGCGCGCCGAGGTAGTCGACGTAGCCGAGCTCGCTGCGCAGCGCCTCGAAGATCGTCCAGTAGCGCTCGGCGCTCGCGGCGCCGAAGTCGCGCGCGAGGTGCTCGCGCAGGTCGGCGATGATCCGGTCGTTGTCGAGCAGCGTGTTGTCGACATCGAGCAGGACGACGATCGGCGCGGTCATGGCGGGCAGCGCGGCGGCGGCGCCTCGGGAATCGGATCGTGCCAGCCGCCGTCGGCGGCGATCAGCGCGTCGGCCGCCTTCGGTCCCCACGTTCCCGGCGCGTACGGCAGGCACGGCGGATGGTCGACGAGGACGCGGTCGACGACCGCCCACGCCGCCTCGACCGCATCCTGGCTCGTGAAGAGCGAGCCGTCGCCGGCCATCGCGTCGCCGAGCAGCCGCGCGTACGTCGGCTCTTCGCCGCTGAAGTCCTCGCACAGGTAGAGCTCGCGCTGCTCGCCGCGAAAGCCCTTGCCCGGCCGCTTGATGCGCGCGGCGAGCGCGACCGCCGAGCTCGGCTGCAGCTTGAAGCGGACGTGGTTGGCGCCGCTCGCGTCGAGCGGCGAGTCGTCGAAGAGACGCTGCGGCGGCGCCTTCAGGCGGACGAGCACCTCGGCGGCCGTCGTCGGCAAGCACTTGCCCGCGCGCAGGTACCACGGCACGCTGGCCCAGCGCCACGAGTCGATGAAGAGGCGCAGCGCGCAGTACGTCTCGACGTCGGAGTCGGCGGCGACGTCCTTCTCGCGGCGATAGCCGTCGTACTGACCGCGCACGAGGTCGTCGCGCGCGAGCGGCCGCATCGCGTGGAAGACGCCGGCCTTCTCGCCGTGCACTGCGGCGAAGCCGCGATACGCGGGAGGCTCCATCGCGAGCAGCGCGACGATCTGGAACAGGTGGTTCTCGATCACGTCGCGCAGCGCGCCGGCGCCCTCGTAGAAGCCGCCGCGCCCGCCGATGCCGAAGTCCTCGGCGAGCGTGATCTGCACGCTCGCGACGTGGTCGCGGTTCCAGATCGGCTCGAGGAACGAGTTGGCGAAGCGGAAGTAGAGGATGTTCATGATCGCCTCCTTGCCGAGGTAGTGGTCGATCCTGAAGATCGACGGCTCGGGAAAGACGGCATGGGCGACGGCGTCGAGCTCGATGGCGGAGGCGAGGTCGCGGCCGAACGGCTTCTCGACGATGACACGGGCGTCGCGCGCGAGGCCGGCGGCGCCGAGGCCCTGGATCACGGTTTCGAAGAGCGCCGGCGGGATCGCGAGGTAGTGCGCCGGCCGCTTCGCTTCGCCGAGCGCGGCCTTCAGCGCCTGGAACGTCTGCGGCTCGCGGTAGTCGCCGCTGACGTAGCGGACGAGCGAGAGCAGCCGGTCGAGCGCCGCTGCATCGTCGACCTTGCCTTCGTGCTCGACGCTGTCGCGAACGCGCGCGAGCACCTGCGCGGGCTCGAGCGCCGTCGACGCGACGCCGATCACCGGCACGGCGAGCGCCTGCTTCTTCACCAGCTCGTAGAGCGCCGGGAAGATCTTCTTGTTCGCGAGGTCGCCGGTGAAGCCGAAGACGACGAGCGCGTCCGACGGTTGCTCCGCGGGGCGGACGGCTGCGGCGGGAGCGGTCATCTGCCTCCTCCCGCGGGCTTCTCGACGTGGCCGCCGAATTCCTTGCGCATCGCCGACAGGATCTTGTTCGCGAAGTCGGCTTCGCCGCGCGACGAGAAGCGTTCGTAGAGCGCCGCGCTCAGCACGGGTGCAGGCACCGATTCGTCGATCGCGGCCTCGATCGTCCAGCGGCCCTCGCCCGAATCGGAGACGCGGCCGCCGTAGTTGCCGAGCTGGGCATCGCCGTGCAGGGCGTTCGCCGTCAGGTCGAGCAGCCACGAGCCGATGACGCTGCCGCGCCGCCAGACCTCGGCGATCTCGGGAAGGTTCATCTCGTAGCGATAGAACTCCGGATGGCGCAGCGGGCTCGTCTCGGCGTCGGCGGCGTGTTCTCGCTTGCCGACGTCGGCGTTGCGCAGGATGTTGAAGCCTTCGGCGTACGCGGCCATGACCCCGTATTCGATTCCGTTGTGCACCATCTTGACGAAGTGGCCGGCGCCGTGCGGGCCGCAGTGCAGGAAACCCTGCTCGGCACGCGCCGGCGCGCCGGCGCGGCCGCGTGTCCGCGTCGCCGCGCCGACGCCGGGGGCGAGCGCTTCGAAGATCGGCGTCAGCCGCTCGACGACCTCGGCCTCGCCGCCGATCATCAGGCAATAGCCGCGGCGGATGCCCTCGACGCCGCCGCTCGTGCCGACGTCGACGTAGTGCAGGCCCGCGGCGGTCAGTGCTTCGGCGCGGCGGATGTCGTCGCGGTAGTACGAGTTGCCGCCGTCGATGACGATGTCGCCCGCTTCGAGATGGGATTGCAGCTGCTCGAGCTCCTGGTCGACGATCGCGGCCGGCACCATCAGCCAGATTGCACGGGGCTTGGTCATCTTCGCGGCGAGCTCGGCGAGCGTCGCCGCGCCGACGGCGCCGTCCTTCTGCAGCGCCGCGATCGCCGCGGGCTGCATGTCATGGACGACGCACTCGTGGCCCTTGGCGAGCAGCCGCCGCACCATGCCGGCGCCCATGCGGCCAAGGCCGATCATCGCGAGTTGCATTCTTGGTTCTCCGCTGTTCAGTCCCGCGCGTGCGGAAAGGTCGCGACCAACGTCGCGACGACGGAGAGTTTGCACGCTACGCCGCTGCCGCCGCGCCGCAAGGGCGCAACCGAGCGCCAGTCCGTAGGAGGTCTCCGACGGCCCCGCCCGGCTGCGCGGAGCGGCTACCCGGTCGCAGGTCGCGCCTGCGGGCGCGCATGCGCGCGCAGGCGGGCGATCGCCGCGGCATAGTCCGGTGCGCCGAAGATCGCCGAGCCGGCGACGATCGCGTCGGCACCGGCATCGACCGCCTGCCAGGCGTTCGCGCCGTCCTGGCCGCCGTCGACCTCGATCCATGGGTCGAGTCCGCGCGCATCGCAGAGCTCGCGCAGCGCGCGGATCTTGGGCAGCACCTCGGGCAGGAACGACTGGCCGCCGAAACCGGGGTTGACCGACATCACGAGGACGATCTCGCACAGATGCAGCACCTCCTCGACGAACGCGAGCGGGCTCGCCGGATCGAGCACGACACCGGCCTTCCTGCCGAGTGCGCGGATGCGCATCAGTACGCGGTGCAGGTGCACCGTCGCCGACGGCTCGGACGGCACGAGCACGTGGTCGGCGCCCGCGCGCACGATCGCGTCGACGTGGCGCTCCGGCTCGACGACCATCAGGTGGACGTTGAGCGGCTTGGCCGTCGCGCGACGGACGGCCTCGACGACGACAGGGCCGAAGCTGATGTCGGGGACGAAGCGGCCGTCCATGACGTCGACGTGGATCCAGTCGGCGCCGGCGGCGTCGACGGCGCGAACCTCTTCGCGCAGCCGACCGAAGTCGGCGGCGAGGATCGAGGGAGCGATGACGAGCGGCTTCACGGCGACGCCGACGCGAGCCAGCCGCCGGCAAACCCCGCCGCACGCAGGCCGCGGACCACCGCCTCGCACCGCTGCATCAGCGACCAGACGAGCCCCGATCGGTAGTTTTCGATCATCAGCACGGTCGGGCCTTCGTTGATGCCGAAGTGGTATGGCGAGATCCAGCCGATGCCGTCGTCGCCGCGGACGCGGTATTCGGGATTGATCGAAGCCTTGAAACCGTACGTATTGGCGACGCGGATCGGAAGCCGCGCCATGCTGTCGAGCGCCGGCAGCACGATCTCGGGCGCGAACGGGAGCGAAGCGGCGACGGCCCACGGCGCCAGCGTGCCGTCGTCGGGGCCGTACGGCGCGCCGCGCGCGATGTAGTCGAAGAAGATCCGCGGCACGCCGTCGACGATGCGCGTCTCGAAGCCGGGCCCGTCGCACGCAGTGAGGCCCCAGCACGTTCCGTCCATGTGGGCGAAGCCCTGCGGGTTGCGGATCGCGTACTGCCGCTGCACGTGCGTGGCGCGGCGGCTGTTCTCGAAGTAGTCGCAGTCGTGCTCGCGCATGAAACCGTCGCGGATCCCGCGGAAGTCGCACCAGACGTGCGAGATCTGGTGCGTGAAGAGCGGCCCCGCGTAGAGGTAGTCGATTCCGTAGACGCTCTTCCACTCGTAGGTGCGGCACCAGGCGTCGTAGCAGGACGCGTCGATCGCATGCGTGGGCGAGCCGAGGGCGAGGACGTAGAGGATGAGCGCCTCGTCATACCCCTCCCAGTGGAAGGGCAGAAAGTCGTGCTCGGGCCGCCAGCCGTGGCAGAGCGTGTCGCGGCCGGCGAGCATCCAACGCCACTCGACGCGCTCGTAAAGCATCCGGGCGCGGTCGCGGATCTCCCGCTCGCGCTCGTCGCTGCCGTCGAAGAACGCCGCCGCGGTGAGCACGCCGGCGATCAGGAGCGCCGTGTCGACGCTCGACAGCTCGCTGTGCCAGGCGCGCCGGCCGGTCCGTATGTCGAGGAAGTGGTAGTAGAACCCTCGATAGCCCGTCGCCTCGGGCGACTCGCTCTGCTCGCTCTCGGCGAGGAAGCGCAGCATCGTCAAGGTCCGTGCTACTGCGTCGTCGCGGCCGATGAACCTGCGAACCACTCCGACCGGATACGCGGTGAGCGCCATCCCCATCGCGGCGATGCTCGCCGGCCAGTCGTCGCTCGTCTTGTCGAGGACGAGGCCGTTGCTCGGGTTGGTCTCGTGGACGAAGTAGGCGAACGAATTGCGCTGCAGCCGAAGCAGCAGCCTTGCGTGTGCCGGAGCCAGAGCCATCTCGCGCCAAAGTCGAATCCGTGTCAATGCTATGCGGAAGGCGTGTCAGACATCGGCGCCGCGGCTCCTATCCTGCATGCTGCAAGATCGAACCGAGCTTGTTTACCCGGCGAACACGGCTCAGCATCGCAGCAGCCCCAACGAGGCTCGACCTCCGCGGCAGGGTGGTCGGCTCGATCCGATTCATCGTGGGAATTCGGGCAGCGGCTCGATCCCGCTGCCGGCACGCGCCGGCGTGTGGGCAACGTTGAGCAGCATGGACATCCAGGTGAAATAGCCGACGGTGCCGATGAGGTCGATCAAGCCCTGCTCACCCAACAGTTCGAGCGTTGCATCGTACGTGGCTTGCGCGACGCCCTTGTTGTTGGTCAGCTCCGTGACGAAATCGAGGACGACCGCCTGGGCTGCGGGCAGCGACGCTGGCCGGCGTCCCTCACGTACTGCCTCGATGATTTCCTCGCCGATGCCGGCCTGGCGCGCCAGCGGCACGTGCACGGCCCACTCGAATTGCTGCGACCACGATCGCGACACCAGCAGCGTCGCGAACTCGGTGATTCGGGGCGCGAGCGCACTGTCGAAGCGAAGGTAATCGCCGACCTTCTGCAGGCGTGACATCAGCTCGGGACTGCGCAGGAGCGGAATGAAAGGCCCGACCACGGCCTTGCGTGGACCTGCGATCAGCTCATTCGCGGCCGCTCGCTGGGCTTCGGTCATGTCCTCGAGCGAGGGCAGCGGCAGGCGGTCTGGCATCGTCGACACGGGAACGTTCCTCCTCTGTCAGCAACAGGGCAACGGCACTGCCGAGCAAAAGCGCTACAGCAACTGCGCTCGGCAACGTAAAAGGGTCTCTTTCGGAAAGGCGCAGCCTGACGACGACGGGCCCGGCCAACTGTCCGACGGCAAATGCCGCCGTCAACGCAGCGATGAGCTTCGTCGGCTCGCCTCCGGCGATCCTCCTGGCCTCCTGCACCCCTGCCATCGTCATGACCATGAAAGTGCCGCCAACGCAGACTGCCGAGATGGCAAGGCTGCGAAGGCTCGCATGCACCAACGGTGCGGCGACTCCGGCCGCCATGACAAGAAGACTTACCGCTGCGGTTCTGCGCGGCGGCGAGGAGCGAAAGATCGTGGTCACCAAAACCGTGGAGACCGCTGCTGCAACGCCGAACAACGGCCAAGCCCAGCCGAATACGAGCGGATCGTTGAACAGACTGCGCGCCGCGGCGGGGATGAAGGTCGCGGGGAGGATGTATCCGAACCCGAACGCTCCATAGCAGACGACGAGCAGCCACGCAGAGCGATCGAGCGGCTGTGCGGCACGAGAATCCCGGACGTCGTAAGCCGGAGCCGCTGCAGACAGGCGGCGCCAGGCGGCGACGACGACGGCCAACGCGCCCGCCCCCAGCGCAGCCCACGCGTGCTCGGGCTTGCCGCCAGACGTCGAGGCGAACAGTGCAACGCACCCGGCGACACAGATGCCGACACCCACGCCCGCGAACACCCATCCAGCCAGCTCGGCTCGGCGAGAAGCGGCGAGATGCGCGAGTGCCCACGCCGACGCCCCGACGAGGACGAACGCGCTCGCGATGCCGGCGACCAAGCGAAGAAACAGCCACACGGGCAGCGAACTGGTAAACGCCATCGCGAGCGTGGAGAGGGCGACGGCAAGCAAACCCCATTTCGCGGAGACGCCAGCGCGGGGTGGCAGGACGAAGCTCGCCAATGCGCCGAGCAGGTATCCGACGTAGTTCGCCGTCGCCAGCCAGGCTCCTTGGCCGAGCGTGACGCCGAGCGCTTCCTGCATCAGCGGGAGGATGGGCGTGAACGCGAAGCGGCCGATCCCCATGGCCGCAGCGAGGCTTGCCAGGCCGAGGCCGGCGGCGGCTCTTACGCTGACGCTCGATTGATCGGCCATGTAGCCATGGTAGAAATGGGCGCCCTTCTTGAATAGCGAATTCTTGAGAACGCGCTATTCTCCGATTCTGAATGGATCTCGGTGACCTCGCGATCTTCAAAGCCGTCGCGGAGGAAGGCGGCGTTGTGCGCGCGGCGCGCAAGCTCCATCGCGTGCCCTCGAGCGTGACCAGCCGGATCCAGCAGCTGGAGAGCTCCGTTGGCGCGCAGCTCTTCCATCGCAGCAAGCAGCGCCTGCACCTATCGCCGAGCGGCGAAGTGCTCCTCGCCTACGCAGGCAAGCTGCTCGGCCTCGCCGATGAGGCCAGGAACGCAGTCGCCGACGGGCCCCCTCGCGGAACCCTGAAGCTCGGGGCGCTCGAGAGCACCACGGCCAGCCGCCTGCCCGCGATCTTCTGTGCGTTTCACCAGAGCTTTCCGGATGTGCGGATCGAGCTGACCACGGGGACCAACGATGCGCTTGTGGCCGGGGTAGCCGAGCGGCGACTCGACGCTGCTTTCGTTGCCGTGGCTCCGAACCGGCCCGGGCTTTCACACGCGTCTGTGTTCAGGGAAAGGCTGGTGCTGATCACGTCCCTCGCGCACCCGATCGTCAAGTCGCCGATGCACATCGCCAACGATTCGGTCATTTCCTTCCCTCGCGGATGCGCGTACCGACGCGTTCTGGAGCGCTGGCTCGGCGACAAGGACTTGGCTTCCATGAGAGTGCTCGAGCTCAGCTCATACCACGCGATCGTCGCCTGCGTCGCTTCCGGCACCGGAATCGCTGTCGTGCCGGAGTCGGTGCTGGCCACAGTGCAGTCAGCCTTGGTCGCCGTTCACTCGCTTCCGAAGGTACTGAGCGACGTGTCGACACCCATCATCTGGCGTGCCGGCGAACAGTCGCCGTCGGTCGTCGCACTTCGCGAGTTGACGCGAAAGATGTCATCGCTCTCGGAGCGAGCGCCTCGATTGCGTGCCGGGCGCGCGTAGAGTTTTCGCGTCGATCCAGAGACCGACAGCGTTCCCAGGGCGCCGCGGAATTCGCCGCCGGCGGTATCTGCAGACAACTGCAGGAGCCCGCGAGCGCCCAGGCAGACTACCCTTGCCGCGTCGGGTCAGCAGATCTCGTGCGATGCCTTGAATTTCCTGCCGCGCCGTGCAAAACACGTCGTGGCGCGCCGGAAAGCGGCCGTTTGAGAACGAGCGCTCGTGGCCGAAAGCGGCCTCCGCTGACGTCTGCTCTGACGGACTGACGGCGCGCTGGTGTCACGCGTGGTGCACAAGCGTACCGAGATCAGTCGACGGCGAGGTGGATGCGGCGCGCCAGCGCGCCCCATCTCTGCGAGTCGGCCGACAACGTCGCCGCAGCCTCTTGCGGCGAGCTGCCGACGACGATCTGGTCGCCGGCTCTGAGCTTCTCGGTCACGTCCGGCGCTCGCAACGCGTCGACGAACGCCTGGCGGAAACGGCTGGTGATCGCCTCGGACACGCCGCGCGGCGCGAACAGCACCAGCGTGAAATCGGCTTGGTAGCCCTTGACTCCGGCTTCGGCGAGCGTCGGCACCTCCGGCAGAGTCGGTGACCGGCTGCTGCCGGAGACGCCCAGCGCGACGAGCTTGCCGGACCGCACGTGCGGCAACACCGTCGGACCCGCGAGCAGCCCGCACGACACCTGGTTGCCGAGGACGTCCTGCATCGCTGGCGCCGGACCTTTGTAGGGAACGTGGTTCATCTGGAAGCCTGCCATCGACTGCAGCAACTCCATCGACAGATGCCCAGGCACGCCGACGCCGCCCGAGGCATAGCTCAGCGGCGACGCCTTCGCCTTGGCGACCAACTCGGCAACCGACTTCACGCCGAGCGCCGGATTGCAGACGAGCGTCTGGTTGAAGCGCGTCGCGACCGTCACCGGCGTCAGGTCATCGACCTTGAACGGCATTTGCTTGTAGACGTGCGGATTGACCGTGACGAGCGAATCTGGGCCGAACAGCCACGTGTAGCCGTCGGGTGCGGCGCGTGCCACTTCCGCGCTGCCGACATTGCCGCCTGCGCCGGGCTTGTTCTCGACGACGATCGGCTGCTTCAGCGCCGGCTGCATCTTGTCGGCAGCGAGACGAGCGGCGATGTCGCTCGGCCCCCCGGGCGGAAACGGCAGGACGATCCGGATCGGGCGCTCGGGCCACGCGGCGGCGCTCTGCGCCGCGGCGGGCTGGATCGCGGTGCCCAGCCAAAGCACGCCGAGCACCGACGCGAGGACTCGGGCGGGACGTCGTTGCATGCACATTCGCTACCCGAGTGTCGGGCTCGCAGCGAATCTAGCGTTGACGGCAGCGTCGAGCGAGGGGAATAACCCGCTTTGGCAACAGCGGCGCACTCGGCCGCCTGCCGTCGACCTAGGTCTGCTGACGGTGTCTCAAGCTACCAGGGTGGCTGAAACAGGAACAGCTTCGTCACGTTGTCTGCCAGGGTCCGATTGGCCGGCGCTTGAGCGGCCACCCAAGCCTGACGCTGGGCCTCCGCAATGGCAAACGTCAATTCGTCGGTCATCTGCATGTCGATCTTCGCGTGATCGAGATCTGCATCGAAGACGATGGCCTTGGGTCCTCCGGAGGCGTTCGTCCATTGCTCCCATTTCGTGCGTGGCGCCGGCAACGCATGCTGCGAATCGCCTGAGTTCGGATTGCCGGTGCGGGCGAAGTTGGACAAGTACGCCATCATCGCGCCCTTCAGTTCGTCTCTTCCCTGCTGGTTCGCAGGGACGAACGGAAGATTGAAGAGCCCCTGATCGGCCCCGATTCCGAAGAACGCGATCTCGGAGGCGTGGCCGGCCGCGTAGATGCGGTCGAACGGATACGGCCCCGATCCGACACCGCCCCACTTGAAGAAGTACGCATAGACCTTGTCCTGGACCAGCGAAAACTCGTGCGCCAGCGAGTCCACGTTCTTCGCCTTCCATTGCAGCGTGCCGAAGTATCCCGCCTTGTCGTACAGATCCTGGTCGAACGGTGTCTTCAGGATGTCTTCGTACTTCGGCGTGTTGTTGTTCCGGACCGACGTGAACAGATCGAACCAATTGTGCGCCGGCAGCGTGGAGGGTGCCCCGTAGAGCGCCACGATCGATCCGAACAGGACCTCGAACGGCTTCAGCTCGTATTCGTTGCTGCCGAGGATGATCGGCATCTTGTTGTAGTTGCGGGATTGGATGGCCGGAATCCAGCCTCCCGAGGGCATCACGTAGCCATCCTCGATGATCGGAAACGTCGGTACGGAGCCGTACTTGAGAATGGCGAGGAACAGATCGCCCGCCTTGGCGTGCCGGAGGTACGAAGCGAGCGTCCCGGCACTTTCCATCGCGACGCGCTTCTGCGCATAGACCGCCCTCGTGGCCGACGAGACCGGCGTGCCAACGCCGTCCGCGAACATCAGGAGCTTCTCGATGTAGTCGTTGGCCGAAGCTCTCCCGGAGTCAGCGGTCACCGGGGCCATCCCGCCGCTCTCGTACATGGCCCCGCTGAAGAGCCCTTTCGCTACCGGCGAGATCACCAGATTCATCGTGTTGTGCGCGCCTGCGGATTCGCCGGTCACGGTCACCTTGTTCGTGTCTCCGCCGAAGGCCGCGATGTTTTTCTGAATCCACTTCAGCGCCTGGGCGGTGTCCAAGGTGCCGAAGTTGCCCGAATCGGAGAGCGGGTCTGTTCCCGACTGCAGCGCCGGATGGAAGAACCACCCGATCGGTCCGAGGCGGTATTGCACGACGACGACCACCACGTCGGATCGGACGGCGAGCTCGGCGGCACCGTATTCCCGCGCCGATCCGAAGTTGTTCGATCCGCCATGAATCCAGACGTAGACCGGCAGCTTCTTCGAGTTGTTGGGTCGGTAGACGGTGACGTACAGGCAATCCTCGCCGCTGTCGGGGTCGATGATCCCGGTTCGGAGCCAATCGTCGGTCGTCTGAAGCTGAGTGCACTTCAAGGCCGGCTTCGTCGCGTCGCGGACTCCTTGCCACGGTGCCGGGTCCTGAGGCGCCTTCCAGCGAAGGTAGACCTGGTTGACGAAATCATCGACGGGCGGTTTGGCGTAGGGAACGCCCTGCCAGATCATGGTCGTCCCGTCGCTGCTGAGCGATCCTTCGAGGACCCCGTTGACGGTGCCGACCCTCACATCGTTGTTCCAGGCTCGAGCGAGCGATGGAATGAGCAGCAAAGACGCAATCGATAGAAACGCAGCCACGCGGGCGCGGACTGGACGGTGGTGCCCCGAGTTCATGGTGGTCTGTCTCCTTCGCTTCGAATCGGAGAAGTCGGCGTCGTCTCACGACGACGTCTGAGAGGCCGGCTCCCAGGGCAGAGCTTCAGCGACCCGTCGGTGGGCGGCAATGTGCGGCCGACACATAAGTCGGCACGTTCTTGTATGTCACCCGAACCGGGCCGGCGTGCTGAGACTCCAGAGACGCAGCGCGATGTGGAGCTCGAGCGCGCGCGACGCGTGCCCCCAATGGCCGAGCAGGTCCTCGATCGTCGCCAGGCGCTGCCGCACCGTGTTGACGTGGATGCCCATCCGCTGCGCGGTCGTGCGCGCATTCTGGTTGCAGTCGAACCACGCCAGCAGCGTCGCGGCGAGGTCGGAGCCGCGCTTCTGGTCGTGCGTCAGAAGCGGGCCGATCGTCGCGTCGAGAAAGCTCGCGAGGCTCGCGCGATCGTGCGTCTCGAACAGCGTCGAGTAGATCGCGAGCTCGTGCTGGCCGACGATCCTGCCCTCGACACCGATCCGGCCGAGGACCGCGAGCGCGCGCCGCAGCGCGGCGTAGAGCGCCGGCAACTCGGCAGGTTGCGCGACCGGACGCGAGATCACGCCGCGGTGCACCGCCTTCAGTTCCTTGCCGACCCATGCCGAGACCGCCTGGCGGACCTCGTGCGCCGCGCTCGCGCCACAGAGGACGACGAGCGTGCCGTCGATGTCGTCGGCGACCGCGCTCGCCGGTAGCGCGACGCTCGAGAAGCGGCGGGCGGCGTAGTCGGCACGCGGCCGATCCATCTCGACGAGGACGAGGGCCAGCGGCCGCGAGAGGTCGATGCCGTGCTGCCCGGCGCGGTCGGCGAGGACCGCGAGATCGTCCTGGCGCGTCGACACGAGCGAGCGCAGCAACTCCGACGCACTGCGGTTGCGCGACGCCTCGGCGCGGTGCTGCGAAAGCAGGACGACGCCGATCACGCTGCAGCTGCGCTCGAACGTCCGCAGCGCGACCTCGTCGAGCTCGCCCCGGTGGAAGAGGAGCGCGGTGCCCAGCGCATCGTCGCCGCCGATCACCGCGAGCGCGCGGCACGTCTCGCCGCCGGCCTCGTACGCGACGACCGAGCGGCCGTTCGCGCGGCTCGCGCGCGCGGCGCGCGCGAGGTCCGCGGCACGCTCGCCGTTGGCCGCGAACGACGCCTGCGTGGTGCCCTGGTAATCCGCGGCGGCGCCGCCGGCGACGACGGCGCCGGTTTCGTCGAGGACGGCGACGCTGCCGCCGACCAGCTGCGCGACCGCCCCGCACAGCATCGCGAGCGACCCGCCGCGCGCGAGCAGCGACGTGATCTGCTCGTGCGCGTCGGTCGCCGCCTGCACGCTCGCGAGATGGCCTTCGAGCTCGGCGCGCGCATGATCGGCCTTGGCGAGCGCGGCGCTGAGATGCTCGAAGTCGCGCGCGTTCTTCAGCGCGACCGCGGCGTGCGTCGCCAACGTGCAGAGGATCGACGTGCTCTGCGCGGTGTGCATGCGGTGGTAGCGGTCGGCGACGAAGAGCAGCCCGACGACCTCGTCTTCCCAGATCAGCGGCACGCCGACGAGGGCAGCGATGCCCTCCTCGCGGAACGTGTCGTCGAGGTTGGCCTCGTGCGCGAAGCGCTTGTCATGCAGATAGTCGGGCGTCGTGAACGGCAGCCGGGTCGACATCACGAGCCCGGCGGCGCCGCGGTCGCGGCGAGCGACCATCGCTGCCGGGCCTTGCGAGAGCGCGCCGTCGACGACGACGACATGAAACTCGCCGAGCCCCGCATCGTAGGTCGAGAGCCACGCGACGTCGGACCCGAGGAGGTTGCGCGCGCGCGAGACGATCGCGGCGAGCAGCTCGCGCTGGTCGAGCCGGCTCGACAGGTCCTGAGCCGAAGCGATGACCGCGAGCAGGCCGCGCTCGCGTTGCTCCTGCAGCTCGAGGCGGTTGCGCACGGCCATCGCCATGCGCACGGTCTCGACGAGCGCCGATTTGCCCGGATAGCTCGCCGGCAGCATGTCGAGCTCGGCGAGCCGCGCGGCGAACTCGTCCGCGCCGGCACCCTGGTGCAGCATCGCGACCAGGTCGCTCATCGCCTGCTCGCCGCCGTCGACGTGGATCGCGCGCCTCATGTCGCCGTCGTTCTCCTCACATCCGATCGTCGACCCGAGTGTGCGCCATGACATTGGGTTTCGCACGCCAAGCGGCGAGACTCGCTGCGCCCGTGTCCATCCTCGATGCCCTTCGCCCGGCGCGCGACCTGCGCGTGCTCGTCACCGCCGGGGCCGGCGGCGTCGGCGCCGCGATCGCACGCGCCTTCCATGCCGCGGGCTCGCGCGTGCATGTCTGCGACATCGACCGCAGTGCCCTCGACCAGCTGCATGCCGAGCTGCCCGGCATCACGGGCAGCATGGCAGACGTCTCGCTGAACGCCGATGTCGAGGAAGTCTTCGACGACGTAGAGGCGTCGCTCGGCGGCCTGGATGTCCTCGTCGGCAACTCGGGAATCGCGGGTCCGACCGGACCGATCGAGACGATCGACGGCGCCGGCTGGGAGCGCGCGATCGCGGTGAACGTGCACAGCCAGTTCTATTTCGCGCGGCGCGCGGTTCCGCTGCTGAAGCGCTCGCGCGCGGCGCCGTCGTTGATCATTGCCGGTGCGGGGGTCGAGCGGCCCGCCGACCTGCGCGCCGCTGACGCGTCGAGCACCTGGGCGATCGTCGGTCTGATGCGCGCGCTCGCGGTCGAGCTCGGGCCGCACGGCATCCGCGTCAACGCGATCCTGCTCGGCTCCTGCACCGAGGCCGACCGCCTCGGCCCCGGGTCGGCGCGCGCCGCGATGCTCGACAACGCCGCCGCGGTCGCGCTGTTCCTCTGCTCGCCGGCCGCGCGCGCCGTCACCGGCCAAACCGTGCGGCTCGAGGGCAGCGTCGCGTCGCTGTGACGCGGCCGCCGCGCGCGCCAGCTTCGACTATCGATTCACGCAGGTGAAGGAAGCGGCGGCGTTGATGTCACCGCTGCCGTTGTACCGCGCCCACTTGGGAAAGTCGCACAACGGCCTGCTGCGGCCCGGCACGCCGACCGTGTCGACGGTCACCTGGTTCGCCGGTGCGACGCCACCCTCGGCCCACTGCTCCAGCGCCGTGAGCGAATCCCACGTCGCGTTGAATTGGCTGCTGATGGCGTGTCCGAACCCGGGAACCTCGTAGAAACGCACGAAGTTCTTGACGCCCTCGCGCCCGAACAGGCGCACCAGACGCTCGTAGTAGTCCTCGGTCGCGCGGGCGCTGACGAGCACGTCCTGCAGTCCGTGCGCGAGGAGCAGCTTGCCGCCGTGCGCGACGAACCCGGAGATGTTGGGCGAATCGTCGATCATCCGGCTCAGCTCGCGCCAGCGACGGCCCCACTCGCTTTTCTGCTCGGGATCGAACGACAGCGGGTCGAACGTCGGGTCGCGCGTGATGATGTACTTCAGGGCGCCGTCGACCTGCTGGCTGACATAGGGCGCCGTCGCCGGCATCGGATTGGCGGGCTGCGACGTCCCGAGGTTGAGAAACACGACGGTCGGCTCGACGGGCGAAGACGACGTGATGCCGAGGTCCGCGCCCCAGACGTTGTAGCCCGGGTATCCCTTGTGGCCGTGGGCGAGCACGAAGCCGAAATGGGCCGGCTCGTTCATCTTGCGCAACGCGGCGATCTGCGCATCCGAGAGGCAGCTGTCGCCGGTGTCGGCGCCGCCGGGGCAGCGCAGCGGTGACGCATTGAGCATCGCGGTCGCCGGATCGAACGTGGCGTTGCACGCCGCCTGGTTGCTGATGAGACCGTCGATGA
>Ga0105238_10003763_pt1 | contig 15072 bp, 9 predicted proteins | sample KBSC34metaG_FD_81526 | JGI IMG/M metagenome (GOLD analysis project Ga0105238, IMG submission 81526) | Corn rhizosphere microbial communities from Kellogg Biological Station, Michigan, USA - KBS C3-4 metaG | ecosystem: Host-associated > Plants > Roots > Rhizosphere > Soil | place: Michigan, USA... | reverse complement strand
TCGACGAAGTGATCGAGTTCGATTTCTTCCATGCCCGCTCGGCGCTGGGCATGGTCGAGCGGACCGAGGAGGACTGGCAGGTCCTCCATGACCGTCTGGCGCCCAACGGCTACGATCTGGCGATCGATCTGCGCAAGCATATGGAGACCCGGCCGGTGCTGCTGCATACCGGTGCGCGCTACCTCGCCGGCTATGACCATAAGGGCCGCTATCCGTGGCTGGACGTCGCGCTGGAATGGAGCGAGGACCAGGCGTCGTTCCGCAAGCGCCAGCACGCCGCCGACGATCTCACCAACCTGATCGATGCCGTGCTGGCCGCGGCCGAGCCGGATCGCAGCCTGATCGTCCCGCGCCGGCCGCCCCTGCCGAAGACGCCGTGGGCCCGCAAGCTCTACAAGAAGCCGGTGGTCTGCATCCACCCAGCCGCCGGCAACGACATGAAGCAGTGGCCGGCGGATTACTTCGCGCTGCTGATCAACCAGCTTCAGGAACTGGAAGACGTCAATATCGCGCTGGTCGGCGGTCCCGACGACGAGCCGATCGCCACGGCCATCCTCGGCAATGTCAGGGATCCCGATGCCGTGCTGTCATTGGTCGGCAAGCTCAAGCTGGCGGACCTGCCGGATTTCATCGCCACCTGCGCGCTGTTCGTCGGCAATGACAGCGGCCCCAAGCATATCGCCGCGGGTCTCGGCATCCCGACGATCGGGATCCACTCCGGCATCGTCGATTCCCGCGAATGGGGGCCGATTGGGGAGTTGGCTATCGGCATCGACCGGGATATGAACTGCTCGCCGTGCTACCGCTCGAAGCTGGAGGACTGCCACCGCGCGCTGGCTTGCCTGCGGCAGATTCTACCGGGTGACGTTTACCGTGCATGCAAGAGGATGTTGTCCCTGAAATACGGGGCGAAAGGCCCGAAACGCTCGATTTCTTAAGAATACCGCATTGCAATAAATACCAAAAATGTAGTATATCTTGGATCGATCGCGACGGTGAAAGCGAAAGAGAAAGGGATGTAAAGTGGCCTCAATTCCTGCGTTTAAACTGTTAAAGCAGCGGCTTTCCATTGTCACGGTCAATGGCCAGTTGAAGGTTAATAATACCTACGACGAATTCCTGGACATCGTGCGGTTGCTGCTGCGCAGCATACCGGTCGACGAGGCCTGGTATCTGGCCGAATATCCCGACATCGCCGAGGCGGTCGCTGCCGGCGAAGTGAAATCGGCCCGCCATCATTTCATCGATTCCGGCTATTTCGAAGGCCGCCTGCCGGCTCCGCTCGAGGTTGACGAAACTTGGTATTTGTCGGAATATCCTGACGTTGCAGAGGGAATAGAGCGGGGAGAAATACAATCCGCGCGGCAACATTTTTTAGAGCACGGCTATGAAGAGGGCCGGTCGCCCTCGCCATACTGACGTTATATAGCGTAACGGCTTTGTGGCGGTTGCTGTCCGGGTAAAACTTCGGTTTCATGACAATAATAGAACCGGGAACTACTGGGGCCAAGCAACCATGATCCTTATTACTGGCGGTGCCGGGTTTATCGGCTCCTACCTCCAGGCTGAGCTGGCTGCGCGGGGCTATCAGACCGCTATCGTCGATTGGCTGGGAGACGCCGGGAAATGGCGCAATATTTCCCGCCACCCCCCTGGCCGCATCATCGCCCCAGAAATGCTGGACAGTTTCCTGGCCGGCAACCCGGACATCGAGATGGTTTACCACCTGGGCGCGATCAGCGAGACAACTGCGACCGACGGCGATTTGGTCTGGCGCACGAATGTCGAGCTTTCGCGCCGGATTTGGAACTGGTGCGCCGCCCGTAAAGTGCGGCTGGTCTACGCCTCGTCGGCCGCCACATACGGCAATGGCGATCAGGGCTTCAGCGACGATCCGAACCGGCTGGAAGAGTTGGCGCCGCTCAATCTGTACGGTTGGTCCAAGCATGTCTTCGACATGCAGGTCATGAAGTTGTTGAATGGCCCGGCCGCCGTTCCCCCACAGTGGGTAGGCCTCAAATTCTTCAACGTCTATGGGCCGAACGAGTATCACAAAGGCAAGATGATCTCGGTCGTCAAAGTGAAGTATGACGAGCTGGCCGCCGGCGGTCCGGCGAAGCTCTTCAAGTCGGACCGTCCCGGCCTGGCCGATGGCGCCCAGGCGCGCGACTTCATCTGGGTCGGTGACGTGGTCAACGTCATGCTGTGGCTGCTCGACGCCCCCGGGGTCAGCGGCTTGTTCAACCTCGGCACCGGCACGGCTCGCACCTATCTCGACCTGGCCAATGCCGTCTGCGATGCGATGGGGACGGAGCGCAGAGTGGAGTTCATCGACATGCCGGCTGCCCTCCACGGCCAGTATCAGTCATTCACGCAGGCCGACATGCACAGGCTGATGGACGCTGGTTATCCCGACCGCTTCACGTCCCTCGAGGACGGAATTCGGCACTATGTGCAGTCCTATCTGAGGGGACCGACGCCTTATCACTAAGGGCGCCGGCCCTGCTGTTCAGTTCAGCGGCCGCCACATCCGATAGGCATTCCGGCAGAGTTCGGTCCAGCAGCCGATCGACAGGTCGTGTGCGTTCTCGCCTGGCGCGAACCGATCCATATAGCCTTTCAGAAGGCCGGGCACGATACGCTCGACACTCCCCGGCTTGTGGTTAGCATCGGCCTGTTCGACCCACAGCAATGTCGACGGCCCGTATTCGCGGAGCAGTGCGGCCAATTCCTTCGCTTGGTCGACCGTCAGCGGGTTCATGCCGTGGAAGACGAAAATCTTCTCTCCAATCGTCAGGTCTTCGGTCAGCTTACGGATCAGAAGCGGAAGCCTCCGCGCCTCGCGTACGGCGATATCCTCGGGCTTCTGCTCTCCGACCATGACCCACGCGTGGTAGAGAAAGCCGAAGCGCTTGTCCAAAACCATGTACTCACGGCCGTTGGACGACTCTTGCACTTCGATATTGCTTGGATTTCCTAAGCCCTTGAACTTAGCCCGAAGCGCATCCGACAGCTTCGGCAACGGTGTGCTCGAAAATCTGAGCAGGCCGAGCGGCTCCGCGCCAAAGCGGCGTTGAACGAGACCGAACTCGCAATTCTCACCGAGACTTTCGAACGCAAGGGCCAGCTCCGGCAGATCCGGCGGCGTCCTGTCCTGGCCATCGCCCTCGTTCGCCGAGCGGGAAGTCAGCCGCAGCAGGCTCACCGACCTCACGGCGATCGAAAGGAGCCGCTCGTCGCCACCGAGACCAAGCTCGGCGGGCCGAACCGCATCGGGAAACTGGAAGGCCAGCCTGATCTTTTCGCGATCCGCGATCATCGGCCAGGGAAGGTCGCAGTCGAGGACGGCAATCTCGCTAAGCCGCATCGTGCCGATTTCTTTGCCGTTGATGGTCAAAACCACCCGCTGCGTCTTGTTCAGGTCCGCGACAGCATAAGGAGAGCAGCGGATGTGCAGGATATAATCGCCAGGAATCGTCGGCGTAGGCAGATCGATCGTCGCCTCCCCCGCATTGCTCCAAGTGAAGCTGGCCTCAGGCATCGCCCAGCCCTGCCCCGTCACTTCCGCCCCGTTCTGAGCTTCGCCGAACGAGTATTCCGAAACGACCGCCAACTTCCCATCGGTCATATCGGCCTGAAACGGGGTATCGAGTACCTCGATCGAGCGATCGCCCTGGATCGCCAGCACACTCATGCTGGTTCCCTGCTGCTCATTGGCCAGGCGATCGGGGAGCGTGGTGAGCAAGTCCGGGCCGGCGACTTCAGCGATCTCCCGTCCGCGCGTCGAGGAGCCGCCGGTCTGCTTTAGAACCCATTTAACGACATCGAAGAGCTTCTGGTCTTCCGACGTCGCGGCCTGAAGCTGCTGGCTGAAAAACCGGCGCGCTTCCTGCGAGGTGACAAGCTTTTCGGACTCATTGTGGCGCGAACCGGCCTGAAGCCCCCATCTTTCGTCCAGCCACCGCGGATAACGCGATGTTTCCGTGACCTCGATGTCGAAGGTTACGATGTGTTCCATCGCCCGCTGATAGGTCGCGACCTGTTCCTTGCCGAGGTAGTAGCAAATGCGGTTCGGCTGGGAGATCCATCGGTTGAGCAGACACTGCGCCGCCAGCGTTTTCGAATATTCCGGCGTGAGGGGACCGGCGAGTTGCTCGATCCCCAACTGCATCATGATCTCACGTGTGTCGGGATATTCCCCCGTCGGATCCTGGCGCAGGCGTCCGGCGGCGTAATTGGCCTGGGACAGGAGCAACTCAACCGGATCGCGAATGACGGTGAACATCCGGTCGGTGGAACGGATGCCGGCGATATCGTAATACTCGCCCACCTGCATGTGACCGTAGATGAATATCTCCGAATAGAACGACGCAGCCTGAACCAAGCCGCTCAGGGACGAGAAAAGCTCCTCCGTGGAGACCCAATCGCCCAGCGTCAGCACCTTCGGGAAGGAGAGCCGGCCGGGCGCCAGGTTCAAGACCAGATCGGTCCCCGCGCATTTGGGGATATGGATAAAGATATCGCGCCGTTTGTCGGAAAATATCTGCAGGAAGTTCCGCATCGCGCTGCGCTGAAATTCCGGCGCCTCGAGTGCCGCGCGCATATGCCGCCGTGGATCGTAGCCGCGGTGGGGTGTCGCCATGGCCAAGTCGTCCGGCGGCCGGCGCAGAACGGCGTTGTAGATATGCTTCGGCTGAACGTGGGTCATGTCGATGCGGCCGATAAGCTTCTCCATACCCTCGGCGGGATCGTAGAGCCCAAGCAGCCGGTAAGTCTGCTCGATATCGGTGGGCATCGGAAGCGGCAGGTCTCTGAGCGACCGCACCACATCCATCTGCGTCATCGCGCTATCACTCATCGATGCAACTCGTTTGCCACGGCCATCCTGCGAACGACCGCGACGTTACAAGTTACGGCTGTAAAAGAAAAGCACGCGCGCTTTGAATTCGACAAAAAACTACCACCCAAGAAAAGCCAACCTAAAGAAGATCACCATGCCTTGCACAGTGTATGTGATTGTTTTAGATAACGTCCGAATGAGTCGGTCTGGGCCAATCCAGAGCCTACCCGTCGTATTGTTGATTTATTTTAATGTTAGGCGCGATTCACTAAAATTCTGTTTATTTTTGTTTCAACACGACTACACGAGCCAGATCTCCAACATTCTGCAGGCTATCGATCTCGCGCGTATTCAACTGAATGCCAAAGCGCTCCTCGGTCGCCATGATGATCTCGATCTGCTTGAATGAGTCCCATCCCTTTACGTCCTTCGCCGTCATTTCCGGCGTCAGTTTCAGATCGTCGCGCATAAAAACATCCTGAAAGATCTCGGTCAGCACACCGTAGATATCCGTTTCGCTCGCCATATTTTCTTATCCCTCCACAACATGAATGAACGTATCGATGGGTAAGAAGGTCGATAGGTTCAATGTGCTGACATTGCCGCCGGCATCGTCATGCTTCGTATCCGTGAAGCCGAGCTTCGTATAGTGCTCCTTCACCATGCCGTTCTTCTTAGTCGGAATATACTCTCCGACCAGCGCGCCTGCGCCTAAGCGCCGCGCCTCGGCGGCGATGAGGTTCAGCGTCGTCGGCTCGACCTGCCGGCCCAGCACGCGGCAGCTCATCAGCCAGGTATCGATATAGAGATCGTTCCGGTCGTTGAGCCGGCCGATGATGATCGCAATCACGCCGTTATCGCCGAACCGATCGGTCAGCCTGAGCTGAAGGCCGAAGGCGCGCGGGTCGTCCATCACCGCCAGCACCTCTTCCTCGGTATAGCGCTTGGTCGTCAGGTTGAACTGGTTAGATTTGTTGATCAGCTGGACCACGCGCTGCAGCCCGATCTTGTCGAACCGGCGCCAGACCAGCTGCATCTCCAGCCCGCGCAGATAGGAATCGAGGTCGGTGACCGAAGCCTTAAGCGCGTCGCGGGCCAGGTTGCCCTGATACTGGCCCGACCGTTCGCGATCGTCGTCGGTGACCGTGATGCCATCGAAATAGCCCGCATCGGCGATCGCGGTGGGGTAATAGGTAGGGTCGTCCGAGACCTCGGGCACCGCGACCATCGGCAGCTCCTGCCGGACCAGGTTGCGCTCGAACGGGTTGTCGTCGATGAACACCAGGGAATCGATGCCGATATTCAGCTCCTTGGCGATGGCGCGGATATTGGATGCCTTGTCCGACCAGTTGGCGACGAAACAGGCGATATCGCCGCGCTTCAGCACCATTTCCGGATGCTTCTCGAACGGCTCGACCGCGTTGGCCTCGTCGTTCTTGGAGCAGACCGCCAGGATGATGCCGCGGCGCGACAATTCCCGCGCATAATCCTGGAACGCACTGTAGGCCTCGCCCAGCGGGCTGCCCTGCCCCAGCACGATGCCTTCCAGCCCGTCGTCGCCGATCACCCCGCCCCAGACCGTATTGTCCAGATCGAGGACCAGGCACTTGGCCGCGCGCCCCTGCTTGGCCGCGAGCATCCGGCCGACCAGATCGCCGTAGAACGGCGCCGCGGTCAGCGCGATCTCCTGCTTGGAGCGGTGCCACAGCGCGGTATCGTGCCATTTCGCCACGCCGTCGACGGCGGCGCGGGCATCGACCGCGATCAGGTCCACGCCCTCGGCATCCGCCATTGCGCGCAGATCGTTGTTGAGCCGCGCGACAAAGGCGGCGCGCGACCCGGCGAGGCGATGCTCGTTGCCGCCCAGCAGGGTCGGATGAACCGGCAGGATCGTCTGCTGCAGGATCGGGCAGCGGAACGCCTCGCGCGCCAGGCGCCAGGCCTCGCGGATGCGGTCCTTGACCTCGTCCAGCAATGCACCGGCCGCCGCGTCGTCCATGCCGGCGGTCAGGCCGCCGCAGACATGATAGGCATCGAACACGAACAGTATCGCGGTCGGCTTGAAGTCGTGCAGGCCGGACGCCGTCTCCGACAGTTCCTGCAGGTACTGGCCGAACTCGTTTTCGTAGGTGTCGATCCAGATGCCGCGCCGCAGGCCCGCGACCCGGATGGCGCTGTGCAGATGGGCCAGCGTGCAGGAGCCCAGGATCGCCAGCCGCACCGGCTTGGTCGCCAATTCGGACGGCGGCGCCGGAATAACCCGCCGCGCCATTTCGTCCAGCGAATTGGTCAGAACGAAATTGAGTTTCGCATTGGCGAGGGCGAGCGCCTCGTCCCATGGCGCGCTGTGATCCGCCAAAGCGCGCAGGCGCGCACGCCAATCGGGAATAGTCGGCAGCCAATGAAGGTCTGTCACTCGGCGCGTCTCCGGGGTTTGCGAAACCGGCTCAAGCACATATCGGGCTCGTGTCGGGACGAGTCCGACTATGGTTCAATGCCTGTGCGACTATTATCATGGGACGCAACAAAGCTTTCAACCCGATCAAGGAGGCGGCTATAGTCTTTCCATGTGACGGACGTATATACAATTTTATCAAATTCTCGGATAGGGTGATCCAGGCGCCCCGTAGTAACCGTATTGCGCCAGGGCTAGACCCATCTTAGGAGCACTCGCCAGCGTGTCGATTGAGCAAGTTTTACGCGTTGAATTCGGTAGCGATCGGCAGGACGAAAATCATATCGGCGCTGGATGGTCCTTAGCTGAGGGCGGACACCGATGGATGGTAGGTGCCTATAGTGAGGCGACCCTCGGCCCTGTTGTCGCCGGTAGTGACTACCTCCTGGTCTTCGATGTGGAGCCGTTTATCAGGCTCCCCACCCTTAGTGCCCAGCGCCTCACCATTTCGATCGACGGCGTCCCGTTCGTTCAGGCCGAACTCACGGCTGGCGGGCGTTTCGGATACAGAATTCCGCCCGAGCTGATTGCCTCCGACGGCGACCTGACGATCGTCTTCGACCACCCCGACGCCGCCCGACCCAGCGACCTGTCGGCACGGCAGAAAGACAGCCGGCCGCTTGCGCTTTCAGTCAACGATATGGAGCTGTGGCGCGTCCGGGGACCCCGTGCGGGCAATATGCTGGCAGGCGAAGGCGGCCTGGCCGTTGCCGACATCAAAGCGCGTACTGGCCTGGCCCCGGACGAGTTCGTCACCCGTTTTGAAAGCGTGGGCGAAAACTGCGAATTCGGGCTGATGCAGCGCCGCTGCAGCGCCGAGCCGCTGAGCCTTCTGCGCTTCGCCAACACCCTGCTGCCCAGCCTGCTGCGGGGGTTGCAGACCGGATTTGACGACCTGGGTGAACTCGATGACCTCGACTTCCGGCTCGAGGGGAAGACCAAGCCTGAATATATCATCCAGGAGAAAAGCTACGGGTTGGTCTATCATACCTTTCGCTACAAGGGCGAAATCGACGAGGACAAGTTCCTCGCCAGCGAATCCGCGCGCCTCAAATTCCTCGTCCGGAAGTTCATGGAAGACCTCCAGGGCGGCGAGAAGATATTCGTCTGCAAGCGCAACACGCCCCTGCGTGAGGAAGAGATCCTGCCCGTCCTGGCTGCCCTCAATGCCCATGGCCCGAACACGCTGCTCTGGGTGGTGCCCGCCGACAGCAAGCATCCGCCGGGAACAGCCGAACAGGTCATGCCGGGGCTGATCAAAGGCTATATTGATCGTTTCGCCCCCAACGAAAATGCGCACGACCTCTCGCTTGAGGTCTGGCTGGAAATCTGCGCGAACGCCTACGCGCTGACGCAGTCGAAAAACCAGCTTTAAAAGTACCGGCGGCAAGGGTTCCGGGGCGCTGCAACTAGCAGCGGAACGCGGGTTATGGTATTCAGCCCGCCACCCGCCGATCGCGTGGATATGTGTTTGAAGGACATCGTTTTCGCCCTTCGGACGGCCTCGCGCTGCGGAAAAACTCCGGGCACCGGCGAGCAGGACGAATGACTGATTTCTCCGCATACGACGTCATCATCGTGGGCAGCGGCTTCTACGGCGCGACCATCGCCGAACGCTGTGCCGGCAAGCTCGGCCTTAAAGTTTGCGTCATCGAGAACCGGCCCCATATCGGCGGGAATGCCTGGTCGGAAATCGATCCGGATACCGGCATCGAGGTCCACACCTACGGCTCCCACCTTTTCCACACCAACAGCGAGCAGGTGTGGACCTATCTCAATTCCTTCTCCGGCTTCTCCAACTACCGGCATCGCGTGATCTCACGTCACAAGGACCGGTTCTTCACCATGCCGATGAACCTCGGCACGCTGTCAACCTTGTTCGGCCGCTTCCTGACGCCGGACGACGCCAAGGCGTTGGTCGCCGAGGAGGTCAAGGCGGTCGGCATCACCGATCCGAGGAACCTTGAGGAAAAGGCGATCTCGCTGATCGGCCGGTCGATGTACGAGGCCTTCATCAAGGGCTACACCGCCAAGCAATGGCAGACCGACCCGAAGGAGCTGCCGCCCGACATCATCACCCGCCTGCCGGTGCGGTTCACCTTCGACGATTTCTATTTCAATGACCGGTATGAAGGCCTGCCCCTGCTCGGCTATGCCGAAATCTTCCGCCGCATGTTCAAGAACGACAAGATCGACGTGCTGACCGGCACGGACTTCTTCGCCGTCCAGAAAGAGATTCCGGCAGGCAAGACCATCGTCTATACCGGCCCGATCGATCGCTATTTCGATTATGCCGCGGGCATGCTCGGCTGGCGCACCCTGGATTTCGAGCGGGAAGTGGTGCAGACGGGGGATTATCAGGGCGCCAGCGTGGTGAACTATCCCGACCCGGATGTCACCTTCACCCGCATCCACGAATTCCGCCATCTGCATCCCGAGCGGGATTACCAGAAGGACAGCACCGTCATCTTCCGAGAGTTCTCGCGCTTCGCCAACCAGAGCGACGAGCCCTATTACCCGATCAACACGCCCACCGACAAAATGCGCTATGATACCTACCGCACGCGCGCCGACGTGATCCCGAATGTCATCTTCGGCGGCCGCCTGGGCACGTACCGCTATCTGGACATGCACCAGGCGATCGGCGCCGCGCTCAAGGTCTTCGAGTCAGCGATCGAGCCGCACTTCGCCACCGGCCGTGCGCTTAAGGCGGAGAAGATCGAGAGCTGAGGCTAGGCGGCTCAACCCGAGGCCAGGGCTTTCTCCATAGCCGCAATGCGGTGCGGGAACTTGTCTTTGAAGCGCTCCGGCGCAAGCTCGTGGGCTTTTTTTGCTGCGCTCAAGGCCTCCTCCAACCTTTGCGATCTCTCAAGCACAAGGGACAGCACGTCGAGGTAGCCGAACTCCTTTGGATCCGCTGCGACCGCCCTTCGGGCTGCATTTTCGGCGACTTCCAGAGGACCGCCCGTTTTCAGAATGTAGGCCGCCAGCAAGTACCAGGACTTTATCAGGCCTGACCGCTCCGCCATCAATTCGAGCAAAGCATAGTCCGGCTTCTTCTCATCGCTAACTTTTTTCCAGACAATTGCCGCCCCCCGTACCGCCTGAATACGGTCGATCGAACCCTGTAATTCACGGCCGATCCCATCAGCATGGAACGGGTGAATATGCTGATCCATCAGTTGTCGCGCATAGGTAAGCACATAGTCCTGCGCGCCCATTGGAGCCGTACCACGGTTGTGAGCCGCGGTGGGACCCTCGTGCATATACAGGTCCTCGACGATGTAGCAACCGCCGGGCTGGACGTGCCGGAACAGCGTCTCCCACGAGGTAATGATGTGATCCGCTATGTGGGAACCATCATCGATGACAACCAGCGGCGGATACTTATTCGCGATATGCGTTAGAAAATCCGGGTCCGCCTGAGACCCGATCTCGACAGTGATCCGATCTTCCTCATAGATCTTACAGCGATCCTGAATATCCACACCGATAATGTGGGCGTTCGGAAAGTAGGATTTCCACATCTTAAGCGACGCGCCATCGAACACGCCGATCTCGATCATATTGAAGGATCGCTCCCGGAACTGAGAGAGCGCGGCATCGTAGTGCCGAAGATAGTCCAGCCCCATGGAACTTTTATCAGTCCCGTACATGATGCCATAAAGATCGAGAGGCAGGTTTTGCATGAGATTTCACTCGGTAATAAGGCGCGACGCCTAATGGTCAGACTGCTTTATAATAAACCTTAATCATACTGCGATCTAACGTTTAAGCATTCGATAATATCTTCGGGAACTTCAGGCTTCTACAGTAGCTAATTTGTCTAGCCGCTTCTGAGCTTCCTCCCCAACACGCACTCGTGTCGCAGCGGGTATCCGTGAATAGAATTCCGAATCGAGCGATGCTTTGAACCGACCGATTTCATCAGCGGTTTTCAAACTGGCCAGCAGATTGCCTAGATGTTGCTCATCACCGTAAACGGGATGAATCATTCTGACGCGCCCTTCGAAGCCGTCGGCCATACTGATTGGGAGCCCGAACTGGACAGGCAGGATCATTAGATCGTTATCGTATGTCCCGGGCAAGACGACGTTTAGATCGCTACAGGAAAAACCATTATAAATCAGTTCTGTCGGCACGAACGATTCACAGTGCCCGATATCCTCTTCCGGAATATCGCGCGCTCCGTCAAGCAGCCGTTGCCTATACAAGAACGACACGGCCGCCTTGGAAAGAACGATAACCGGGAAAAAGTAAGAATACGCCAGATCGTATTTTCGTCGCATTGCCATGTGGAGACCGATAGGACCATCCTCGACACGGAATCTCGGACCCAATGCAGAAATGGGCTCTTTTCCCTCTCGCTTCCTCAGCGCAATTATCAGGTCCTCAAAAAATTTATTTGGGTTTCCGGTCAGATGAACATCATACTCTACCATCGCATAATATTCGTATTTTGGTTTTTGCTCCAAAGCAAAATAGAATGGAAAATCTCCACACCACCAAAGTAAACGGCTCTTCATCTTCGGCAGCCCCATGGCTGCACATTCCGCTTCACTGTGCCAGACTACATCCACATCTGGCATCTCTTTTGGTTCGCCATGGGTCCGGTCATATACGACCGCCACATCGAACAAGTCAGACTCACGATTTAGGTAGCTCACCATATCGAAGAGCTTGTTGTTGACTAGGTGACTTCGTATCAGAATCAGCATCGGCTTTTGATCCTGCTTCCGAGGCAAGACGTCGAGCAACCTCCCGTGATTGCGCCCACCTGAATGTGCCGTAAGGATATGGCGCGACTCTGGATTTCCCCGGAAAAAGCCGGATAAGATCAAGCCATCCGTCTCGTCGATTTCCGTGAAAGTTGTTGTCACGTCTCCATTACGGTCATGGAAACGCAGTTCCCCGCCTTCGAGAGACCACGCGTATTCGTTGAAATGGTTGATTCCGATGATCTTACCATTTCTAAGCAGATAGACAGTCTGTGCGATAACACTTCCATCGCCACGCTTAAACTGAAACGATTCTTTTAGAATCTTCTGCACCGTCAGCATCAGCTATCAAACCCTCGTATTTTTTAAGCAGTGTTTCATCGGACCTAATTTCTCAACCATTCCCGGCATGCATCGTGACATGGCCGGGAATGGCGATTTCCGTGTTTTCCGGCAGGCGCCATTCCGTTCCGTCCTGGACGAACCCGCAGCTGGAGAACAGTGTCCGGCAGGGGAAGTTCACATCCGTCTCGATCAGGGTGCCCCGGATCGGATCGGACGCGGACGGCGTGAATTGCGCCGCGATGCTGGCCATGACCGCCTGCTCGATCTGGTAGCCCAGTACCCGGCACGACATCACCCATTGGACGATCGCATTGCCCTTCACCAGCACGACGCCGACCAGACCGTAGGCGGTGAAATTGTCCGTCACGTCGAAGGCGACGATGCGGCCGCCCTCATTCAGCAACGCCTGCATCTCCTCCAGTTTCCAGCGCCGGCCGGTGGTGTTGAACTGGTTGGTCTTGTTGGTCAGCTCCAGCACGCGGGCGAACCGCGGATGATCGGTCGAGCCGATCTCCATCAACGTCACCTGCGGGGCCGCGTCGCGCAGGAAATCGTCGCGCGACAACTCCTTGCGCTTGCCCTCGCGTTCGAACTGCCGCTGCATCATCTGCGTGCGCTTGCCCGATTCCGTGGTCACCGAGGCAACCTGGGTTTCCGCCGACCACAGCATGAGGCGACGCAGGTAATAGGGATAACGGCCGATCACCCGCATCGCCGGGAAGGCCGCCTGCATCGCCGCACGCTCGACCGGATTGTCGTCGATGAAGACGACATTGCGCGGCAGCAGGTTCATCGTCTCCAGGATCTGCGCCATGCTTTCGGCCTTGGGCCGCCAATTGACCATGACTGCGGCGAATTCGGAGAGCGGCAGCTTTGCGCCATAGATCTTCGGAAAGATCTCGCGGATGCGCTGCTCTTCGTTCTTGCTGAGAATGGCGAGCAGAATGCCGCGCTTCTTGAGCCAGGTCAGGCTCTCGGCGAAGCCCATCGGCCAGAAGCCGAGCATCTCGCTCGCGTCGAGCTCGGCCATGTCGCCGCTGATCCCCTTCCACATCGTGTCGTCGAGATCGACGACGACCAGCTTCACAGGGTCGATCTGTCGAACCGTGCGGTACATCGCCAGCAGCTCGGCCCAGATGGGCGGCCCCACGGTCTCGAACCAGTCGATCTCATAGTGGCTGCCCAGCCCGGCCATGGGCTCCATGCGGCTATCGTCCGGCCCCGGCATGGGCATGAACGAGCCATGCGAGATGAACTCCACGGCATCATCCTGGACCGTGCGCTTGCCGAGCGAGGTGACGACGCGGTCCAGATCGAAAAGATAGGCGTTCTTATAGGCGCGGACCGACCGTTCGAGATGCTCGTTCAACCGCTCGAAGAAATACTGCGTGTTGCGCAAGTCGTAGCGCGGAAAGAGACGGCCCATGCCGCCATCCTGTGGCACGAGGAACCCGCTGACGAAGGTCAGCAGGCCATGCTCGGCGTTCCACTTCATCCACAGGTCGAGCCGCTGGTCGATGCGATCGCAGCATTTCTCGAACACTGCCTGGAAGCCGTCGATATCGTCATAATCGAGCTGCCACAACGCGCCGTCCCACAGGATCGCGCGGGTCGGAACCTGGACGACCATGAAATCGAGCGCCTGGATGTCCTTCGCCGGCAGGTCGGGCAAGGCCGCCATGTTGTTCACGGTCACGACCTCGAAATGCGACCCCTCCGGTGCGAACCTTTGCAGGCCCCAGCCGTCGAGCTGGCATGAACCGACCAAGGCGATGCGCAGCGGTGCCTGCTCGGTGACCCTTAACGTCGTCGGCGTCAGATAGCCCTTGCCGCTATGCCCGCGCACGATCGCGTCGAACGGACCGGCCTCGCCCACGACCGCATCGTCGGGTGAGCCGGACGCCTGCCGCCGCTTCAAATGCTCCAGATGATGGACAGGCTCCATGTCGCCGGGGAACTGGCGCGTAGCGCCCTCCAGCAGTACACGCCCTTCTTCGAAGCGGCCAAGCTCGATCAGTGCCGTCGCCTGGCCGATATAGCCGGCCATCAATTTCGGGAAGACGGAATGGATCTCATTCCAGCCGGCCAGGGCGGCAGTCCAGTCGCCGCGCCGCTCGGCCTGTCGGGCGATGTCGGACAGGATGCTGAGGTCACCCGGAAGCCGCTCGAGAGCCGCGCGGCGCACTTCGGCCGCGGCGTCCGGACGGTCCAGTTCCTGCAGGGCGCGTGCCAAACCGACATGCGCCCAGCCCAGATGCGGCGCGACGGCGATCAACCGCCGCCAATAATCTTCCGCCGCAGCCCAGTCACGACGGCTATCGGCCGTCTGGGCGAGAGTCGTCAGCGCGCTCGGATGGTCGCCGAACTTGGCTGCTGCCATCTTGAGGGCGGCGTCGGCTTCTACCTGGTGGCCGGTCTCCAGAAGAACCGCGATCAGCCCGCCATACCCGTCCCACACGTCCGGAAACCGGTCGAGCACGGCCTGCCAGCGAACCGCCGCGCCGGTCCAATCCCGGCGGTCCTGCGCGATGCGCGCCAGTTCGACCAACAACGGACGGTCGTCCGAGAAACGATCCTGAACGGCCGCGAGGACGGCATCCGCCGCATCGAACTGCCGCTGGATGCGGAGTGCGCGGGCCAGCGAAACGTAGGGCTGCGGGTTCCGGCTGTCGAACTCCAGGTAACGGCGCCAGCACTGGCCGGCCTTGACCCAG
>Ga0105238_10003759_pt1 | contig 15076 bp, 11 predicted proteins | sample KBSC34metaG_FD_81526 | JGI IMG/M metagenome (GOLD analysis project Ga0105238, IMG submission 81526) | Corn rhizosphere microbial communities from Kellogg Biological Station, Michigan, USA - KBS C3-4 metaG | ecosystem: Host-associated > Plants > Roots > Rhizosphere > Soil | place: Michigan, USA... | reverse complement strand
TTGGCCATGGCGGCGATGGTCGCGTCGGTCCGCGGCAGCGGATGCTCGATCATGTCGATCCCAGCATTGACCGCCATCTCCGTGTAGATCGTCTCGCAGTCGCAGGTGACCTTCAGGCCCAGGCGGTGCGCCTCCTCGATGGCGGCGGCGACCTCGTCGGGCGCGAAATGGCTGGCCAGCTTGATGACGCTGGCGCCCTGCTTGAAGGTCTCCCGCACCGCGCCGCGCCAGGCGTCCGCGCCGTTCACCTCCCAGGTGTAGGCCGGCCCATGGTTGGGTGTGACAGGCCGCTCCGTGGCGTGGCCGCCGGTGCCGGTGATGATGTGGCCCGCGGCGAACACTCGCGGCGCGGGGAAGGCGTCGTCGGCGCTCCACTCGGCCAGCAGATAGGGCGCATTCAGCACGCCGTTCAGGTCGCGCACCGAGGTGAAGCCGGACTCCAGGAAATAGCGCAGGTTGCGGGCGCCGCGCAGGACCCCCGCCCCCTCGCTTGCCTGCTCGTCGATCGGCGTGTCGGGGTCCGGGTAGGTCACGTGGACGTGCATGTCGATCAGGCCGGGCATCACCGTCCGGCCCGCGACGTCGATCACCGTCGCGTCGGCCGCCCAGTCGGTCGAACCGGGCGGCAGGACCGCCTTGATGGTCTTGCCCTCGATGACCAGCGTGCCGGGATAGGCCGCCGGGCGCACCCCGTCGAAGATCCGCCCGCCGCGCAGCACCAGCTGACGGGCAGGCCCCTTCGGCGCGCGCTCTGGAATCCGCCGAGGATCGTCCGTGGTCACCGTCGGCGGCGCGATCAGCGGCCGCCGGTCGTGGAACGGGGCCTGGGCGGCCGCCGCCTGCGCCACGAGGCCTGCGCCGATCGCGAGAAAGGCGATCCACGCTATCGAAAAGAGCCGCCGCATCCTGGTTTCCCTGCCGTCTGCCCGCCTGACGTCGCCGCTCAGAGCTTCACGCTCAGACGCACGTAGTAGTAGCCGCCGTAGAGGCCGAACGGCGAGTTGCCGCCGTAGGGCGCGAAGCCGTTGGTGTCGGGGACGGTGTTCTTGTCGGGGTAGACATTGAAGATGTTGTTCGCCCCCACGGCGGCGCCGATGGCCTCGGTCAGCTGATACCCGACCTCCAGGTCGGTGATCCACTTGGCGCCGTAGTGCTGGTCGAACGAGGGGGTGTTGTTGAGGCTGTCCCACTTGCCGTAGCGGCTCTCGCGCAGGTTCACGTGCAGGCGGTCCAGGGTCCATTCCGCGCCGAGCAGCAGCTTGGTGCGGGGCGTGGAGACCGTCGCTCCGCCCTGTTGCTGGCGGTCGAAGAGTGTGAGGCCCAGGCCCGCCAGTTCCGGCGGGTTGGCCGCGATGCCGGCGATCGTCGTCTTGTTGTAGTTGAAGCCGGCGGTGTAGCGCAGCCGGCCCAGGTTCCCGAGGTCCTGGCTGTAGGACCCGACGATGTCGACGCCCTTGGTGTTGGTGTCGATGGCGTTGGCGAAGTAGCGCACCGAAAGGTTGGTGGGCAGGCCGTTGCGGGCGAGGACCGCGGCGACGCCGCTGCCCGACAGCAAGCCCGTCAGGGCGATCCGGTCACGCAGCTCGATCCGGTAGGCGTCGACTGTCGCCGAGAAGCCCGAGAACGGGGTCAGCGCCAGGCCCACGCTGTAGTTGGTGGAAGTCTCCGGCTTGAGCGGCTTGGCGCCCAGCGCCTGCCCGACCGCGGAGTCCGGCCGGACGGTCTTGGACTCCACGAACGTGAAGACGCCGTTGATGATGTTGGCCTGGTTGGCGGTCTGGGCGTAGCCCGACTGCGACAGCGAGGGGGCGCGGAAGCCGTTGCTGACGGTCCCCCGCAGCGCCACGGCGTCGTTCAGCTTGTAGCGCACCGAGACCTTGCCGCTCAGCACGTCGCCGGCCGCGTCGTCGTAGTTCTCGTAGCGCCCGGCTGCAGCGATCAGCAGCTTGTCCGTCACGTCCAGGCTGAGGTCGATATAGCCGGCGTAGTTGGACCGCGAGACGTGGGCCTCGTCCGCCGGGGTCAGGATGACCGCCCCTTGCGCCCCGACGCTCGCCGCCCGACCGGCGAGGTTGCCGTAACCGGCCGGATAGATGTAGCCGCCGGCCGTATAGGCCGCCGGGTCGCCGGCCTGGGTCTCGTAGTGCTCCCAGCGGTACTCGGCGCCCGCCGCGACGGTCAGCGGACGTCCCCCCACATCGACCTGCCGGCTGAGATCCAGGTTCGTGGTCCATTGCTCGAACACCGAGCGGAAGGTGTGGAACGACGTCGGGCTGCTGGGGCCCAGCGAGGCGTTCAGGCTGTTGTTGGACCCGTGGTCCACGCGGTCCCGCCCGTAGGTGGTGCTGAAGTCGGCGTCCCATCCCTGGGTCTTCCAGCGGACGCCGCCCGTCACCTGGTAGTCCATCTCGTCGAGGGTGTAGTTGGGCGCAAAGCCGTCGGGATAGACCTGGATCAGGTCCTGGTTGCTGTTGGGCCGCCGGAAGCCCTGCCCCACCACCGCGTCGCGGAAACTCAGGGTCGCCGAGCTGTAGAGCTCCGCCTCGCCCAGGGTCTGGCCGGCGTTGATCGAGAAGTTGGCCGACTTGGTCTTCGGCAGCCCGCCCCGATAGAGCTGGTAGCGGTAGGCCGTGGCTTCCCGCGGGTCGGCGACGCCGCCCGGCAGGGTGAAGTAGAGCGGGCCGGTCACGTCGACGCCGCGCAGGGTGTCGTGCTGGCTCTTGGCGTCCATCGCCAGGGTGACGAACCCGCCGTCCCCGAGCGAGAAGCCGTGGTAGACGTCGGCCTGCACGGTCTCGCCGTCGGTGACGCCGTGATACGAATAGCGTTGGCCGGCGTTGAGGTTCAGCCGGCCGCCATCGCTGTCCTTGCGCAGGATCAGGTTGATCACCCCGGCGATGGCGTCGGAGCCGTATTGCGCGGCCGCGCCGTCCCGCAGCACCTCGATGCGGGCGATGGCGCTGGACGGGATCAGGTCCAGGTCCACGGGATTGCCGCCGTTGGACAGGTTGCCGGTGTTGAGGTTGAGCAGCGAGCTGTTGTGCCGCCGCTTGCCGTCCACCAGCACCAGGACATGCACCCCGCCCAGGCCGCGCAGGCCGGCGGGCCGCGCCAGGCTGTCCCAGGACGAAGACCCGACGCTCTGGGCCTGGAAGGACGGGACCAGCTGGGTCAGGGCGTCGCGCAGAGGCGCCGCGCCGCCGAGTTTCTCCAGCTGCTCACCGCCGATCACGTCGATCGGCGCAGGACTCGAGACGACGGTGCGCGTCTGGCCGCGGCTGCCGGTGACGACCACCTCGTCGACCTGGGAAGAGGTCTCGGCCGCCGCCAGGGCGGCCAGAGGCCAGGCCATGGCGACGCCGGCCAAGGTGGTGGTCAGCAGAAGCGCCTTCAGATGCATCGTCGATATCCCCAGACCCGAGCCGTCGCTCGCGATGGCGAACCCGCCGGGCCGGGCGCTCGGCAGCGCCACGGGAAATTCATTGCGCGAAGCGACCGGAAGTGGCCCACCGCTGTGCGCGGGACGCCGCTTCCGGAGCCGCCTCGGAGATGGCCCTGCCCCCTTAAACGGATCGTGATTAGAAATCCTCACCCCGCCGTTGAGGAAATCTCGTAGCCGTCCGTCATAACGTCTGAGGATCGCCGAGCGGCAGGTCCGACGGCACATGGAGAGGCAGATGAAGACCCTTCTTACGACCCTGGCGATCGGAGTCCTGCTCGCCGCGCCGGCGGCTGCGGCCGACCACAGCGGCGCGTGGCATTCGATCGAGGCGAAGTCCTCGTGGAGCAACGGCCAGCTGCCGAAGGGCTTCAGCCTGACCCTCAACCTGCAGTTCAGCGGCGACACGCTGACCTACCGCTCGCTCAACGACACCAACAAGGACAAGCCCGGCGGCCTGACCTACAGCGCCAAGCTGGACGGCACGCCGTCCCCGATCGCCAACAACGCCCGCTTCAACCAGGTCGTGGTCAAGCAGCGCGGTCCCGACCAGTTCGAGGTGCTGGAGATGAAGGACGACGACGTCATCGTCGGCTCATTCTGGACCTTTTCCAGCGACGGCAAGGGCTTCGTCCGCCGCGGCGTCGGCAAGGACGCGACCGGCAAGTCGAAGGCCTTCGAAGAGGTCTTCGAGCGGAAGTAGCGTGTCCGCCGCAGACTAGCGCCGCGAGGGCGCAGGCCGGCGGGGCGCCAGTGCGCGCAGGGCGCGGCCGATGTGCTTCTCCACCGCGCTCTCCGAGATGCCCATGCGCTGGGCGACGTCGCGTTGCGAGAGGCCTTCCAGGCGGCGCAGCAGGAACGCCTGGCGGCACTTGGCCGGCAGGTCGGCGATCAGGCCTGCGACGCGCCGCAACTCCTCGCGCGACGTGGCGTGGCGCTCGGGTGAAATCTCGTCGGGCGGCGCGGCGATGTCGCCGCTGAGACCCACCGCCTCGATCCGCACGATCCGGACGCGGCGCAGATGGCGCATGATCACGGAGCGGGCGGTCTGGAACGCATAGGCCCTGGGCGAGGCGATGTGTTCGACAGCCTCCAGCGCCGCCAGGACCGCATAGGTCTCCTGGACGATATCGTCGGTCTCGAGGCCTTCGACGCGACGCCTGTTCAGCCACGCCCGCAACGCGGGTTCGTGGGGCAGGACGTGTCGAGCGAACCAGGTGACCCGGTCGCGTTGCAAACTCATTGAATAGTGATGGCAAAAACGCTGCGATCACCCCGATGCGTTTGGTTACAACGCGGAAAAGTCTATTTCAACAGATTGAACAATCGCGGGCTATCACGGCCGACAATCTCATAAATATACTTAATACATTTGCCTTATAAGTTCTGGACGATCGGTCTATTTTTCCGGCGACTTGGATCGCAAAAGAAGAGCAGCAGCGCCACGCGCGCCGCGCTCACATACGCTCCCCGTTCTTTAGAGCCGCGCGGCGCGGTTTTCCGCAGTCCGGCGGGGCGCAATACGGCGCAGCTCAAGATTCACCAAACTTCAACCCTAGATTTAGCTGCGGCAAAGCTTGCGCCGGGGCTCTAGGCCTTTAGGCGCCGCCGCACGGAGCGTCGCCCAACCCTAGAGTTGTGTGGGGGTACACATGGCGGAAGACAACAAGACCGTCGCGGTCGCAGGCGCGGCTGTGGCGGTCGCGGCGGCGGCTGCGGTCGCGGTCTCAGGCGGGAAACTGGGAGCCGGCCTGACCGGCACGGTCAGCAGTGCGGACGCGGCGCGCTTCCTGACCCAGTGCACGTTCGGCGTCACCGACACCGACATCGCCGCGGTCCAGGCGCAGGGATTCGCAGGCTGGATCGACCAGCAGATGGCGATGACCCCCTTCAACATGCTGGCGGCGGTGCGCGACCGCCTGGCGCATCCGACGCCCTATCGCTCGGACGAGCACTCGTCGTTCGTGGAGAGCTTCTGGCAGGGAACGATGACGCGGCCCGACCAGCTGCGCCAGCGGATGCAGTTCGCGCTGTCGCAGATCTTCGTCGTGACCCGCGAGAACGAGACGCTGGAGTTCAACGGCTCGCTGGCCTGCACCAACTACTACGACCTGCTGGGCAAGAACGCCTTCGGCAACTGGCGCTCGCTGATTGAGACCGTCGCGCTGAACCCGATCGTCGGGGTCTTCCTGTCGTTCATCCGCAACGACAAGGAGGATCCGAAGACGGGCCGCAATCCGGACGAGAACTTCGCGCGCGAGATCATGCAGCTGTTCTCGATCGGCACGGTCCTGCTGAACGCCGACGGCACGCCGCAGCTGGACGGCCAGGGCAAGACCATCCCCACCTACACCCATGACGACATCGCGGGCCTGGCCCGGGTGTTCACGGGCATCGGCGACTTCGTGCCGGGCGGCCCGACCGACTACAACTGGACCTACGGGTCGGCCTACGTGTTCTTCGACCAGGGCGGGCAGGACGGCAATCCCGTCCAGATGATGTTCTATCCGACCCACCACTCGCTCTCGGAGAAGAAGTTCCTGGGCGTGACGATCCCGGCCTCGACCAAGTCGAACCCGGCCGGCGACCTGAAGATCGCCCTGGACACCCTGTTCAACCACCAGAACACCGCGCCCTACTTCGCCAAGCGGCTGATCCAGCAGTTCGTCACCAGCAACCCGTCGCCGGGCTATGTGACCCGGGTCGGCGCCGTCTTCGCCAACAACGGCTCAGGCGTGCGCGGCGACATCGCCGCGGTGCTGAAGGCCGTGCTGCTGGACGACGAGGCGCGCAACACGGCGGCGGCCCAGTCGAACCCCGTCTTCGGCAAGCTGCGCGAGCCGGTGATGCGGGTCACCAACTGGGGCCGCAGCTTCTCCGCGCGCAGCAAGAACGGGCACTTCGGCATCGGCGAGACGGCGGCGCCCGACCAGCTGAGCCAGGCCGTCCTCGACGCGCCCTCGGTGTTCAACTTCTGGCGCGCCGGCTACCGGCCGCCGCATACGGCGATCGGCGCCCAGGGGCTGGTGGCGCCGGAGTTCCAGGTGGTGACCGAGCTGACCACCGCGGCCTACGCCAACCTGATGCAGCAGGCGGTCACGACCGGCCTTGGCGTCAACCAGGTGACCTGGTCGGGCAACGACGTCCTCAGCGATTACACCCAGGAGATCGGGATCGCGGCCGACGCCAGCGCCCTGGTCGACCGGATGAACCTGCTGCTGTTCTACGGGCAGATGTCGGCGGGCCTGCGCACGCAGATCCTGAACGCGGTCAACAGCATCGCCATACCGACCTCGGGCTCCACGACCACGGCGCGCGCCAACCGCGCCAAGCTGGCCGTGCTGCTCTCGCTCGTCTCCGGCGAATACCTCGTCCAACGCTGACCCCACGCCCAAGGAGAAGATCATGAACGACTCTTCGAGCCGTCGGGAATTCCTGCGCTGGAGCGCCGGGTTCTCCATCATGGGCGCCGCGGCGCCGCTGGCCCTGCAGCTGACCGCCGTCGGCAACGCCGCGGCCGCGGTCGCGCCCGACTACAAGGCCCTGGTCTGCCTGTTCATGCAGGGCGGCCAGGACAGCAACAACATGGTGCTGGCCACCGACGACGACAGCTGGGCGCGCTACGTCTCGGCCCGCAACACCGGGGCGACGCCGATCGCCCTGGCCCGGACCGCCGTGCGCACCCCGCCGACCAACAACGCCTGGGGGACGACACCCTCGGGCTGGGGCGGCGTCGTGCCCATCGACCCGCTGACCCCACAGCCGATCCCGGCCGGCACGGCCACACCCACCGGCGGCAAGCGCACGTTCGGCATCCATCCGCTACTGCACGACCTGGCCTACAATCCGACGTCCAACCAGCCGGACCCGAACTCGCTGTGGGCGCAGAAGCGGCTGGCGGTGCTGGCCAATGTGGGCACGCTGATCCAGCCCACCACCAAGGCCCAGTTCAACAGCAAGTCCGTGCCGGTCCCGCAGGCGCTGGGATCGCACAACGACCAGCAGTCGGCCTGGCAGTCGGGGGCCATCGACGGCGCCCAGACCGGCTGGGGCGGCCGCCTGGCCGACATCCTGGCCAGCCAGAACGGGGCGAATGCGGTGTTCACCTCGGTCTCGGCCGACGGCACGGCGGTCTTCCTGTCGGGCGACCAGCAGGGCCAGTACCAGATCAACACCGACCTCAATAACCCGGCGATCGCCATCCGCGGCATCTCCGGCAACCTGTTCGGCACATCGGCGGGCGCGCAGGCGTTCAAGGCCATCATCCAGAACACCGGCGGCGGCTCGACCTTCGCCAACGACTACGCCGCCATCGTCAACCGCTCGATCTCGGCGGCCTCGACGCTGAACTCGAAGTTCAAGACGCCGGGCGTCGTGCCCGCGGCGCCGACGTTCTTCGAGACGGACCAGGGCTTCCAGGACGTGAACCCCTGGACCACCCAGCTCAACACCGTGGCCCAGATGATCGCGGCGGCGCCGGGCATGGGCATCAAGCGCCAGGTGTTCTTCCTGCGCCTCGACCAGCACGACACCCACGACCACCAGAACGAGCGGGAGTCGCTGAACCTGAACCGGCTGGCCCAGGCGCTGATCTACTTCGATAAGGCGCTGGCGGCGATCCCGGCGGGCAAGGTCAGCGGCGTCCAGCAGTTCGCCGACATGCGGTCCTGCGTGACCACGTTCACGGCGTCGGACTTCTCCCGCGGCTTCGCCACCAACGGCGACGGCACCGACCACGCCTGGGGCGGCCATCACTTCATCATGGGCGGCGCGGTCAAGGGCGGCGACATGTACGGCCAGTACCCGACGCTGGGCATCGACAAGACCGGGTTCAACAACCCCGACATCGTCGGCAACAACATGCTGCCGACCACCTCGGTGGACCAGTACGGGGCGACCTTGGGCCGGTGGTTCGGGGTGCAGGAATCCGACCTGTTCACGATCTTCCCGAACCTGCGCAACTACCCGACGCCGTTCCTCGGGTTCGTCTAGGCGCCCCGGTCGGCCGAAGTCGGGTCGGGCGCTCCAGTCGGTCCGATCCATCCCGACGGCCACGGCGCGGAGGTCCCCAGGGACCTCCGCGCTTCGGCGTGCCGGGCCAGAGCTCTCCCCTCCACGAAAGACGAACATGACCTCACGATCCCTGCAGCATCTGCCGGCGGCGCTCATCTCGGTCCTGGCCCTGGCCGGGCCGGCCGCCGCCCAGAGCGTCGACCCCGCGGGCTCAGGCCCCCTGCTGGGCGCGCTCCAGTGGGTGCAGGGCACGCTGCTGGGCAACCTGGCCACCACCGCTGCGGTGATCGCCGTGGCGGTCGTGGGCTTTGCGATGCTGACCGGGCGCATCGAATGGCGGCGCGGGATCACCGTGGTGGTGGGCGCCTTCATCGTGTTCGGGGCGGCGGCGATCGTCGCCGGGCTGCGCACCGCCGCGACCCTGGTGCGGTGAGCCTGTGAGCCAGCTCGAATCCGATCCCATCTTCGCGGCGCTGACCCGGCCGCAGATGATCGCCGGCGTCACCTACAACTACGCCGTCTTCAACCTGATCGTGACGGTCGAGGCCTTCCTGATCAGCCGCTCGTTCTGGGCCGTGCCGGCCGCGCTGGTGATCCACGCCGCGGGCTATCTGGGCTGCCTGCACGAGCCGCGCTTCTTCGACCTCTGGATCACGCGCGCCAGCCGCTGCCCGCGGGTGAAGAACCGCGCCTTCTGGGGCGCCAACGCCTACCGGCCATGACCGCAAGCGCCTTCACCCTCAGCCCCGGCGCACGCTTCGCCGCGCGGGAGGCCAAGGTGGCCGACCACCTGCCCTATGCGCGCCACCTCGACGAGGCGACCGTGGTCACCCGCGACGGCCTGCTGGTCCAGGTGATCCGCCTGCGAGGCTTCCCGTTCGAGACCCGCGAGGACGAGGAGCTCAACTACCGCAAGCAGGTGCGCGAGACCCTGCTGCGCGGCGCGGCCAATTCGCGGCTGGCCGTCTACCACCACATCGTGCGGCGGCCGGCGCATCCCGAGCTCGCGGGCCGGCCGGACGATCCGTTCTGCACCGGGCTGGACGCGGACTGGCGGCGCAAGCTGGCCGAGCGGCGGCTCTACATCAACGACCTCTTCGTGACGCTGGTGCGCCGCCCCTTGCAGGGCCGGGCCGGCGTGTTCGACCGCCTGCTGCGGCGCGGCCAGGCCGACGAGACCAACCTGGCCCAGGACCTCCGCCAGCTGGACGCCGCCCGTAAGGCGTTCCTGGCCACGCTCGGACCCTACGGCGCGCGGACGCTGACGACCTACGAGGTGGCCGGCGCGCTCTATTCCGAGCCGTGCGCCTTCCTGGCCTCGCTGGCGAACGGCCAGATGCGGCCGATGCTGGCCCCCGGCGGCGTGGTCGCCGACGCCCTGGCCGATCGGCGGCTCGCGTTCGGCCTGGACGCCGTCGAGATCGGCGCCGGCGGGGGCGAGGCGGCGAAGTTCGCGGCCATGGTGGCGATCAAGGACTACCCGGCCCGTTCGGCGCCGGGGATGCTGGACGCCATCACCCGCCTACCCTTCGAACTGGTGCTGTCGCAGAGCTTCGCTTTCGTCGACCGCCAGGCGGCGCTAGACCGGATGGGTCTGGCGCTGCGCCGGCTGCGGGCGGCCGACGACGACGCCTTCAGCCTGCGCGAGGAGCTGGCCGCTGCGCGCGACCAGGTGGGCGCCGGCCGCACCGCCTATGGCGAACACCACCTGACCGTCCTGGTGAAGGCCGACGACCTGCCCGCCCTGGACCTGGCGGTGGCCGAGGTGCAGTCGGCGCTGGCCGAGGCCGGCGCGATCGCCGTGCGCGAGGACGTCAACCTCGAGGCCGCGTTCTGGGCCCAGTTCCCCGGCAACTTCAAATACATCGCCCGTAAGGCCCTGGTCTCGGCCGGCAACTTCGCGAGCCTGTCCTCGCTGCACAACCACGCCCTGGGCGACGCCGACGGCAACCACTGGGGCCCGGCGGTGACAGTGCTGGAGACCACGGCGGCGGGGCCCTACTACTTCAACTTCCACAACGGCGACCTGGGCAACTTCACCGCCATCGGCCCCTCAGGCTCAGGCAAGACGGTGCTACTCACCTTCCTGCTGGCCCAGGCGCGGAAGTTCCGGCCGCGGATCGTCTACTTCGACAAGGACCGCGGGGCGGAGATCTTCATCCGCGCCATCGGCGGCCGTTACGACGTGTTGCGACCGGGAGAGCCGACCGGCCTCAACCCCCTGCAGCTGCCCGACACCGCCGCCAACCGCGCGTTCCTCGCCGAATGGCTGGGCCGCCTCCTGAGCGGCGGCGGCGAAGTGCTGAGCGCCGAGGACCGCAGCCTGATCGCCGACGCCATCGACGCCAACTTCGAGCAGCCGGCGAAGCACCGGCGTCTGCGCCACCTGCGCGAACTCTTCGTGGGCGCGCGGCGCGCCAGCTTCGGCGACCTGGCCGCGCGGCTCAGGGCCTGGTGCGAGGACGGCGAGCACGCCTGGCTGTTCGACAACGAAACGGACCGCCTGGACTTCGACAACCTGGCCTTCGGCTTCGACATGAGCCGGATCCTGGACACGCCGCTCACCCGCACCCCGGCGATGATGTACCTGTTCCACCGCATCGAGCAGGCGCTGGACGGCGCGCCCGCCATCATCGTCGTCGACGAGGGCTGGAAGGCCCTGGACGACGAGGTCTTCGAGCACCGGCTCAAGGACTGGGAAAAGACCATCCGCAAGCGTAACGGGGTGATCGGCTTCTGCACCCAGAGCGCCTCCGACGCGCTGGAGAGCCGCATCGCCTCCGCCATCGTCGAACAGGCGGCGACGCAGATCTTCCTGCCCAACCCCAAGGCGCGGGAAGCCGACTACGTTGCCGGCTTCGGCCTGACGCGGCACGAGTTCGACCTGGTCCGCAGCCTGCCCGACACCTCGCGCTGCTTCCTGGTGAAACAGGCCGACCACAGCGTGGTGGCGCGCCTCGACCTGGACGGCCTGGAGGGCCACCTCAAGGTGCTGGCCGGGACCGAGCGGACGGTGCGCCACCTGGACGCGCTGCGCGCGGCGCTGGGTGACGCGCCCGCCGCCTGGATGCCGGCGTTCCTGGCCGGAGGGGACCGGCCGTGAGCGAGGCCTGCCCCGACTATCCGCGCGAAGCGGGGCTGATCCGCAGCGTGCTGGGCTCGGTGGACTGCAACGTCCGCGACTTCTCCCAGGCTGGCTACCATGCGCTGACCGCGCCCGGGTCGCTGTTCCCGGCGGCGCTGACCGCCCTGCTGACGATCTATGTGGCGGTGCTGGGCTACCGGCTGATGTTCGGCCTGGGCGGGGCGCGGCTCAGCGATGCGCCGCTGATCGGGCTGAAGATCGGCGCGGTCGTGGCCATCAGCCTGGGCTGGAGCGCGTTCCAGACCGTGGTCTTCGACGTGGTGATGGACGGGCCGCTGGAGGTGGCCCGCGTCGTCAGCGCCCACAGCGGGACGGGGCTGGCGGCCGATCCGATGGAGGGCCTGCAGACCGCCTACGACCAGCTCACCCTGAACGCGGCGGCCTTCGCCAGGCTGGCCGGACCCAATCCCCAGGCGCTGGACGGCGGGCCGGCCATGGCGTCGCAGGGCCTGTGGCGCGCGTCCTCGGCGCTGTTCATGAGCACCGCCGGGGTGCTGACCCTGGCTGAAGTGTCGGCGGGGGTGCTGACCGCGATCGGCCCCCTGTTCATCGCCCTCTTCCTGTTCGACGCCACCCGCGGCCTCTTCGCCGGCTGGGTGCGGGCGATGGTCGCCTCGGCCATTGCGCCGCTGGTGTGCTGGGTGGGGACCGAGATCCTGCTGGTCGTGCTGGAGCCCTGGCTGTCGCGCCTGGCCCAGGAGCGCGAACTGCACCAGCTCAGCCCCGACACCGCCAACGCCGCCATGTCGGTGGTGTTCGTCTTCGCCTGCGCGCAGCTGGGCCTGCTCGCCGCCGGCGGGATGATCGCAGGCGGCTTCAACCCTTTCGGCCGTCAGCGCGAGCGCGAGGCCCGGGGCGCGGGCGTGCGCGCCGGGGCGGCAGGCCGTCCCGCGCCGGCCTCGCGCGCCCAGGCGCTGGCCCGGCGGCTTGAAGGCGAAGGCCCCCGCGAGGCCGCGCCGGCGCGCGCCGCGACGGCGGCCCCGGGGCCGCGCCTGGCGGGGGGTCGGCCGACCTCGGGCGCCACGGAGTCGGCGCGTCTGGGCGGCGAGAGCTGGCGGCCCAGCCGCCGGATCGCCGCGGCGTCGCGGCGGGGCGGACCATCATGAGGGCGCCCCTGGCCGTCGCCGCAGCCCTGCTGCTCGCCGCCCCGGCCGCGGGCGCGGTGAAGCCCGAGCCCGGCGCCGCCGACCCGCGCGTGCGGGTGATCGCCTACGAGCCGGAGCAGGTCTACGAGCTCACCGGCACGCTGCACTACGCGCTCACCCTGGAGTTCGGCCCGGGCGAGCGCATCGAAAACGTCGCCATCGGCGACGCCCTGGGCTGGCAGGTGACGCCGAACCGGCGGGCCGACCTGCTGTTCCTGAAGCCGCTGGCGACGCCCGCGCGGACCAACATGGCCGTGATCACCAACCGGCGCCGCTACAGCTTCGCGCTGGACGCGCGGGCGACGGGGCGGGGCGGCCCGCCGATCTATGCCGTGCGCTTCCTCTACCCGGAGCCGGCCCAGGCCGTGGTGATCCCGCCGCCACCGCGCGAGCCGCCGCGCGACCTCAACCACGCCTACAGCTACTCCGGCGCTTCGGCGGGCCTTCCCGCGCGCGTGTTCGACGACGGCCGGGCGACCTACTTCGCCTTCGCCGAGGGGACCGACGTCCCGGCGATCTACGTCACCGACGCCCAGCGGCGGGAGGCCGTGGCCAACGTCGCCTGGCGCGACGGCTTCCTGGTGGTCGACCAGCTGGCGCCCGGCTTCGCCTTGCGCCGCGGGCCTGACGTCACCTGGGTCGTCAACGACGCCTTCCGCGCGCCGCCGGGCGGCGCGCTGCCTCCCGCCGCCAAGCCGAAAGGCCACAGATGACCGCAGACGCTACAGGGCGCGTCCCGCTCGACAGCCCCGTCTTCACCCGCAGGCCGGGGCCGGCCAGCGCCGTCGGCCGCCGTGAGTCCCCCTGGGGCCTGTTGCCCGGCGTGGGCCTGGCGCTGCTGGTGGGCGGTGGGGTCTTCATCTCGCTGAGCAACGGGCGCACGGCCCACGCCCAGATGGCCCACCTGCCACCGTCGCTGGCCCCGCCGCCGATGCCGCCGAGCGCCGCGCCGCCGGTCCCGATGCGGCCAGCGCCGGTCGCCCCGTCCAGCCCCCTGCCGCCGCTGTCCGCCGGCGGCCCCAGCGCGGACGAGATCGCCCACCTGCAGGCGCCGGCGATGGTGGTCGACCTGGCCGAGCCCGCGGGGGCGCCGGCCGCCGCCTACGCCGGGGCTCCAACCGCCGCGACGATGGCCCAGGCCGCCGGCAGCAGCGGGAGCGGCGATCCCAAGGCCAGCGCCGACGAGCGCTTCGCCGCCCGGGTCAGCGGCGCGGGTGTCGAGACCGCGCGGGCCACCCGCCTGCGCGACCTGGCGCTGATCGCCCCCCAGGGCACGGTGATCCCGGCCTACCTGCAGACCGCCATCAACTCCGACTTGCCCGGCTTCGTCCGCGCGACCGTCAGCCAGGACATCCGCGGCTTCGACGGCTCGACCGTGCTGATCCCGCGCGGCTCCACCCTGATCGGCCAGTATTCCAACGGCGTCGCGGCGGGCCAGACGCGGGCCTTCGTGGTGTGGTCGCGGGTGCTGACCCCCGACGGCGTCTCGGTGAACATCGGCTCGCCCAGCGCCGACGAACTGGGCCGCGGCGGCCTGGACGGGGAGACCAACAGCCACTTCTTCCGGCGCTTCGGCGCGGCGATCCTGCTCTCGGTGGTCTCGGCCGGGACCGAGGCCCTGGCCGGCAACGGCCGCGGCGACACGGCCATCGTCATCGGCTCGCCGCAGCAGGCCACCAACATCGCCTCGGTCGCCCTCCAGCGCGAGGTGGACATCCCGACGACCATATCGGTCAAACAGGGGACGCCGCTGCGCGTCTTCGTGGCCCGCGACCTGGACTTCACCGGCGTGATGGGGCGGGCGCGGTGAGTGGCGTCTACCTCGTCAGCTATCTCAGTCCGCTGGAGCCGTGGCTGGGCCGGCCCGACGTCACCGACATCCTGGTCAACCGCCCGGGCGAAGTGTGGATCGAGACGGCGGGCGGCGGGACCTCACGCGAGGTCGCGCCGGAGCTGAGCGAGGTGGTGCTGACACGACTGGCCCGGCAGATCGCTGGATCCAGCCACCAGGCGGTCAGCCGCGAGCAGCCGCTGCTGTCGGCCAGCCTGCCGGGCGGCGAGCGGGTGCAGGTGATCGGCCCGCCGGCCACGCGCGACGGGCTGGCGCTGGCGGTGCGCAAGCACTCGATCTCAGACCTGACCCTGGGCGACCTGGGCGGCGCCGGCGTGTTCCGGCGCGGCGACCGGGCGGCAGGAGCCGACGATGCGGAGCTGCGGCGGATGCTGGCGGCCGGCGAGGTGGAGGCGTTCCTCGCCGCCGCGGTCCGGCAGCGCAAGACCATGGTGCTTTCCGGCGGCACCTCGTCGGGCAAGACGACCCTGCTCAACGCCCTG
>Ga0105238_10003758_pt1 | contig 15079 bp, 13 predicted proteins | sample KBSC34metaG_FD_81526 | JGI IMG/M metagenome (GOLD analysis project Ga0105238, IMG submission 81526) | Corn rhizosphere microbial communities from Kellogg Biological Station, Michigan, USA - KBS C3-4 metaG | ecosystem: Host-associated > Plants > Roots > Rhizosphere > Soil | place: Michigan, USA... | reverse complement strand
GGTTGCGACTTTCAGGAGGGTAACCAGCCCACGCTGGGCGAGCGTGCGGGTTCCGGTCGTTGCCGATCCGCCCAAGCGCAGCGTCACGCCGGCCGTGGCGGTGATGGAAATGCTGGACCCGGAGTTGTTATAGACCGCGACGATATCGCCGATCGCGAAAGCCACGGAAGCGTTGGTCGGGATGTTGATCGCGCCCGTCGCGGGAATGGCCATCCCGACATCGGTCAAGGCGAGTGTGCGGCCGGACGAAGCCGCCGTGAAAGGCAGGTTCCGATAGCCGACATATCGCGCCGTCGATGCGCCATCGATCACCGTGGAGCCCGTCAGCATGCCGGTGATGGCGCCGGTTACAGCCCCGCCCGTCTTGAGCAACGGCCCAGCGGCTGCGGCAAGCCACGTCGCAAACTGAGCCATCAAAGTGCGGATCGCGTCGTTGATGCCAGCCGCCGCGCAGTTTTCCGCGATGTTTATACCGGCGATGTCGCTGTTATTGCCGGCCGTGGTGTCCCAGTCTGTAACTGCGTTTTTTGCCATCAGGCGCGCTCCGGTCTAGTGGGCGGAAATGGAAACTGGGCCGATCATCCTGGCGCAAAGCGCAGTGGGGCCGATCTATGAGGCGATGCTTGATGCGACCCGGCCGGCGCATCTCGCGTTCTGCGAGAACAACCAGGTGGAGCTGCGGCAATTCAGAGAGGTGTTGCGGGGCTTTCACCCATGGCATGCGTGCTACAATCGCATCCTGATCCTGCGGGGCCTATTGGATCAGGATTTTCGCGGCTGGTTCATGCACTTGGACGCTGATGCCGTGATCCGGCACCCTGAGTTCGATATTCGCCGCTATTTCGGGAAACGGCAGGACAAGAGCCTTATCGCCTGCCTCGGCTCACCAGATTCCGAACCGTGGGCGATCAATGACGGTGTGTTCTTCCTCAATATGGGCAATGAAACCGCCCGCGAGATCGTCCGCAGATGGCATTCGGCATTCATGGCCCACTTGAGCGATGACATGCTACGGTCGGCCGTGGTGCCGTGGCAATATCCGGACGGCTCACCCTTCCCTGGTGACCAGCATTTGCTCCAGATGGAATTGCTGCGCGATCCGTCACTTATGGATGACGTACTGATCGAAGAGCCGCTTCTGATGAACCATCGCGGCGCCAAGTTCATCCGCCAATTCCTGCGCTCTCACGGCTCACATGAAGAGCGCTTGGGGTGGATCAAAGAGGCTGTGTCCGGTTTCGCTTGTTAGGCGGCCTTAAGAGGGTGTATTTGCCCGATCACAATGACCGGCCTACAATTCCTCAACATGATGGGCGCGGGCTTCGGTATGGGAGCCGTGCGTTTTTGGATGGATTCCAGAAAAAGACGCTCACTGGCCCGAAAGAGCGAATTGAGCGCCAAGAGCAGGGCCGCCGAGAAGCTGGGACAGCCGATCGGAATTGTCGGCGATGTAGTTACCCCCTTGCTTGAATATCGCGGGACGGCGGAGGAGGGCAGCCGTTAGAGCGCGCTGGCCAGCCTTGGTGTAGAGAAGTCCAGTAGCAAGACCGATCCCAGCCCCGCCGAGGCCGCCAGTTCCACTCTCGCCGAAGGGGGTGCCCGCAACAGCGCCAGTCCCGCCGCCGCCCGCCGTCGCCGCCAACAAGCCAATCGCAGCCCTGCCAGCCGTGCCGCTGTCTGGAATTTTGGACGGTAAAACTTGCTGGCCAGCCTCGGCGAGCTGGCGGAAGGGGCGGCTGAATGCCATCCCGCCGTTACGCACCGATGCCGTGTTCAATTGGGCCGGTGTGAAAATCGGGTTTCCCGCCTCGTCGATTTGGTTTTTCCCGGCCTTCAGCGCGTCTTCAAGGATCATCTGGTTGCGATAGGCCGCGTTCGCCTTCAAATAGTCGGGGACGACACCGGGCGCCTGTCGATCAAGCAGCCCCTTCATGGCATTTTCAGCGCCGCCAGTGACTTGGCCGAAATCGTAGCCATAAGGCAGGTGTTCCACCGCCCGCGTGTCGCGACGCAGCCCCCTGATCGACTGCTGAAAATCGTTGCCGGAGAGGTTGCCGGCATTGTCGAAGCTCTGCCCAACACGCGTACGCAGCGTATAATCAGCGTTCCCGGCCATAGGATCTGGCAGCGCTTTCCCTTGGGAGACGATGCCGGACATGTCATTCAGGAATTGCGGGTCATTCCCGTTCACCTGAACGCCGCTGAGCGTCTTCTTATAGGCATCGCTCGTTGCCTGATCGAGCAGATCGAGGCCGCTTTGGCCAACCGTATTGGGTGTAGCGCCGATCGGAGCGCCGCCCTGGTTGAAGGCTGCCTGATTGAAAGCGTTATAGCCTTCAGAGCGGCGGTTCTTGATCATATCGCCAACGAGGGGCAGGCTCGTCGCCTTGTCTTCGAGCGCCTTCCAATTGCCGCCGAGGATCTGGCCAGAAGTGAGCGGGACCCCATTAGCGTCGAGATAATCGACTGCTGCGTTCTTCACCCCACGCAGGCCACGTCCAAACATGCCGGCAGCCTTGTTTCCGACATAGCCACCGATGACGGAGCCGGCCGCTCCCGCGCCAGCGCCGGCAAGCCGATTATCGTTATTCTCGCCCGAACCGTAGAGCGCGCCATAAGCCGCATCGCCCACGGCCGGAGCGAGTTTCCCGAGATAGCGGCTCGCTGTTCCGGCCATACCCAAACCGTCGAGCAGGGCGCCGCCGCCATACATCGCCAAGCCTCCGCCCACGACATTACCTGCGAGAGCGGCTTTCGGGTTCTGGTTCGCCTGCGCCTGTTTGGCCATATCGGCCGCCGCGATAGCCTCGTTAAGAGGCTGGCCGGTTGCCAAATGGTTCACCAGCCCGGCGCCTTCGTCGAGGTAGCCGGCAGTCAGCGCGTTTGCGGCCTGCGTGATACCTGTGGCCCCAGGCGTGGCGGAAAGACGGGTGAGTGGGCTGTTTTGTGCGATGCGGAACGCCTGCCCGATGCTGCCGGCATAATGCGGGTTGTTCCGGAGCCACGATTGCGCGGCCGAAACCTGATCCTGTGTCACGGGGCCAGACACGTCCTTAGGCAGCGCCGCGTTGATGTCGGCTGCGCTTGCGCCCTGCCGGATCATCTTGTCCAGAATAGCCGAAGCGGCTGGGTAGCTTTCCGTGCGCTGCGCGCCAGTCGCGACGCCAACTGGGGTTGAGGATGGGCCATCAAACGGGCCGGGAGGATTGCCGCCGCCAGTGCCGGTAGCGGGCGGCCCGCCGTCACCTCCAGAGCCGTCAGCCCCGAGGATCGCCGAGAACGCCTTCTGTGCGTGCGGGTTCAGCAGTTGCAGCGGGTCGATGGTCTTGCCCATGCCCTGCTTATACTGGTCGCCGACAGCCTCCAGACGTGACTGGAGTAAGCCAGCGATATTCTTCACCGCCGCTTGCTTCTGTTCCATCGAGGCGTTGGGGGAAAGCTCCTCAAGATAGCGCTTCACGTCGGCTTCGGCTCCGCCAGAGCCGCGGAACACCTGCGTCAATTCTGAGGCGAGCGCGCCCGACGTCTGATCGAACAGCGTCGGCCCGCTCTTGCCAGAGCCGCGCGCAAAGGCGTTCTCAACCTGATTGACGGTCGTGGCGAACGGGAACCCGCCGTGCGAGGCTGTGCCGGCCAGTTGCTCGTTCAGATGCCCCAGGTGGCCAATCGCGGTGTTCAGCGCCTTGATGTTGCGCGCCGACTGCCCCGAGGTGAAATCGACGCGCGTATGAGAGCGAGCGTTATAGTTCACCGCATCAAAGTTCGGGTCCGCATGCGCCACGTTGGCAAGCATCTGCTGCCAATAAGGTGACTTCATCGCGGCCCCGGCCGGGAAGGCCATGCGTCCATCGACAAGAGCCTGGACCGTGGACGCCGTTTGTGGAGGCAGCGCTTTCAGGAAGTCCGCGCCAGTCAACTTGTCGAGCGCAGGATTGATCTGCACGCCGCCGACCGCCATGTCCTGCTTACGTCGCGCCGTCTCCAGTTCGATCGCGGCTTTTGCGCGGGCTTCGGCAATCGCAGCCGCAACACCGGCCATAGAGCGAGCGCGCTCGACTGCGGCGGCGTGCTCCGGGCTATCGGGGCCTCCGGGGATTGCCACAAGCGGCGCTGCCTCTCCGGGCTTCGCATAGCCAGTGGGCGGCTTGGGTCCAGTTCCAGGCGTCGAGTATTTCACCCAAGGCGCAGCCGCAGGCTGAGCATAGCGATCCCACGGTCCAGCCATTATTGAGCCTTCCAACTTGCTGGGTTGGCTGGATCGCCGCCCATGTAGACGTGGCCGTCTTGCACCTCGCCCACCTTGGGAGGTGCCGGCATGGCGGAGCCGTTCATTTGCGACGGGTCGATGACCTGTTGCCCGCTCTCGGGGTTGCCAAGCACCATGTAGCGGGGCTGCATCAACACCTTCTGCATGAATGCCTGATATTCCGGCGTACCGGGCTGTAGACCGGCTGCCTGGACATTCTGCATGGTGCCAGTTGGGTCGGGGTGCTGGTTCTTCCATTGGGCAAGCATCATCTGGCGCTGAAGCAATTGCTGCTGCTTTTCCTCTTCCATCATGTGGTTGACATAGGGCGTTTCTTTTCCGCCCAGCGCCGCTAGAATGTCGCCAATCCCGCCCACGGTGTTCCACCCCTTGCCGCCCCTCTGCCATGCCGTTGGCTGAACAGGCGGAAGCGCATCGATCGCCGGGAGCGGTCCGCTTGGGCCAGAACCGCCAGACAAACTCATTGTGCCCGTGACAGGATCGAAGCCGTCGCCGAAGCGCTGATCCGGGTTGATCGTCGGCCGCCGCATGGAAAAGCCGTTAAATGCCATACCCATTAGAGCGCTCCGTAATTCACAGTGGCATATCCGCCGATCTCAGGGCCAAGAGCCCACGGACGATGCACGGCGACTTCATGCGCCATCACGCCGACGCGCGGTTCGTCATCCCATAGGTAGCGGTAGCGATAGATCCCAAGCCCGTCGCCAAACTGGCCAGCCGGTTCAATGTCACGCTTGAGGCGAATATCGGAGAACACCATCGCCGCCGTGCCCGCCGCCTGACCAAGCTGTCCGAGGCCACTCATGATACTCTGGTTGCTCTTGGTCGTGCTCGTGCCATTGCTGTCGGTCGTGCCGTATTTGCCGGTGAGCCCATTGACGAGGCTGGCGTAATTGTTGAGGCCGGTGTAGGGAATTTGCGCCGCTGCCCCGAGCGCATTCACTTGCGCGCCGGTCATGCTCGGAACCAAGCCCAGCGCCTGCAGAATAGATTGGATGCTGGCGTTCGTGGCGTTGAGCGACGTATTGTTGTCTGCCGTATTCTGCTGGCCAAGAGCGCTCGCGGCCCCGATCTGGCTGTTGCGATCCGCCGTATTCTGGCCGCCAAGGCCAAGCGCGGCGGCGAGTTGATTGTTGCGGTCGGCGTTGAACGAACTGTCCATCGCCTGCTGCGCCTGCAACTTGAGTGCGCCGGTCTGGTTGTAGAGAGATCCCAGCCCATTAGCCGCTGAGAGGTTGCGATCCTTGGTAGCATTATATTCGCTGTCCGACTGCCCGCCGATTTGACCCATGCGGTTCAGCTCGTTGTTATAGGCGCCGTAACGAAGCTGATTGTTCGCGTCGGCGATGCTGCTGCCGGCCGCCTGCGCATAGGGCGTGGACATGCCGGCTCCCATGCCTGAGGCTGCGAAACGCTGGTTTGTCGCCTTGAGCGCAGCTTCCTCGCCCATCTGTGCGATCCGGTCGATATACGGGTTATTGTTGAGATACTTCCCGCCGAGCGTGTCCTTGTAGAATTGCGCGCTATCACCATTCACCTGGCCATTGGTCATATCCTGCAACGCCGCCAGAGCAGGATTACCCTGACCGATGTCGCCATATTGGCCGGGGGATGTCGAGCCCTTGGCCAGTTGCATCAAGTAGGCCATGGAAGGGTCGTTGACGTCGCCCGCTAGTCCGGAGAGGATGCCGAGTGACGGATCGTTCGCCGCCGCGCTCTGGAGGTGGGTATAGTTTGCCTGCGCCGGGTTCGTGCCGGTATAGACGCTGCCTAGGGCCGCATTCGGCGCACCAAAGCCATTGGCGATGTCGAGCGCCTTCGACCCGAGCATCTGCATATTGCCCTGGTTGCTGTCCATGATGCCCTTGGCACTGGTCAGGCCTTGCGTGATGTACGGGGCATATTGGTCGAGCGGAGACGAGGTTGATGTCGCCTGCGATGTCGTCTTGCTCTTCGAAGAAGACAAACCCATTACCCGAACTCCTTCCGGACAGCAGCCTGGAACGGCTCATATCCGCTTTTCCGCAGCACCTTGGCCCAGCCCTCACGGCTTTCGATGATCGCACCCAATGCGCCGATAGACCGCGCCCACGCTTCGGCCTGTGGAATCAGAACGTCGCGGATCTCCGCCACGTCTCCCGCCGCCACCAGCCCATGGATATCGAAAGCTCCCGTAGGATAATGGCGCAATTCAGCGACAATACCGGCCTTGCTGTCACCCCAGAACCACGCCCGCCCCGACCAAACCTGAGCATCAAGCCACAGGATATTATACATGCGCGAGTCCATGATCTTTTCGAACTCGCCGCGCCATTTGTGATAGGCTGCCACGCTTGTCATACAGTTGCGTTGGCCCCGTCTTTCCAGACAGTCCCATTCCACCAGATCGGCTTGAGAATGGTTGTGTCGTAATATTTCTGGCTGATTACGGGAGCCACCGGGCGCTGCGCCGTCGTGCCGGTCATCGCGTCCCGGAGAAGGCGATTGACCGCATCGCGGACGGCGCGCTTGAAAGCCTCATCCGTGTCGTAAATCTCGCGGATGAAGACAGGCGTCGTCATGGCCTGCCCCCGCCTACTGCCGTCGCATCATAACCAAGAAAATAGGTCCACGCCGTCCCGGCCGCGATCGCCACCTTGGTCTGGGACAAGTTCCAATTCTCGCGGACCTTGTAGACACCGGCCGAGGTCCGCCCGGTGTAATTCGTCTCGGTCGCGGTTCCAGAAAGGGTGTTTGCGCCCGATATGCTCACCGTGGCCGCTGGCGCGTCCGTAAAGGGACGTATTTCCGTCATTCTGGCCCGCCTGCCGGGGATAAGCTCCTTCAGGCCGTCCTTGAACGTCGCCGCCATATTCGGCCCTGAGAGCGAGCCCAGGACGTTTGAGCTGTCGAACAGCATCATCGCCGGGAATCCTCCGCGCAGCGCCGTGCTGTCCACGCTGACGGTCATGGCATCCAGATTGCCGTAGATCGCGTCCAGGCTCTCAAGAGAGATCGACAGAGACAGAGCGGAGAACATCAGCGGCGAGGCGATCGGTGCCGTCGTCCATTGCTTCTCCACATAATTGTAGATCAGCGCGGAGGTGGGCGGGCTCGCCGATGGAATGGTGATGATGTAGAGCGAGCGAGCCGGATCGATCACCGCGCTGATATTGTCCGTGTAATTGCGATCCATCAGGGTTTGAAAGGTGCGGTCAACCTTCTCGGTCCCGATCGGCTCTAGGGTCGCGCCGTCGAACGCCATGAATCCGCGATTGGACCAGAAGAAGCTGATTTTCCCGACCGTCGCGAGGCTCTTGGGGATCGTGCAGCCGATGTCACTTACGATCTCATCAAACTGCCATATCGACGTATCGCCGGTATAGGTCATGCGCAGGATACGGGCCTCCTGAAATACGAGCCCATATTCCCCACCGACGACGCCGGTTATATCCCCGCCTCCGGGCATGTCATATTGCCCGGCCTGCGAAGAACCTCCGGTCGTCCATGTCGCCGGGTTGCCAGTATCCGACCATTGTACCCGAAGCGGCGACCCGCCCGCATAACCTGCAACGACAAATCCCCGAACCACAGCAAGATAACGCGCCGTTGGAGCGGCTGCGGCAAGCGTCGTCATGGCCGAAGGGGAGCCGGGATCGAACTTCTTGATCGGGTCCGAAGCGTTGGTGGCCAGCATGTAGGCGCCGTAGGGACAGAAGCGCAGCCCATTCGCCGCGGTCGTTGTCAGGCCCGATTGAACGCTGGTGAAACCCGATGCGGTATAGGTATAGATATTGGTCGCATTGCCGACGAACACATAGGGCAGAGCGGTGTAGCGATAGGCCCCGCCACCGATCGGAGCCGAGCCCAAAGAGCCATTGGGAAGCGAGGCGAACTGCGGAAACGGGGCATAGCCGTTGCGGATTTTATAACAACCATCCGCCGTCAACAGGCCATAAACCGTACCACGGTCATCTTGCGCGTTCAGGTAAGGAGGCTGGTCGGGCGTATAGGTGCCCGCGATGATCCTCACGCGCTTACCGCCGCCCGCGCTTGCAACGGGGCTCCACCGTAGCGCTTGTTCTGCCCGGCTCGCTCCAGTTCGCCCAAGGCCTCGTCCAGTGCGGACTTGAGCAACGGCAGCCGACTATCGTTCCAGCCGCGCAATTCCGCCGCGACCAAGGACGCCAGCAGGTAAATATCGGGATGGGAGGTGAACAGCCAGTTGGGTGTATCGCTCGAACTCAAATTGGCGATCTTGCTGTAATAGGCTGTCTGTAGCGTCGCCGATGATGGGACCGGGCCGAGGAAGATATTGCCGCCCGCGACCGCATAAGCCAGCGGTGTCCCGGCCGCGCCGCCATAGAGCTGCTTGAGCGCGGGCAGGCTCAGTTCCTCAAGCTGGTCGTCCGGAGACCCATCGATCCACATGGTGCGGATGCCGAGCGCGTCGGTCGGGAGCGCCACGGATTCACCCGTCGCCGAAAGCGTGGTGAATGCCTCCATATCGACATGGCGAATGACGCGATTGAACCGCGCTTCCGCCAGCCGGATGAACGTATCGACGCTGGTTGAAAGGCTGGAATCGTCCAGCCAGTCCGTGATAGCCGTGGAAAGGTCGGAATAGGTGTCGAGCGCCATATCCTAGCCTTTCAGATGATGATTTCGCGGCATTTCAGGTAACGATAGTCACTGCTGTTCAGCAGCTTCTTGACCGCACCCGAATGCTGCGGATTCCAGGCGTTGACGCCGAATTTGGTGAGCCATTCGTACATGACGGCGGTGGGGATGCTTGCCACCCGCTCCACGTCGCCCATGCGGCCCGTATTCTCATTCTGGCTGGCCTTGTTGGCGTCCAGAATAGCGTTGGTGTGGTACGCTTCGAACTCGGTCTTGACGAGGACGCCATCCTCGTCATGCTGGTCGGCGGCGATCCACTTGCGAACCCCGGTCTGAGGGTCATAGTCGAGCAATTCCCAGTCAGACATGGGCGCTCCTCAATAGAAAGGGCGGCAGCCGAAGCCACCGCCCATAGTTTACGGCAGGAGGGGTGCCGTTAGGTCAGGTCGCGAATGCACCCGGAAGCCGCCTCATTGAGACATTTCAAGGTCCATTCCACGCTCATCATCTTGCGGGTGGCGAGGCCGGTCTTGGCGAGATCGTCCACGCTCAACGGATCGAGCGAGGCGAGTTCCCAATATTCCGGGTCCACGATCAGCGCGTCGCGGGCGGACGAGAAGCGCGAAGGCACAAGCTGCACCTCGCCGAAGTCGGACACGTAGACGTCCGCACCGGCAACGATGGTCAGCTTTTTGCTTCCGGACTCGCGGCGGGCCGTGGCCAGACCCGTGAACGCGGCAGCAGTCTGCTTCTGCGTGCCCGAGGTGATGACCATCTTCGGATTGCCGCCAGCCGCCCAGATCGACTGCATGGCCGTCTTGAGCAACGTTTCGGTATAGGTCCGCTGCGTGCCGTTGGTGGCAGCCGCAACGATACCCGCCGAAAAGCCGCCATTGGCAGGCGAGCCAGCAGTACCGAGCAACGAGGTCGTCGTCAGCCATGCCAGCGCGCCGGCCGACAGGCCCGCCACCGAAGCAGTGGGGGCGACCGAGGCGTAATTTCCGCAAGCGCGCTTTTCCTGATCGGTGCGAAGCTCGCGCCCCGCCTTCATGATCTCGCGCGCCATTTCCGACTTGCGACCGGCCTTGTTGATCGCCTCCACGGTGGACGACACGCCGACAGTCTTGGTGCTGATCTGCGTGTAGTTGCCGACGCGGGTCGTGTTGGCGCGGCTATCGTTGGCGACGTCATCGCCCTGGATTTTCGCGTTGGTGGCGCTGGCGGCAGCGAGAGCGTCCGTCTGCCATTCGGTATAGGTCGCCGAGGCTTTGCCCTTGCCGATGCCGTTGATGAACGGGGTGTCGTCGGGGAACAGTTCGGCGATCTTGTCACTGAGGTCCTCGCGGGCGCCAACGCGGGCGACCGCCTGGACGGTATTCGATGGGACTGTCATGGTAGGAAATCCTTATTCGGACATCAAAGCTTGATGCCGATGCTTTCGAGATAGACCGCGTTCGCATCGCCGGATCGTCCGCCAGATGCCTTGACCGCGCCCCAAGCTGCGTCGCGACTGCGGGAGGACTGTTCCGCACGCGTCGAGGCCGTTCCCGGCCTGGACACGCGAGGAGCGCCCTTGGCAGCCCGCACAGCCGCCATCTTGTTGCTCAGGAGGGAATCGTATTTGTCAGCCTTGGCCTTCCATTCCGCCGCTGCCTTGAGTGCGAGAATGTCCGTTGCGTTCGCCTGTCCCTGCAATTCGGGTGAGTAGCCAAGGATCGCTCCAACCTCGCCGAGGCTGGTGAGCAATGCTTGACGCTTGCCGATATCGGTCCATTCGTCGCCCAGCGCGGTCGCAAGGGCCTCTTGGTCCTTGTCGATTTCGTGCTGACGGGTGATGGCGTCGCGCTGTTGCGCCTCTGCGTTCGCCTGCGCGGCTCGCTGCATCAATTCCTGTTGCTGGGCGTTCTGCGCTTCGAAGAGTGCGAGGTGCTGGACATACGCCGCCGGGTCCGTGACCGCTAGGGTCGGATCGGGGCGCTGTGGCGCGTTCTGGCTTGCGATCTGCTCCAGATGTTGAGCATATTGACGCTGCTGATCCGCAAATACCGCATTGGCTTCGGCAAGAGCGTTACGCTTTGCCTGTGCCGCCTCAGTGGTTGCGGACTGGATGGCCTTCTCGCGCTGGGCTTCCCGCTCCGCGATCTTCTCTTGAAGCTCGGGCGGAAGCTGCTCGAACAGCCCCTTGGCGTCCTTGTCCCAACTGACTGGCGGGGCGATGGGCTCAAGAGCTTCGTCCGCTTCATCGTTGGTTTCGTCGTTGGCTTCGGGCTCATCGCCTTCCGCCCTTTCCCCCTCGGGCTCTGCGCCTTCGGGATCTTCGTTTTCCTCGGGTTCGGGCTCATCGGCCCCGCCCAGGAATTGGTCTGCAATGAAATCCTGTACAGATGCGGCGCTAACCGGCGCGTCACCATGCTCGGGAGCGCGCATGTAGCGGCCCTTGGAAATTTCGGCGGGAGTCATCCGGATGCCGAACGCCAAGGCGCGCGTCACTCCGGCTTCGTCATCAAGACGATGGGCCATTGCGTTGCTTTCTGCTGTGGTTGCCCGTGTCCTACGGGCGGAGGATTTCAGAAGAAGCGGCGGCGCGCTTCGGGAAGTCGCGCGATCTTGTCCGCGTGGTCCTGTGCCGCGGCTTCGATCTTGCCGGCGACAAGGATATGTTTAACGTGCGCGTCGATCTGATCGACAATCTTGGCCGCCATGCCCAATTTGAGCAGGGCTGACGTGTCGTTCGGCATCAGGTCTGCGGCGCGGTCGAAATAGGCTTGGCGAAGGGTCTGCAACACCTCATGCAGGCCACCTTCCTCCTGATAGAAGGCGTTCCAGCGGTTGGCGCGGTGGACGGCATCCTCAGCCATGCGCTCGCCCCATCAGCCAACGCGCTATTGGTCGAACGCAGGGCTTAAAACGGGGATGAAGAATAGCGAAGCATACCGCCCGAATGGCCAGTCTCTCGATCACGCGTCTAGCCTCCCACCGCTGCGAGCCTTCTTCAGGTTCACGTCATGCGCCAGTTCAGCCTGCCGGTGCGCCAAATGCTCCTTGGACTGCAATTCTGCGATGCTCAGCGCGGTTTCCGTCTGCAGGCGGTTCGCTTCGAGTTCCGCCTCCTGTTGCGCCTTGTCGGTATTCAGGGCGTGATCAGCCTGGATTTTCTGCTGCTTCAGCACGAAGTCGGCCTGCGCGCCCTGCTGCTTGACCTGTTGCGTGGCCTGTAGGCTGGCAATCTGGGCCTGCGCCTTCAGTATGGCCGGATCTGGCTGCGGCTGGGCCTGCTGGGCTGCCTGCTGTCCTTCCGGGCTATCGGGATCGAGGAAGTAATCGGTCGGCACACCAAGGCCCGCATCGCGTACCATCGCTGACAGGTTCTTGAATATGTTGCCCTTGCTCGCGAGCCCCATCGGCAGGGCCTCTTTCTGCGCATCCAGCATCATGTCGCGATATTGCAAACGCTGATCCTTGCGCCCCGATCCCAGCCCGACGCGGACGTTCGCCGATAGGCCATCAGGCCATTTGTTCGGATCGACCATCTTGGACTGCCCTTCAACCTTGATCGGGAAGGGCTTGGCGGCGGCCTGCATCAGGCGCAGCTTCTTCGAAAACAACCGGCCTAGCGCTTCGGCGAAGTTCCGAGCTACGAACTCCTCCATCTGCTGGCCTTGGGCCTGCATGAGCGCGGTGCCGGTCGCGGTCTTGTTGAGCGCGTCCGCGTCCAGCCCCTGGTTCAGCCGCGTGATCCCGGTGCGGCTCTCGCGCTCGCCGGTGATATACTGGAGCATGTCCATTCCCTTGGACATGTCGAAAGCTTCGTACAGTGGCTTAGGGCCATCAGCGCCCTTGCCGCGCACGATCCCGCCCGGCCGCACCGTCAGCAGATCGTCGATCGTATCGTCCGTCGTGCACTCATCGGGAACATACATGCGGGGATTGTTGGTCAGATAGAGGCCATTCAACTGCTGGCGGAGGACCACGCTCTTGACCCGTTGCAGGTCCATGACCTTATCCGCGAGGCTGTTTCCTACCAGCCTATGAGCCCTTGGGAACGGGCACCACACCACGAACGGCGCTTCGTCCACTTCCTCTACGGATAGGATCGTGTTCTCGACGCGGAACACCTGAACCAGCTCGGCAATGCCGTCGCCATCCATGTCTACCCGCTTATATTCCTCCCGCAGCCACACCTTTTTCAGGCCGGGCGTGTCCGTGACCGTCTCGTCTTCCCAACGGGCCGTCGAGCGGCTGTCCAGACGACCGGCGCGACCATCGTCGGGAAGATCCTCAACCGTAACGCGGTCAAAGCCCATCTCGATAAGGTCGGACACGGTTTTGGCCGATCGGTGGCAGAGATAGTCCGCATCGTCCTCATGCCGCGTACGGCTGGCGAACAGGAACTCCTCGCTCGGGACCGGATAATCGACGAAGCGGGTTTCCTTCACCTTGTCGTGAAGCTCGATCAGGAACGTGCCGTCGCCGTTGTCGTCGGCACGGGCTGGCGTGATACCCTGGCTGTGGAGCAGGGCGAGCTGGTCTTCGTTGACCTGGCCGCGGGTCTTCTTCACCTTCTCGATCGTCTCGGCGCACGTCTTGGCGACACCGATCTTTTCGATCAGCCCGGACTGTACCCAATCATGAATGACCCGGTAGCCGTCCTGCTGCTTCATGAAGCAATATTCAACGGCTGCGGTAGCTTCCTCCGCCGCGCCCTCATTATCCTCTTCAGCGCTTTCGAACTCGACGACGCGATCACCAGACACCATCGTGCGAGCAACCGAGATGGTCATATAATCGACCACCTCGGCCACCTCAGGCGTCACAACCTGCGACAGGCCATCTTCCTCGTCTCCGAACGGGCGGCCCTCGTAATAGTCGATCGCAACCGCCTGCTCTTCGGCAAGCGTGGAATCTCGGAATGAGACGGCTAGGCGCTCGTCCTCCGCAAGCATGACAGCCAGTTCTTCGTGGGTGATCGGGGCGTTATCAGCCATTAGACAATGCCCTTGTTACTGTATTTGATCTTGGTTGCCTTGCGCGGCTCTTCGTAGGCTACCGCCATCAGACCGAAGCTGTCGGCGCCGTGGCTTGCCCAGTCATGTTCAGGCCCAAGGCCGATGCCGCGCGCTTCGTCTTTCTTCTCATGATACCAGCCCAGTGCATCACGCCCGCCAATCGTGCTGTCCTCGTCGAACCAGATTTGCGGAAACATCCGCCGACCAGCTTCAACGCGGGCAGCCGCTGCTCCCTTGCCCTGGTTCGGAACAACCGTGACCTTGTAGCCAGCCGCCCTCAGCGCGCTTTCGTACGAGACGTCGTAAACCTTGTCGTTGCTGGCGCCGTCGTGGGGAAGCCAGAACTCCGCGCGATCCGGGCCGTAGCCTTTCGAGCGCAGCCAGTTCAGATGCGTGGCGAGCGGCTGGCCTACAGCCTCGTAATAATCTCGCGTCCTGATCTCGCGGCCAATAAACTGCGCAGGCCACATGCTGAAAGCGTCTGCTCTCGCGCCAGTGCCGCCGATGTCACAAAACAGACGAATGGTCATCAGCGGATCGAATGCGACCCTGCCGATCCTTCCTTCCGTCTTAGCTTGCGTCAGTGATTGCGCGTAATAGGCACCATCTGCCACGCTCACGTAATCACCGTTCCAAATGTGTTCGTATTGGTCAGGCTGCATCCGAAGGCAGTCCTGCCGCTCCTGTTCAAGCTCATCAGGAAACCACGGGTTGTCGTGCCAGTTCGCCCTTACGACCGTGGCGCCCGTGGGCTTTTCCTCGCCCCTAAGCATCACATCAACCGGGTCATCCTTCCGGCGCGGGTTCCAGCTAAACCATAGCTCCGATCCCGGCGCCCGGATCGTTGGGCGAAGCAGTGACAGCGACCTTGCGGAAACAGTCTGCGCTTCCTCGATCCATGCCACATCAAATCCCTCATAGGACTTGATGCTCTCCGCCGTATGGTCCTGTAGGCCCACGAAGATGATCGCGCCGCCGCCGGGCGTCTTGATCTGATCAACCTGCGGCTCGAACAAGCGCCCCAGCCCGCGTTCCTGTATCTTATGCTCCAGGAGGCGCTTGGCTGATTCCTTGAGGGACTTCTGTATCTCGCGCCCGCACAGCCCACGAAAGCCCCGCTTGCTCAACGCTCGTGCTATCATCAGGTCAGCGAAGAACTGAGACTTGCCCGAGCCGCGTCCGCCCCATGATCCCTTGTATCGTGATG
>Ga0105238_10003757_pt1 | contig 15079 bp, 12 predicted proteins | sample KBSC34metaG_FD_81526 | JGI IMG/M metagenome (GOLD analysis project Ga0105238, IMG submission 81526) | Corn rhizosphere microbial communities from Kellogg Biological Station, Michigan, USA - KBS C3-4 metaG | ecosystem: Host-associated > Plants > Roots > Rhizosphere > Soil | place: Michigan, USA... | reverse complement strand
GAGCCGGCGGCGAAGTATTTGCCGCCGGCCAGGGCCTTTACGCGGGCGATCACGTCGCGATGGACGAGGGACGAGTAGATGCACGGCAGGGGGGCGTAGGTGATCTTCCAGGCGTAGAAGGCGGCCAGGGCCTGGCGGCAGTCGAGGACCTGGACTTCGTGGTTGGTGTGGACGAGCAGGCGGCCGCGCGCCTCCTCGTCGAGAGCGTCGAGCCACCAGTAGCCGAACTTGTCCCAGTGGAGCAGCTCGAAGTGGAAGCGCGAAAGGATCTGGTCGGCCAGCACGAGGCCGTCGGGCATCAGCGCATCATCGTCACCGAGCACGAAGACGTACTCGCCGGTGCACAGGGACAGGCCCAGCTCCCAGTTGTCCCTCATGGGGAGGACGCGGTCGGACCGGTGGTAGCGGAGCTGGTGCGGACGGCCGCCGGCGGCCTCGCGGGCCTGGTCGACCAGGGCGCGCGTCTGGGGACCGCTGCAATTGTCCATGACGACGACCTCGACGTCGCCGAAGGGCTGGGACATCACGCTGTCCAGGGCGGCGCCGAAGGTGGAGGGGCGCTCGCGGGTCGGGATCAGCACGGAGAAACGGGGAGAGGCCGCCATTTGGCTCAGGTCATCGACCCGTCGCGGCGGCCTCTTGAGTGGGTCTTCGCTGCCCGCGCCTCAGGTCTGCGCGAGGTGCGCCGATGGAAGCGGTATGCCGACCTCCCCTGCCCTTCGCGGCCAGGACCACGAGGCGCCCGGGCTCTCCCGCGCCGCGGGGGTCGCCGCCTCCCGGAACCCGACGGTGGCAGGCGTCTCTGGTCCGCCGGCCGCCAGTCCCCTGGCCCCGGAGGACGTGGCGCGCTTCCACCGAGACGGCTTCGTCCTGGTGCGCGGGTTTTACGATCGCGAGCGGGACATCGCTCCCATCCAGCGGGGCGCGCGGGCCGTGATCGAGCTGGTGCGGGCGCGGCACGGGCTGCCCGCGGCGCCCGACGGGCACCCGCCGGCGTCGCCGGACGCTTTCGACGAGCCGTATCTGGATCTGCTGGAACGAAACCGCGCCTGGGCAGGCGAGGTCTACGACGCCGTGAAGCAGATCCCGGCCTTCGTGCGTCTGGTGGCGGACCCGCGCCACGAGGCGGTGTTTCGCCAGCTCCGCGGCGCCGGGGCGATCCCGGGGCTCGCCGCCGGGGGTCATGGCATCCGGATCGACAACCCGGGGGAGGAGCGCTACCGCGCCGACTGGCACCAAGAGTACCACGGCCAGCTTCGCAGCCCCGACGGCGTGACGTTCTGGTCGTCGCTGGTCCCGGTGACCGAAGAGATGGGACCGGTCCGCTTCTGCGTGGGGTCGCACGCGCGCGGCCTCCTGCGCGTGCACGCGCGCGATCAGCGGAACCCCGACAAGACGGGCGCGTACGGCCTGGTGCTGGAGCATCGCGACCTCGAGATCGCGAGCTATCCGCAGGTGGCGCCCCTCGCCGAGCCGGGGGACCTGGTGCTGATCGACTTCGCGGTCCTGCACAGCTCCGGGTTCAACCGGGGCGGGAGGGCGCGCTGGTCGCTGCAGGCGAGATACTTCAACTTCGCGCACCCGACCGGCGTGCGCATCGGGTGGTGCGGCTCGTTCGCCGCCGGGCAGGACTTCGCGCGGGTCCACCCGGAGCTGGTCGTCCCGGAGGCGCCGTCCGCGGCCGCCGCCGGTTCATCGAGGGGCGGCGGCGGGTCGTGAGGCGGGTCGTGATCTCGCAGCCCATGCTGTTCCCGTGGGTGGGCCTCTTCGAGCAGATTCGCGCCGCCGACGTCTACGTGCACTACGACGACGTGCAGTTCTCGAAAGGCAGCTTCACGAACCGCGTGCAGATCAAGACCGCGGGCGGCCCGCGCTGGTTGACGGTGCCGGTGCGAGTCTCGCTCGGTCAGACGATCGCCGACGTCCGGATCGACCAGGGCGATGCCGCGGGACCGAGCGACTGGCGGCGGCGGCACCTCGCGCTGCTGGAGGAGGCCTTCGCAGGGGCACCCTTCGCGGGGGACGCGCTCGAGCTGGCGCGAGGGGTGTACCACCGGAACGACGACCGGCTGAGCGAGCTGCTGATCGCCGGGATGGAGGCGGTCCTCGCCTACTTCGAGCTCGCCCCCCGGCTGCGCATCCTTCGCTCGTCGGCCCTGGGGACCCCGGGCAAGAGCTGGCCGCGGGTGCTGGACCTGGTCCGGCGCCTGGGCGGCGACGTGTACATCACGGGGCATGGCGCGCGGCACTACCTCGATCACGAGGCCTTCGAAGCGGCGGGCGTGCGGGTGGAGTACCTGGATTACGAGAAGCGGGCCTATTCCCAGCTCCACGGCGGGTTCACACCCTACGTTTCGATCCTGGATCTGATCGCCAACGCCGGACGTGCCGGGCGCGACGTGATCGTGTCGGGCACCAAGCCCTGGCGGGAGTTCCTGCGTGCGGCCTGACCCTCACGGCGGCGGCGCGATCCGCCTGCGCCCCCCCGAAGGCGCCGATCTGGCGCGCCTGCTCGAATGGCGGAGCGACGTCGAGAACCAGCGCCTCCTGATGTGGCGGACGGGAGCCGCCGGCCTGGACGACATCGCGGCGTGGGTCGCCCGGCGTACGGAGGATCCGGACGGGTGGTTCGCGATTATCGCGTCGGAAGTCGCGTCGGAAGTCGCGTCGGAAAAGGACCAGGCGATCGGGTTCATCCAGATGACCCGCATCGATCGTGTCGATGGCCACGCCGAGCTCGGCCTGATGATCGCCCCCGGGCTCCGCGGGCGCGGCGCCGGCGCGCGGGCCCTGGCCCTGGCCGAGGACGAGGCGCGGCGGCGCGGTCTCGGCAAGCTGGTCATCGAGGTGCTGGCCGAGAACGCCGGCGCGCTGCGCTTCTGGGGGGCGCGTGGGTTCCGCCGGATCGGCGTGCTGCGCGCCCACCACCAGCGGGCCGGCCACCGTCACGACGTGGTGATGATGGAGAAGGCGCTCGACGGCACGCCGGGGGACTCGGCCCGGGCGACGGACTCGGCGGACTCGTCCGGCCAGGGGGAGACCTTCGCGTTGCCGCCCATCGCCAACGAGGCGGCGGTGGTGGCCGCCATGGCGGCCGACCCCGAGGTCCGCGGCCTGCGCGATCGGCTGTTCGACCTGATGGGCAAGCACCGCTACGCCTACAACTGGACCTGGTTCGGCCGCCCCATCATCCAGCTACCGCAGGACGTTCTGGCCATGCAGGCGTTGATCCTGGCGGAGCAGCCGGATCTGGTCATCGAGACGGGCGTGGCCCACGGCGGGTCACTGGTGTTCTCGGCGTCGATGCTCGAGCTGCTCGGCGGCACCGGACGAGTGGTCGGGATCGACATCGACATCCGCCCCCACAACCGGCGCGCCATCGAGGCGCACCCGCTGGCGCATCGGATCGCCCTCATCCAGGGCTCGTCTGTCGACGAGAGCGTCGCGGCCGCGGTGCGCGAGCACGCCCGCCGGGCCCGCCGGGTGATGGTGTGCCTGGACTCGAACCACACCCACGACCACGTCGCGCGCGAGCTGGCCCTCTACGCGCCGCTGGTGACGCGGGGCCAGCACCTGGTCGTCTTCGACACCGCCATCGACGATCTGCCTGCCTCGGCGTTCCCCGATCGTCCGTGGGGCCCGGGGAACAGCCCGAAGAGCGCCGTGCGCGATTTTTTGGCGCGTAACCCGTCGTTCGTGGTGGACCGCGAGCTCGAAGCCCGGCTACTGTTTACAGTCGCGCCCGAGGGCTACCTCAAGCGCGTCGCCTGACCAGGTCGCACGACAGGCGTCACCGTCAGCAGACCTCAGGTCCGCGCGCACCTCACCGATATTCGATCTTCCCCCGATGAACAAAGTCATGTCCAAGAAGCACTGGCGTTACCTGGTCGTCGTCGTCGCGTTGCTCCTGACCGCCGGTGGTGCGGTCTTCGCGAGTCGACGTTCCACCCTGCCCACCCAACCGCCGACGCCCCTCAGCTCGATGCTGCAACAGGTACGGAGTGAACCGGACCGCTGGACGGCGAGCGAGCGCGACGTTTCGGTCCTGCTACAGGACATGCAAAAGCGCAACGTCGCCAGCGTGGCCCTGGCTCCAACCGGAATGTTCGTATCCACACAAGTCGGTACCAACTACTTCGTGAGCGACAGCGCAGGAAAGCTCGCTGGCTTGGTCCTGGCGTCGTACGAAAAGGCGCAACCGGCGGCCTTTCCTCTGGCGGTCGTGGGCGAGGACGTCCACGACGCCAGCGGCTGGCACCTGGATCTCGGCCTGCTGGTGACCATGGCCGTCCTCTCGGTGCTCGGCATCCAAGCCGCCCGCGTCTATCGTGGCAATGGCTTCGATTTCTCGAAGAAGGATGGCGTCGTCACGTTCGATGACGTCATTGGCGCCGCGGAAGCCAAGGCGGCGCTCATGGACATCAAGTCCTACCTCAAGGACCCCAAGGGCTTCACGGCCCTCGGAGCGCGACCGCCGAAGGGGGTCCTGCTGTCGGGTCCTCCCGGGACGGGAAAGACCCGGCTCGCGAAGGCGCTGGCGGGTGAATGCAACGTGCGCTTCATCCCGGCGACGGGCGGGGACTTCACGGCCATGTTCATTGGCCTCGGGGCCATGCGCGTGAAGTCTCTCTTCCGCAAGGCGCGCAAGAATGCCCCCTGCATCATCTTCATCGACGAGATCGACGGGATCGGCCGGCGGACGAACACGGAGACGGGCGGCACCGCGGAAGCGGAAGGAAACCGCATCATCAACCAGGTGCTGACGGAGCTCGATGGCTTCAACTCCTCGAGCGGCGTGATCGTGATCGGCGCGACCAACTTCCCGGACGCGGTGGACCCTGCGCTGGTCCGAGAAGGTCGCTTCGACCGCAAGATCCATCTCACCCTGCCCGATGTGAGCGACCGACAGGAGCTGTTTCGCCTGTTCACGAAGCACGTGAAGACCGGTGGCGTGCCCGACTACTCTCAGCTGGCGCGCCTCACCACCGGGTTGACGCCGGCGGCGATCGCTTCGGTCGTCAACCAGGCGGCGTTGATCGCCGCGCGCCAGGGGCAGTCGGATGTCCCCATGGCGAACTTCCTCGAGGCCATCGAGGTGTGCCGCATGGGTGAGGTCAATGGCGCCTCCTCGTCCATGACCGAAGCGGAGCGAGAGCGCATCGCGGTGCACGAGGCGGGACACGCCATCGTCGCGCAGGTCATGAACGTCGGTCGGGTCGAGAAGGTCACCATCTTGTCGCGCGGCGGGGCGCTCGGCGTCACGCTCGTCACGCAATCCGAGGACAAGAAGCTCCACCTGAAGTCGGAGCTTCAAGGCCGCATTCAGATGCTGCTGGCGGGGCGCGCCGCCGAGCTGATCACCTACGATGATGCGTCCAGCGGCGCGGCGAATGACCTGAAGGAAGCGTCCCGGCTGGCCTTGTCCATGGTCGCCACGCTGGGGCTGAGCGACACGGGCACGCTGTTCAGCCTGGACGCGCTGACCACCCTGGGCATCAAGCCCGATCCCCGGACCGCGGTGACCGAGGCCGAGGCCATCCTGGCGGCGCAGAACGAACGCTGCCTGCAGACGCTGACGGAGCTCCGCGGCGCCTTGCTGGCGCTGACGGAGATGCTGATCGAGCGCGAGACCATCGACGGAGAAGAAGTCGCGCGAGCAATCGCCGACGCCCGGTCCGACCTGCGCGTGGAATCGGCCGCGAGCTGACGAGGCATCAGATGACCTCGCGGACCTTGTCGGCCTCGGCGTTGACGCTATTTTCGACGGCGGTGCACTAGCGCGAAGCGGGGACAGGCAGGGACAACGCCGAGCGGACGGCAAAGTGGTCCGTCGGCCATTTTCCCGTCGGGGTTCGGCCCGTCATCGGATCGGTGCCGACCACCTCTGTTCGCGTCGGGCGGAAGGCCCCGGTGTACAGAACCAGATCGATCCTCTCGTTGGCGGTCGAGGTCGGATTCATCAGGTCGTCGGCCTGACAGCAGGTGAAGCCCTCGCCTTGTCCCGTCTTGACCCACGCGTCCGTGAAATGTTTGGCCAGCAGGCCATACTCGGCGCTGTTGGGTGGACTGTTGAAGTCGCCCGCGAGCAGCACCGGAGCCGGAACCGTCGCGTACGAATCCGCCAGCTCCTGGGCCTGCGCGGCGTGGATCGGCCCGAGCCCCTGGATCTCGAGGTGAGCATTTCCGAACGTGAACGCGGCGCTCCCGACAACCGCCTCGAGATGGCTGGTGCTGCGCTTGAAGAGGACCGGCACGCCGCCCGCACCGCCAACCGAGAACGAGAAGGCGGTGGGAAAGACGGTCTGCGCGAACCCCGACGTCGCGACCCCGTCGCGGGCCAGGATCACGTCTCGATCGGTGAGGCGCAGGTCGTAGGTTCCACCGACCTGGCCGTCGATGTCGGCCACGGGAAACTCCGCGTCGGCGTTCTCCGCCACCCCCGCCACCACGTAGCCCGCTCCGCGGGCCTCGATCTCCGCCATCAAGGTAGCGAGAAAATCCAGGACCACCTCCGTGGCGTTTGGCGAGGCGGCGCCGGGCACGTAGTCGCTGGGGAACTGGCGCCGGTAGAGCGTGACCTCTTGCAAGGCGACGAGGTCCGCGCCCGATTCGACGATCTGCGCGGCGAGCAGCTTCGACCGCGCGGGGTAATCGCTCGCCTGGACCCCCTTCCAGAGCTGGGCGGCCAAGGGCGGGACGCCGTCCGGCCCCGCCGCGAGCGCCAACCTCGTCAGGTCGGCGCCCAGATAGAGGTTGTGCGTGAGCACGACCACCGGCTGCTGAAAACCGGTCGCGCAGTCTCCGTCGGACGAGCAACCAGCGGCGACGCTGACGAGCGATGCGATCCACAAGGCCATGAGGGGGCGAGAAGACACCGCCTGAAGATGCTCGATGACGATTCGCCGATCAACTGCGGCGAGAACCCGGAAGGCGCGACCCCGCTCGAGCTACCCGAGCCGCGCGCGCAAGGCCGGTTGGGCGACGGACGTCGCTTGCTCGACGATGTCGCGGAAAGCGGCCGCCGCCCGCGCCACCTGCGCCCGGGTCAGCGACAGCGCCGACGGCAGGTTGATGCCGCGCGGCCCGAGCGACAGGGCGACGTGGTTGCGCCGCCGGGCCGCGTGCGCCTCCGCGGTGCCCGCGTAGGCCGGTAGCGTGCTCAACGGGTGAAAGAAGGGGCGCGCGTCCACCCCGCGCGCCGCGAGCTCGGCGAGGACCCGATCCTTGTCCAGCGCCAGCCCCTCGTCGATCACCGCCGTGGTCATCCAGTACCCGTTCGTGGTGCCCGGCGGCTCGAAGTTGAGCGCGACGCGATCGCGGATGGGCGCCAGCTCCTCGACGTACCACCCGAAGATCTCGCGCTTGCGCGCGACCAGCGCGTCCACCCGCTCGAGCTGCCCCAGGCCGAAGGCCGCCTGCAGCGCGCTCATCTTGTACTTGAAGGCGACCTCGTCGTTCCAGAACAGGCGCGGCCCGTCGGCGCGCCCGTGATCGGCCAGCTTGCGCGCGCGCCGCCACAGGTCGGTCCGGTCCGTCACCAGCATGCCGCCTTCGCCGGTGGTCAGCGTCTTCGAGCCGTGAAAGCTGAAGACGCCTACGTCCCCGAGCGCACCGGCGCGCCGGCCGCCGTTGAGGGCGCCGATCGCCTCGGCCGCGTCCTCGATGAGGGGCAGGCCCCGCGCGGCCGCCAGCGCCCGCAGGTCGGAGAGGTCGTGAGGCGTCCCGCCGTACAGGTCGACCACGACGATCGCACGCGTCCGCGAGGTCAGGCAGGCCTCGACCGCGGACGCGGTCACGCACCACGTGCGCGGATCCACGTCGGCGAACACCGGGCGCGCGCCGACGTAGCTCACCGGGGCCGCGGTCGCGATCCAGGTGATGTCGGGGACCACGACCTCGTCGCCTTCGCCGACGCCTAGCGCGGCGAGGGCCAGGTGCAAACCTGCCGTGCAGGACGGAAGCGCGAGGGCGTGGCGGGTCCCGACATGGGCGGCGAACGCGCGCTCGAAGCGCTCGATGAATTCACCGGCCCCGCCGTACCAGGCGGTCCGCGCCGCCTCGGCCACCAGCGCCAGCTCCCGCTCGGTGACCCACGGGCCCGCGACGGGGATCGTCTCGGACGAGGAGCGCGGCGGCGGCGTCATGCCTTTGACGTCATCGTCCTTCCTTCTGCCAGGCTTGAGCGACGGTCGCCCTCGGCGCACCCCGGCCGGCGCCTCCGTCATGAAAATGACACCGGTCGCGCGGCCGATCTGGCGGCGCACCCTCACCTACCCCGCGCCGGGCCCGATTCCGCGCGGGCTGCCCCCGCGTCGACGCTGGCCATGCCCTTGCAGGGCAAAGGCCCGATGAAAGCCGTCATCTTGTGTGGGGGCCTGGGGACCCGGATCCGCGACGCCAGCGAGGTCATCCCGAAGCCGCTCTTGCGCATCGGCGCCAAGCCGATCGTCTGGCACATCATGAAGACCTTCGCCCACCACGGGGTGAACGAGTTCGTGCTGTGCCTGGGCTACAAGGGCTGGCTCATCAAGGAGTACTTCCTGAACTACCGCGCGATGACGGGCGACGTGGCGTTGAGCCTGGACCGGCCCCATCAGGTCGACCTGCTGCAGGCGCGCGACGACGACGACTGGCGCGTGATCCTGGCCGAGACGGGAGAGGAGACCTCGACCGGCGGGCGGCTGGCGGCCGTGCGCCGCTACGTCGAGGACGACGGCACCTGCTTCCTCACGTACGGAGACGGCGTGGCCGACATCGACATCGGCGCCCTGCTGGCGTGCCACCGCGCGCACGGCAAGGTCGCGACGGTCACAGCGGTGCGGCCGCCGGGGCGCTACGGCGAGATCCGGATGTGGGACGGCGTGGTCCGCGAGTTTCGCGAGAAGCCCCAGACGTCCGAGGGCTTCATCAACGGCGGGTTCTTCGTGCTCGACACGCGCCGCATCTGGGACTACGTCGGCACCGACCCGCGCACCCCCTTCGAGGGCGAGCCGATGCAGCGGCTGGTCGCCGAGCGGCAGCTGGGCGCGTACGCCCACGACGGATTCTGGCAGCCGATGGACACGCTTCGCGAGTATCACGCGCTGAACCAGCTGTGGGCCGCCGGCCAGGCGCCCTGGGCCGTGTGGGAGGCGGGCGAGGCGCGGGGCGCGCGCGAGATGAGCGCCGGCGAGGCGGCGCTCGAGACCACCCAGCTCGAGACCACGAACGAGGACACGGGCGCCGCCGAGCGGCGCGAGAGGCAGGCGGCCGGTGCCCGGCGTTGATCTCGCGCAGGCCTACCGGGGCCGGCGGATCCTGGTCACCGGCCACACCGGGTTCAAGGGCAGCTGGCTCGTCACCTGGCTGGCCGAGCTGGGCGCGGAGGTGACCGGCCTGGCGCTCGCGCCGCCGGCGGGCGAGCCGGCCATGTTCACCCTGCTCGACCTGGCACGGTCGTGCCGGAGCCACGAGGGCGACGTTCGCGATCTGGCGCTCCTGCGCGCGCTGATGCGGACCACCCGGCCCGAGGTGATCTTCCACCTCGCGGCCCAGCCGCTCGTTCGCCGCAGCTACGACCAGCCGCTCGAGACCTTCGACGTGAACGTGCGCGGCACCGCGACCGTCCTCGAAGCTCTTCGCCTCGAGCGGCGGCCCGCGGCGGTCGTGGTCGTGACCAGCGACAAGTGCTACCGCAACGGGAATGAGGGCCGCGCCTGGCGCGAGGACGATCCCCTGGGCGGCGACGATCCGTACTCGGCGAGCAAGGCCGCCGCCGAACTGGTGGTCGAGAGCTACCGCCGTTCGTTCTTCCCCGAGGATCGGCGGGCCGAGCACGGCGTGGCCCTCGCCACCGCGCGCGCCGGCAACGTGATCGGCGGCGGCGACTGGGGACACGAACGTCTGTTCCCCGCCGTGGTCGCGGCGCTGGCCGCCGGTGCGCCGATCGAGCTGCGCGCACCGGCCGCCATCCGCCCGTGGCAGCACGTGCTCGACCCGCTGAGCGGGTATCTCGAGCTCGGCGCGCGCCTCGGTGGGTCAGAGGCGGCCGATGAGACCGCTGGGCGACCGCCCTTCGCGGGCGCCTGGAACTTCGGGCCGCTGGGCGAACGCTCCTTCACGGTGGCCGAAGTCGTGGCCCAGGCCGTGCGCTGCTGGACGGGCCGAGGAGACGACGAAGCCGCGAAGATCGACGCGGCCGCCTCGTGGCGCGCGGTCACGCCGCTCGATGCCAAGCGCGAGGCGGCGACCTTGCGCCTCGATTGCCGCAAGGCCGTCTCGGAGCTGGGCTGGCAGGGCCGGCTCGATCTCGGAGCCGCGGTGGCGCTGACGGTCGAGTGGTATCGCGCGTTCCACGCGGGCGCGGGCGCGTTCGAATTGCGCGCGCTGACTCGCCGCCAGATCGCGGACCATGGCTCCGCGGCGGCGGCCTTCGAACCTACCTTGAGGCGGGCGTCGTGAGCGCGGGAGCCGGCCCGTCGGCGTGCCGCTCCTGCGGCGCGACCGCCCTCGCGCCCGTGCTCGACCTGGGGCAGATGCCGCTCGCGAACGCGCTCGTCGATCCGGAAGGCCCGAGCGACCGCCCGGAGCGCCGCTTTCCGCTCGAGGTGGCCTTTTGCCCTTCGTGCGCGCTCGTCCAGATCCTGCACAGCGTCCCACCGGCCGACCTGTTTCACGACTACCCCTACTTCTCGTCGTGGTCGACGACCATGGTCGACCACGCCCGCGCGCTGGTCGAGCGGGTGGTGGCGAGCCGAGGGCTCGGCGCCCAGAGCCGCGTGGTCGAGGTCGCCAGCAACGATGGGTATCTGTTGCATTGGTACGTCGCCCGCGGCGTCCCGGCGCTCGGCATCGAGCCCGCCGCCAACGTGGCCGCCGTCGCGCGCGCCCGCGGCGTGCCGACCGAGGCGGTGTTCTTCGACGAGGAGGTCGCCCGCCGCCTGGTCGAGACCGGCGGTCACGCCGACGTGGTCCACGCGAACAACGTCCTCGCCCACGTGCCCGACCCCAACGGCTTCGTGGCCGGCCTTCGGGTCCTCATCGGCTCCCGGGGGATCGCCATCATCGAGGTGCCGTACGTTCGGCCGCTCATCGAGCAGGCGTTGTTCGACACCATCTATCACGAGCACCTGTTCTACTTCTCTCTCACTTCGGTGGCGCGGCTGTTCGAGCGCAACGGCCTGGCGCTGGCCGACGTGGAACGACTGCCCATTCACGGCGGCTCGCTGCGCCTGACCGTCCGCGCCGCCTCGGGCGTCGGCGGGGCGGACGCCCCTGCCCAAGAATGCTCGGCGGCCGCCGCGCTCCTCGCCGAGGAGCGCGCCCTCGGCATGACCGAGCACGCCTTCTACGCCGGGCTGCGACCGCGGGTCGAGACGGTACGCGACCAGCTGCGGGGTCTGCTGAAGGGGCTGCGCGCCGCCGGCCACACCGTCGCCGGCTACGGCGCGGCGGCCAAGGGCGCCGTCCTGCTGAACGCGTTCGAGATCGGGCGCGAAACGCTGGCTTTCGTCGTCGATCGGAGCCCCCACAAGCGCGGCAAGCGGATGCCCGGAGTGGGCCTTCCCATCTCGGCGCCGGAGCGCCTCCTGGCCGACATGCCTGCCTTCACGCTGCTCCTCACCTGGAACTTCGCCGACGAGATCCTGGCGCAGCAGGTCGAGTACCGCCGCCGGGGTGGCCGCTTCATTCTGCCGTTCCCCGAGCCCCGGGTGCTCGCGTGACGGGCCCCGCCCGCGCCGCGGCGGCTGGACGCGCGCCCCTGTCCGGCCCGTGGCCCGGGCAGGGCGCCGCCCCCCAGGCCCCGGCGATGGTGGCGTCGCCCTGCACGCGGCCGACGCTGATCTTCAACCGGACGTCGCTCCCTGGGGTGGTCACCGCCGAGTCGGCGGCCGTGGCCGACGAGCGGGGCTCCTTCACGCGAACCTACGTCGCCGACCTGTTCGCGGCGCACGGCTTGACCGCGGTCCTCTCCGTCACCGCTCGCGCCAGCAACACGCGGGCGCGCACCCTGCGCGGCCTGCACTACCAGACCGAGCCGCACGGCGAAACGAAGCTGGTGAGCTGCGCGCGCGGGACGATCTTCGACGTCGTCGTGGACGTGCGCGCCGGTTCGCCCACTCGATACCGCTGGGTCGCCACCGTCCTCGACGCCTCTCGAGGAAACGCCATCTACATCCCGGCCGGCTTCGCCCACGGCTACCTCACGCTCACCGACGACGCCGTGGTGCTGTATCAAATGACGGATTCTCACGCGCCGGGCGCCGAGCGAGGTCTGCGCTGGGACGATCCCACGCTGGCGATCGACTGGCCGGTGGCCCCCGAGCTCATCTCGCCGCGCGACAGCGCCCTGCCCCATCTCGGCTGAGGCGCCGGACGCTCGTTTCAGCGCGCCTCGCTCGCCTTTCAGGCGGTGGCGAGGCGCGTGCGCAGCTCGTCGAGGGGGATGTCGCGCAGCGTGCAGGTGCCCGGCTCGCCGACGAGGACGAAGCGCACCGATTGCCCGCGGCGCTTCTTGTCGACGTCGATGCGGGCGAGGACCTCGGGCGTCAGGCGATGCTCGACGTCGACCGGCAGCCCCAGGCGCTGGAGCAGCGCGCGCGTCCGCTCCCGAACGGAAGGCGGCGTCACCCCCAACGACACGCCCAGCGACAGCGCGGCGACCATCCCCAGCGCCACCGCTTCGCCGTGCAGCAGCTCGTAGGCGGACGCGGACTCGATGGCGTGCCCGACGGTGTGCCCGAAGTTGAGGATGGCGCGCCGGCCGGACTCCCGCTCGTCCTCTACCACCACGTCGGCCTTCATCTGGACCGCCGCGGCGATGACGCGGGCCAGGCTCGACTCGTCGGACGAGGACGTCGATGCCCCTCCCGCGGCCCCGCTCAGCCGATCGGCGTCGGCCTCCAGGCGAGCGAACAGGGCCGCGTCGGCGATGAGGCCGCTCTTCACCACCTCGGCCAGGCCCGCGATTCGCTCGCGCGCCGGCAACGTGGCGAGGAAGCCGAGATCCGCGACCACGGCGCGCGGCTGGTGGAAGGCGCCGACTAGGTTCTTGCCGGCCCCCAGGTCCACCCCCGTCTTGCCGCCGACCGACGCATCCACCATGGCGAGCAGCGTGGTCGGGCAGATCGCGAACCGCACACCCCGCAGGTACACGGCGGCCGCGAACCCGGCGTGATCGCTGGTGGCGCCCCCCCCGATCCCCAGGACCACCGCGCCGCGGTCGAGGCCCACCCCCGCCATCCACTCCAGCGTCTTCTGCACCTCGGGCAAGCTCTTGCAGCTCTCGCCCGGAGCCAGGTCGAAGCGATGGAGCTTCACGCCCGACAGACGCGCCGCCAGCGCGTCGACGAGCGGCGCCACCCGCGGTGACCGCCGGGCGACGTTGGCGTCGACCAGCACCGCCACGCCGCTGGTCGAACCGATGGCCGTCGCCAGGGCCTCGGCCACCTCGGCGGGCTCGAATTGGCCGATGCGGACCTCGTAGGCGCGCTCGCCGAGCGGCACCGGGATCGTGATCATGGGGTCCGCTGCTCTAGCACCCGGAGGACCTCGGCGGCAACCTGCTCCGGGACGCGGCCGTCGGTCTGGACCCGGGCGTGCGCGCGCGCGTAGAAGGGCTCGCGAGCGCGCTGCAGCTCGATCACGGTGGCCCGCGGGTCGGCGGCGTTGGCCAGCACCGGCCGCGACGCCCGAGGGCCCGCCCGGCGCAGGACCTCGTCGGGGCTGACCTCCAGGGTCACCACCACGCCCGCCGCCAGCATCGCCGCCAGGTTCTCCTCGCGGCAGGCGGCGCCGCCCCCGGTGGCCACGACCGTCCGGCGAATCTCGGCCGAAGCCCGCACCGCCTCGGACTCCCGCAGCCGGAAGCCCGCCTCGCCCTCGGCCGCGAAGATCTCCGGGATGGTCTTGCCGGCGGCGGCGGCGATCAGCTCGTCGAGGTCGCGGAACTCCCAGCCCAGGCGCTCCGCGACGAGGCGCCCGACCGTGCTCTTGCCCGAGGCCATGAACCCGACCAGAAAGAGCGGCCGGTCGGCTGACGCGAGGTCGTTCACGGAAGGGAGTCTACTCGTCCGCCACGACCCGCGGACGAGGACGAGTTCGGGCTACCGGCCGGAGCCGCCGTCGGCGCGCAGAGGCTCGGCGTTGCGGTTCGAGATGCGGGGCGTGATGAAGACCAGGAACTCGGTCCGGTCGTCGGCCTCGACCCGGTGCCGGAAGAAGAACCCCAGGATGGGCAGATCCGCGAAGAACGGCACCTTGTCGAAGCGCAGCGTCGAGCTCCGCTGATAGATGCCGCCGATGACCGCCGTGTCGCCGTCCTTCACCAGCATGACGGTCTTCGCCTCCTTCTTGAGGATGGTCGGATCGCCGCGGGCGCCGGTGTGGGCGAAGTCGGGCTCGTTGCGCGTCACGTGGACGTTCATGATGACGGTGCCGTCGTTGGTGACGTGCGGCTTGACGGTCAGGTTCAGCTTGGCGTCCACGAACACCGTCTGGATGCCCTGGGCGCTGATGATCGAGATCGGGATCGACACGCCCTGCTCGATGGCCGCCTCGATGTTGTCCATGGTCGAGATGCGCGGCGACGACAGGATGCGGATCTGTCCGGTCGACTCCATGGCCGACAGGCGCAGGTTCAGGTTGAACGCGCCGCCCAGCGAGCCGAGCACCAGGCCCAGCGCGCCACCGCTGTCGGTCGCGACCTTGGCCGGCAGGTTGACGGCGTAGTTGGGGCTGGCCGTGCCGAGGCCCAGCAGGCCGGCGGTGGGCGCCGTCGTGTCGGTGGTCGCGCCGCCCCCGACGGCGACGTTGCCAGGGAAGGAAAGCCCGGTCGACGTGCCGTGGGCGCGGTCGGCGAACGCCGAGCCGCCCCACTGCACGCCGATCTCGCGCGCGAAGTTGGAGTTGGCCTCGACGATGCGCGCCTCGATCACCACCTGCGACGTCTGCGAGTCGAGGTTGCGGACCAGGTCCTCGATCATGTTCAAGTTGCCGCTCAAGTCCGAGACGATGAGCTGGTTGGTGCGCTCGTCGACCGAGATGCGCCCGCGCGGCGACAGCAGATCGTGCGCGCGATCGATCAGGGTCTTGGCCTCGG
>Ga0105238_10003756_pt1 | contig 15083 bp, 12 predicted proteins | sample KBSC34metaG_FD_81526 | JGI IMG/M metagenome (GOLD analysis project Ga0105238, IMG submission 81526) | Corn rhizosphere microbial communities from Kellogg Biological Station, Michigan, USA - KBS C3-4 metaG | ecosystem: Host-associated > Plants > Roots > Rhizosphere > Soil | place: Michigan, USA... | reverse complement strand
CGGCGACCTCGCCCGCGCCAGCGCCATCGAGACCATCGCGCAGGAGCACACCCCGCCCGTGCACAACGAACTCCTCGCCGCCCTCGCCGACAAGGACCCCGCCGTCCGTGCCGCCGCCGCCAAAGGCCTCGTCGACTATCGCGACAAGCCCACCTCATCCGCCCTCTACACCCTCTTCGCCGACCCCAAATATCCCGTCCGCCTCACCGCCGCCGCCGCCTACCTCCGCACCACCGGCACTCCCGGCCCTGGCACCGCCGCCGCCGCAAAAACCGCAGCTCATTCCGCCCCGGCCCACTAACCCACTCACCGATTCGCTTTGCGCGTGTATCGGAAGGGCGCGGAAGTTTTAGAAGTCGAGATGGTTGCGGAAGAAGGGAAGAACTTCGTTGTAGACGCGGTTGTCGGAACCATCCCAGTAGGGATCGCCGCCCCCTGTGCCGTTAACCCAGGTGCCGTTAAATTCTTCGGCTTCGTGCGGGATGCCGAACTCGTTGAGCTTAGCGGTGAGCGCCTGGTTGGCATAGACGTGGTCCCAGATGCCGTCACTGCGCGGCCAGTCGATCTTGAGAGCGCGCAGGGACTTCAGATTGTCGGCGTATTTAGGGATGAGCGATTCGATAAAGAGGTTGTCGCGTAGACGGGCCATCTGTGCGGAATCGATGACAAGTTTGCCGTTGACCAGATGCGCGGGCGCATCGAAATAGAGCGGCGCATTGGCGGGGTCGGGCAGGTGCGCCTGAAACATGCTGGCGAAGATGGGAGTAAAGCCGTCGCTGTTCAGCTCGCTCAGCGATTTGGCGTTGGCGATGGTGGACCAGTTGGGACGTGAAACCAGCATTTGTACGCCGGAACCGGTGCCGACAGGATGCATGGCGTAGACGACGCTGAATAGGTTGGGATACGCCATCCCAAAGCGCAGTGCGCCGTAACCGCCGATATAGTCGCCGAGCAGGCCGCGCGAGTTATGCGTAGCCAGAGTACGGAAGTTGGCGTCGATGTAGGGGACGACGTCGCGGATGTAAAAGTCCTGCCAGTTGCCGGTGACGGGCGAGTTCACGTACCAGGTGCTGCCTAAGGGCGTCCGCATATCTACAGAGACGAGAATGAATTTGCCGATCTGATTGGCGGCGATGGCGCGGTCGAAGATCTCGGCGGCGTGGTGCTGGTCGAAGAGGACGCGATGACCACCGAATGGGTTCGGCAAAAAGTAGATGACGGGGTAACGCTGCGCGGAGGTGTCGTATCCGGGCGGCAGATAGATGGTGAGCTTACGCGTGGGATCGATTCCGATGAGATTGTGTGTGAGATTGTCGGAGTGGATCTCCCGGTCGATGAGCGTGCCGTTGTCTGCGGCGAAGCACGAAGCGGGTACGAGAAAGAGGAAAGCGAAGGCGAGCGCAAATGAACGAGGGGCGCGAATCATAGCGAGTAGGCTCCCTTGGTACGGCGGGTCGAGGGAAATGTAAGCCCTACCAGATACCAGCCTGTGCCCCGAACATAGCACGACTGAATAGCGCAAGCCCTGTCACGGCGATCAAAAGATAGGTGGTCGTTCGAGACCGCCTTCAAGGTCGCCCTCGAACAGCGATTCCAGTGCGCCCCCCGCGGCCGGCGCCGAAGTTGACCTCCGTCATCCCGAGCGAAGCGTAGCGAAGCCGAGGGACCTCCGCATCTCCCTTTTGTGGCTTATTCATGTTCATTTGCCACAATCCTTTCCCGAGGGTTTTTCAGAATCGAAGGGAATGGAATGGCCCAAGAAATCACAACAAGAGACATTTATCTTCGGCACGGAGTGCTTTACTTGTTCGCGTCTATCTCGCGGAAGAGTAAAAAGAATCCGACCATCAAGGAGCTGGCCCTTCCTGATGGATGACTCACGCGACTTAACGGTGATTAAGTCATCATTCGTGAAAGATATGCTGTGCTTAGCGAATGGAATTGTGTAGCTGTCAACAAGTGATGGCATTTCTGGTAATTCTTTGTCCAAGCCAACCAGATATTCAATGTCCCACCTAATGACGCTGCTGTCATGCCCCTTATTGAGGACGCTTGCAGCAAGAAAAAATACGGTTATATCCTTCAACTCGTCATAGAAAAACGTCCACCCTGATAGAAGAAGATCAAAGTCCGGGGATTCGATTGAGGCGATAACTTTCTCTTTGTCCTGCATCTCCTTCAGCCATGCCAGATAGCAGCCGTAGCAGAAGAATCCGACGCCGACAGCTACCAATAGCAACGTTGGAACATTTCGTCCAAAATGGTGTTCCCATAGCGCGATCCCAAATAGGATCAGGGCAAAAATAACGCTTCCACCCCCTATACGCCCGGAGGCTTTTAAAAAGCGAACAAAGAGCCATTTGGTCATGCGCCACTATCTCTCTGGATGGAAGGGATAATAGACAAAATTAAGCTAGTGCTTGCTCCGACGGCCTCACAGTAGGTTCCCTTGTGGGGCTGAGCTTATGCTCAACATGCAATGTAAAAATTATTGGACATAATATACTTGACACACAAGGGATTTGGGCGTAGCCTTTGAATCATGGAAACGCCCCACACACTGCAAAAGGCCATCGTTTTCTTCAGTGATCCCGACCGCTGCTTTGAGTATGCGAAGCACCTTCGCTGGCCGGATGGCATTGTGGCATGTCCGCGCTGCTTCTCTCACGATCACAGCTTTATCAAGACGCGCCGCATCTGGTTCTGCAAGGGATGCAAAAAGCAGTTCACCCTCAAAGTTGGAACCATCTTTGAGGATTCGCCCATCACCCTCGATAAGTGGATGTGCGCTCTGTGGATGCTCTGCAACAGCAAGAACGGTATCTCCAGCTACGAGGTTCACCGTGCGCTGGGCGTCACGCAAAAGACGGCTTGGTTCATGCTTCACAGGCTCCGCATGGTCATGCACGAGGACGACGAAACGCCTCTGTCCGGCGAGATAGAGATGGATGAGACGTTCGTAGGCGGCAAGGCAAAGAACATGCACAAGTCGAAGAGAGCGAAGCTGGCGAAGCAGCTTGCCGCGCCGGGTACGTTCAAAGGCAAAACCATCGTCGTCGGGATGCTGGAGCGTAAGGGCCGCGTGAAGGCCGCTGTAGTCGAATCGCGGACGCGCGACGTATTGCACCAGCTTGCGAAGGATTCCATCGAACCGGGTGCGACAGTTATCACAGACGAGCATCATCCGTACAAAGGGATGGCGAACTTTACGCACGAGATTATCAATCATGCGGACTCCTATGTTCGCGGCTCCATCCATACGAACGGTATTGAGAATTTCTGGTCATGCCTCAAGCGGTCCCTCGGTGGTACTTACATCTCGGTAGAGCCGTTCCATCTCTTCCGCTACATTGACGAGCAAGCGTTTCGCTACAACAATCGCCGCGACATGAACGACCATGATCGCTTTGAACTGGCCGCGCGTAATGTCGCTGGCAAGCGGCTGACGTATGCGGCTCTGACAAACTCCATCGGCACTGGCAGTGCTACCTCTCATTAGTCGGCGGCAAGGGCGCGGCAAACGCAGACACTAGCCCTTGCTGGCCTTCTTTGCCTTGCGTACAGACTGTTTCTTTGCCACTGGTTTCGCGGTAGACTTGGGCGCGCGGAAAACCTTCATCGCTGCCTTCTCGAAGTGCTCCGCTGCTAGTTTTCCTTCGTGGTATTCGTGTTTCACAATCTTCTCCGTATGCTTGGGCTAGAGAGGGTCATATTGTTGTCGCCTTGGTTTAGTCTCGCCCATTGCTTTCCATTGAAATGACCAAATGTGGGATTAATCAGCCGATTTTGAAAATACCCCATCGATTTTTCTAGATCATCGGAACCCGCAGCCACCGAAAACCCAGTTAGCTCGAACATGTCAAATACAGAGCCATTATCAGCATTCAAACTGGCCCCCACGACTGCTGATCCACCTTCTTCGTGCCATGCGAGGTCGCTTACATCAACCCGGAAAGGCAGTTCGGTACTAGATACTACTTTGGCCCCTACAAGAGTCCGTATGACCGTCTTACCTCCATCGAAACCGTATGACGCGATGAGAAGAAATGGGGACGCCTCAGGTACAGATGTTCCCATCGGGGCATATATGGAGTACGTTTCTTTGCCGGTTCGCTCGGTTAGCGAAACCACTAGCGTTCCGTTCAATATGTAACAAGAAAACCTGGAACCGTTTGTCTTGCCCATATCGAATAGATAGTTCCTTCTTCCGGGAGCTTCCGCATCGATCCTAATCAACATAGCAATAGAAAATCCCGGCAAAGATGGCACTGATGTTTGGGTATGACCATGACTTTCTTGATACCAATTTTTCAACTGTTGAATGTCGTTAGCGGTAGCCGGTTGGTATTGCGGAATAGTTGGCTTAGGGGCAATGCGATCAATGCCTATTAGAGCCGCTGCCGCTATCACGGCGAAAGCCAGTGTTACCTTGTTGCGCCAAATACTGCCAGCGCCAATAATCCAAACGGTGAAAACAATCCCAGCCCACGCACCGATCAGAAAAACACGAGACAGGGCCACATTCATAAGGCCCCGCAGAGATAGAAAATTTTGGAAGCAAAAATATACAAGAGATAAGACAACGGATGCCGACAGTCCCTTGATAACAAACACGGCGGTTCTTCGGTTGATTGGTATGGACACAATCTCTTCGGGAACCGCGATCTTGCGGTTGCTGTTGTCCGGCATGATCTCAGGCATGCGGCAATTATCCTCTCGATCAGAGCGGGATAAACCACACAATTTAAAAGAAATACGCCCGCTCTAGACATAATCCTTGACCTTTCCATGTGCGTCAAGTATGTTATGTCCAAATTATTTGACATCCCCTCCCGCCCCTGCTACCTTTTTCGTGTCAAATATCTTTGACACGGAGATTCCGCCATGTCCTCGCTCTCCTACCGGGAAAAGTCCCTCTACGCATCGCTCTTGATTGAGCTCGCCGTCTATCTGCCCTACTTCTTTCTGCACGGCCACAACTCCGTCAGCAAAGTCGCCGGCATGATCGCCGCCATCATCGTGCTGCAGATCGCCGCCCAGGGCATCATCGCCGCCCTCACCCGCAACCGCATCACCGACGAGCGCGACCGCCTCATCGAGCTGCGCGGCTACCGCGTCGGCTACTTCACCTTCGCCACCCTCATGGCCCTCGGCCTCGCCATGCTCTGGTTCCATGCCAGCGTGCTCAACAACTTCCATCCCGAGCACAGCAACATGGGCCTGCACTTCATCTCCGTCTTCTTCGGCATCCTCGTCATCGCGGACATCACACGCACCGTCGCCCAGCTCATCGCCTACCGGAGGGCCCTCTAGTGCCCGCCATCCGCAACCAGGTCCGCGAGCTCCGCGCCGCCCGCAACATCACCCAGCAGGAGCTCGCCGACCAGGTCGGCGTCACCCGCCAGACCGTCATCGCCATTGAGCAGGACAAGTACTCGCCCTCGCTTGAGACCGCCTTCAAGGCCGCACTCGCCCTCGGCGTCTCGCTCGAGCAGTGCTTCCAGTACGATCCAAAAGGCCGGCGATGAGCCTTTTTTGCTCGTCACAAAATAAAGAAAGGAGATTTGGACCATGCCAGAGCAAGCGAGCCACTGCATCGTAGCGATAGTTCCCTGCAACGACATAGACGCGAGCACGGCATTCTATGCGCGCCTCGGTCTGTATGTGCACAGCGACTATCGACGTTACCGCATCCTGAGCGACGGCAAGGGCTGGTTGCTGCACCTGTCGTCCGAAGCGCCCGAAGGTTGGGTGGTGCCCGGCCGGAATCCGAACGGCCTCTATCTCTATCTCGAAGATGTGGACGGGCTCGCTTCTCGCGTGGCCGATCTGACGGGCGGCACCCGTCCTCAGCACAAGCCATGGGGCATGTATGAGTTTTCACTCTCTGATCCTGATCAAACTCTGGTACGCATTGGCTGGCCAAGCCGGCTCATATCAGGCGCATGATTCTCTCGATGTTGCTTAAAGGTCGCTCTCGGCGTCTCCCTCGAGCAGTGCTTTCAGTACGACCCGAAAGGCCGACGCTGACTTCCAACAAAATTCAGTGGCTTTGACACAACCGTTACATCTGCGAGACATGTCACGACCCGCGAATTTGTAGTCTGGAGCCAACGGGCTCCCAATGAGCAGCATGCGCGGCAAAGTCGTCCTGTTTTATCCGCCGTATGAAGGCGATCCACTGGGCGCGCCCACCTGCCTGCTGGCGCTGGCCGCCTCTCTGCGCCAGCGCGGCTTCCAGCCCGTCATCGTGGATGCTGCCATTGAGCCGCGCTATAAGGACAAGGTGCTGGACGAGATGGAGGGAGCGCTTTGCTTCGGCGTCTCCGTGCTGACCGGCCCCATGATCCTGTCGGCCATCGATGTCTCGAAAGCCGTGAAGGCGAAGTATCCGCACGCGCCGGTCATCTTCGGCGGATGGCACCCCACGTTGCTTCCAGACGAGACGCTCGCCGCGCCCTACGTGGATATCGTCGTCCGCGGCCAGGGCGATATCACGCTCTGCGAGGTCGCCGACGCGTTGCTCAACAAGCAATCTCTCAAAGACGTCGCCGGCATCTCGTGGAAGACATCCGTCCTACGCACACACAATCCGGATCGCAAGGTGGAGAGCATCGACGACCTCCCCATGCCGGCCTACGACCTTGTCGACTGGGACGCGTATGAGCGCTTCGGCGGTGTCCGCAAGATCGGTTACGCCACCAGCATCGGCTGCCCCTATGCCTGCAACTACTGCACGGACATGGTGGTCTACAAGCGCCGCTTCAACGCCCTCTCCGCCGAGCGCGTGGTGAAAGAGATGACGGAACTGGCAACGGCATATCGCATCGATGAAATCGCGCTGCTTGATTCCAACTTCCCCGTTGACCTCAAGCGCGCCAACGCAATCGCAGAGGGCATCCTTGAGAGCGGCGTCAAATTCCGCTGGACCTTCCAGGCATCGACGGACTTCATCAGCCGAATGACCGATGATGAGGTGCGCACCTTAGGCGCAAGCGGCGTCCGCCACATGGGCTTCGGCACCGAGTCCACCTCGGAATCCGTGTTGAAGTTGATGAACAAGAGACATCAGCGGCTGAATGAGATGCATGAGACAGCGCGCAAGGCCGCCATCGGCGAAATCCGCGTCGGCTTCAATCTCATCTTCGGTTATCCCGGTGAGACCGAGAAAGATCGCGTCTGCACGCTGCAGACGATGAGCGACATCGCCCACAAGTTTTCCAACATCAGTTTTTCGCCCAACATCTTTACTCCTTATCCCGGAATCCCTATCTGGCCGCAGCTTCGCGAGATGAATGTGTATGAGCCAAAGTCATTGCTGGAGTGGGGGAGCGTACCGTTAGGTGTCAACATGCTGCCCTGGCTGCAGGGGCAGGAGTTTGACCGCTTCCAGCGCATGCTGGACTACTTCCTGCTCAACAGCCAGCTTCGCCGAAAGAAGGTTACCGGCTGGAAAGGCATGTTGCTGAGGCTGGCGTTGCTGAAGCCGATTGACTGGAGAATCCGCTCCAGCCGTTACGAGTTTCCCTGGGAATTGCTGCTGGCGCATACGTTTATGAAGGTTGTACGGCGCCGTTCTCTTGTCACCGGGCAGCCTCTTCCGGTAACCGCCGTCGCCTGCACCTAAGTCTTGCTGCTCGCTGAATGCCCCAGCCCAACCTGCCGATCAGGATGTGCTACAACGTAGAAACCGGTCTGTTTTCAAAGTGGCCCGATGGAAGCAACCAGGAAGAGTTGTATCTCTGACATTCGGTGGTTCTAGATAGCAAATCGCGATATGGCCGACCGGCGTGGTCGATTGCGCTGGTGCTGGCTTTTGCTGTCTCGATCTGGGGACTGCATTACAAGCTATCGCTGTATCATCCTCCCGCAGCTCATGCGGGACGACCTGAAGCCAAGTTGCTCTCACAGAAGGAGCGGCCGGCCGCCGCAACTCGGGTCGAGCAACTCGCCGCCGGAAATTCTGCCGATATCCCCTATCATCCTGCCGCCGCACATACGCTGGCACTTTGGGCTTTGGCAACGGTCGCGCAGAACGAACTCGACGGCAAGCCCTTCCATATCTCGGAAGTGAGGCCACACCCTCTGGATCTGGCTCCGATCCGGCCTTCTGCGCCTCGCCCTCCACCTGCCACGGTCTGACCTGAATTGAAGCCCCCGAAGAGGAGCCCCCTTGTGGGCCGAATATCCTCTCGGAACTCATTGGCCTTCTCACGTTCCTGACAGGTGATCTCTCATGCATCGCAAGCGATTCGTTTGTATCGCGGCCGCGCTGTCGCTTTCCGCGGCTGCGTGCAGCAGTAAATCCACTGCGCCCACGGCACCTCGCGCAGCTTCTGTTGTTTCCGTCACACGCGGCAGTTTAGCCAGTACGCTCACCATTGCCGGCCAGTTTGAGGCGTATCAGAAGGTAGACCTGCACGCCAAGGTCTCCGGCTATATCCGCTGGATCAAGGTCGATATCGGTGATCGCGTGCATCAGGGCCAGGTGCTCGCCGCGCTGGAGGTGCCTGAGCTGCAGGACCAGTTGCAGGGCGCGCAGGCACAGGTGCGCTACACGCAGTCGCAGATCACCCGCGCACAGAGCGAAGTCGCGAGTGATACGGCGAACTACTCCGCGCTGCATGCTGAGTTCACGCGGCTGGAGCAAGCATCCAGGCAGCGCCCAGGCCTCATCGCCGAGCAGGAGCTCGACGATGCGCGCGCCAAAGATCAGCAGGCCGCCGCGCAGGTAAACGTCGCTAAGGCAGCTCTGGACTCGATGCAGCAGCAGCTTGGCGTCTCGCAGGCGGATAGCCACCGCGTGCAGACGCTGGCGAACTACGAGCAGATTGTCTCGCCCTTCAATGGTGTCGTCACAATGCGCTATGCGGATACGGGCTCGCTGATTCAGGCCGGCACTTCGTCGAACACGCAGTCGTTGCCGGTGGTACAGGTTGCGCAGAGTGACCTCTTGCGTCTGCGCATGCCTGTCCCTGAGTCCGACGTGCTATACATCGCCATCGGCAGCCCCGTGCAGATCAAGGTGAACGCTACCGGTCGCAACCTTACCGGCAAAATTGTGCGCTTTACGCGCGCTCTCGATGCGTCGACGCGCACGATGCTTACCGAGGTCGATGTACCCAACCGCGATCTTGCGCTTAGCCCGGGCATGTTCGCCGAAGCGACAATCCAGCTGCAGCAGAAGCCTAACGCACTGGTGCTTCCCTCACAAGCTATCGTGCAGAGTGGCAATCGAGCTTACGTGCTGATCGTCGACGGCAGCAATCATGTGCAGCGGCGCAATATAACCATCGGCATTCAGACCGCGGACCAGACGGAGATCGTCGGCGGACTGAACGCGGGCGATCGCGTCATCGCATCCGGGCAATCCGGTTATCAGGTAGGAGAAGCCGTCACACCGCACGCTGCTTTTATCCCCACAACTGCTGAGGAGGCCGGTCAATAATGTCCTCCTTTGCGATCAAGTATCCCTTCTTCATCCTGATGTTCTGTCTGATCGTTGTCGTGGTCGGCGTGTCGACCGTCGCACGCATGCCGGTTGATCTCTTTCCTGAAATCAATATCCCTGTCGTCGTTGTCGCGACGTTCTACTCGGGCATGCCGCCGCAGCAGATCGAGGCCAACATCACCGACAGCTACGAACGCTTCTTCACGCTCGGCAGCAGCATCAACCACATTGAGTCGCGCTCGCTACCCGGCGTTAGCCTAATAAAGATCTATTTCCAGCCCGGGACAGACGCCAACGCTGCGGTCAGCAACATCTCCAACCTAGCCATGGCGAACCTGCGCCGCCTTCCGCCCGGAACGCTGCCTCCGGTTGTGCTGAAGTTCGATGCGGCGAACCTGCCGGTGTGCCTCGTCACGCTCAAAGGCCAGGGCTTCAACCAAACGCAGCTCAAGGACCTCGCGCAGTTTACCGTGCGCAACCAGATTGCCAATGTGCCCGGCGCCAGTGTGCCGCAGCCTTACGGCGGCAAGTATCGGCAAATTCAGGTTTACGTTGATCCCGTAAAACTGGAGGCACATCAGCTTTCTGTAATGGACGTGGTCAATGCCGTCAACCAATCCAATCTCATCCTTCCAGCGGGCGACGTCCGCATCGGCGCGAAGGACTACAACATCTATGCCAACAGCCAGATCCCTGTCGTCGACCAGATCGACGCCATGCCCATCAAGACCGGCACGGACGGCTCCATGCGGTCCAATGTCTTCGTCGGCGATGTAGGACAGGCGAAGGACGCTGGCCAGTTGCAGACCAACATCGTACGCGTCGATAGCCAGCGCTCCGTTTACATCCCCATCCTCAAACAAGGCGGCGGTTCAAACACCATCCAGATCGTTAATGGCGTGCGCGATGCGGTGGCGCATCTGCTCGACATTCCCAGCGCGCTCAAGACCAACGTCGTCTTCGATCAATCTGCTTTCGTCAAGGTCGCAGTGAAGAACGTTATTAATGAGGGCACCATCGGCCTTGTGCTGACTGCGCTGATGATCCTTCTCTTCCTCGGCAATGTTCGCGCCACCATCAGCGTGCTGCTATCGATCCCCATCTCATGCCTCGCCGCCTTTCTTGCGCTCAATATGGGCGGCAGCACCATCAACACCATGGTGCTGGGTGGCCTCGCGCTGGCGCTTTCTCGCCTCATCGACAACTCGGTCGTCGTACTGGAAAACATCTTCCGCCATTTAGAAGAGGGCGCAGACCCGAAGACCGCCGCCGAGGTGGGCGGTAAAGAAGTGCAGCTCGCTGTGCTGACAGCGACGTGCGCTACCAGCATCGTATTTTTCCCTGTGATTCTGCTTGCTGGCGTCAGCAAGTATCTCTTCACCGCACTGGCGCTCGCAGTAGTGCTGTCACTCTTTGCGTCCTACATCGTCGCCATGACGGTGGTGCCGCTCTTCTGTGCGAAGTTCATCCGCATCGACCCCTCGCACGTTCACGCCACTATTTCTGAGCGTGAAAACGACCTTGCCGAAGCAGAGCATCACCACAGAACTTCAAGCTTGTTCCAAAGGATCGTGGACGGCTTCAACCATCAATTCCAGCGGCTTCTCGCAGCCTACAACCGCGGTGTCGCATGGTCGCTGGAAAAGCCAGGCATGGTTGTGGCAGGCAGCGCACTCGTTGTTGTACTTGGGGTTGCGCTGTACCCCTTTGTGGGCAAAGCCTTCTTCCCGCGCACAGACCCCGGCCAGTTCGTTATCAACGTCAAAGTTCCACCCGGCACACGATTGGAAGTCAGCGATCAATACATCGCGCGCATCGAGCAGGACATCCGCAACATGGTCGCGCCCGACGACTTGAACATGATCGTCTCTAACATCGGCATCACGCCCGATCTCTCCGCCATCTACACCAGCAATTCCGGCATGCATACGGCCTTCGTTCAGGTCAGTCTCAAGGAAGACCACAAGACATCGAGCTTTGTTTACATGCAGCGCCTGCGAGAGCGGTTGGCGCAGGATTTCCCTGAAGTCAGCACGTACTTCCAGACCGGCGGCCTCGTCGACGCCGTGGTCGACCAGGGACAGCCCGCACCGGTCGATGTGCGCATCGGCGGCAATGACATGAACCAGGCCTTCACCTTTGCGCAGACGCTCGGCGCGAAGCTCAAGTCGCTTGGCTCCGTCAGCGACGTCCTTATCCCACAGGACCTGAACTATCCCGGCCTCGAACTGGATATCGATCGCGAGCACGCCGCGCTGCTCGGCATCTCGCCCAAGGACGCAATCGACAACGTCATCACTGCGCTTACCTCGGACTCGGTCATCGCACCCAGCTTCTGGGTCGACCCCAAGACCGGCAACAACTACATGCTCACCGTGCAGTACCCCGAAAATCAGATCAAGACCATGACTGACTTTGAGCAGATTCCCCTGCGGGCGCCAGGTGCGGCCAACACGACACCGTTGGAGTCGGTCGCTTCGGTGAAGCAGATCGACACTCCCACGGAAGTGGACCATTACCAGCTGCGCCGCAGCTTCGACGTTTACGTGATGCCCAAGAAGGAAGACCTCAGCGCCGCCAACGCCGATGTCGAGCGAGTGCTTGGTGGCATGCAGAAGCCAACAAATCTGACCGTCGCCCTGGGCGGCTCCGTATCAGACATGCACAGTGCGTTCTCGAGCTTCGGCCTCGGATTCATCCTTGCCGTCGTTCTGGTGTATCTCATCCTCATGGCGCAGTTCGCGTCTTTCTCCGATCCCTTCATCATTCTGCTCGCCGTACCGCCTGGGCTCGGAGGGGTGCTCCTTATTCTTCTTCTCACCGGATCGACGCTCAATGTCATGTCCCTCATGGGCGTCATCATGATGGCCGGCATCGCGGTCTCAAACTCAATTCTTATCGTGGAATTCGTCGGCACACTTCGCGATTCTGGCATGAAGATACGCCAGGCCGTCGCGGATGCCAGTTCCATGCGCCTGCGTCCCATCCTGATGACTTCGCTAGCCACCGTGCTGGGCCTCATTCCCATGGCACTAGCTCTGGAAGCTGGCAGCGAGCAGTATGCTTCGCTGGCCCGTTCGATTCTGGGCGGCCTTGTCTCCTCCACGGTCGTTACTGTCTTCCTGGTGCCGGCAGCGTACCTGCTGGTCCACCGCAAAGAGGTGCGCGCCGAAGATGCAGCAGAGGGTACGGAGGTGGCCCATGCTTAGGATTTGGCGCAGCGCATCTCTCATTTTGGTATCCAAATTCATGTGCGCAGCCCCACTGCACGCACAGCAGACGCTGCCCTCTGCACCCGCCGCTCATCTTGGGTTGCAGGTGCAGAACACTATGCCCCCACCACCGTCCGCAACGGCGTCCACTCAGGCTCAAGTCACCCAATCTAGCCCCGGCACAACACTCACCCGCGCGCAAGCCGAACAGCTTGCCCTCAAAGACAATCCGCACATCAGCGTCGCTGCGCTGCTCGCTCTCGCGCAGAAGCAGGTCGTCCGCGAGATGCGTTCCGCGGAAATGCCCAACCTGAATGGGAACCTGACCGGCGTGGATTCCGAAGAAGCCAGCCGCATTTCCTCCGGAACGCTCAGCGCCTCGCGCCTGCTCTACCATGCCGGCGCCGGCGTTGTGCTCAACCAGCTCATTACAGACTTCGGCCGCACAAAGAACCTGATCGCCTCTTCCAACCTGCAGGCGAAGGCTGCGGACCAGCGTGCTCTCGCTACCCGCGCGGACATCGCGCTTGCAGTCGATCTTGCCTTCTACCGCGCGCTCGAGGCGCAGGCTACTCTCGCCGTGGCGCAGGGCACGGTTGGAGCACGCCAGACCGTAACCGATCAGGTCAGTGCACTTACGGCCAGCAAGTTGAAGTCGACGATGGACCAGAGTTTCGCCCAGGTCAACCTCTCGCAGGCAAAGCTTCTCGCCCTCGATGCGCAGAACCAGTATGACGCCGCCATGGCCGCTCTGAACGAAGTGCTTGGCACGCGCGACAACACACATTTCCGCCTGATCGATGACACGGCGCTCCCAATGCCCATCGCTGCATCAGCGGACGGTGTCATCACGATGGCGTTGCAGCAAAGGCCCGACCTTCTTGCTATGCGCGACGCGCACGACGCCGATGTCCGCTTTGCGCGCGCGCAGCACTATCAGTTGCTGCCTACCATCTCTGGCCTTGGCATTGTCGGCATTACGCCCGTTGGCTCCAACCAATACTTCCCTCAGAACTGGTACGGCGCCGCCGGCATTAACATCGGTGTGCCCATCTTCGATGGCTTCAAGCTGCACGCCGAAGCCGACGAAGCCGATCTGCGAGCTAAAGCTTCGTCCGAGCAGGACCGCGCCCTGGAAGATCGCATCGTGCGCGATGTCCGCACCGCATGGCTCACCATGCAGACCGCGCAGCAGCGCATGGCCGTGACAGCGGAGTTGCTGCAACAGGCCAACACAGCGCTTGACCTCGCGCAGACGCGCTATAACCTCGGCCTCAGCTCCATCGTTGAATTGAGCCAGGCGCAGTTGCAGCAGACCCAGGCTCAGATCGACCAGGCCAACGCACGCTTAGAGTATGAAGCCGACCTCGCCGCCCTGCGCTTCCAGAGCGGAGTTACCCCATAAATTGAGCGAGGCCGATGGCCCGAGTCTACTGTTCTAGCGACGGACCTTAACAAAGATGGCGCGATCGACATCGTGACATCGACCAACCGGGGGAACATTCATTTTCTGGGGCAAGCCCTCTGTGCAGGCGAAAAAGTAGTCGGCTTGGCTATAGGTTATGTCCTGCGCGATACAACTCCACCCGCACGGCATTAGGGTGGCAACATTTTTCCGCATTGGCTTATGATTGAGGCCACAAATCATATGACCTTTCTACGTATCACTTGCCGCACCACCGCGCTTCTAATCGCCGCAACCTCAACCCTGCAGGCCCAGAGCGGCGCCAAGGGTTGGACGGATTACCTCGGCGGACCCGACAGCTCCCACTTCTCCAAGCTGACGCAGATCACGCCGGCCAACGTGAACAAACTCGAAGAGGCATGGAGCTTCCCTGTCGGTGATGGCAACTTCACCTTCAGCCCTCTGGTGGTGGACAACGTCGCCTACATCGCTGGCCAAGGAGGGGCGCTGGTCGCGCTGGATGCCACAACCGGCAAGCAGCTGTGGTCGCATCCATTTGCCAGCGGCGCCGGAGCCACGCGCGCAGGCATCAGCGGCCAGCGCGGCATGAACTACTGGGAGAGCAAGGACCGCAGCGAGCGCCGCATCTTCGTCACGACTGCGGGCTCACTTTACGCCATCGACGCGCTCACCGGCAAAGACGTGGATTCCTTCGCCGATCACGGGCGGCTCGACCTGAAGGCCGGAATCGACCGCTCACCTGTTTCCCTCGGCTCGCGCACTCCAGGACGCACCTTCGAGAACCTGATCATCCTCGGCAGCTTCCCCGGCGAAGGATATCTTGCGCCTCCGGGAGATATTCGCGCCTTTGACATCCATACCGGCAAGCTCACTTGGATCTTCCATACCATTCCTCATCCGGGCGAGATGGGCTATGAGACCTGGCCCAAGGATGCGTGGCAGTATATGGGCGGTGTCGACGTATGGGGTGAGTTCACCATCGACGAGAAGCGCG
>Ga0105238_10003754_pt1 | contig 15085 bp, 12 predicted proteins | sample KBSC34metaG_FD_81526 | JGI IMG/M metagenome (GOLD analysis project Ga0105238, IMG submission 81526) | Corn rhizosphere microbial communities from Kellogg Biological Station, Michigan, USA - KBS C3-4 metaG | ecosystem: Host-associated > Plants > Roots > Rhizosphere > Soil | place: Michigan, USA... | reverse complement strand
CCGGCGCACCTGGGCCGGCGTCAATCCAGCCTCGGGATCCAGGCGAATGACGATCAGCGCCTCGCGCAGATCCGGCGTCACCTCGAGCGCGACCGCGGGATCGGCCAGCGCCCGCTTCAGGATCGCGCGCGTCACCTGGGGATCGGAGGGAATGCCTTCCCAGCCGAGGTCGGGCAAGGGAACGGCGCCGAACAGGTCGGCCACGGACCAGGCCTCGTCGATCCCCGGCTCGGCGCGCAGCAGATCGGTCAGGCGGCGCAGCTCGCGAAGCACCACCGGCTCGGTCAGCTCGGCGCGCACGTCGACGAAGAAAAGCGGCGTCTGGCTCCATAGCCCTGTGTCCATGCGCAGGCGCGGCGCCTGGATGCCCGCCAGCGCCAGGACCAGCAGCGACAGGAGCACCAGCGGCAGCGGCGCGCGCCGCCCCAGCGCCTGCATCTGCTCTCGTCTCCGCAGCCGGCGCACCAGGCCGTCGACCAGCAGCACCGCCACCAGCAACGCCGCGGCCGTCCCTCCGATCATCAGCGCGTACCAGCGCAGGCCGGACACGGGTGCGGTGACGCCGGGCAAGGCCGTGGTCGAAGCGGCGCCGAGCACGCACAGCCAGGCCCGTCGCGAGACCGGTCGCGCCTCGATGACCACCGCGAGGAAAGGCACCGCCAGCAACAACAGCGCCCACTGCAGCGGCGCGTGCCGCCCGAAGCCGGCCGCGTCGCGCTCGGGATCCGGCCACAGAGGCGCCCGGCCGACCACGCCGTCCAGCAGCACCAGCCCCGAGTCGGCGACGGCGGCTTCGATCGCGCCCTGCACCCGCTCGGGATCGGCCGCGTCGATGAGGAGGCGAATCGTCGAGCCGTCCGTGGAGACGAACCAGCCCGTCGCGTCGGCGCGCAACCCGAGGCGTCGCTCCAGCTCGGCGGTGTCCCCCGCCTCGGCGTGCGGACGCAGCGGCATGGCCGTGACCTGGCCGGCGCGGTCGACGGTGAAGGACAACAGGCGGGCCGGCCCGATCACCTGCTGCACGCCCGGGATCGCGGCGATGCGCGCCTCGGCGCGGGCGATCGCCGCCTGGTTCTGGGCCGAGAAGGCGTTCGCCACGTCCAGCGTCAGCACGAAACGCCGGCCGAGCTCGAAGCGTTCGGCGACCGACCACCCGCGACGCGTCTCGGCGCTTTCGGGCGGCGCGAACCCGCCCTCGCCCGCCGCCGCGGCCCGCGCCACCGCCGGCATGAGCAGCGTCGTGCCCAGCACCAGGCCGATCGAGCAAGCTCGACCCCGAGATCGACGAGAAGACCGTCCATCCGCTCGGCCGTGAAGACCCGGCCGGGCGCCGCGCGTCCGTGCCGGCGCGGACGTCACCGCAAGAAGGTCGCCGCGTGAGCGACGGCGATGCATCGCTCGATCTGCGCCTCGGTGAGGATGTTTGCGTCCATCAACATCTCCAGCTCGCCTCGCAGGTGCGTGTTCAGCAGGTACGGACCGTCGGTGTTGATGGTGAAACGCACGCCCGCCTCGTCGAAGGTTCGCAGCGCGCTCCCCAGCTCCAGCAGGTCCGCCACCGCGTGCGTGCGCAGGTTCGAGCTCGGGCAGATCTCCAGCACGGTCCCCGCCTCGGCCAGCTTGCGCACGGCCTCCTCGCTCTTTGCGGCGGCGATGCCGTGACCGATGCGCGAGGGGGCCAGCTTCTCGAGCACGGCCAGCACGCCCGCCACCGAGGTGTGCGCCGTCTCGCCGGTGTGCACCGTGGTGCCGAGCCCGGCCGCGCGCGCCCGGGCGAACAGCTCGCGGTAGCCCTCGACCTCGCTGCCCAGCTCCAGCGCGTGCTGCTCGGGACCGGCCAGGTCGATGCCGATCACCCCTCGCGAGCGGTACTTCACCGCCTTCTTGACCAGGATCTCGTTCAGCGCCAGCGGGAACTCGCGCGCCAGACAGAAGATCAGTCCGGCGCGCACGCCGTACTCCAGACAGGCCCGATCCATCCCCCGTAGCGCCGCGTGGATGATGTGGTCGAGATCGCGCTCGCCCTCTAGGTTTCGCTTCATGGGGTTGAAGCGCAGCTCGATCAAGGTGACCGAGCTGGAACGGAACTCCTTGCCGATGATCTCGTAGATGGAGCGCTCGATGGCGGCGGGAGAAGACTGAATCTTCTCGGTCCACTGGTGCAAGATGGCCAGGTAGTCGCCGAGCGACGCCACGCGATCGGGCGCGGCGGTGACCAGATCGCGAAACTCCCAGTACGTGGACACGGGAAGCTTGAACCCCTGGTCGTGAGCGATGGACCACAGGATGTGCGGCGCCACCGCTCCGCCGACGTGGATGTGCAGGTCGCAGAGCTCGGTCCGCGGATTCAGCATCGGTTCAATTGTACCGCCCTGCGGCGGCCAATTGTACCTTCTGACGGCGAGGCCCCCGCTTCACGCCCGAAGTGGCGAAAGCGTGAGGGGCTATTTTCCGCCGGCGACGGTCTTGGGACGGTTGGACCGGTTCATCAGCGACTTCAGCTCGGCGCTGGGCGAGAAGCTGATGGTGAAGTGGGACGGGATGGGGACCGGCTCGCCCGTCCGCGGATTCTTGACCACGCGCAAGGGCCGGTGACGCTTCAAGAACGTTCCGAAGCCGGGATAGGTCAGCTTCACGCTGCCGCCGCGGGGCCCGCGGGCGGTGATGAAGTAGTCCCCCATCTCGACGAAGACGTCGTTCACGATCTGCTGGACGGTCTTCTTGGTGAGTCCGCGAGGAAGATCCTTCCTGGCGTGAACCCGCGTGATCAGCTCTGCTTTTGTCATGTAGTGCTCGCCCCCCCGAAGCGCCCTGCACGGCAGGGCTGGTTAGAGTAGGGGGCGGCGTCGGCGGGTGTCAACGGGGAAGCGACGCTGGATTTACCGCCGCTGGTCGTCACCGCTCGCCGCGCTGCCTGTGGCGGAAGTACGAGCAGCGGGACCGACTGCCCATCGTACGTCGTGGTGCCGGCCGGCGGTGTCAGCGGGTTCTCGGCCGTGGGAGAGTGGCGGACCGATGCGACCTGTGCGCAGTACTGTTCCGCCGACTACCCCGTGTGCCAGTTCCTGACGGCGACCTCGGTCAAGTGCCAGCAAGTGCCAGAAGCGATGCGGCTGAGGCAAAACGAGCCGCGTGCGATGCCGGGTGCGCCTCAGTAACCGGCCGGCGTGCTGGGGCTGCGTGGCTCGGCGGCGGCGTCGAGGCCTGCTTTCGTGCGGACGATGAGGTTGGAGACGCCGACGTGGGGGATCTCCTTCACCTTCTGACCGCGGGCGGTCAGACCCTCGGCGACGTCGCGGGGGACCTCCGGCTCGACCATCAGCACCTCGGGGAACCACTGGTCGTGGATGCGCGGGGCGGCGATGGCGGCCTGCGCATCCATCTTGAAATCGACCACGTTCAGAAATGCCTGCAGCGTCGCCGTGATGATGGTGGGGCCGCCGGCCGCCCCGGCCACCACCTTCACCCCCTGGTCGTCCAGCGCGATGAGCGGTGTCATCGAGGACAGCGGCCGCTTGCGCGGCGCCACCGCGTTCTGCGCGCTACCGATCAGGCCAAAGCCATTGGGGACGCCGGGCTGCATGGCGAAGTCGTCCATCTGGTCGTTCAGCACGATGCCGGTGTCGCCTGCCACCAGGTGCGCGCCGAAGCCCAGGTTCACGGTCGTCGTCAGCGCGACTGCGTTCCCCTCCGCATCGACCACCGACAGGTGCGTCGTCCCCGCGTCGCGGTGCGCGTCGGCCGGCGCGTCGGGCGTGCCGTACTTGTCGGCCGGCAAAACCCCGCTCTCCTTGATTCGCTTCGCCAGCTCGGCGTGATACGTCGGCGCCAGCAGGTGGTCGATCGGCACGGTCACGAAGTCCGGGTCGCCCAGGTGGCGCGCGCGGTCGGCGAAGGCGTGCTTCAGCGCCTCGGCCAGCACCTGGAAGTAAGCTGACGAGCCGGCTCCCAGCTTCGCCAGCGCGGCGCCGTCGGGATACCGCGCGGCCAGGATCCCCAGCGTCTCCGCCGCGGCCGCGCCGCCCGAGGACGGCGGCGGCATCACCATCACGCGCAGGCCGCGGTAGATGACCTCGATCGGCGTCCGCTCGGTCACCGTGTAGCCCTCCAGATCGGCCGCGGTCATCACCCCGCCCGCCTTCTTCACGGCCGCGACGATGGCGTCCGCCAGGGGCCCCTTGTAGAAGGCGCCCGGTCCCCCGGCCCGCAGCCGGGCCAGCGTCCGGCCGAGCTCGGGGCGCCGGACCACGTCACCTTCGGCCAGGCTCTGCTTGCCGAAGACCTGGGTCACGATGGCATCGCGCGCCGGTGCCCCGCCCGCCGCCGCCGGCTTGTCTGCGCTGACCTCGGCCAGCCTCCAGGAGACGTGCGCGCCCTGCGTCAGCTTCTGGGCGGGAGCCACGCAGCGGGCGAAGGGCACCTTGCCGAACCGGCGCACCAGCTCGCCGAGGCCCCGCACCTCGCCGGGGACCCCCACCGCCAGCCCCCCCTCGCGCGAAAGCTTCGGGTCAGCCTTGCCGTCCTTCAGGAACATGTCGCCGCTGATGCCGGCGGGCGCGCGCTCACGAAAGTCGAAGGCGTAGGTGCGGTGTTCCTTCGCCACGTACACCAGCGCGAAGCCCCCGCCGCCGATGCCCGACGCGAAGGGGTGCACCACCCCCAGGGCCAGCGCCGTGGCGCACGCCGCGTCGATCGCATTCCCGCCCGTCTTCAGCAGGGACACCCCCGCCGCCGAGGCCTCCGCGTTGTCGGATGCGACGGCGGCGTGATGAGCATGGAGCGGAGGCGGTGACGCCCCCCACGCGACCCCGAGCGGCGCCGCACCCAGGACGATGGCCAGGCCCAAGAGCCGCTGGTGCGCGGCGGTGGTGCCCAAAATCCTCACCCGATCCTTCCCGAGGTCGTTCTTCGATGTAGGCATCTTCTTCATGGCGGCGTCAGCTCCCGCCACCCGAGCCCGGGTGGCGCCCCGAACGTACCAGCAAGGCTCGGAAGGGCGCCAGCGCCCGACGGGACGAGCCACGGCGATGGCGTTCCATTTTCCCGTCGTGGGCAACCAGGGGCGATGGGCAACTGGAAGTCGCGTCTTCGCGGCCAGCGGCGTAAGATTGATGGGTCGATCGAGAGCGAGAGCCCCGCTGCCATGGATCAGAACCCGCCCAAAGAAGTCCGTACGCCCGTCAACCTCCGCATCAAGTTCCGGAGTGAGTCTCTGGAACAGTTCATCGAACGGTACGCGGTCGATGTCAGCCGAGGTGGCATCTTCATCCGCACGCGCGAGCCGCTGCCGGTGGGAACCCAGCTGAAGCTGGATTTTCAGTATCAGAACGGCGGGCCCCTGATGGCCGGCGATGGCACGGTGGTGTGGATTCGCGATCCCGATCCGTCGCGACCCAACATTCCGCCCGGCATGGGAGTTCGCTTCGATCGCCTGACCCCCGAGAGCCAGGCGGTGCTGGAGTTGCTGCTGGCCGACAAGGCGAAGCGGGAAAAGAGCGGGTTGAACGCGATCGTCAACCCGGCCACCGGCAGCGCCGGCATCGCCGTGCGGCGGCCGTCCAGCATGTTCGCGGCGCTGGAGCCGCAGGGCCCGACCAGCGGCGCGCTGCGCCCCGTCCCGTTCACGAGCCAGCTTGCCGTGACGGGAGGACCGCTCCCCACCGCGCCGCCGCCTCCGCGCGGTGGCCCCGTCACGTCGATCCTGATCGTTCCGGCCGAGGCGAAGGCGCTCGGGTCGGTGTCGGCGCCGGGCGCGCCACCGGCCGCGGGCACCCCACCGGCGGGCGCGTCGAACATCCACATGGCCGAGACGCCCGCCACCGGGATGCCGGCCCTGACCCCCTCGGCGACCGGCGCTGCCGGTTACCGCCCGCTGGGCACGACGAAGAACCCCTTCTCGGGATTGCAGAAGCTGGCCTCGGCGCCGCCCACGGCGCGTCTCACCTCGACGATCTCCACCACGGGCAGGAACCTCGGCGGGACCGGCCTTCCCCTCTCGGCGGACGCGCAGCCCGACTCGGGGCGAAGCGAATCCGCCCCCGACGACGACATCAACGAGGAGCCCACCCAGATCGCGGGTCGCGTGCCGTCGTTCCTGATGACGGACGACGATCCGACGTCGGTGGGAAGTCGTCCGGCGCCCCAGGACGAGGGCAACCAGACGTCGAACCAGGCAGCGATGATAGCGGCGGCCAACCGCATCACGGCCCGGGCGGCGGCCCAGAATCCAGCGGCGGTCGAGCCTCCCCCGGACGCGCACGCCGTCACCACCGAGGCGGCGGCTCCGCCCGACTTTGGTCCCACACCCCCGCGGTCGATCAGCGGCACCGAGAAGTTCAGCGGACCTCTGCAGGCGCTGGCCACCGACATGGCCGCGCGTCAGCAGAAGCAGTCGCTGGATCTCGCGCCGCCGATCGGCGATCAGGAGCCGCAGCCACCTCGCGCGCCCGATCGGACCACGGACGCGCTGCTGGACCCCGAGGCGGCGCCGATGTCGCTGTCGACGTCGGGCAAGGTCTCGGTCTCGCGACGCAACGACGCGCTGGCGCTGGCCGCCGCGGCCACCGACGTACGGGCGCAGGCGCCGCGCAAGCGTTCCGCCGCGCTGGTGGCGATCCTGGTCCTGGTCCTGGGCGGAGGCGGCCTGTTCGCCTTCAAGTACCTCTCGGGCCAGCGCGTGACGACGGCGACCCCACCGGCGCCGGACGTCCCGACCGCCATCGCGCCGGCGGCACCGGCCCCCACGCCTGCGGCCGCGCCCGCTGCCGCCACGGGTGAGCCCGCCGCCCCCGCGCCAGCGCAGCCGGCGGAAGCCAAGCCCGAGCCTGCGGCCCCGGCGGCCGCGCCGACGGCACCGGCCCCGGCGGCCGCAGCCGCGGCGGCGCCCCCGGCCGAACCGGCTGCGGAGAAGGAGCCCGAAGCGGCCCCCGCGCCGGAGCCATCGAAGCCGGTGGCGATGGCCGAGCCGGTCGGGACCAGTTCTCACAAGGCGGCCAACAAGAAGAAGGGAAGCCACGCCGGGCGCGAGAGCGACGTCGCGGCAGCCTCCGCGAAGGCCGTCGCGGCGGGCATTCCCGATACGCTTCCCCCGGCGGAGGCCCCGCCGGCCGCCAAGCCCGCCGCGCCGGCCGCCAAGCCCGCGGACGCCGGAGGTCACCAGCTGCGCGTGACGTCGAAGCCGGCCGGCGCCGATGTCTCGCTGGATGGTCAGATCATCGGGCAGACGCCGCTGGCCGCCCCGATCGCCGACGTGAGCGCGCCCCACTTCGTGTCGGTCCGCAAGGACGGCTACGAGCCGTTCGAGCAGATGATCAGCGCCTCGTCCGCGTGGGCGAAGGGCAAGCCGGTGAAGGGACAGCCGGCCGTTCCAACGTTGAAGCTGAACGCGAAGCTGAAGGCCACCGCCGCCGCCGGCGAGGCCAAGCCGGGAGCGGCAGGCGAGTCCGCAGCCGCGCCCAAGGAACCGGCCAAGGAGCCCGCCAAGGACACCACGGCAGCGGCGCCGGCCGCCGCTCCCACCCCGCCACGGGTCGAGGAGGCCAAGCCTGAACCCAAGACCGAGCGTCCCATGCCTCCCTCGGATGATCGCTTGCCGCCGAGCACGCCCTAGCCGACCCGTTTCCAAGTAGCCGTTTCCAAGTCGCCGCTTCAAAGTAGACTTGGCCGCGCATGGCGCCGCTCGCCGCGAAGGGACCCGGCACGGCATCGAAGGCGGTGGCGTTCGTCGCGGGCGTCACCTGCCTGGCCCTGTCGGCTGGATGCCACCCTCCTCGCGCGGTGGCCGATGCGGGAACAGAGGCCGCGCTTTCGGGACCAGCCACCGTCGAGGCGGGGCGCATCGCCCCAGCGCAGGCCGCAGCGCCGCCTTCACCAGCACCGGCGATCCCTTCGTCACCGCCGCTACCGGCGGTTACTTCGCGCTACCCCAAGATCGACGTGCACATGCACATCGGCCCGGACGGTATCCCTCGAGCGATGGCGCTGATGAACTAGTGGGGGATCGCGGGCGGCGTCAACCTGAGCGGAATGTATCCCGGTCCGCCGCGCCACGGCCTGGAGACGCAGCTCGAGGCGGCCGCCTCGACAGGCGGGCGCCTGCTGGTGTTCGCGAACGCCGACTTCCGCCACGTCGTGCGCGGTCCCGACTACGGCGCGAAGATGGCGGCCGATCTGTTGGAGTCGAAGCGGCTCGGGGCGCGTGGGCTGAAGATTCCGAAGGGGCTGGGGCTGGGCTACCCCAATCCCGATCGAAGCGGGCTGTTACCCGTCGACGATCCGGGCCTGGATCCCCTGTTCGAGCAGGCCGGCAAGCTGGGCATGCCGGTCGCGATCCACGTGGGCGATCCCAAGGCCTTCTGGAAGCCGCCCACGCCGGACAACGAGCGGTGGGACGAGCTGGGCGCCCACCCCGAGTGGAGCTTCTACGGGCAGCCGGTCCCCTCGTGGGAGCAGCTTTACGCCGCCTTCGAGCGCCGGGTGGCGCGCCACCCGAAGACCATCTTCATCGCCGTGCACTTCGGCAACGACCCCGAGGATCCCGACCGCGTCGCGCGCATGCTGGACAGGTACCGGAACTTCTACATCGACACGGCGGCGCGTGTTCCCGAGATGGGCCGCCACGACCCGGCCAAGATGCGCCGCTTCTTCGAGAAGTACCAGGACCGCATCCTGTTCGGCACCGACACCGGCGTGGGACCCGACGACGCCGACATGATGTTCGGCTCGAACGGCCCCCTGCCCCCGACGGTGGCGGACGAGGAGCGGTTCTTCCGCTCGACCTGGCGATACTTCGAGACCACCGACAGGCAGTTCGAGAGCCCGACGCCCATCCAGGGGCGCTGGAAGATTGACGGCATCGGGCTGCCCGACGGTATTCTGCGCAAGGTGTACTACGAGAACGCCGCGCGATTGCTGAAGTGGCGCCCGTCCCCCAGCACCGACGGAGGGACCAAGTGACGCCGCTGGCGGCGGCCCTGGTCCTGCTGGCGACCCCGCCGGCTCCGCCTGCCCAGCAGGCCAACGATGCCCACGAAGCAACGCCCATCGTGTGGCAACCCATCGGTCCCGGGGCCGCGCGCGCCACGCTGGCCAGCGAGGGGGGGACCGCCATCGAGCTGATGCGCTTCGACCTGGATCGTTTTCGGGTCGAGGTGGTGGTGGGCAACGGCCAGCCACCGCAGGCCCGGACGGCGGCCGAGCTGCGTCGCAACCGCGGCGCGGTGGCGACCGTGAACGGTGGCTTCTTCGACGAGCGCGTGGTCCCGCTGGGGCTGCGCATCGCCGACGGCGAACAGCGCTTTCCCTTGCGCCCGAAGGCAGACTGGGGCGTGCTGATCCTGGCTGGTCATCGCGCTCGCATCGTTCACACCCGCGAGTACCCGGCCCGACTGCCCGCGCAGACCGGCCAGGCCGGTCAAGCGGGCTCCGGCGACGAGCGAATCGACGGGGCCATCCAGGTTGGACCGCGCCTGCTGGTGGGCGGCGTGCCCACGAAGCTGCGCCCCCAGCTCGCGCGCCGGACCGCGGTCGCCGTCGACGGAGCCGGCACCACGCTGGCGCTGGCCGTGGTTCCCGACGCCGTCGATGCGAACGAGCTGGCGGGGCGCCTGGCGAGCGCCGGCTTCACCGACGCCATGCTGCTGGACGGCGGACCGTCGACCCAGGCCTCGCTGGAGCTGGGCGAGGCCCATCTGGAAGTCAACGGCGCCTATCCCGTGCCCGACCTGCTGGCCGTTTTTCCGCGGCCGGCCCATCGAAAAGTCAACACCCCCTCGCCCGCCGCGACGCCCTCGACGACAAGAGAGCCTAGACACCCTTGACGACGTTCGATCGACCCGCATAATGGCGGCCGCCATTCCGGAGTAGCTCAGGGGCAGAGCAGGCGGCTGTTAACCGCCGGGTCGGGGGTTCGAAACCCTCCTCCGGAGCCAGATTCACGCCGGCGCGCGGGACGCGCCGGTGGGTCCCCCAGACCCCGTCGTCCCGTCGCGTCCGCCAGGGAGTGCCGGTACCCAGCGACGGCGCGTCAGTAGGGCTTTCCGCCCTTCTCCATCACGAACTGCGAGGGCGGCTGCTGCACGCCGTTCACCATCGTGCCGCCGTTGTGGATGGCCGGGAAGAACGATTGCATCCGCTGGGGGAAAACGGCGGGAGGCGTGCTGAGCTCGTTCAGGTGGGCCACCTCTTCCGGGGTCAGGGACACCACCAGCGAGCCGAGGTTGTCCTCGAGCTGGCCCACCCGCCGTGCGCCGATGATGGTGGAGGTGACGCCGGGTTGCTGGCGCACCCAGGCCAGCGCCACGCGCGCCACCGAGGTGTCGTGGGCCCTGGCGATCATCTCCAGTTCGTCGATCAGCTTGTAGGTGGTCTCGTTCAGTGACGACGCCATGAACGCCGACCGATCGCTCTTCACGGTGCCGGCGGACTTGCGCGTGTACTTTCCGGAGAGGACGCCGCTCTTCAGGGGTGACCAGGGCGTGATGCCCAGCCCCAGCTCGCGTGCCATTGGCACCAGCTCGTGCTCGACGGTCCGCTCCAGCAGCGAGTACTCGATCTGCAGGCCGATGAACGGCGCCCAGCCCCGGAACTGCGCGATCACGTTGGCCTGGGCCACCTTCCAGGCAGGCGTGTCCGAGACGCCGACGTACAGGACCTTGCCGGCCTGCACCAGGTCCTGCAGCGCGGCCATGGTCTCCTCGATGGGCGTGTTCACGTCCCAGTTGTGCAGCCAGTAGAGGTCGATGTAGTCGGTCTGCAGGCGGCGCAACGAGTTCTCGCAGGCATCCAGGATCGCCTTGCGCCCCGAGCCGCCGCCGTTGGGATCGCCCGGGTACAGGTTGCCGCTGAACTTGGTGGCGATGACCAGGCGGTCCCGCCGCGAGGGATGGCGGCCGATGTGGTCGCCGATGATCTTCTCCGAGTGGCTGCGCGTGTAGAAGTTCGCCGTATCGATGAAGTTACCGCCAGCCGCGATGTAGCGGTCGATGATCTGCTGCGACTCCTCGACCGAGGAGCCCCAGCCGAGATCCTCGCCGAAGGTCATCGCCCCCAGGCACAAGGGGCTGACGCGCAGGCCAGAGCGGCCGAGGGTGACGTAATGATCGAGAGCCATGGGACACCTCCGTGGTACAGTTGGTTCACTGATCTGTTAGTTCAATATTGAACTGATTTACTCCTGAACCATCTCCCTGGCAAGTCACGACATGGCGAAAATCGACGTCACCAAGGTGTGGGCCCTCAACTACCGGATGATCAGCTCGGTGTTCGCCGAGGTGGCGCCGGCCCTGCAAGCGCTGGGCATCGAGGTCAAGGAGCTGTTCTTGCTTTCCGAGGTGAATGCCCACCCCCACCCCGCCGCCCTGGCCGACGTGCTGTTGATGCCGAAGCCCACGGTCACCATGTACCTGAAGCGCCTGGAGGCGGCCGGGTTGGTGAAGCGGGAGATCGACAACGCCGACCTGCGCCGGCACAAGCTGTCGCTGACCCCCGAGGGCAACAAGGTGTTGCCCCGCGGACTGGCGTTGCTGGCCACCGCGTTCGGGGCCCGCCTGGGCCGCCTGACCGCCGCCCAGCAGGCGGAGTTCAAGGCCCTGCTCGAGAAGCTGGTCTGACCTCGTCGGGCAATGGCCCCATCGTTTCGCTTCTCCTCATGATGGCAAAACGACACCGTCCTGACTGAAACGCATCGTTGATGTGCCGGCGTTCGGTGCTGGACGACACAATCGGGGCCAGCATGTAATTTCCGCCTCGCGGCCGTCGCGAGCGACGAATTAACACGAGTGCGCGGAATGACTTAACGACCATTTGACCCGGCGGTCATTCCGATGAAATCGGCGCCCACTACTGTCTGTTCCAAGCGAGGAACCGACAATGACAAAGCGTCCTGGTGTCACCAACAAGCGTCGCAAGCAGCTCACCCGCCGTAGCTTCCTGAAGGGCGCGGCCGCCGTCGCCGGCTCGGGTGCCATCACCGGTTTTCCGACCATCTGGGCGCAGGAGATCAAGGACATCGAGCTCCGTCACGTCGGTGTCTCGTACTCGGTCGTGAAGGCGATCGGCGATCAGGCCTCGAAGGATCTCGGGTTCAAGGTGACCATGCAGAACCTGGACACCTCGGCCGCCATCAACCGCTTCGTCACCCAGCCGAACTCCGTCGACATCGCCGACGTCGAGGGCTGGCAGGCCAAGCTGGCCACCAAGCGGGGCGTCCTGCAAGGGATCGAGGCGAAGCGGATCAAGGAGTTCCCCAACATCCTTCCCATCTTCACCAAGGGCGCCATCAACGGAAAGGTGGTCTCCCGCCAGGGCATCTCGCCCTTCGAGGCGATGTACTCAGCAAGCCCACTGACACCACCCTCCACGACGGCGTCGCCGACTACCTGACTTTCCTTCCCCAGGTCTACAACGCCGACTCGATCGGATACCGGCCGGACCTGATCAAGCGCGACATCACCTCGTGGAAGGAGCTGATCAATCCCGACTTCAAGGGCAAGGCCGCCATCCTCGACGTGCCGGCCATCGGCATCATGGACGCCGCCCTCTGTTTCGAGAGCGCCGGGCTGATCAAGTACGGCAACAAGGGCAACATGACCAAGAAGGAGATCGACTTCACCATCGATCACCTGATCGCGCTGAAGAAGCAGGGGCACTTCCGCGCCACCTGGACCACCTTCGATCAGTCGGTGCAGCTGATGGCCGCCGGCGAGGTGATCATCCAGTCGATGTGGTCGCCGGCGGTGGCCGCCGTGCGCGTGAAGGGGATGCCCTGCGTGTACGCCCCCGTCAACCTGAAGGACGGCAAGGAGGGGTACCGGGGCTGGTGCAACGGCATGGCGCTGATGCGCCACCTCACCGGCAAGAAGCTGGAGGCAGCCTACGAGTACCTGAACTGGTACCTGTCGGGCTGGCAGGGGGGCTTCGTGGCCCGCTACGGCTACTACAGCCCGGTCCCCAGCACCGCCAAGAAGTTCCTGTCACCGAACGAATGGGACTACTGGTACGAGGGCAAGCCGGCCAAGGCCGCCATCATGGATCCCTACGGGGTGGCCATGGAGCAGCCGGGCGCCAAGCGTGACGGCGGCTCGTTCATGGAGCGGGTCACCAACATCTCGTGCTGGAACACCTTGATGGACGAGGCCCAGTACATGAACAAGCGCTGGAACGACTTCAAGGTCGCGTGAGGGAGCCGGACCAACCGATGCGCGAGGGGGCGGCCACACGCTTCGCGGGCCTGCACCGCTTCGCGAGCTGGCTCTCGATCACACCCCTGGTGCTGGTCCTGGTGCCCTTCTTCGTGGTGCCCATGCTGGCGGTGGTCGCCGCCAGCTTCATGGAGAGCGACGGCTTCGGCGGGATCATCCCCCACCCCACCCTCGACAACTACAAGGAGCTGTTCACGTCGGGCCTGACCCTGAATCTCTACCTGTCGACCCTGAAGTTCACCATCCTGACCTGGGTCTTCACCTTCTTGATCGGCTTCGGCGTCGCGTACTTCCTGGCCTTCCATGTGAAGAGCCCCCTGCTCTCCACCAGCCTGTTTCTGGTCTGCACCATCCCCTTTTGGACCTCGAACGTGATCCGCATGATCTCGTGGATCCCGCTGCTCGGGCAACAGGGACTGGTGAACATGGTGCTCACCGGGTCGGGGCTCATTCACCAGCCCCTGAAGTTCCTGCTGTTCTCCGACTTCTCGGTGGTCGTCGCCTACGTCCACCAGCTGACGATCTTCATGATCGTGCCCATCTACAGCTCGCTGGCCCGGGTGGACAAAAGGGTGGTCGAGGCTGCGCTCGACTCCGGGGCCAGCAACTGGGATGTGCTGCGCCTGGTCATCCTGCCGCTGGCGAAGAGCGGCATCGCGCTGGGGTCGGTGTTCGTCACGTCGATCGTGATGGGCGACTTCTTCGTGGTGAAGGTGATGAGCGGGGGCAACTCCGGCTCGATCGTGGCGGCGCTGTTCGAGAACATCTCCGTGCTGCAGTACCCTACCGCGGCCGCCCAGGCCGTCGTGCTGATGCTGGTGGTCCTGCTGATCGCCACCATCATCTTGCGCGCCGTCGACGTGCGCCGGGAGATCGCCCGATGAGAAGGCACCGGCGCCCCTGGACGTTCTACGCGCTGCTGGCGCTGTTCGTGGGGTACGTGGCGGCGCTGTACGGCCCCATGCTGTGCATCTACGTCCTGTCGTTTCAGGACGTCCGGGGGGGCCTGGTCTTTCCCATGAAGGGCCTCTCCGTCCACTGGTTCGTCGACCTGTTCACGCAGGTCCGCACCGGCGACGTGAAGGGCAGCTTCGACCGTTCGATCAAGCTGGCCCTGATGGTGATGGCGATAACGGTGGTGGTATCGTTTCTGGCCGGGCTGGGGTTCCGCCGGCGCTTCCGGGGCGACGGGGTCGTCTTCTACGCCATGATCGGCAGCCTGGTGGCGCCCGGATTGGTACTGGGCATCGGCATCGGCCTCATGTTCCAGTTCCTGGGAATTCAGCCCTCCTGGACCACCTCGGCGCTGGGCGCGCAGCTCTCCTGGACGCTGCCCTTCGGGGTGCTGGTGATGTTCGCGGTCATGTCCCGCTTCGATCGCCGCTGGGAGGAGGCGGCGCGCGATCTCGGGGCCACGCGCTGGCAGACGGTGCGCCTGGTGGTGTTGCCCATCTTGCTTCCTGGCCTGATCGGCGTGGCCCTGTTCGGCTTCACGCTCTCCTACGACGAGTTCGCCCGCACCCTGCAGACAGCGGGGTCGCTGAACACACTGCCTCTCGAGATCTGGAGCATGACCTTGAACGTCACTTCTCCGTCCCTGTACGCGCTCGGCACGGTGACCACCGCCATCTCGTTCCTGATCATCGCCCTCTGTCTGGGAGTCATCATCCATCTGCAACGGCGCCGCGCCGCACGCGCGGACATGGGCAACGTCGCGGGCGCGGAAGGCCCCACCCCATGAGCTCGGCCACGGCCGGGGACGTCCGGCTGGTCGATATCTCGAAGTCCTACGGCGGCGTTCCGGCCGTCGAAGCGGTGACGCTGGAGGTCCCGGCGGGCGCCTACTGCTGCTTCCTGGGCCCCTCGGGCTGCGGCAAGACCACCAT
>Ga0105238_10003753_pt1 | contig 15085 bp, 15 predicted proteins | sample KBSC34metaG_FD_81526 | JGI IMG/M metagenome (GOLD analysis project Ga0105238, IMG submission 81526) | Corn rhizosphere microbial communities from Kellogg Biological Station, Michigan, USA - KBS C3-4 metaG | ecosystem: Host-associated > Plants > Roots > Rhizosphere > Soil | place: Michigan, USA... | reverse complement strand
GCCGCGTAGACGTGCACGATCCACACACAGATGATCGTGACCGCGGCGGCCGAATGGACAAGGATCGCCCAGCGCTTCTGCTCCACCGTCGTGAATTGCGCGAAGTACTGGTCCCAGGCCGCAAAGCCGGTGCAGATCAGCACGATGATGAGCAGCGTCATGCCCCAGAACACGACCTTCTGGCCGGCATTGTACTTGCCGATCTCGACCAGCTCGGGGTCCTCGTGATCGCGGTTGCCGAGGACCTCGTTCAGTCGCTTGAGCCAGGTGGTATCGGCGCCCTTCCAGAGGTTGAGCCGCCAGAACCGCAGGAACAGCCCCGCAAACGAGAAGAACAGCACGACGCCGATCCAGGGATGGATCGCGCGCGTCGCCTGGCCGCCGCCGAACAACCCAGTGAGGAAGAACAGGCTCGGGTGGAACAGCGCGAGCCCGGAGAGCGCGAGCAGGATCAGGCAGATCGCCGTGATCCAGTGGTTGATGCGCGCGGCCGCCGTGTAGCGGTCCACGACCACGGGGTTACCCGCATGAACGTCGTCGGTCGGCGCGACATCTTCGGGGTTCACGCCGACCGGCTGCGTATTCGCCGTCATGGCTTTCTCTCCGCCAACGCCTTGGCGTGCTCCTCGTCCTCGCCGCTGACGCGGTTCGGCCCCATGACAAGATGGTGCAGCACGCCGAAGATCGCCATCCCGGCCATCGCGGCGAACCCGGCATATTTGGCGACGCCCTTCCACAATTCGACGATCGGGCTGATGCGCGGGTTCGCCGGCAGTCCGGCATAGATTTCCGGTCGATCGGCGTGATGCAGCACGTACATCACATGCGTGCCGGACACCCCGGGTGGATCATAGAGACCGGCATTGGCGAAGCCGCGCGACTTCAAGTCCTTGATACGGCCGTCGGCCCACTTCTTCATGTCGTCCTTGGAGCCGAACACGATCGCCTGGGTCGGGCAGGCCTTCTGGCAGGCCGGTCCCTGGCCGACCGCGACCCGGTCGGAGCAGAGCGTGCACTTGTAGGCCTTGTTGTCGACCTTGGAGATGCGCGGGATGTTGAACGGGCATCCCTTCACGCAATAGCCGCAGCCGATGCAGTTCTCGTGCACGAAGTCGACGATGCCGTTGGAATACTGCACGATCGCGCCGGGGGCCGGGCAGGCCTTGAGGCAGCCCGGATCCTGGCAGTGCATGCAGCCGTCCTTGCGGATCAGGAACTCGAGATTCTGGCTCTCCGGGTTCACCCATTCGGTGAAGCGCATCACCGTGAAGCTGTCGGGGGTGAGATCGAGCGGGTTGTCGAGCACGCCGTGATTGATGCCGACCTGCTCGGTGAGATCGTTCCATTCGAGACAGGCGACCTGGCAGGCCTTGCAGCCGATGCACTTGCTCACGTCGATCAGCTTCGCGACTTCGGTGAGTTGTCGGGAAGGCGGCGCAATGTTCGAAGCCGAGCGGCGGATCAGATCCTGCTCGCCGAACTTTGCCGGCGTCGGCGCGACGGGCGGATTGGGAAGCGGAGGAAACATGTGCGTGCCTCCCTATGCCACCGGCCCGGCGATGGGCTCGATATCGACCAGGAACGCCTTGTACTCGGGCGTCTCGATATTGGCGTCGCCGACATAGGGCGTGAGCGAGTTCGGGCCGAAGCCCTTCTTGGTTTCGCCCATGAAGCCCCAGTGCAGCGGAATGCCGACGACGTGCACGGTCTTGCCGTCGCACGTCAGCGGCCTGATGCGCTTGGTGACGACGGCTTTCGCCTTCACCGAGCCGCGCTTCGACCAGACTCGCACCCAGGAGCCGGTGCCGATGTTCTTCTGCCGCGCGAGCTCCTCGCCGATCTCGACGAAGAACTCCGGCTGCATCACGGCATTGAACTGCGAATGCTTGGTCCAGAAGTGGAAGTGCTCGGTGAGCCGATAGGAGGTCGCCGCGTAGGGGAACTCCTTGGCGTCGCCGAACTGCTCCAGATCGTTGCGGAAGACGCGTGCCGCCGGGTTGCCGCGGATCTTCGGCGCGATCACGTTCGCGACCGGCGATTCGAACGGCTCGTAGTGCACCGGGAACGGCCCTTCGCGCATCATGCCGCGCGCGAACAGGCGCGCGGTGCCTTCCGGGTTCATGATGAACGGCCCGACGACATCCGGCTTCATGGTGGGCCCGATGTCCGGCACGTCGTAGCCGGACCATTGCGTGCCGTTCCATTCGATCAGCTTGCGGCTCGCATCCCAGGCCTTGCCGTTGATGTCGGCCGAGGCGCGGTTGTAGAGGATGCGCCGGTTGGCCGGCCACGACCACGCCCACTTGGCAAAGGCGCCGGTGTCGTCCGGATCGGAGGTGTCGCGCCGCGCCATCTGGTTGCCGGCTTCGGTGAAACATCCCGAATAGATCCAGCACGCACAGGCGGTCTTGCCGTCGTCGGTCAGCGCCGCAAAGCCCGGCAGCTGCTTGCCCTTGCCGATCAGGACCTTGGTCGGGTCGTTCGGGTCGGTGATGTCGGTGAGCGCCGAGCCGTTGAGCTCCTTGGCGAGCTCTTCCGGAGTGGGGTCGTTCGCGTCCTTGTAGCGCCAGTCGAGCTTGACGATCGGATCCGGAAGGGCGCCGCCTTCCTTCTCGTAGAGCGCGCGCAGCCGCAGGAAGATCTGCGCCATGATCCAGACGTCGCTCTTGGCCTCGCCGGGCGGCGTGCCGCCGGGCCAGTGCCACTGCAGCCAGCGTCCGGAATTGACCAGGGAGCCTTCATCCTCGGCAAAGCACGTCGTCGGCAGCTCGATCACTTCGGTGCCGATCGAGGCCGTGTCGACGTCGTTGTACTCGCCGTGGTTCTGCCAGAACCGCGCGGTCTCGGTCTGCAACGGGTCCATCACGACCAGGAATTTCAGCTTTCCGAGCGCAGTCGTGATCTTCTTGCGGTTCGGGGCCGACAACATGATGTTGAAGCCTTGGCAGAAGTAGCCGTTCATCTTGCCGGCGTGCATCAGCTCGAACGCCCGCAGGATGTCGTAGGCCGGCACGTCGAGCTTCGGCAGGTAGTCGTAGGCGAAGCTGTTGTCCGCCGTCGCGGCATCGCCCCACATCGACTTCAGGAAGCTCACCATGAACTTCCGGTAGTTCTGCCAGTAGCTCATTTGATTCGGCCGCAACGGCTTGAAGCCGCGCGTCGACATGTACTTGTCGAACGAGTCTTCCTTCTCGGTCGGGATCGTCAGGTATCCGGGGATCAGGTTCGACATCAACCCGATGTCGGTCAGGCCCTGGATGTTGGAGTGACCGCGCAACGCATTCATGCCGCCGCCGCGCACGCCGATATTGCCGAGCAGGAGCTGCAGCATCGCCATGGTGCGGATGTTCTGCGAGCCCTTGGAGTGCTGCGTCCAGCCAAGCGCGTACATGGAGGTCATGTACTTGTCCTTGGCCGAGGTCGCGGCAATCAGCTCGCACACCTTCAGGAACGTCGCCTTCGGCGTGCCGCAGATGCGCTCGACCATCTCGGGCGTGTAGATCGCGACGTGCTGCTTGAGCAGTTGCCACACGCTACGCGGTGATTGCAGCGTGTCGTCCTGCATCACGTAGCCGTCAGGTCCGATCTGGTATTCCCAGGTCGAGCGGTCGTAATCGCGGCGGTTCTCGTCGTAGCCGGTGAACAGGCCGTCCTTGTAGTCGAAGCCGTCCTTCACGAGGTAGGGCGCGTTGGTGAACGCCTTGACGTAGTCCGCCTGCACCTTGTTGTTGCTGAGGCAGTAATTGATCACGCCGTTGAGGAAGGCGATGTCGGTGCCTTGCCGGATCGGCGCATAGAGGTCGGCGACCGAGGCCGAGCGCGTGAAGCGCGGGTCGACCACGATCAGCTTGGCGCCGCGATTGGCCTTCGCCTCCGTGACCCACTTGAAGCCGCACGGATGCGCCTCGGCGGCATTGCCGCCCATGATGACAACAAGATCGGTGTTCTTGATGTCCGTCCAGGAGTTCGTCATCGCACCGCGACCGAATGTTGGGGCCAGACTGGCCACCGTCGGTCCGTGTCAGACTCTCGCCTGGTTATCGAACGCCAGAATTCCCGCACTGCGCACGACCTTGTAGGTCGCCCACGCGGTTTCGTTGGTGGTTGCGGATGCCGCGAGGAAGCCGGTGGTGAGCCACCGGTTCACCGTCACGCCGTCATTGTTCTTGGCGATGAAGTTCTTGTCGCGGTCGTCCTTCATCAGCCGCGCAATGCGATCAAGTGCCTGATCCCAGCTGATGCGCTCGAACTTGTCCGAGCCGGCCTTGCGGACCTGCGGATAAAGCGTGCGCGTCTTGGCGTGGACGATGTCGAGCAGGCCCGCGCCCTTCGGGCACAGCGTGCCGCGATTGGTCGGGTGATCGGCGTCGCCCTCGATGTGGGTGATCTCGGCCTTCTCGCCCTTCTTCCGATCGCCGCGCGAGTACATGATGATGCCGCAGGCGACGGAGCAGTAGGTGCAGGTGTTGCGCGTCTCGGTCGTGCTCGTGAGCTTGAAGGGGCGGATGGCGGCCGCGTAGGCGGCTTCCGTGTCCGCAAATCCAAGCGCGCTGAGCGTTGTCCCGGCGAGACCCGCGCTGGCGCCCGCTAAAAAGCGGCGCCGCGAGAGCTCCATGTTCATGTGCGCGATTCCTCCTCAGGCGTTCGCCCCCTCCGGGGGACGCTCTCCGAGACGACAACGCTCAAGTTGTGCGCCTGGATCAACGGGAATCCGTGATACGAAAATCGTATGAGGTGATTAGAACCTAGTCAAACAGATCGGAGTGCTTCTAAAGTTTAGTCGGACGCGTCCGAGAGCTTGGGTGCGATGCAGCAACGGCGCGAGCGCGGCCGAATGTGTGGCGTTCCGTAGCGTTACTTCCGTTAAGGCCACCAACTCCTTGGCTGATCCCGGCAATTTGATCACAGCCGTTTGAGTGGCAGCTGTGTCGCGTTGACCGGTCCGGACATCGTGTCGCACACTTCGGTCCGTGACATCATCAGCGGCTCCCGAGGTTCGGGGCGCATGTTTCTCGGGCGGCCGGCGCAGCTTCAATGCCAGCACGGCGCATGTTCGAGCCGTTGCGGTCCTGGCGGCGGTCTTTTTCAGTTCTACTTGCAGTTATGGCACGAGCGACGGCCTGACGGCCGCCTCCGGCCCAAAACCCGCCTTCGCGCTCGTCGATACGACCGGCCGCGACCTCGCGCTCTCGGCATTGGCCGGCCGCGACGTGGTGGTGCATTTTTTCGCGACCTGGTGCGCGCCCTGCCGCGAGGAGTTGGCGGCGCTCAATCGTCTTGCCGCGCGCGCCCGCGATCAAAATCTCGTCATCGTGGCGATCCCGGTCGGCGAGGTGCCGATCCGGGTGAAGCGCTTCCTGACCGATACGCCGGTCAACTTTCCGGTCCTGCTCGACGCCGAGCGCGCCACCGCGAAGGCGTGGGGTGTCAGCACGCTGCTGACCACGTTCGTCCTCGATCGCGCGTTGAAAACGCGGCTCGTCGTCGTGCACGATCACCACTGGGACCAGTTCGATCCAGCAAAAGCCGCCAATCATTCTCTCAGGGAGGACAAGAGATGAGGCTCAACCGACGCGATGTCTTGAAGTCCGGTACCGCACTGGCGGTCGCCGCGCCGGCCGACGTCCGCAAGGTCGTGCTCGAGGAGCCGCCGACCAAGCTCGCGCTGAACGATCCGAAGGTGACGGCGGCGCGCGCCACGCTGTTCGGCGCGTGGGAGCGCAACTGGCTCGCCTACAATTTCGCCCACGATGTGGCATTGCCGGGCGCCAAGGCCCCGGTCGACTTCCTGATGTATCCGCCTGATGTATCCGCAGGCCGAGACCGCCGCTGGTCGGCTCGATTGCCTCGATCCGGACACGTTCCGCTACACGATCACCGCAAAGGAGCTGACAGCGGCGTGAGCCCCTCGTCTCGCCCACGACCGACCTTCGTATACGCGGCGGACCGTGCCGGAACCTTGCCGCGCCTGAAGCGGTTCTCCATCTCGGCAGGAGATGGAGGCCGCGATGAAACCGCTTCATATGCTCGTTGTTCTGAGCGTGCTCGGCGCATCGGCGGCGCTCGCGCAAGAAAACGCCCCAATGGTTCAGAAGCCAAGCTCGCTGGAGCAGAACGGCACCAAGGGCACCGCGCCGGAAGGGCAGGGCTCGACCGGCTGGGCCGGCGGAACGGGCGGCTCGTTCATCGGTACGCAGCATCAAGGTTCGCCGAGCTCGCCGAACGATCAGCCGGCCGTTGCGAGCGGCGTCGATCTGAAAGGTCCGCCGGTGCAGAACGTGCCGGGCAAGACGCCCGAATAGCACCTTCCTCCCGCGCGGCTTCGCGTTGCCGCGCGACGCGGGCGGCGCCATGCCGACACCGCCGATGACCACCTCCGAAACCGTGCTCGACCTGCGCGGCATCCGCTGCCCGCACGTGGTGCTGCGCGCCAAGAAGGCGCTGCGTGCCGTTCCGGTCGGCGGCACGCTGGTGCTCGAATGCACCGATCCGCTGACCGTGGTCGACGTCCCGCATTTCGTGACCCAGACCGGCCACGCGCTGCGTGGGCAAGAGAAGAAACATGAGCAGCCGGCTGAACTCTTCGTTTTCCGAATCGTGAAGCAGCATTAGCGCCGGCGTGTGCCGCGGGAGGAAACCCGATGAACGTTCCGATCGTCCGCCTCACCAGCCTCGCCCATGGCGGCGGCTGCGGTTGCAAGCTTGCGCCCGCGGTGCTGCAGCAGCTGCTCGCGGATCAACCCGCGGCGCAGCCTTATCGCCAGCTCCTCGTCGGCACCGAGACCGGCGACGACGCGGCGGTGTGGGAGGTCGACGAGAACACCTGCATCATCGCGACCACCGATTTCTTCATGCCGATGGTCGACGATCCGTTCGACTTCGGCCGGGTCGCCGCGACCAACGCCATCTCCGACGTCTACGCGATGGGCGGCAAGCCGATCATGGCACTCGCGATCCTCGGCATGCCGATCGACAAGATGTCGCCCGAGATGGTGCGCGAGATCCTGCGCGGCGGCGCGGCGGTCTGTGCGGATGCCGGCATCCCGGTGGCGGGTGGACACTCGATCGACTGTCCCGAGCCGGTCTATGGCCTCGCGGTGATCGGCATCGCGCGCAAGAAGAACATCCGCCGCAACGCCGACGCGATGGCCGGCGATGCGCTGATCCTGACCAAGCCGCTCGGCGTCGGGATCTACTCGGCGGCGATCAAGAAGGACGCGCTGCCGCACGGCGGCTATGGCGAGATGATCGCCACCACGACGCTGCTCAATCGCGTCGGCGCCGAGCTTGCGCAGGACGCGGATGTGCACGCGATCACCGACGTGACCGGATTCGGCGTGCTCGGGCACGGCCTCGAAATGGCGCGGGGCTCGGGGCTGACCGTCGCGCTGTCCTATGGCGCACTGCCGTTGCTCGCGCACGCCGAGCCGCTCGCGCAGCAAGGCTGCGTGACCGGCGCCTCGCATCGCAACTGGAAGAGCTACGCCGACGGCGTGTCGCTGCCCGATGGCTTGCCCGACTGGCGGCGGCATCTGCTCACCGATCCGCAGACGTCGGGCGGCTTGTTGGTCGCGTGCGCGGCTGCGCGCGCTGATGACATTTTGAAGACGGTGGTCGCGGCGGGCTATCGCCAGGCGCGGATCATCGGGCACACTGAGGCGGGGCCGCCGCGCGTGCGCGTGGATTTGTGATGGCCTCTTTTCGATTGTGCGTGATCTTATCCGAAAACCGGTGTCCACCCCGGATCACGTCCGGGGCAGGCTTTTTCGGGATCACGCACCAGCCCGGGAGCCGTCCATGTCGATCCGCCGTCACAATCCGCCGACCGTGCACACGCCGCGCGGCAAGTATCACCACGCGACCGTGCATCCGCTCGGCAACGGGCTGAAGCGGCTCGTGATGGCCGGCCAGCTCGGCGTCAAGCCGAACGGCGATCTCGCCGGCGACCTCGGCGCGCAGATCGAGCAGGCCTATGACAATCTCCTCGCGGTGCTGGCGAGCGAAGGGATGAGCGCCACGAACCTGGTGAAGATCACCTATTTCACGACCGAGAAGTCGCCCGAGGCGCTGGCGCTCTCGCGCGACATCCGCGCGCGCAAGCTCGGCGACGTCAATCCGTCCTCGACCTATCTGGTGATCGCCGGCCTCGCCGGACCGGACTTCAAGGTCGAGATCGAGGGCGAGGCGGTCGGGCCGGAGTAGCGCGCGACGTTTGTAGCCCGCATGAGCGCAAGCGATATGCGGGACTCGAGCCGCGAAGCCCGCCCGGATGTCGGTCTTGGCTCATCCGGGCTACGGCCTTGGCGGCACGATCGCGAGGTGCACGCGCGCCGGCGGCATGCGATCCTGCGCGACGAAAGTCTGGCGCGGCAGCACGATCGGCGCCTGCACGTCCAGACCGGGAAAGCTCGAGCGCAGCTGCGCCAGCGAGGCAGCGTCGAGCTGGCCGTCCTCCCACACCAGGACGGCGCCGCGGCGCTTCAGGTCGGCGGGGTCGATCCAGGGGCTTAGGCTCACATCCGCATGCACGATCACGTGCGGATGGTCGGGCGAATAGACCGCGATGTTGTTGCTCGCGAACTCGCCCCCGCCAACGTAAGCGAGCGGCGCCGAGAACTTGTCGTGCCATTTCTGCGTGACCGCCTGCGCGAGCGCGGTCCCGGGAAACTGCGTCGCCTTCGGACGCGTCCGGACCAGCGGCTCGAAGCCCTCGCTCAGCGCATAAGCGAGCGGCATCGCGATGAAGATCGCGATGAAGCCGCCAGCGAAGCGCTTGAGCCGTACCGGCTCGGTCACGGGCCCAAGCCACATCAGCGCGGCTAGCGGCGCGAACGACCAGAGCGGATAGCCCCACATCGCGACCGGCAGCCGGCCGAGCACGATCGCGATCAGCGTCGTCACGGCGAACGGCCCGAGCGCGAGCATCGTCACGTAGTTGCGGGCGAAGGCGTAGTCCTCATCCGCTTTCCCGTCCCGGGACGGCGCGCGCCGCGCCGGCAACAGCGCAAGCGCCAGCATCAGGAGCGCGGGCGCCAGATAGAACAGCTGGCTTGCGCTCCATTGCAGCGGATAGGTGAGGACGTGATACCAATGGGTGGCGAGCCGCGCGCGCGCGTCGACATAGCGCAGCGGCAGGAAGCCGTTCTCGAACAGCCATTTCAGGTTCGGCGCAAGCACCACGAAAAATGCGAGCGCCATCATGTAGGGGCCGGGCGTCGCCAGCGTGGCGCGCGCGCGGGTGTCGAGCAGCAGGAACAGCGCAAGACTCAGCGCCAACGAGAAGGCCGCATATTTCGACCAGAAGCACAGCGCGAGCGCTGCGCCCGCGATCAGCCAGTCGAACGCGCGCTCGCGCGTCAGCGCGCGATAGAAAAACAATCCGGTCAGCGCCCAGAACGGCAACTGCATCTGGTCGTGCGCGAATTTCGGCACCGAGAAATTGAAGAAGTGAATCCCTTCCAGCGCCAGCACCGCGATCAGCGCCTGGAAGCCTCCGACGAGGTCGCGCCCGACCAGCCAGACCAGAGCCATGCACGCCGCAGCGGAGAGCGGTCCGAGCAGATAGACCGCGCGGATGTCGCCGCTCGCCCGGTAGGCGAGGTCGGCGAGCCACCACGGCAGCGGCGGGTGCTTCCAATAGCCGAGCTGCCATTCCTTGCCGAGCGCCAGGTCCTCGGCAAGATCGAGCTGCAGATTGTGCGACAGCAGCGCCGGCAGCAGGGTCCAGAGCAGGACATGCAGGATCAGCACGACCGCGAGGCAGCGGCCGGGCTCGCGCCGCGCGTAATCGACCCATCTTGAGAGCCGCGAGGGCGCGGCGACGGCAGACATGCAAAAGGTCTCGGAGATGCTCTACATTGCGTCGCCGCCGGCGATCAGAGACGCCGGCGGGGCGTTCGTCAACTGCGGCGTGATTGCGTTCTTGGAACGTAGCGGAAGGTCAAGGCATGGGGGCAGGCCCCGAAATCTCGATCGTGTTGCCGGCGCACAACGAGGCCGGCAACATCTCAGGCATCGCGACCGCGATCGCGCAGCAGATGGCGCTGATCGGGTCATACGAGATCATCTTCGTCGATGACGGCTCCCAGGATGGCACCCTTGTGGCCATTCGCGCGGCGGCGCGGGATCCGGCGATCCGCTATGTTTCCTTCACGCGCAATTTCGGTCACCAGGCCGCGCTGCGCGCCGGGCTGCGCCACGCCAGGGGCCGCGGCGTCATCCTGATGGACGCGGATTTCGAGCACCCGCCCGAGCTGATCCCGCAACTGATCGCGGCCTGGCGCGAGGGAACCAAGATCGTCACGACCCGCCGCGACGACGCGGACACGGTCTCGGCCGGCAAGCGGCTCTCCTCGCGCCTCTATTATTATGTGCTCGACGCGCTCGGCGACGTGCGCATCGAGCCCGGCAGCGCGGACTTCATGCTGCTCGATCGCGCCGTGGTCGATGTCGTGAACGGCCTCGAGGACCAGGACATCTTCCTGCGCGGGCTGGTGCGCTGGCTCGGCTATCCGCTCAAAGTCATCCCCTACGCGCGCGGCACGCGCCAGCACGGCGAGAGCAAGTTCTCGCTGCGCCGCATGGTGGAGCTCGCGCTCACCGGCATTGCGGCGCACAGCGTGCGCCCGCTGCGCTTCGCGATCTGGCTCGCGCTCGGCTTCGCGGCGCTCGGCCTCCTGTTCGTGGTCTACGCGGTGGTGAGCTTCCTGTTCGTGCAGCACACGGTCGCCGGCTGGTCGTCGATCGTCGCCGTGATCGCAATCCTCGGCGCCGCGCAGCTGCTGGTGCTCGGCATCATCGGCGACTATGTCGGGCGCATCCTGCGCGAGACGCGCAAGCGGCCGAGCTACATCGTGGCGGAGACGGAGTACGAGCGTTAGCGCGTGATCCCGAAAATGCCTGCCCCGGACTTGATCCGGGGTGGATGCCGGTTTTCGGATAAGATCACGCGCCAACAGGAAAAGCCTGATGTCTGATTCAACCTTGTTGGATCAGACGCTAGGCGGCGTCCAGCAGCGACCAGGTCTTCGGCCCCACGATGCCGTCCGCCACGAGGTTCTTGCCGCGCTGGAATTCCCGTACCGCCGCTTCCGTTACGCCGTCGAAGTCGCCGGTCACCGCAATGTGCAGATCCGTCTGCAGCGTGTTGACGTCGTCGCCGGTCGAGCCGCGGCGCAGCGTCGGCCGTCCGGCGCCGTCGGAGCCGGGGATCTGCGAGATCGCCGGCGCGCTGCCGCTCATGATGGCACCGACATGCATGCGAAACGGCTTCATGTCGAAACTGGGGTCCTGCTTGCGCCCGGGCGGCAGCGCATATTCCTTGTGGCCGCAGCACATGATCGCGTCCGCGCCCACCTTCTTCAGCAGCGCCGCGACCCCGTGCTCGTAGGCGTCGATCTGGACATCCGGCCAGGGGTTGTCCGTCAGCCCGGAGTTCTCCGCCTCGATGCCGATGAAGCTGGTGTTCCCCGTCGCCAGGCCCTGCCAGTTGCCGACGCCCGCATGGTTGGCCCGCCCGGCCGCGATGACGAAGTAGGTCCCGTCGCGCCCGAGCCCGAGTTGCGCCAGCGGGCCGGGCAGATCGGGCCGTCCGTCGATCAGCATTTGCAGCGTCGGCATGTTGCCCGGGGCGCTCACCGCGGTGGCGGTGTGGTGGCACATCACGCCCTTGATCGGTCCGACCTCGCCGCGGCCGCGGCTCTTCCAGCCATCGACCTCGGAAACCTTCAATCCGGCGTCGAGCAGGACTTGCGCGAGCCAGGTCAGCGAAAAGTTCGGCATGTTCGTCTCCCCCGTGGCAATCGTTTCAGGTCTCATGCGTGATCCCGAAAAAGCCTGCCCCGGACGTGATCCGGGGTGGACGCCGGTTTTCGGATAAGATCACGCACCAACTAACGGCGCGCGACGCCGCCCTTCGCGGGAGGCAGGTCCTCGTCACGGGTGTAGAGATGCTCCGGCACTTTGACGTCGCACAGGCAGCCGTCGACATGATCCTCGGGGTGAGGCGCCGCAGCTTTGGTTTTCGCCACCTTCTTGCTGGGTTTCTTGCTGGCTTTGGCTCTTGACTTGGTCGTTCGCTTCGCCATGGCGTTCTCCCTTTGCGCGGCCGGCCATAATACCTAAGATTGTGAAGGCATGATGATTGCGCCGGCGGCGGTCGAATGCAAGCGTCCGTTCAGGCCGGCCGCCGCGGCACGATGAGGCGGGCCGTGAAACTCTGCACGATCGCGCCGTTCTGATTGATCGTGTCGCTGCGCACCACGACGGTGCCGCGGTCCGGCTTCGAGCGCGACGGCGTGACCTCGACGATCTCGCTCTCGACGCGCAGGGTGTCGCCCGGGCGGATCGGCTTGCGCCAGGCGATCTCCCCGCCGGCGCCGACGATGCCGCCGGCGATCGGCAGCCCGCCACGCACCATCAGGCTCATCGCGATCGCGGCGGCATGCCAGCCGCTCGCCGCCAGCCCCTGGAAGAACGTTCCGCGCGCGGCCTCCTCGTCGACGTGAAACGGCTGCGGGTCGAACTCGCGGGCGAACGCCTTGATTTCCTCGGCGCCGAGCGTCCGTGAGCCCGAGATGAAGCGCTGCCCGACGACGAGATCGTCGAGATAGAAGACCTTCTCTGCCGTCGCCTGCTCGTTCATCGGTCTCTCCCTGGCGATCTGCCCGCGGGCCTGCTTGGGTTACACCGGCGGCCGCATGGCTCATATCTCAAAATAGTGAGTTGCATAATGCAAGTCACTGGCCTTAGCTGTGCATCATGCGCCGCACAAGCTTTCGCAAAATGCATTGCCCGATCGCCCGCTCGCTCGAGCGGGTCGGCGAGTGGTGGAGCATCCTGATCCTGCGCGACGCGTTGCATGGCTACCGGCGCTTCGACGAGTTCCGCGACAGCCTCGGCGTCGCGCCCAACATCCTGACCGCGCGGCTTGCCGCGCTGGTCGAAGCGGGAATGCTGGAGAAGCGCCAGTACTCGGCGCATCCGCCGCGCCACGAATACGTGCCGACGCAGGCCGCGCGCGACTTCCGCCCGGTGCTGCTCAGCCTGATGGCGTTCGGCAACAAGCATTTCGCGCCGGAAGGCGCGATGGTCGAGGTGGTCGATACGCGTACCGGCAAGGTCGCCGACATTGCGGCGTTCGACCGGGCAACCGGCGAGCCGATCGCCGCACCGCACTACGCCATGGTGCCGGGACCGGCCGCGAATGCGCGTATCCGCAAGCGCTACACGCGCCGCGACGTCGAGGACGGTGCCGCATGAACGTCCGCGAGACGCCGCCCCTGGCGGCCCAACCGGTCGCGGCGCCGATATCCCCGCAGGAGGCGATGCCTCCCGCGGGGCCCGCGGCCATGGACCCGCGCACCACGGTGCTGTTGCGCGGCCCGATCGTGGCGACCATGCTGCGCATGGCCTGGCCGAACGTGATCATCATGTTCGCGCAGGCCGCGACCGGCCTGATCGAGACTTATTGGGTCGGGCGCCTCGGGACCGATGCGCTCGCCGGAATGGCGCTGGTGTTTCCCGGCGTGATGCTGATGCAGATGATCTCGGCCGGCGCGATGGGCGGCGGTATTTCTTCCGCGATCGCGCGCTCGCTCGGCGCCGGCAAGCGCGAGCAGGCCGATGCGCTCGTGCTCCACGCGGTCGTCATCAATGTGGTGCTGGGCGCAAGCTTCGCCGCTGCGGTGCTGATCTGGGGCCGGCCGCTCTACGCCGCGATGGGCGGCGAGGGGGCTTCGCTCGAGGCGGCGCTCATCTATTCCAACATCGTGTTCAGCGGCAACGTGCTGCTCTGGGTGATGAACGGGCTCGCGAACGTGATCCGCGGCACCGGCAACATGCTCACCCCGGCGCTGGTCGTCTGCGTCGGCGCGCTGCTGCTCATTCCGGTCTCGCCGATGCTGATCTTCGGCTTCGGGCCGATCCCTTTTTTGGGGATCGCGATCCCCGCGATGGGGATCGCGGGCGGCGGCATCGCGCTGGTGCTCTTCTACATCGGCGGCTGCTCGGTGCTCGGCTGGTATGTGCTGTCGGGGCGCAACCTCGCGCGCTTTCGCTGGGTCGCGCTGCGCTGGCCACTCGCGACTGAGATCCTGCGTATCGGCGCGGTCGCCTCGGTCACCGCGGTCCTGACCAATCTGACGATCGGCTCGATCACGGCGCTGGTCGGCATGGCGGCGGGGCCGCACGCGGTCGCGGGCTTCGGCACTGCGGCGCGGCTCGAATATCTGCTGATCCCGCTGGTGTTCGGGCTCGGCGGTCCGCTGGTGGCGCTGGTCGGCACCAATGTCGGTGCTGGCAACCGCGAGCGCGCGCTACGCATCGCCTGGATCGGCGCCGGCATCGCGGCGCTGCTGACCGGGACGATCGGGCTCGCGGCGGCGATCTGGCCGGCCGATTGGCTGGCACTGTTCGACAGCGACCCGGCGATGCTGGAGACGGGCAGCGCGTATCTGCGTGCGGTCGGGCCGTTCTACGGCGCGTTCGGTTTCGGCATTGCGCTCTATTTCGCCTCGCAAGGCGCCGGAAGACTGCTCTGGGCGCTGGTCGCCGGCTTTGCGCGCGCCGCTGTCGCGATCGGCGGCGGCTGGATCACGCTGAAGCTGACCGGCTCGCTGACCGCCATGTTCTTCGTGGTCGGCCTGGGATTGCTCGTCTACGGCGCCGGCATCGCGGCGGCGATCAGGCTGGGCGCCTGGTCTGCGCGCGCTTCCTGAGCAACTGGATGAGGACCAGCGCCGTTCCGATCACAAGGAACGACACCCCCGTGGTCAGCGTGCCGAGCGCGTAGATCTCGGGGTTGGTCACCGTCGTGGTGAGGCCTTCGAGCTCCAGGGGAAGCGTGTTGAGTCCGCCGATCGCCTGGCTCGAGCGCGCGACCTCGTCCCATGACAGCGTGAAGCCGAACAGCCCGATGCCGACCACACTCGCGGCGATGATCGGAAACACCACGTGGAGGAAGCTTTGCCACGGGGTCGCGCCGAGATCGCGCGCCGCCTCCTCGTAGCGCCGGTCGAAGCGGTTGAAGATCGCAAAGCAGATGAGGAGCCCGAACGGCAGGGTCCAGCTGAGCTGCGCGCCGAGG
>Ga0105238_10003752_pt1 | contig 15094 bp, 15 predicted proteins | sample KBSC34metaG_FD_81526 | JGI IMG/M metagenome (GOLD analysis project Ga0105238, IMG submission 81526) | Corn rhizosphere microbial communities from Kellogg Biological Station, Michigan, USA - KBS C3-4 metaG | ecosystem: Host-associated > Plants > Roots > Rhizosphere > Soil | place: Michigan, USA... | reverse complement strand
GGCGCGCGGGAGGCGGTCGGCGCTCATGTCCACCAGGCCGCCCCAGCAGTAGTCGATCCGCACGTCGGCCAGCTCGGGGAAGACCTCGGCGAGCGTTGCTCGGAGCACGTCGCCGCTCTTGCGGTCGGACTTCGGGTTGGACATGGCGAAGCGGGCCCGGCCGCCGAACAGCAGCCGGTTGTCGGGGGTGACGCGGAAGTAGTTGCCGATGGTCTTGCTGGTCACGTAGTTGCGCCGCGCCGGGACCAGGCGGTCCAGCGTCGACAGGTCCAGCGGCTCGGTCACCACGATGAAGCTGCCGACCGGCACGATCCGGCGCCGGAACCAGCCGAACGGGCCGCGGGTGGTCGCACCGGTCGCCACCAGCACCTGGCCGGCGTCGATGGTCCCGCGGGTCGTGGTGACGCGATGGCGGCGGCCGGACAGCCGCTGCAGGCCGGTCACCGGCGCGTGCTCGTGGATGCGCGCGCCCTGGCGCGTCGCGGCTTCGGCGAGCCCGACCCCGAACTTGCCTACGTGGAGCTGAGCGCTGGTCGTCTGCACCATGCCGCCGAAGAAGGCGTCCGATCCGACCTCGTGGCGGATCGCCTCCGGGCTCACGAGACGCACGTCCGGGTCCACCTCGTCGCGCAGCCGGTCGTAGGCCCGGGCGATGGACTCGAAGTGCTCCGGCTTGGCGGCCAGCTTGAGGCGGCCGCAGCGGCGGAAGTCACAGTCGATGGCTTCCTCGCGCGCCAGGCGCTCCACGGCGTCCACAGCCGCGGCGTGGACCCGGTAGTAGGCCTGGGCCCGCGGGGCGCCCAGGCGCGCGGCCAGCGCCGCGTAGTCGTGGGCCAGGCCACTGTTGCACTGGCCGCCGTTGCGCCCCGAGGCTTCCCCGGCCACGCGACCCGCTTCCAGCACCACCACCGAGGCCTTGCGCCGGGCCAGGGCCAGGGCGGCCGAAAGTCCGGTGAAGCCGCCCCCGATGATCACGACGTCGGCCCGCCCGTCCACATCGCCCGCCTCACCGCTGCCGAAGACCGGGGCGGTGTCGAGCCAATAGGATTCGAGCTTCATGGCGAGGTTGGCCTCAGAGGCCGACGATCGCCGGCAGGCCGCCGATGTCCTTGATCTGCTGGTAGCGGTAGGCGGGGTTCCCCGGGCCATGGCCGCGGTCGACGAACACCTTGTTGAGGACGCCCAGGTCGTCGGCCGACATCAGATCGTACCGCAGGCTGGAGGAGACATGCAGGATATCCTCCGGCCCGCAGCCCAGCTGGTCCAGCATATATTCGAACGCCTGCAGCCGCGGCTTGTAGGCCTGCGCCTGCTGGGCGGTGAACACCGCATGGAACGGCGCGCCCAGCTTGGCGACGTTGTCGCCGATCTGGTCGTCCGACGCGTTCGACAGGATGACCAGCGGGATCTCCTTGGCGATCCGGGCCAGCGGCTCGGGCACGTCCGCATGCGGGCCCCAGGTGGGCACCGCCGCGTAGATGGCCTGGGAGTCGGCGTCCCGGTATTCGATCTTCCAGCGCTTGCAGCTGCGCATCACCGAATTGCGGATCACCTCGGCGTAGGGCTTCCAGGCGCCCAGCACCTCGTCGAGGCGATAGGCCGAGAAGTCCGCCACGAACTGTTCCATGTCCGCCGCCGAGATCCGGTCGACGAACAGCTCGCGCGCCATGTCGCCCATGCGGAAACGGATCAGGGTCCCGTAGCAGTCGAAGGTTATGTACTTGGGCCTAAAGGCGCTCATGGCATCTCTTTCCGGTCATGTGGGCCGTCAACACTCGACTGATCAACTGGACTGCAGGCATTAGCGCATGCGCCCGCCAACAGATGCCTCCGATTGGGCTCGGCGGCGGCGCAGAAAAAGCCTTTCTGGCGGTGACAATCGGCACAGGTTGCTGCGCCTTGCGGACCTCCTGCGGGGTCAATAGCCGCGGCGGCGCTCGACCAGGCCGACCATCGATTCCCCGGCCTGGTGGCGGCGGATATTGGCCAGCAGGGCGCGCCCGGCGCTCTGCGGATGGGTCATGGCCGCGACGTGAGGGGTCAGCAGGATGCGCGGGTGGCGCCAGAACGGGTGGCCGGGGTCCGGCGGCTCCTGGTTCAGCACGTCGATCACCGCCCCGGACAAGCGGCCGTTGTCGAGGGCGGCCAGCAGGTCGCCCTCATCGAGGTGGGCGCCGCGCCCGACGTTGATCAGCCCTGCCCCCGGCGGCAGCGCCGCGAAGGTCTGGCGGTTCAGGATGCCGCGGGTCTCGGCGGTGAGCGGCAGCAGACAGACGAGGATGTCGCAATGGCCGAGGAAGTCGGTCAGGCCCGCGTCGCCCGCAAAGCAGGTCACGCCGTCGATGTGGTGCGTCGAGCGGCTCCAGCCGTAGAGCGGGAACCCCAGCCCCTTCAGACCGCGCAGCGCCGCCTGGCCGAGTTCGCCCAGCCCCATCACGCCCACGCGCCGGTTGCGGGCCGGCACGAGGCGGATCTCCTCCCAGCGGGCGGCGAGCTGGGCCTCCCGGTAGTCGAGGGCGTGACGGTGCAGGGCCAGCACGGCGAAAAGGACGTACTCCACCATCCCCTCGGTCAGGCCCGGGTCGATCATCCGCACCAGCGCCACGGAGTCCGGCAACTGGCTCAGGTCGAACTGGTCGACGCCGGCGCCGGTCGAGAACACGACCTCCAGATTCGGCAGGCTTGCGATCAGCTCGCGCGATGGATTCCACGCCGCCAGGTAGCGCACCGCCGCCGGGTCGCCGACGTCCGGCCAGAGCCGCAGCGGCAGGTCCGGCGCCTGCTCGGCGAACAGCGCCTGCCACTCGCGCCCGCGGTCGGCGTCGGCCCGGTAGAGGATGCTCACGGCTTACGTCTCCCGCGGGTGGCCTGCAGCCACATGATGGGACCGCTGACGCCCAGGGCGGCCAAGGCCAGAGCCTCGATGAGGAGGATCAGCTGGCCGGTCAGCCCCCAGGTCTCGCCGGTGTGCAGCGGAAGGACGAAGGTCGAAAGGCTCCGGTCCGCCTCGGCCCGCGAAATCGAGACGATGCTGAGGTCCTGCAGCTGGATGCGCACGCCGTGCACCGCCAGCGCCTGGTGCTCGGGCGCCCAGAAGAAGACGTTGAACTTGCCGGGGGCGGGCATGCGGATGTCTCGCACCCCGCGGCCGGGAAATCTCGCCTGCGCCAGGGCGAAGGCCCGGTCGATGTTGGTGTCGGCCACCGGCGGCAGGCCCGACGGCGCGGTCGACCGCGTCGAGCCCGGGCCGGTCAGCAGGTTGAAGGCGAGGATGACGCCCGTCGCCGCGCTGAAGCCGACGACCAGCGCCGCGACCGGACCCAGGGCGCGGTGAGCCTGTCGCAGCACCGCCCGGCCCGGCATGCGCCAATTGACGTCCAAGCTCCGGGTCCAGCGGCCCGGCCTGGGCCACCAATAGGCCAGGCCCGTCACGACCATGGTCAGCAGGGAGGCCCCCAGCAGGAGGACCACAGCCAGTCCGGCCCGGCCCGCCAGGAGCTCGTAGTGGATCAGGAGCGCCGCCTCGACCGGGAACCGCCAGATGCTTCCCGTCCGCAGCACGGCGCCGGTCCCGGGATCGACCGACGCATAGCGCACGACGCCGCGGGCGTTCACCAGGTGGGCGAAATAGGTGGCCCGCGCGGTCCTCGGGAAGACGATCCGCTGCAGTTCGAAGTCCGGATAGACGGCGCGGACCGACGCCACGACCCGGCTCAGCGGCGCGCTGCCGCCCGCACTCTGGCGGACCATCCCGGACGGATCGATCAGCTGGGCGGCCGGCGCCCGGAACACCAGCAGGCCGCCGGTGAGCGCCTGCGTCAGGACGAAGGCGCAGATGACCAGCCCGCACCAGCGGTGGATCTGCAGCAGTCGGCGCTTGCTGATCACGCGTCGATCCTGAGTTGGCCGCCGGGCCTCTCGGCGCCGGCGGCCCCTGCGCGCGGCCGGGGGGAGCGACGCCTCAGAAGCTGTAGCTGGCCCGGACGGTGAAGGTCCGCGGCGAGCCCGGCTGGGTCCAGACCTGCGAGTAGGAGGCCGGGAAGTAGACCTTGTCGAACAGGTTGTGCACCTCCGCCGACAGCTTCACGTGGGCCGTCGGCTTATAGGAGGCGAAGATCTCCACCAGGGTGTAGGCCGGCAGGGTGTAGGTGGTGGCGGTCTCGCCCAGCTGCTTGCTGACGTAGTGCACATTGCCGCCCAGCGTCACGACCTGGCCTTCGGCGACCTGGAAGTCGCGCGTCAGCAGCAGGTTGGCGCTGTGCTTGGGGATGTCCAACAGCCGCGCGCCGGCCGGCACCGGCCGGGCAAAGTCGGGATCGAGGATCGCCGTCGTGGTCTTGGCGTCGGTGTAGGCGTAGGAGAGCCGCGCTTGCACCTGGCCCGGCAGCTCACCGTCGACGTCCAGTTCCACGCCCTTGCTCTCGGCCGAGCCGATGGCGATCGAGAAGCCGGAATTCACCGGGTCGGCGGTGATGATGTTGGTCTTGTCCATCTTGTAGAGGGCGATGGTGGCGGTCAGCTTGTGGTCCGGCCACTGCAGCTTCGCGCCGACTTCCTTGGAGTTGGTCTTCTCGGGCGCGAACGGCGTGTTGCGCACGTCCAGGCCGCTGTTTGGCCGGAACCCCTTGGCGTAGCTGGCGTAGAACGAGACGTAGCTGTTCGGCTCGTAGACGACGCCCACCTGCGGGCTGGTGTTGTGGATGTCCTGCCCCGAGGTGACGCCGTTCAGGCGATTGACGATGGTCTGCTTGAACTCGTCGTAACGGACGCCCAGCCGCACCTTGATCTGGTCGGTGATGTCGATCTGGTCCTGGGCGTAGACGCCCCAGGCCTTCTGCTTCTCAAGCGTGTTGGTGAAGGCGTTGGCGATGGTCAGGGTCGGCAGCTGGCCGTAGACCGGGTTGAAGATGTTGATGGCGTCGCCCTGCGCCAGCGTCGGGTTGGTGGTGACCAGCGGCGGGCGGAAGCGCTCCTGCAGCGAGTCGAGGTTGAAGTGCTCGCCGTCGGCGCCCACCAGCACGTGGTGGGTGAAGGCGCCGGTCGTGAACTTGCCGTCCAGCTCGCCGCGCAGGACGTAGTGATCGGCGTCGTAGTCGACGTAGCGGCGCTGGCGCGAGAGCGTCTTGCCGTCCACGTAGAGCATCTGCCGCGACCGGGTCAGTTCCGCCTGGGTGGAATAGCCCTTGAGCTCCGTCGCGCGGTAGCCGGCGCCCAGCAGCAGGGTCCAGCCGCCGGCGAAGTCATGGGCGAACTGAAGCTGGTGGCCGTTGACGTCGACCTTGATCGGTCCGTCGCCCGGCTCTCCGAGGAACCGCGAAATCGGCAGCGCGTGCACGTCGCCGTTCAGGGCGACGATCCCGCGGTCGAAGGGCACCTTCTGGCGCACCACTTCGAGCTCGTAGGTCAGGGTGGTGTCGTCGGTGATCTTCAGCAGAGCGGACGGGGTGATCACCCACTTCTTGGACGACAGGTAGTCGCGGAAGCTGTCCGCCTTCTCGTAGGCGCCGTTGACCCGGAAGGCGAAGGAGTCGGTGATCTTGTTGGTGTAGTCGCCCTCCGCCCGGTAAGTGCTGTAGCGGCCGCCCGAAAGCGTCACGTAGCCCTGGGGGGAGAACAGCGGCTTCTTGGTGATGATGTTCACCGTCCCGCCGGGCTCGCCACGGCCGAAGAGGGCCGAGCCGGGGCCCTTGAGGACTTCGATGTTCTCGATGTTCGAGGCGTCCCGCGGACCGCCGAAGCCGCGCCCGCCGTTGAAGCCGTTGACCAGGTAGCCGCTCGGCACATTGGGGTCACCGGAGAAGCCGCGCACCGCGAAAGCGTCCCAGAGGCCGCCGAAGTTGTTCTGATGCTGGACGCCGCTCACCAGTTCCAGCGCCATGTCCAGGCGGGTGATCCCGACGTCGCTCAGCACCTGGGCGCTGACGACCTGGACGCTCTGGGGAAGCTCCTTGATCGGGACGTCGCCGCGGTACTGCTGCTTCTGGGCGAGGACGACTACCTCGTCGACGCTCGCGTTGCTGGTGGCCGTGGCGGCCTCAGCGGCGTGGGCCGCCGGGACGGCCGTGAGGAAGGCGGCGCTTGCAAGCAGAGCAAGTCGAAAACCGTGCGGCGCAGACATCATGACCCCCGTTACTTCCAGCTAGGTTCAGTAAGACCCCGAAAATCGCACTATTCGCCATTTCCCATCCTCCGACGGGTTGTTGGCGAAGCACGTCTTGAAACAGAACGCGAAACTGCAGGCGTTTTTACTTTTGAAAGTATCTGTCTCGCCCGGAGGAATTTTAGGTCAAATGGCTCGGGCCCAGCGAACGAATGTGGGGTATTGGGGACCAAATGCGCATAAAATGCCGACCCGAAGAGATGAGCCCGAGCGTTCAACCCTGGATCGCGGCCGGCTTTCTGAATCCCCGGGTCAAAGGTACCTGAGCCACCAGATGTCCCGCCGCCGCTGCTTGAAGCCGGCGAACCAGCGGGAGGGCGCGTAGAGCGCAGGCAGCAGGACCAGCGCGATCAGCCAGATCGCCGAGACGTGGTCGACCCCGAAGCCCGCGCCATGGTTCGGACCGAAGACCGCCAGGGCGATGAAGTACAGCGCCTTCAGCACATAGAGGTGCAGCAGGTAGAAGAACATCGGCGCCCCGCCCAGGAAGGCGAGCATCGGCACGACGCGGCCCTCCTGGACCTGTTCGAACAGCGACAGCAGGACCAGGCCGAGGCCCAGGGTCGGCAGGAGGAACATCAGCGACGGCGGATACTTGGTGGCCGTGAGGAAGCTCATCGTCGTCCGCAGGCTGTCGCCGGTGTGCGTCCACGGCTGGTCACCGTAGACGTTGGCCAGGCGGATGAGGACGAAGGCCGCGATCATCGAGCCGCCCAGGATCAGGAGGCGCTTCATCCGTAGGGCCGGGTCCGCGCCGCGGGCGAACCACGGGCCGATGGCGTAGCCCAGCAGGATCACCCCGATCCAGGGCAGGACCGGATAGCTGATCTTGATCGCCACGCCCCCGCCCAGGTCGAAGAGCGCCCGCTGGTGCAGGACCGTCCAGGGCAGGTAGAACGGCGAGGCCGGCGTCAGCACGATCCCGTCCAGCAGGTTGTGGCCCGCGACGATCACCGCGCCGACCCCGATCTGCCAGGCCCGCGGCAGATGCAGCAGGGCGGCCAGCGCGATCATGCTGAGGCCGATGGCCCAGATCACCTGCAGCCAGAAGGTCGGCGGAAAGTGCTGCGCCGCCCAGGCCCCGTTCACCAGGGTGAATTCCAGGGCGATCAGGAACAGGCCGCGCTTGAGCAGGAAAACGGACGTCTCCCGCTTGCTGTGCGACTGGCCGTAGAGGAACGCGGAAAGGCCTGTCAGCGCCACGAAGATCGGCGCGCAGATCTGGCTGGTCATCCGGGTGAAGAACAGCGCCGGCTCGATAGTCAGCGCGTTCATCGGATCGGTGACCGCGTGGTGCGCGTAGACGATCTCGCGCACGTGGTCGACGAGCATGAACACCATCACCAGCCCGCGCAGGGCGTCGATGGCGAGCAGGCGGGTCCGCGCCTGGGCCTGGGCGTCCGCCCGGGCGACCGAGCCTCCGATCGGCTCGACACTGGCTATGTTCGCCATTGGCTTCCTCCCCAGGACAGCGCTTTCAGCGGGCGGCGGGCGCCTATTTGACCGTGAAATTGGCGGTGGTCTTGGCGTGGCTGCCCTTGCCGGCGACGGTCACCGTGACGGTCGCGCCATGGCCGATCTTCAGGCCCTTGGCTTCCAGCATGTTGCCGGCGGCCGGCTGGAGTTCGACCTCCTTGGTCGCGCCGCCTTCGACGATGACCAGCTTGCCGGTCAGGGTCGAGCTGGCGACCTCCTCGCCCTCTTCCTCGACCCAGACTTCGACGCCGGCCGGCTTGGTGACGAGCTCCAGCGAGGTGTCGGCCACCAGCTTCAGCACGCCGCCGTGCTCGGCGACCGTGCCGCCGTGCGCGTAGGCGGCGCCGGACAGGCCAAGGGCCAACACGAGGGCGATCCGGAACGTGGGCTTGTGCATGGTGGCAGGTCTCCAAAAGGGATGGGCGTGGCGGCGTCCGCTATTCCGGCGCGTGCTGCAGCACGAACGACAGCGTGGCCTCGTGCTCGATGCGCTGGGCCTTGGCGGGTTCGTCGCTCGGACCCTGGTAGACGGCGTTGACCACGTTGAGTCCCTGGTTGCGCACCTTGATCACGACCGTGCCGTCGGGCCCGGTCTTCAGCGGCGGCGAGTCGGGGTCGTTGACCATGTCGGCCAGCACCTTGGCGCCGGCGACAGGCTTGCCGTGCAGCAGCACCCGCAGCTTCATCGGCTGGCCCATCTTCTCCGGCAGCTTCGCGGAGACCGGCTGGATCTGCAGGGTCTGGTCGGGGAAGGCCGGCAGCGGGGCGCTGAGCGGGCCCTCGATGTGCACGGTGTACTTGAAGTTCTTGGTGCTCATCACCGCGTTCGGAACTTCGTCGCGGCCCTTCTTCACCCACTCGCCGTCGGGCTGCTTGCTCCAGACGCCGTAGGGCATGACCGCGGTCACCACCGTGACGGGGGCGTCGCTGTCGACCATCACCATGGGGCCGTCGACGCGCAGCTTGGTGGGCACGGGCTTGTACTTGGCGTCGTAGCCCGCGACGTGGTTGACCAGCGGCAGGCGCTTCACCGAGTCCAGGTCGTCGGCGCCGACGCCGTAGATGAAGGCCAGCTGCTTGGCGCGCTGGGCGAACCAGATGGCGTGCGCTCCGGCCGCGGAACTCACCGTCATGCCCGCGACCACGGCCACTACGGCGAGCGACTTGGAAAGCTTGGACATGGAGGCCTCCGGCAACCTGGGCCGACCCCAGGGATCAGGTCGTCAGAATAGCGGAGCTGGCGGCGCCGAGGTGCTCTTTGCCGGGAGGGCTGGGGGATAAATTGCCGAAAGCAACCGGCAAACGGCAGATTGATCGGCAGAACCTTGCGCCACGCCGGGCTAGAACCACGGAACAGCCGCGGCCGTCGTTTCGCTGCGCAGGAGCTTGGTGACAGAGGCCGCCGCCGGCGTCCTGGCGCCCATGCTGGTCAGCGCGCTGGGCGCCCTCGCCCCGCTTTCGGCGCAGCAGGGCGAGGGATCGCCCCGGCCACAAACGTATATCCGGAGCGCGCCCGCTCCCCTCCGGCGCGCCAGACCAGGAGACATCCCATGCGACTTCGCCTTCTCGCCGCGCTCGCCGCCCTGATCGCCACGCCGGCGCTCGCCCAGACCAAGGACATGCCGAACATGCCCGGCATGGACCACACGGCCGCGGCGGCGCCCCAGACCGGCGACGGCTCGGGCATCGTGAAGGCGGTCGACGCAAAGGGCGGCTCGATCACCCTGCACCACGGCCCGATCGCCTCGCTCAGCTGGCCGGCGATGACCATGACCTTCAAGGCGGCCCCTGCGCTGCTGACCGCGGTGAAGCCCGGGCAGTCGGTGAAGTTCACGGTCCGGGCCGACACCAGTGAGCTGGTGGCGATCACGCCCCAATGACCGGCGGCGGCGCATCCCCTATGCATAGGCCGGACTGGATCGCGTCGGAGCAAGGACCATGAGCGAGGGCCTGGATCATCTCCTCGACCGGCTGCGCGCCGCCGAAGCCGGGCGGCCGGCGCCGGACCTCGAAGCCGAGGTCATGCGCGGCGTCGCCCGCTTCGAGGCCGAGCGGCGGACCGCCAACGCCCTCGCCCCGCTCCGGTTGGCCGCCGTCGGCCTGGCGCTCGCCGTCGGCCTGACGGCGGGCGGCCTCACTGCGGCGCACACCCTGGCGGACGGGCGGCCGGCCGGAGGGTTCTCAGTGGCGGCCGAGCTCGCGCCGTCCACCCTGCTGGGCGGCGGCGAATGAGCCCCGTGCGCAGCCTGCTCCTCACGGTCGCGCTGTCTGTGGTGGCCGCGGGCGCCGGCGCGTGGGGCGGCGCCCGGTACGTCGCCGATCACATGCGCAAGACCGAGCCGCTGCATCAGGTCGTGCACGAGAAGCTGCACCTGTCGCCGGACCAGGACCGCAGGATCGAGGGCCTGGAGCGCGACTACGCGGCCCGGCGCCATGCGCTGGAGGGGGGTAGGCGGGCGGCGAGCGGTGACCTCGCCCAGGCCATGCAGCAGGAGCACGCCTATACGCCGCGGGTCCAGCAGGCGATTGACCGCTTCCACATGGCCATGGCCGAGCTGCAGAAGCAGAGCATTCTCCACGTGCTGGCCATGCGCACCGTCCTGACCCCCGATCAGGCGACGTCCTTCGACAAGACAGTCGCAAAGGTCCTGACCGAAGAGCCCTCTTGAGCCCCGTGGGCGCGCCCTCCGACGCTGAACTGGCGACGCGCGCGGCCGCCGGCGACCAGCGCGCCTACGCCGAACTCGTGGGGCGTCACAAGGATGGCCTCTTCCGGCTGCTGCGTCGCTACTCAGGCAACCCGGACGAGGCCTACGAGGCGGTGCAGGAGGCGTTCATCGCCGCCTGGTCGGCGCTGGCCCGCTACGATCCGGCCCGCCCTTTTGCGTCGTGGCTGCGAACCATCGCCATCAACAAGGCCCGCGACCGCGGCCGCCGCGCAACGGTTCGCCACCTGCTGTTCGGGACCCGGCCGTTCGAGGACAGCGGCGCCCTGGCCCAGCCGGCGCCCGGCCAGGGCGCCGACGAGAACCTGATCGAGCGCGAGCGGCTTGCCCAGCTGGACCGGGCCATCGCGGAGCTCCCGGCCGCCCTGCGCGGGCCGCTCGTGCTCACCGCGTTCGATGGCTATTCCCAGCGCGAGGCCGGCGAGATCTTGGGCGTCTCGGCGAAGACCGTCGAGATGCGGGTCTACCGCGCCCGGCAGATCCTCGCCGCCCAGCTGGACCCCGCCCTGCGGCCGCCGCGCTGACGGCGGTCAGGCGGGCCGGTGGATGGCGAACACCTTGGCCACGTCCACCTCGCTGAACCAGCTGCACTCGGCGCCGCGCTCGACCAGGAAGATGTCGCCCGCCGAAGCGGTGGCGCGCTTGCCGTCGGCTTCGAAGTCCACCGCGCCCTTCAGGATGTGCATCAGCTCGTAGTGCCGATAGAGCATCGGCAGGCGCTGGTAGGGCGTGGAGTCCCACACCCCGCAGGTGAACTGGCCGTCCGCCGAGCGGAAGTCCGTGCGGTTGCGGCACTGCGGCGTCTCGCCGAACAGCAGCTCGGCCAGCGGCGGGCTGGACGGGGCCAGCGGGCCCGCCTCGTCGAGGATCTGCGCCGCGGCGTCGCCGGCGGGACCGCCACAACGCATGAACAGCGCCGACGTGCCGGCCGCTGCGCGCCAGCCGAGACTGCGGCCACCGGGGATCACGGCGCTGCGGCCGGGTGTCAGGGACAGCCGCGCGCCGCCCGTCTCGAGGGTCAGTTCGCCGGCCAGCAGGATGATGAACTCGTCGCCGGGCGTCTGCTCGACCCGCCCTTCGGAGCGGTCCAGGGCCAGGCAGCCGATAGCGACCGGCCCGTCCGGCAGCTCGAGGTAACGGCGCGCCGCGAGATAGGCGTCGCCGCCGCCTCCATCGCGCGCGATCGCGCCGCTGTGCAGAGCTGCGAAGGCCCGCAGATCGATGAAGGATGGCGCTGTGCTGGGCTCGGAGCGCAGCCGCAGGCTTGCCTGTGACATGGAACGTCCTCCAGTTCCGACGCCCTCCAGTCTAGATCCGCTTCAACAGCGCGATGTTCGGCTTGCAGCCTACGGCTGGCAGATCGTGCCGTTTGAGGTTGCCGCTGCGGCAGGCTCTCCCGCGCGCCGCACGCCGCCGGGCTCGTGGGAGCGAACATCATGCCGATTGCGGGCGATCTCCGGCATGGCCTTCCGCGCGGCCGGCGAAAACGATCGCCGAAGCGCTGCTCATGCGCCTTAGACTGACCGGCAGCCCACAGGAGAACGACCCCTTGCCGGGAGACGCCTCGCCCGCCGTAGACGCCACGCTGCAGTCGGTGGAGACGCCGTGCCTCGTCCTCGACGCCGAGCGCCTGGACCGCAACGTGAAGCGCCTCAAGGATCGGCTCGACCGGTTCGGCGTACCGCTGCGACCGCACCTCAAGACCGTGAAATCCATCGACGTCGCGCGACGTCTCATGACGAGCGGCGCAGGCCCCGCCACGGTCTCGACCCTGAAGGAGGCCGAGCAGTTCGCCGCCGCGGGGGTGCGTGACATCATCTATGCCGTGGGCATCGCGCCGACCAAGCTGGACCGTGTGCTGGCGCTGAGAGCCCAGGGCGTCGATCTGGCGGTCATCCTGGACACCGTGGAGCAGGCGCAGGCCGTCGCCGCCGCTTCGCGCGCCGCGGGCCAGCCCATTCCGGCCCTGATCGAGATCGACTGCGACGGGCACCGCTCCGGCGTGCGGCCCGACGATCGGGCGCGCCTCGTGGACATCGGCCAGGCGCTCGACGCGGGTGGGGCCGAGTTGCGCGGCGTCCTCACCCATGCCGGCGAGAGCTATGCGGCCAAGGGCGCCGCGGCGCTGCAGCGTTGCGCGGAGGCGGAGCGTGCAGGCGCGGTCGGGGCCGCCACGATCCTGCGCGAGGCCGGCCTGCCCTGCCCCGTGGTCAGCGTCGGCTCGACGCCCACCGCCCACGCCGGCCAGGACTTTGCCGGCGTGACGGAAGTGAGGGCCGGCGTCTTCGCCTTCTTCGACCTGGTCATGGCGGGCGTGGGGGTCTGCGATCTGGACGACATCGCGCTCTCCGTGCTGGCCACCGTCATCGGACACCAGCCGCAGAAAGGCTGGATCCTGATCGACGCCGGATGGATGGCGATGTCGCAGGATCGCGGCACGGCCAAGCAGGACGTGAGCCAGGGCTATGGCGTCGTCTGCGATCTGACCGGCGCGCCCTATGCGGACGTCATCGTGACGGACGCCAACCAGGAGCACGGGATCGTCGCGGTGCGCCCCGGGTCCGACGCCGCCCTGCCCTCGCTGTCGATCGGCGATCGCGTCCGCATCCTGCCGAACCACGCCTGCTCGACGGGCGCGCAGCATGACAGCTACTGCGTCGTTCGCGGGACCTCCAATGTGATCGAGGCCAGCTGGCCCCGGTTCGGGGGCTGGTGATGGACAGCGTGACCCATGGGGGCGCCCGCTTCGTCCGGATCGCCGAACAGGACCGGCCGGCCGTGCAGATCGAGGTCGACGGCGTCCGCTGCGACGCCCTGGAGGGCGACACCCTGCTGGTGGCGGTGCTCACCCACGCGTCGAAGCTGCGCCAGTCGGAGTTCGGCGATGGCCCACGGGCGGGCTTTTGCCTGATGGGCGCCTGCCAGGACTGCTGGATGTGGACGTCGACAGGCGAACGCCTCCGCGCCTGCACGACCTCGGTGACGGCCGGCATGAGCGTCTTGACCAATCCCCCGTCGGAGGCGTTATGGCCGATCCCCGCGTAGTCGTGGTGGGCGCCGGGCCGGCCGGCGTGCGCGCGGCGCAGACCCTCGCGGAGGCGGACCTGCGCCCCGTCGTGGTCGACGAGGCCCCGATCAGCGGCGGCCAGATCTACCGGCGCCAGCCGGCGCTGTTCCGGCGCTCCTACGAGACGCTCTATGGCTTCGAGGCCGCCCGCGCCAAGGCGCTGCACGACAGCTTCGACCGGCTGGCAGACCAGGTGGACTACCGGCCCGAGACCCTGGCCTGGAACGTCTTCGACGGCGCGCTGCACACGATGCGCGACGGGGTCGCCGGGAAGCTGCCTTTCGATGCGCTGATCCTCGCCACCGGCGCCACCGACCGGCTGCTGCCGGTCAAGGGCTGGACCCTGCCCGGCTGCTACAGCCTCGGCGCCGCCCAGATCGCGCTGAAGGCGCAGGCCTGCGCCATCGGCCGTCGGGTGGTGTTCGTCGGCACAGGGCCGTTGCTCTATCTGGTGAGCTATCAGTACGCCAAGGCGGGCGTGGCGGTGGCCGCCGTGCTCGACACTTCACCCGCCGGCGGCCAGGTGCGGGCCCTGCCCCATCTGGCGCGACGGCCAGCCCTCCTGGCCAAGGGCCTTTACTATCGCGCCCAGCTCTCGATCCGCGGCGTCCCGGTCCACAGCGGCGTCACGCCGGTGGAGATCGAGGGCGGCGACGGTGTCGCGAGCGTGCGGTTCCGGATCGGCGACGGCCCGCAGCGGCAGATCGCCTGCGATGCGGTCGGCATGGGCTTCCACCTGCGCAGCGAGACCCAGCTCGCGGACCTGGCCCACTGCGCCTTCGCCTTCGACGAGGCGCTGGGCCAGTGGGCGCCGCAGACTGATCGCGACGGCCGCAGCAGCGTGGCGGGGGTGTACCTGGCCGGCGACGGGGCCCGCATCCTGGGCGCCGACGCCGCGGAGGTCTCGGGCCAGCTCGCGGCGCTCGCGGCACTGCAGGACCTGGGCCGGCCGGTCGCGGCGGCGCAGATCGACGGGCTTCGCCGCCGCCAGCAGACGATGGAAGCCTTCCGCCGCGGCCTGGCGACCGCCTTCCCCTGGCCGGCCCAGCTCGCCCGAGGCGTCGCCGACGACGTGCTCGTCTGCCGCTGCGAGGCGATCACCGCCGGCGATCTGCGCGGGGCGGCCACGCGGAAGGGCGCGCCGGAGCTGAACCGCGCCAAGGCCCTCGTGCGTGTGGGCATGGGCCGCTGCCAGGGCCGCTTCTGCGGCGCCGCGGCGGCGGAGATCCTGGCCCACACGCGCGGTGAGGCGCTCCCGTCCGTCGGCCGCCTCCGCGGCCAGGCGCCGGTGAAGCCGCTGCCCCTGGCTGCGGTCCGGGAGCCGGCGTCATGACCGGCCCTGCCACCGACAACGTCGCTGATGTGATCATCGTGGGCGGGGGGCTGATGGGCGCCTCCGCCGCCCTCTTCCTGCGCAACCGCGGCCGCTCGGTGATCCTGCTGGAGCGAGGCCTGATCGGCCAGCAGGCGAGCGGCGTGAACTTCGGCAACGTGCGCCGCCAGGGGCGCTACCTCAGCCAGCTGCCGCTCGCCAACCGGGCGCGCGAGATCTGGGGTCGGCTGTCGGAGCTGGTGGGCGAGGACTGCGAGTTCACCCCCAGCGGCCACCTGCGCGTGTTCTACAGCCCCGAACAGGCGGCCAAGGGCGAGGCCTACGCCCGCGTC
>Ga0105238_10003747_pt1 | contig 15110 bp, 13 predicted proteins | sample KBSC34metaG_FD_81526 | JGI IMG/M metagenome (GOLD analysis project Ga0105238, IMG submission 81526) | Corn rhizosphere microbial communities from Kellogg Biological Station, Michigan, USA - KBS C3-4 metaG | ecosystem: Host-associated > Plants > Roots > Rhizosphere > Soil | place: Michigan, USA... | reverse complement strand
CCTGAATCCCGCCGGCGTAGCGAATGCCGCCAGTTCCGCGCCGTTTACGGTTGGAATTTCGCGCGGCGGGTTTATTGCTCTGTACGGCTCGGGTCTTTCCTCAACAACTCTCCAAAATGAGAAAATGCCGGTCTCGCTGGGAGGAGTGCAGGTTCTTATTAACGGCCGGCCCGCACCGGTTTATTACGTGCGCTCGGATGTCATTCTGGCGATTGTGCCCTTCGCCACCACCGGAGGCACCGCCTCGATCCAGGTCGTCAACAACGGTGTCGCTTCGGCTACCACGACGGTCCTTGTGAAGAACAGCACCCCGGGAATCTATACCAATCCTCCCGGCGGAGTTGGCTATTCCATCGCGCAGCATGTCCAAGACGGCTCCTATTCCACCATCACGCCCCAGAATCCAGCGCGGCCGGGAGAGACAATCCTCCTGTATGTGAATGGGCTCGGAGACGTGAATCCACAAGGTTCCGACGGTGTACCCGCTCCGTCGAATCCGCCCAGCTCCGCGGTAACAACTCCTCTTGCAGTTGTGGACGGCGAGCTATCCGCGGTTGGCTTCGCGGGGCTCTCCCCCACCTTAATCGGCGTTTATGCAATGACCGTTACCATCCCGGCTGATATTGGCCCAGGCGATGTCTATGTGGATATTTCGCTTCCCGATTCGTACACTACCGAAGCCCAGATCTCGATTGGAACCAGCAACTTGGCCACCCAACGAGCTCGCGAAAAACCCGCAGTCCAGATTCCCGGAACTCTGCGGCGCTTCCCCAACCGCTAATCCGTATGGGCCTTGACACGCATCGGAAAAGGGCAGCTAATGAGGATGAAAAGGAGTTCGCTATGTCTCGCTTCGCAGCCGCCGTGATTACCGTTCTGGTGGTTCCGGCCGCATGGTCCCAGGCCGTCATCTCCGCACATTCCGGAATGGTCAACTACGTCGAGGGCGGCGTGCAGCTCGCCGGCGCGCCGGTGAAGCTCGACGGGGCTATTTTTCCCGAGGTTAAAATAGGCCAGACTCTTTCCACCCAGGCCGGACACGCTGAAATCCTCTTGACCCCAGGCGTTTTTCTCCGATTGGATCGGAACACATCTGTCCGGATGATTTCCAATCGATTGACCGACACGCAGGTGGAAATATTGAGCGGATCAGCGCTGGTGGAAGCCGACGAGATTCTGAAAGATAACAAGATCGTCGTTAAAATGGGCGATTCCGAGACAGTCCTGCTCAAAACCGGTCTGTACCATTTCAACGCCGATGCAGGACAGGTGCGCGCCTTTAACGGCAAAGCCCAGGTCTCAGACGCTTCGAATTCCGCCGAGCTCAAAGGCGGACGAACGCTGCTGGTGGCATCCTCGCTCACACCGGATAAGTTCGATAGAAACAAATCCAAGGACGAATTGTACCTGTGGAGCCAGCAACGGGACTACCGGCTGGAGCTGGCGAACATTTCGATCGCCCGCGGCACGAATTCCAGGAACCTCAGCAGCAGCCTGTGGGCCTGGGATCCATGGCTCAGCATGTATACCTTTCTTCCCCGGTCCGGCTACATTAGCAGCCCGTTTGGGATGGCTTGGTACAGCCCCGCCACCGTCTGGGTGGTGTTCCGGCCGCCCTCAACGGATTACGGCTACAACGGCGGCAACAACTCGGCTAGCAATTCCTCGTGGCAGGGTGTCGCGCCTTCGTCCGCTGCAGTTTCGGTAGGTCCCTCCTCCAATGCCAGCACGGGAGCCGTGGCCGTCTCATCGGGATCGAGTTCATCAGCAGTCGCCGCCAGCGCGGGAGCATCCAGAGGCCGGTAGTACCCAATTACTGTCTCTCATCAAAGAAAAACGCGGCTGGCGTCCTGAATCGGACACGAGCCGCGTTTTTTTTTAGAATGACCTAACGCTATCTGGCCAGAGGATCCGGCCGGATCTGGAACTTTACGATCTTGCCCTTGGTTCCTTTTCCGCCCTCAATCTGCCAGACAAAGTGCGTACCGTAATTCGAATAAAGCGCACGACCTTTCCAGCCGGCGTTCGCATCGTCGATACGTCCATCCATGCCGCGCGCGTAGAAGCCGAGCGGATACGGAATAGTGAAGTAGGTCCATTTCTTAGTCGCCGGATCCAGGGCAATCAGCGAGTCCGAATCTGAACCGGTCAGAAATGGAGTATTCTGCCCAAGCTTCATGATGTTGTGCGAATCGGTCCAATTGAAATAGTGGAAGTCAGCCGGAACGTCCGTTCCCTTTAGTCTGGGGCCGGGGGTTTGATACAGCGTCCAGCCTTCCGGGCAGTCGCTGCCGTCGACCTTCATCTTGCCGGTCAGGTTCTTGCACTTGCGAACGTCGAAGGCAGCCAGGTGGCTGGTCGCTGCCAGACCTGTCCAGACCACGCCGTTGCTGTCGACGTCGATTCCACGAGGATCATAGCCCGGTGACGGCACCTTGAACACCTGGGTCTTGCAGGTAACCGGCGGATTGTTTCCGCGCTGCAGCCGAATCAGATAGCCGGGGAAATCTTCCGCGACACCCCATACGGAGTCGTCTACCGGACTCGACATGGTGGAGTACAGATTGAAATGGACCATTGTGTCCAGCTTAGGGTCGTAGGGTGCCTGGGGCTCACCTTTGCCGCCTTTGCCTGCCCGTCCGCCGCCCACGGGAGCCGCTGCCGCTGTGTCCGTTCCGTACAGGGCCGCAAGGTCTGCGATCCGCCGGACATCATTCCACGGTTTCGTGATCTTTCCGTCACCGTTCGTGTCTACAGTCTGATCGCACCAGCCGACCGCGGCCTGTTCGGCTTTGCTATCGTCGTGGGTTGCAGCGAGCGTCTGGTCGTAAATTTTGGAATCGATCCAACCGAAGGTGGGACCGCTTAATTCATTGAAATACACGGTCTCATCGGGGTCATTGTCGATCACCACGTGGTGTGTGGAATAGCATGTTTCGATCAACTGGAACTTCTTGGTCTTGGGGTCGAAGATGGAGGCCTGCCGGGCGCCTCCGCGCTTCGGATACCACTCAGCATACTTGTTGGTGGGATCGGAGCACCAGGCCGGCGCCGTATTGCCGCGAATCTTCGAAGTCAGCCAGACCCGGCCCTTGCTGTCCATCATCGGATTGTGCGGGTCAGCCGGATCGTAGGGCGGATTGGACCACAAGTGTTCATTGCCCCAGAAGAAGGACGGACGATTGGGCGAAGGGAAGCGCGAGGGGACCTTGTCCTTGGATTCGCGCGTCGGAATGTCGAGCGAGTAAGTGTTGTTATCCGCCTGATCCAACATCACAAGTTGTCCGTGGCCTGCGTTCACCGCGTAGTTCGGCCCGCCGCCGTTGAGATCCGGGTGGTTCTTGTCGGTGGAAATCTGATCGTGCATGAAGGAGTGGTCGTCGCCTACATCCCATTGGGTGGAGACAATGTTGCGCTCGATTCCGCTCGGGCGGGGCGGCGTGGGCGGCACGGCGCCATTTTCAATGCTTCGCGTCCAGTCCGCAAGCACCTTCACGGTTTCGGTCTTGCCCATGCCGGTCAGCGTGCCGTACATGTTGGTTCCGCGAACTCCCACACCCAGGCGCCATTCCCAGGCGTCCTCATGCGTTTTGGGGAGGTCGGGCTTGGCCGCAAATACGTGCTGCACGTCGCGGCTGAGCGGATTGCCTAGCTGATGGCAGAAGTTGCAGCCCGACTTTAGGCGATTGATCCATTCGTCCTGGTTGGCCATCGCGACGTTCAGCCCGTTGCCGTTCGGGTTCGTGTCGGATTTTTCACCCGTTCCAGGGAAAAGGTTCTTGGGCGGCGGCGCTAGCATCGACAGCCAGTAATCGCCTGGATAGACTTTTGCCGCCTCTTGCGGAGTTTTGGCGGAAGTGACTTTCAACGTCAGCGCAGTAGCGGAAGGCTTAGCGTCGACCGGGGTCGAATCCACCAGCCCGTACCCGCGCACCCAAACTTTGTAGTTCGCTCCGGGCAATTCCGGCAGCATGAACCGGCCTTGGTCGTTGGTGACGACAGTCTTGATGAAACCAGTCTGCAGATCTTTTGTTTCGGCGATCACCCACACACCGGCTTCCGGACCCTTTTCGCCCTGGACCACGCCCGCGATGTATCCGGGAGGGCTCACATAGCGGGACGATCCTGCCTTGGCCTGCTTGGCCTGCTGAGCGCTGGTGGGCAGTGAAATGGACAGGGCGATCACGCCGAGGACGCCTGCACACAGCAAAGCAGCGCCACTCCGCGAACGGATGATCTTCATGGAACTCTCCTCAGTGAACATGAACTTTCGGGGCCGACCAGGACGGTAACGGCAACCAATTTAGTATAGTTGCGCCCGCGTGGACGATGCAACCTACACCCTCTTTAGGATTATCCGCGGCCATACCCCTATGGTAAAGTGCAATTTGAGGAGCGTGATTTTGTGCGAGTAATGCTGGCATGTATGGTTTGCGCCCTGTCCGGGCAATCAACCATTCTGGCGTTCCAACGCCCCGTCGCGCCGCTTGAGAAAATCTCTTCCGCGCCTAAGCTGGGCGACTCAAAAGTCAATCCGAAAGATGGCCTGCGCTACTTGTGGATCCCCCCCGGCAGCCTGACCGTCGGGTGCTCTCAGGGCGATAAAGACTGTTTCGAAGACGAATCCCCGCCCCGAAAGGTGACCCTCACACGGGGGTTCTGGCTGAGCCGGACGGAAGTCACCCAGGCAGCCTTTCGAAAGATAATGGGATACAATCCGAGCGTTTTCGAAGGTGACGATCTGCCGGTGGAAATGGTCAGCTGGAATGAATCGGACGAATACTGCCGCGAAATCGGCGGGAGGTTACCTAGTGCCGCGGAATGGGAATATGCCGCCCGGGCAGGGACCACCGGAAGCCGCTACGGCAACCTGGATGATATCGCCTGGTATTGGGGCAACAGCGATTGGACCACTCATCCAGTCGCCAAGAAGAAGCCTAACGCCTTTGGTCTATATGACATGCTGGGCAATGTAGTGGAATGGACCCACACGTTTTATTGGGTCCAGCTCAACCAGGAAAACATCAATCCTACGGGCCCATCCACCGCGGAATATAAGGAATTACGCGGAGGCGGCTGGTGGGACGATCCTGAGCTGGTCCGCGTATCTTACCGGAGACGGTTCGAAGTCACCGATACGGACTACAACATCGGCTTCCGCTGCGCGTCGGACTGACAGCAGTTCCCCGATGGCGATCTTCGACCTGCTCTTTTTGTCGGCTTTCGCGGTGTCCCTGATCGCTCTTATTGCGGCAGCCTACGCCGCTGTCCGAGGCCGCACCACGCGCGCGTTTTCGATCCTCGGCATCTGGATGATCTGCGCGGCGCTCTATTTGGCAACGTCGATAGCGGTTGCCTTTGCCGCACCGCAGCGCGTTCTTGCGGTCGGCGAGCCATGGTGTTTTGACGATTGGTGCCTCACAGTGGAAAACACCCGGCGCACGGATTCCACCTACGATGTCGGCTTGCGGATTTCGAGCGAGGCGAAAAGAGTCACGCAGCGGGCCAACGGAGCCTGGATCTACCTGCGCGATGAACACGACAAACACTACGATCCCACGCCCGCGGCCGTCCCTTTGGACATACTCTTGCAGCCGGGAGAGTCGGTCGCCGCGAAGCGCAGTTTTAACGTGCCTGCTGGCGTCCGGGAGCTAGGCCTGGTGACCGGTCACGGAGGCACGCCATGCAGTTTTATGGCGCTGGTCATCATCGGCAACGGAGGCTGCCTGTTCCACAAACAAACCATGATCCGGCTGCCGATAGAATGAAATCGTGAAGCGATTTGCGATTTTGATCACGCTGACGGTGCCGGTTCTCGCGCATCACTCCACCGCCGCGTTCGATATGACCCGCTCAACCACGGTGAGTGGCGTCGTGACGAAGTTCTACTGGGCGAATCCGCATTCCTACATCGAACTGGACTCGGGAGGCGAGCACTGGCGATTAGAAATCGAGGCGGTAAACTTACTGCGCCGTTATGGCTGGGCCAAAGACAGCCTGAAAGCCGGTGAAGAGATCAGTTGCACGGGTGCACGCGCCAAGGATCCGGCTACGTTCGCGCAAAAGTGCTTCACAGTGGAGTTTCCGGATGGCCGAAAGCTGACCGCTACGCCATCCGGAAATTAACCGCTACGCGGGGCGGAGAGCCGCTAGCGCCTTCCGCTCCTCGCCGTTCGGATCGTTGACCACCTTGCATTCGTTGTTGAAAATCATGGTGGCACGTTGCATCGGATTGAACTTCGGCCAGTTGGGCAGACCCTTGTGGTTGGGATTGCCGGTGCGTGCAAACGCGGCCCATGCGGCGCTCATCTTATCCTGGAGCGCATAACGATCCTGCCCTGTGCCGGTCATGGACTGGGCGTTATCCACGTTATCGGTGACGAACGGAATCTCGAGCGTGTGGAATGTCTTCAGCTTGCCATCGCGCACGGGAGAGCGCCATGTGAAGTAGTACATATACACCGGCGCCTTCTGGGCCGACTTCAACTCGGCTTCGGTCACCACAGCGGGGCGAAAGCGCGTGTCCGATTCAAGGATCAGCGCAACGTCAATGTTCGAAACCCCGGGACGACCCTTCTTGTACAGATCGATGAGATGTTTGGCCTGTGCGTCATCCACCCGCGCGGCCTGCTTTACCCGCGCGAGCAACGCAGTATCGTCAATAGGATCCATTTGCGTGTTGGGAAAGAATGTCACTTCGGTTTCGACAGTTCCCAGCAGTACCGGAACATCGGCCGACATCGGGGGCGCGTCCGGCGAAAACGGATCACGCGTCAGGCTCTTTCCATCCAGCACTGGAGCGAGACGCAGGCCCTGCGTACCGGTGGTCGCCTGGATCAATTGATCCATGGGAACCTTTTGCAGCTCGTCCGCGGTCTTGATGTTCAACTTGGCCATCAGCGCCTGCGCAGATTTCGTGGCATCTTCACGCGTCACGCCGCGCAGGTTCGATCCGCTTTGCACGATGGCTCGATGGAACAGGCCTTTCGCGCCGGGCATCGCCAGCAGCGTGGAAACTTTGCCAGCACCGCCGGACTGCCCGAAAATCGTGACATTCCCGGGATCGCCGCCAAAGTTGGCGATATTCTCGTGGACCCACTGCAGTGCAGCAACGATGTCCAGCATCCCTGCGTTCGATGCGCCGGCAAATTTCGCTCCGCCGAGATCGGCCAGATGCAGGAAGCCGAACGAATTGAGCCGGTGATTCAAGGTGACGGAGACCACGTCGCGCTTACGGGCCAAATTCGCTCCATCGTAGATCGTATAGCTGCCGTTGCCGCTGGTGAATCCACCGCCGTGCAGCCAAACCATCACTGGACGCTTGTCGTTGCGGCCGAACCCGTTGGTCCACACGTTGAGTCGCAGGCAATCCTCGCTCATACCAGTGGCAGGGATGGTCGCGCGCACTTCGGGGATCTCGCCATGCGGGCTGACCTGGGGCGCCTCGGCACCCCACTCGACGGTTTCCTTGATGCCGGCCCAGGGCTCCGGCTTGGCCGGCGGCATAAAGCGGCGATCGCCGGCCGTAGGAGCACCGTACGGAATACCTTTGAACGCGTTAACCTTGTCGATCACCAGGCCGCGGATCTTTCCAGCGGAGGTGTCCACTGTCGCGCCTGGTTTGAGCTCGGCGCCAAACGATCTTGCCGTGGCGGCGGTGAATAATCCGGCAGCGGCTGTTCCGTAATGTAGAAACGATCGTCGGTTCATTTTTTGCCTCCCGAGGTGCTCTTGGGTCCGCCGTCCTCTTTGGTGTAATGCGCCAGATCACGCTCGCCTTCCCAGCAGGCGAATTCGAGGATCTCGTAGCCCGGCTTGGTTTCGCGCCGGATGTTGAAGGCCATAGTCCAGGGACGCGTGTACAACTTGGGATCGTCGAGCGTCGCCTCGTAGTGCAGGGTGCCGTCAGCGATGCGCGTGTAGCGTTCCACCACGTGCAGCGTGTCCGTGGTAAAGTTCGCGGCCATATCGAGCCACGTCCGGCCATTCTGGTTCGTCACGTCCACAACCAGCGTCTCGCCGTCCCATCGACCGCGCGATTCGCCATTGAATAGTTTCATGCTGGCGGGCAGCCGAGGGCTGGTGTCATTGGTGGGAATGATGCGGTACATGTGGAAGTTCTCGGGCAGCATGACTACCAATCCGGGGCTTTGCGTAATTTCAAATCCGAACGGCGCGTACGCCACACGCGGCACGCCCGATGGATAGCAGTGGGCCTGCGGATCGTCGAAAGCGTGGTTCTCGATCAGGTCTTTTCGCTTGGCCGGAGCCCAAGCCTGGTAGGGAATCTTCTTGTCGGGAGGATCGACGATGATACTGGGCCCGCCGACAATATTGGGGGCGGTTGGATGATCCTCAATGTCCCAGGCAGCCGCGAAAGCCTGCGTAAACCAGATTCCTGAAAGATCGGGCTTCCCCTCGGAAGTCCGTGGCGCCTTGTAAGCGGTCTGGCCGGAGGCCAATGCTGCCGCGGCCAAAAAACACAGCCAGGTTCTCATCGTTTTACTGGGTCCGTGGCCCGACGTTCTTAGCTTTTCCGCCCTTGTCTTCGGTGTAGTGCTGCAAGTCGGCATTACCTTCGATGCAGGCGAACTCCATCTGCTCGTAATTCGGATCATTGGCATTCGCGCGAGTCTGGCGGCCTTTCACTTTCATGGGCTGCGTAAACTCTTTCGAAGTGATCTCGGCCTCGTACTCGATGGTGTTCGAGTCGGTCATGGTAAAGCGCTCGACCACGTGGACGTCTTCGGGTTTATAATGCCCGGAAGTATCGAACCAGGTCTTGTCATTCTGGTTGGTAGTGTCGACCACCAGAGTGTCGCCTTCCCAATGCCCCACCGATTCGCCCTGAAATAGCTTTACGGCCGGCGAAGTGATCTGGTGCGGGCGATTATCCAGCGGAATGATCCGGCGGCTGTGCATGAACTCCCAGTTAAAGACTACGTAGTCCTTGGTCTGGAGGGTCTGCTGGCCAAACTGGACCCACATGTTGTGGGGGACCCCTGACATAAAGCAGTGCAGTTCCGGCTCGTGGAACATTCCCGTGGCGATTAGATCGTCGGATTTCTTGCGAGCTTCCGGAGTGTATGGCACTTTGCCATCCTCGGGATCGACGATGGAATTCGCCCGCCCGCCTCTACCAGGACCACCAGGTCCGCCGCCAGGAGCTCCTCTGCCCGGACCACCGGGCCCGCCTGCCACTGCCGGGCCACCTGGACCTCCGCCCGGAGGTCCGCCGCCTGGACCAGCCCCAGGAGGTCCGCCTCCGCCCGGAGCGCCTTTGCCGGCACCCCGGCCACCGCCTTTAGCCTGCACCGGCTCGATGCTCGTGACGCCACCCGGCTGTACGCCGCCCCAGAAACCCGACATATCGGGCTTCCCATCCGCGGTCCGAGGCACCGGACCGGCCGGTACGGCTTGCTTTCCGCCGCCTCTACCGCCGCCGCCTTTTCCGCCCGGCGCGGGCGCCGGAGCGTCCTGACCGGGAAGCGAAACCGGCGCGACCACGAATATCGCAGCCACCGCAGCCGCTGCGGCCAGAGCCATGAGAGAACTCATTATTGAACTGCTGAATCCGTTGTTCCTTTTCATTTGCAATCTCCTTTGACTCAGCGGCTGACCATGATTTACCGGCTACCAAGCCGGATGGCGTCGTCCTCAAAGTAGGAATGGCACTCATACTCGAGCAGCGTCGGATACTGGTCGGTATTGCGGTGCAGATCCATGCGGATAGTCCAGGGTCTGGTAAATGTCTGCGGATCGGTCATGGTGGCTTCGTATTGCATCACATCCGGCCCGGTACGCGTGTAACGTTCTACAACTTTCAGTGCGGTGCTGTGGTGGTTTCCAGAGGCATCAAACCAGGTTTGATCGTTGAAGTCCGCCACATCCACTACCAGGGTGTCGCCATCCCAGTGGCCGCGCGAATCGCCGTTCCAGAACTCGAGATCGCCGAAGTGGGTCTGCTTTTCCATGTAAATGGTGCGGACCATGTGGGCGAACTCGGAAATGAACTGGATGTACTTGGGAGTTTGGAAGACCTGAAATGGGAAGTGTATGTACGTAAAGCGCGGAACGCCGGTCATGTAGCACTTGCCCATGCTGTCCAGTTGTTCGCGCTTTTCGAAATTCTGTTGTTGCTTCTGACGACCCGCGGGCGTGTAGGGGATCATTCCGTCGGCCGGGTCCACTACGAAGCTTTTCCCCGCGCGAATGCCGGTGGCTGCATTGTGCGCCTCCAGATTGAACGCGGCAGTGTTCCATGCTTCCCAGATCCCTTGGATATCCGCCTTGCCGTCGCCGGCTCGAGGAGCGGCGTAGGCCCTGGCGCCACCCTTGCCGCCGCCTTTGCCTGCCGGACCCTGGCCGGAAGCCGGCATGGGTGCAAACCACAGGCCGGCCGCGGCGATTCCTGCCACGGCTACAAGGCCGGCGGATGAAACACCTGCGAACGAAGTCTTCATGTTAGCGTTGCGCTCCTAAGCGTGCGTGCGAACGAAAAGGGAGAACGCGCCCCTGGAGTGGGCGCGTTCGTATCAAAACCATATACAGCCTGCGGTTTCCGCAGCTTATCTTCAAGAAACCTGACTACTTACTCGTCGGACCTTCGTTAGGCGGGCGGGAACCCATAGTGAACTTCACACCGGTGGACACGATCGTCACGCCGTTGGACCACATGTGGGGCGTTCCGTCCTTCGCGGCGACACCAGTCACCTCGATCTCCTCGCCTTCCTTGAACATATCTTTCCGCCAACCATTCCGATAAAGACCATTGGGGGGAGGTGTTTCGGCGGCCCAGTTGGTCACTTTTCCGTCCGGTCCGACCACGTCAAAATGAACCCAGGAGTGGGGGTTCACCCAATCCAGCTTGGTGAACTTTCCTTTCAGCGTCAAGGGCTTGGACTGGTCGTATTCCGCGGAGAACGAGTGATGAGCCAGGATCGGTACCGCGGCGAGAAGCAGCGCACCCACGGCAACCAAGGAAAATTTCATCTTCATCAGGATACCTCCCGCATCAAATCTAGCATAAGAACAGACTGCCAAATGGATGCCTTAGGTTACAAAGGCCCATCAAGGATGATGAGCCTTAGGAGTCGCGGTTGTCAAGTAAAGTAAGGGGCTTCGCGTGGAAGGCAGGCCACTAACTTGGCATACAATCGCCGGCGCGCCGGAGCTCGGCAGCACACGCAAGCGTCCGATGGCACGATGATCGTTGTCTTGGTTCTTGCGGCGGAAGGCGCCCGTGGGTACCTCAGAGCATATTCGCGTTGCGGAATCAACGTCGAGATAAGATTCTTCAAGATTTAGCCGATCAGTACGATTAGGTGGAAGTGAACATCCCAGCAAAGCGGCCCTTGATCGTCATTTTGTCGGTTGCGGGTATTGTTGGCTCCCTCCTCGCGGCATGGGATATGAAGCAAGCCATAACGCTTTGCCAGCGCCTATACAGCGTCGATGCTGTCAGTCTCGAGGTCGAGAGCGACTTAGAGGATGACCTGGAGGGAGGCCGGCGCGCGTTGTTGACCGCGCTTGTGGCGACCGATGTATCCGACAAACAATCCTCGCTCGACGAAGCGCGTGCGGCCGGCAAGAGAGTTCAGGACGGGCTGCGGCATCTTCGATCGCTCAATCCGCCCGAAGTTCTTCGACAGGTGGATCAGCTCGAGCGTTCCTGGTATCAGTACGAGCAGGTGGCGGACGAGATCTTCCGCCACAGCACCGAGGGCGATTCTGGCGCCGCCATCCAGGCGGAACGCGCAAATGGCCAGTTAAGCTTCGGTTCCACGCTCCTGAATTTGCGCACGTTGAAGCAGGGACTGGAAGAGCACGCGAAAATCGATTCCACCCAAGTGGATGCCACGCTCAAATACAGCGTTTGGGCATTTGCCGAATTCGGTTTTTCTGTCTTGATTATTCTGGTGGCCTTGGGCAAGGCGAATCAGGACCGTCGCAGGGCCCTTCTGGCATTACAGGCCACCCATGACGCTCTGGCCGTCGCGAAGCAAGTAGAGCAACAACGAGCGGCGGTCCTCGAGATGGTAGCCGCGCATGCGCCTTTAGGGCGGACTCTCGGGGCGATCGCGGAACTGCCCCGAAAATGCGGCCTGTGGGCGGGAGCTGCCGTTTGGATCGCCAACGACGCGGACATCCAGCTCCAAGTCGCGGCGAATATTCCAGACCAGCTATCGGACGTTCTGCGAGCCTATTCCCTCTTCCCCAAGGGCGATGTTTCGGCGCAACTGGCCGCGCTTAGCCAACGCGTGTCTGCGCTGGCCCGGCAATCGGGACTCTTCGCGTTCGCTCCCGTGGCGCTGCGCGATGGCTCTGAGCGCCTCATCGGGGTGGTCCAGGTATTTGCTCGCGAGGACATGGCCGAGGCGATCCAACCGCTAGCGCACCACCTGGAACAACTTGCGTTGGTGGCCATCGAAAATACCTTACTGTACGAGCGTCTGGCGTTCCAGGCCCAGCACGACACGCTTACGGAGCTGCCCAATCGGCTGCTCTTCCATGACCGTCTCGATCAGGCCATCCGAGGGGCTCGCCGCAACCGCAAGAAACTGGCGGTGATGTGGATCGATCTGGATCGATACAAGCAGATCAACGACTCGCTCGGCCACCGCGTCGGAGACGAATTGCTGTGTGAGGTGGGACGCAGGCTAAAGGCCTGCTTACGGGAGACGGACAGTGTCGCGCGGGTTGGGGGAGACGAGTTCACCGTTTTGATTACGGAACTCGCGGATGGATCCGATATAGAGGCGGTGCCGGCCAAGATCATGCATGCCATTTCCCAGCCGATGTCTTTAGACGGCCATCACATCAGTATAACGGCCAGCGCCGGTATCAGCCTGTTCCCCGAACATGCGGAGGATGCCGGAGCTCTGATCCGCGACGCTGATCTGGCGATGTATAGCGCCAAGCAAGCCGGACGAAGCCAATATAAGATCTTCCGCGCCAACCTGGGCGCCGCAGCAGCGCGGCGTTTGGAGATTGAGCGCGAGTTAAGAACCGCTCTGGAACGCCATGAGCTGTCCCTGGTATATCAGCCGCTCATGAAACTCGACGGCGAATTGGACGGACTGGAGGCTCTGCTGCGCTGGACCAATCCGGCGCTCGGCGAAGTTGGCCCCGCGGAGTGTATTCCGATTGCCGAGGAAATGGGCCTCATCGTGCCCATCGGCGAATGGGTTACCCGACAGGCGTGTTCCGATGCGGCGAGGTGGCTTCGGGAGGGCCACGAACTTGGACGGGTAGCTGTCAACTTATCCGCCATCCAATGCGTGGACAAAAACTTCGGCGTCATGGTGGAGCGGGCTCTCACGGATTTCAAACTGCCGCCCTCGAAGCTGGAATTCGAGGTCACTGAAACAGCCCTCATTCGAAATCTGGATAAGGCGATCGGGAACATTGAATACCTCCGCAAGCTGGGAGTGCGTTTCGCGATTGACGATTTTGGCACCGGCTACTCCTCGCTTAGTCAACTCCGAACCCTGCCGATTGATTGCGTTAAGATCGATCGTTCGTTCATCAAGGACCTCGAATACGAAGGGAATGGGTGCACTACGATGGTTCGCGGTATTATCGGCCTCGCCCACAACCTGAAACTCGAAGTCGTCGCCGAAGGAATTGAGACCGAGGAGCAATTCACTGTCCTGCGCAGCCTGGGTTGCGATGTGAATCAAGGCTTCTATCTTCACCGGCCGATGTCCTTCGAGGCGGTAGAAGACTTACTTCAAAAAGCTCCCGTGGCCGTATCGGAATCACTGAACTTGCTGGCAGCTTCCACCCTCATATTGAATCCAAGTCCGAGTCCGGCGGTTTAGCGCCGAATCAGTGCTTCCAACCGATAACCCGATCCAAACTGATGGGGCCGGCGCCCGCGGAGCACAGCCAGAGATAGATAAAGCAGTACAGCACGGTTATTTCGCCGCCGCTCAGAAGGGGCCAGGGGCTTATCCAAATATGGACCCTGAAATACGCCACAGCCATCTGGCCACACAGGATAAAAGCGGTAGGCCGGGTGAACAACCCCAAGATGATCAGCGCCCCGCCGAAGGTTTCGATCACACCCGCGGCTCCCAGCATTGAATCCAAAGGCGGACGGTGGCCGCCAATCCCGCCAAACCATCCGAAGAATTTCTGATAGCCGTGCAGCGAGTATGTAAACCCAGCCACGATGCGGAGCAGGGATCGGAGATAGGGCTCGTAGCGGGAAACGTTATTGGCTAGGGTCGTCTCAAAAGGCATCCGTAGAACGATATCACACGGCCGGACTTGGTTCGGTATGCGCTGGCGTGAGCACTGCTTCCGCCATGGCTCGCTTTAGCGGCGGAAGACCCTCGCCGGTAGCGCTCGAAATCTTGAAGAACGGCAGGCCGCGGTCGCGAGCCAGATCTTCAAGTGCTGCAACTCGCGCGGGATCCTGCGCGGCATCGAGCTTGGTGGCCACCACGATCATCGGCTTGCGCGCCAGATCCTCGGAGAAGCTGGCCAGCTCCGACATCACGATTTCGAAATCATGCACGGGATCGCGGCCGGTGGCCTCAGATACATCCACCAGATGCGCCAGCAGACGCGTTCGCTCGACGTGTCGCAGGAACTGGATCCCCAGGCCGTGGCCGGTATGCGCGCCCTCGATCAGACCAGGGATATCGGCGACCACGAACGTCCGGTGATTATTGTCATCGGTGGTGACCACACCCAGATGCGGTTCGAGCGTAGTGAAGGGATAATCGGCAATCTTCGGCCGTGCGGCAGAAATACGCGAGATAAGGGTGGACTTGCCGGCGTTGGGGAATCCGACCAGCCCGACGTCGGCCAGCAGCTTCAATTCGAGACGCAGTTTGCGTTCCTCGCCGGGCTTCCCGTCCTCATGCTCGGTGGGCGCCTGATGCGTGGAGGTGGCGAAGCGGGCATTGCCCTTGCCGCCGCACCCGCCCTTGGCGACGACAAATCGATCGCCGGGTGTGGTGAAATCGTGCAGCACCTCGCCCGTCTTCCAGTCGTAAACTACGGTTCCCACGGGTGTAGCGACGTCGATCGATGCGCCTTCGCGCCCCTTGCGGTTGCTGCCTTCGCCATGACGTCCTCGCTCGGCTTTATGCTCCGGG
>Ga0105238_10003744_pt1 | contig 15118 bp, 13 predicted proteins | sample KBSC34metaG_FD_81526 | JGI IMG/M metagenome (GOLD analysis project Ga0105238, IMG submission 81526) | Corn rhizosphere microbial communities from Kellogg Biological Station, Michigan, USA - KBS C3-4 metaG | ecosystem: Host-associated > Plants > Roots > Rhizosphere > Soil | place: Michigan, USA... | reverse complement strand
GGGGAGGCCACGCGGAAGATCCAGTCCGAGACGTGCTGTCTCAGGTCGGCGAGCACGGCGCGGGCGCGCTCAGGGAATCGGGACGGCGGCGATCAGCTCGCGGGGCGCGTCGAAGCCGCTCTTCACCGCCTCGGAGTTGCCGTGGAGCCGGTGGCCCACGACCGCGGGCAGGGTCGCCTGCACGTCCTCGGGGAGCACCTGGCGGCGCCCCTCCATGAGCGCCCATGCCTGCGCCGCGCGCAGGATCGCGACCCCCGCCCGCGGGGAGAGCCCCTGCGTGAACCGGGGCGAATGGCGCGTGTGGTGGATGAGCGCCTGCACGTAGTCGAGGAGCGCGTCCGACACCTGCATGGTGGGCACCGCCTCCTGCAGCTCCTTCAGCTGCGGCGGCGTCATGGCGGGCGGGAGGTGCGCGATCAGCTCGCGCCGCTCCGCCCCGCGCAGGAGCTCGCGCTCCGCCTTCGCGTCCGGGTAGCCCAGGCTGATGCGCATGAGGAAGCGGTCGAGCTGCGACTCGGGCAGCGGGAAGGTGCCCACCTGGTGGAGCGGGTTCTGCGTCGCGATCACGAAGAACGGGTCCGGCAGCGGCCGGGTCGCGCCCTCCGCGGTCACCTGGTGCTCCTCCATCGCCTCCAGGAGGGCGCTCTGCGCCTTCGGGCTCGCCCGGTTGATCTCGTCGGCGAGGATGATGTGCGCGAAGATGGGGCCGGGGTGGAAGCGGAAGGTCGAGGTCGCGCGATCGAAGACGGAGACCCCGATGATGTCGGCCGGCAGCAGGTCGGAGGTGAACTGGATGCGCTGGTATTCCAGGCCCAGGAGCTTCGCGAGGGCATGGGAGAGGGTGGTCTTGCCCACGCCCGGGACGTCCTCGATCAGCAGGTGGCCGCGCGCGAGGATGCAGGCGACCGCGAGCCGGATCTGGCGCTCCTTGCCGAGGATCACCTGTCCCGCCGCGGCAACGACGGCTTCAGTGGGACCGGCGGAGATGCGGCTGCGGGCGTCGATGAGCATGGAAAAAGCGGAACCCTGTCAGCGGTTTACGGTTGGATGCGTTATGCGGAAACGAGGATATCATGCCCCCGGCGGGCCCCGCGGCTCGCCGGGCGGAACATTCCGCTTGGAAGGCTGTTCAACTACATTAGTTGCAGGGCGCGCCGCGCCCTGGCGATCGTAAGGAACGAGATGCGAACCTGGATTCGGGCGATGCTCGCCGTGCCGCTCCTCGCATGGGCGCTTTCCGCGCCCGCGCAGGTGACGCCGGCCGCGAACTATACGGACATGTGGTACCTCGAGGCCGAGTCGGGCTGGGGTGTCAGCTTCACGCAGCATTCGGGCACGAACCAGGTCTTCGCGGTCTGGTACACGTACGATCCGCGCCTGCCGGACGCATCCGCGCCCGGCCGCTTCAAGCCGTTGTGGCTCGTGATGCCGGGCGGGGTTTGGACGACACCCACGTCGATCACCGGCCCCGTATATGTGACGCGCGGCCAGCCGCTCGGGCGCAGCGACGGCCTCACGCAGGTGGGCACCTTCTCGTTCAGCTTCCAGGGGACGTCCACCGCGACGTTCGCGTACACCATTGCGCCTCCCGCGGGCCTCGCGCCGTCGGATACGGCGTTCGGCCTCCCCGCCTTCTCCGGCTCGAAGACCATCACGCGGCAGCCGTTCTAGAAAGCTCTAGAATCGGGGGATGCAGACCGTCCTCCTCACGCACCCGGATTGCGTGCGCCACGAGATGGGCGCGGGCCATCCGGAGAGCCCGCAACGGCTGAAGGCGATCCTCGCGGCGATCGAGGCGGCCGGCCTCGCCGACCGCCTCGACAAGCGCGAGGCGCCGGAGGCCACGCGCGAGCAGATCGAGCGCGTGCACGAGCACGAGCAGGTCGACTTCATCTTCGATTCGGCGCCGGCCGCCGGCTACGCGTTCCTCGACCCGGACACCTCGATGAACCCGAGCTCGCTCTCGGCGGCCCTGCGCGCCGCGGGAGCGCTCGTGAAGGCGGCGGACCTGGTGCTCGCGGGCCACGCGAAGCGCGCGCTCTGCGCCGTGCGCCCGCCCGGCCACCACGCCACCCGACACCGCCCCATGGGCTTCTGCATCTTCAACAACGTGGCGATCGGCGCAGCGCACGCGATCGCGGCGCACGGCCTCGAGCGCGTGGCGATCCTCGACTTCGACGTCCACCACGGCAACGGCACCGAGGACGCGTTCCACGACGACCCGCGCGTGATGCTGTGCTCCACCTTCCAGCACCCGTACTACCCGTACTCGGGCGCGGATTCGGGCAACGAGCACATCATCAACGTCCCGCTCCCGGCGATGACGGACGGCAGCGGTTTCCGCGCGGCCGTGGAGGCGCACTGGATACCCGCGCTCGACCGCTTCCGGCCCCAGCTCGTGATGGTTTCCGCCGGCTTCGACGCGCACCGCGACGATCCGCTCGCGTACCTCAAGCTCGACGACGAGGACTACCGGTGGGTCACCGAGCGCCTGGTGGACGTGGCGGAGCGCCACGCGGACGGGCGGGTGGTCTCGACCCTCGAGGGGGGCTACAACACCGAGGCGCTCGGGCGCTGCGCCGTCGAGCACCTGCGCGTCCTCATGGCTTGAGCAGGCGCGCGGGGTCCACACCCGCGCCCCGCACCGCGAAGCGCTTCTCCCGCGAGCGGGCGCCGGAGACGAGCGTCACGTCGCGGCGCGCCACACCCAGCCGCTCGGCGAGGAATTCCGCGAGCGCCTCGTTCGCGCGGTCCTCCAGCGCCGGCGCCTGCACCCGGACCTTGAGCGCCTCCCCATGCAGGCCCGCCACCTCGGTGCGCTTGGCGCCGGGCTGGGCGTGGATGCTCAGCATCCAGGTCCCTTCGTCCTTCTTCTCACACCAGAGTTTCATGGCCGGGGCGGTGGAACGTGACGGTTGGGATTCTTCCATCCCGGTCGTCGAAACCCGTGGCTCAGCGGTGCGTGTCTGAAAGCACGGAACCTTCGGAATGAACGGGAAAGGCGACGTTCATTCCGAAGCTTCCGGCTTTCGCGACGCACTGCCGCATGCGAGCTGCGCCTGCATGCGCTCGAGCCTCGACTCCAGGGATGGAAGAACCCGGACCCGTCACGTTCCGCCACCCTTCCGGCGGGCGGGTGGCCGTTGAAGCGACGATCGAGCACGCGCCTGGGGGCCACGGGTGCGACGACTCGGAGAAGAAAAGGTGGACTTGCCCCGCCCTCCCTACAACCCGACGAACTACTGGAACGCGGTGCGCTGCTTGTCCGCGGCGGGGGGCTGGAGTCCGATCAACGACCAGTTCTGGGTGTTGATGGCGGTGTGGATGATGCCCCGGTAGCGGACGGCCTGGGTGTAGGCCCACGGGGATGCGAGGAAGTTCTGGTAGAGCTCCTCGAAGCTGCTCGAGTTGCAGTAGCCGCCGTACGCGCAGGCGAGCTGCGGCTCGCGGCTCAACGAGGTGCAGTCCGGGCCCAGGTCGCACGCGACGAGCGAGAAGGCGCCCAGGAACGCGGAGGGCTCCGGCACCTCGCCGTTGGGGCCGATCCGCAGCTGGCTCGCCATCGCCGACTGGGCGAGGAACTGGCCCACGATGATCATCGCCTCCGGATCGCGCGTCTGCAGGAGGCCGATGAGACGCGAGAGATCCTCCGCCCCCACGCGGGACTGGTTCTGCGGGGCGTCCGCGCGCTGGCTGTTCGAGAGGCTCTTGTTCAGCTCCGCCACGAGGATGCGGGCCTGCGCGCGGGCGTCGCCCTGCTGCGCGGCGGAGGCGAAGAGGTCGTCCACGTCCTTCTGCGAGATCTTCGTGCCCTGGAAGCGCGAGCAGCGCTGCGTGTTGTCCACGGCCTCGTAGGCCGCGATCCGCTTCGCGTTGTTCGGGTCGTTGGTGGGCAGGGCGGCGAGGAACTGGCGCCGCTGCTTGGCGGCGTAGCTCGCGATGTCCTCGGTCAACGAGGTCGCGAACTGGCACTCCTCGAGGGCCTTCGCGAGGTGGTAGCGCTCGTCCGACGTGAGGTCGGCCTTCCGCGCCATGAGACTGTCCGCGAACGCCTTGAGGTCGCGCGCCTGGCGGAATTCGAGGGCGACCGCCGTGGCACGGGGGATGTCCGCGCGGGCGATGGGGGCGGGGAGCGTGCGGACCACCGCGGGCCGCGCCTCGGCGGGCGGGGCGGCCGCGGCGGGCGCAGCCGCCTCCGGCTCGTCCAGGGCCACGACGGGCGGATGCGCGGGCTTCTCGTCGCGCCCGGCGGACATCACCGCGCTGTACTTGGTCGCGATGAGGAGCCCGTATGCGACGAGCGAGGCCAGCCCTATGGCCGTCAAGCGATTCATGGAGGGGAAGTCTCCCGAAAAAAGGCCGTCTCGTCAATGATTTCCGTTAAACGGCCCCCGGGTCGCCCCTACCCCCGTCCGGCCGTCCCGGCCTGTGAAACGGCGCACTTCAGTGATGGAGGATCTTCGACAGGAAAAGCTGGGCCCGTTCGCTGCGGGGTTTCCCGAAGAAATCCTCCTTCGGGAGGTCCTCCACGATCTGTCCCTTGTCCATGAAGATCACCCGGTGGGCGACCTTCCGGGCGAAGCCCATCTCGTGGGTGACCACCATCATGGTCATGCCGTCCTTCGCGAGCTGGACCATCACGTCCAGCACCTCGTTGATCATCTCCGGGTCGAGCGCCGAGGTGGGCTCGTCGAAGAGCATGGCGACCGGGTCCATCGAGAGCGCCCGCGCGATCGCCACGCGCTGCTGCTGCCCCCCGGAGAGCTGGGCGGGGAACTTGTCGCGGTGCGCGGCGAGGCCCACGCGCTCGAGGAGCTTCGTCCCCTTGTCGACCGCTTCGTCCTTCGAGCGGCCCAGCACCTTCACCTGCGCGAGCGTGAGGTTCTCCATGACCGTCATGTGCGGGAAGAGCTCGAAGTGCTGGAACACCATGCCCACGCGGGCGCGCAGCTTCGGGAGGTCCGTCTTCTCCCCGCCCACGGAGATGCCGTCGACCACGATCTCGCCCTTCTGGAAGGGCTCGAGGCCGTTCACGCACTTGATGAGCGTGGATTTCCCGCTCCCGGAGGGGCCGCAGACGACGACCACCTCGCCCTTGGCGACGGCGGTCGAGCAGTCGGCGAGCACCTCGAACGTCCCGTACCACTTGGAGACGCCGCGGATGGAGATCATGGGGCCGGGAAGGTTTTCGGGCATGTCAGCGCACCACCGCGATTCTGGCCTGCAGGCGACGCACGAGCGTCGAGAGGCCGAAGGATATGACGAAGTAGACCACCGCGACGAACGAGTACATCTCCACCAGCCGGTAGTCGCGGTTGGCGACCTTGGAGGCGGCGCCCAGGAAGTCCGTGGCGGAGATCACGTACACGAGCGAGGTGTCCTGGAAGAGGATGATCGTCTGCGTGAGGAGGACGGGGAGCATGTTCCGGAAGGCCTGCGGCAGGACGATGTGCCCCATGGTCTGCCAGTAGTCGAGCCCCAGCGCGTAGCCGGACCACACCTGGCCGCGCGGGATCGACTGGATGCCCGCGCGCATGATCTCGCAGTAGTAGGCCGCCTCGAACATCGTGAACGTGATGAGCGCCGAGTAGAACGGGCCCAGCGGGTGCGGCCGGTCCTCGTGCAGGATCCATGCGCCGATGTAGGGCACGAGGAAGAAGAACCAGAAGATCACGAGGACGAGCGGTATCGAGCGCATCAGGTTCACGTAGCCGCCGGCGAGCGCGGCGAGCGTGCGGAAGCGCGATAGCCGCATCATCGCGAGCACGGTGCCGAAGAAGATGCCGCCCGCCATCGAGAGCACCGTGAGGGTCACGGTGAACACCATGCCGACCTTGAAGAGGTACGGGAGCGAGGTCTCGATGACCTCCCAGTCGAAGCCGCCCATTCAGTGCCCCGCCTGGGCCGGGCCGCTCGCCGCGATGAGCCCCGGCACGCGCACGCTGCGCTCGAGCCAGCGCATGCCCAGGACGACCACCAGGTTGGTGAGCATGTAGATCACGGTGGCCGCGGCGAACGCCTCGAAGACCTGGAAGCTGAACTCCTGCATCGCCTTGGCGCGCCCGGTGAGCTCGAGGAGCCCGATCGTGAGCGCGACCGAGGAGTTCTTGATCACGTTCATGAACTCCGAGGTGAGCGGGGGCAGCATGATGCGGAAGCTCTGCGGCAGGATCACGTAGCGGTAGGTCTGGAGCTGCGTCAACCCCATCGCGGTGCCCGCGAGGCGCTGGCCGCGCGGCAGGGACTGGATGCCCGCCTTGGTCTGCTCCGCCACGCGGATCGAGGTGTAGAGCCCCAGGCAGAGCACCGCGGGGATGTACGAGCCCCAGGGCGGCGGCATCTGCTTCACCCAGTCCCCGATCGACGCCGGCACGAGCTCCGGGGCCACGAAGTACCAGAGGAACATCTGCACGAGGAGCGGGACGTTCCGGAAGATCTCGACGTAGGCGTCGCCCAGCCGCACGATCCAGGGGTGGTTCGTGGTGCGCAGGGTGCCCACGACGCCGCCGATCACGAGGGCGAGCACCCACGCGGCGAGCGCGGTCGCGAGCGTCCAGCCGAGGCCCACGACGAGGTAGTGCAGGTACGTCCCGCTGCCCCCGGGCTCCTGTGCCAGCAGGATGCCCCAGTTCCAGTGGTAGTTCACGCGGCCTCCCGGGGGGAGAGCGGGGCGGGGAGCCCGCGGCCCCCGCCCCGGGTGCTTCGGCTACTCGTAGGCCTTCGCGTCGCCCGAGTCCGTCGGGTTGGCGATGACCTTCTTCAGCTCCTTGCTCATCGGCACGTGGAGGTTGATGTTCTTCGGCGGGATCGAGCTCTCGAACCACTTGCGGTAGATCTTGTTGATCTCGCCGGACTTGTAGACCTGCGCCAGCGTGTCGTCCACGACCTTCTTGAACTCGTCGTCGCCCTTGCGCATCATCATCCCGTAGGGCTGCGCGGAGAGGGACACGGAGCTGATCTCGAAGTCCTTCGGATTGCGCGACGAGGCCTGCAGGCTGTAGAGCAGGATGTCGTCCATCACGAACGCGGCGGCGCGGCCGGTCTCCACCATCTGGAACGCCTCCGGGTGGCCGTTGGCGGAGATGATGTTCATCCCGAGGTTCTCCTTGTTGTTGATCTCGGTGATCTCCTTGATGTTGGAGGTGCCGGCCGTGGAGACGATTGTCTTGCCCTTGAGGTCCTTCAGGGACTTCAGCTTCGCCGACTTCTTCGCGATCCAGCGGTTCCCGGTCACGAAGTACGTGTAGCTGAAGGCGACCTGCTGCTGGCGCTCGGTGTTGTTGGTGGTCGAGCCGCACTCCAGGTCCGCCGTGCCGTTGGAGATGAGCGGGATCCTGTTGGCCGAGGTGACGAGCTGGTACTTCACCTCGAGCTTCGGCATGTTGAGCTTCTTCTTCACCGCGTCCACGACCTTCAGGCACAGGTCCATCCCGTAGCCGATGGGCTTCTGGTTGTTGTCGTAGTAGGAGAACGGGATCGACGCGTCGCGGTTCGCGATCGTGATGTAGCCCTGGGACTTCACCTTCTCGAGGGTTCCCTCGGCGAGGGCGCTCCCGGCGGCGAGCGCGCAGGCGAGCGCGGCGACAATGGCCTTGGTATGGCGAAGCATGGTGTGAGCCTCCTGATTGGAAAGGGTACGCGGCGCTGTTCGACGTTCGTGGGGCTTCGGCCGCTTACGGCGGGTAGGATACCCGCGCCCGGAATGGGAGACAATAACGCTTTTGCGAGGCGAGCTCCCGCATGCACTTCCCCGCGCACGAGCAGAAGCAGGCGATCCTCGACGAGGTCCTGCGCATCGCGGACGAGCGCCTCGCGCCCGGGGCGGCGAGCGAGGCGCGCGCCTTCATCGCGCGCTACTACGAGCAGCTCGACGCCGAGGACCTCTCCGCCCGCGCCGTGGCCGATCTCTACGGGTGCGCCATGGCCCACCTGGCCTTCGCCCGCCGCTTCGTCTCGGGGAAGCCCAAGGTGCGCGTGTACAACCCGCGCCCGGCGGAGGACGGCTGGTCGAGCCCGCATACCGTGATCGAGATGGTGAACGACGACATGCCGTTCCTCGTCGACTCGGTCACCATGGAGGTGAACCGGCAGGGCTGCACGCTCCACCTGCTGAACCACCCGCTCTTCTCCACGCGCCGCGACGCGGACGGGGCGCTTCGCGCGTTCGGCGCGCCGGGCACGGAGGAGCGGCAGGAATCGCTCATCCACGTCGAGGTCGACCGCGAGATCGATCCCGCGCGCCTGGAGGCGCTGGGCGCGGGGCTCCTCTCGGTGCTCGCGGATGTGCGCGCGGCCTGGGAGGACTGGAACGCCATGCGCGAGCGCATGGACGCCATCGCGAAGGAGCTCTCCGTCCCGGCGAGCGTCGCCAGGGACGAGGGCGAGATCGGCGCCTTCCTCGCGTGGGCCTCGGACCACCATTTCACGTTCCTGGGCTATCGCGAGTACGCGCTCGAGGCGGCGGACGGCGAGGACCAGCTCCGGATCGTGCCCGGCTCGGGGCTGGGCGTGCTCCGGCATCCGGCCGAGGGCGTCTCCCGCAGCTTCACCGAGCTCCCGAAGGAGCTTCGCGCGCTCGCCCGCGAGCCGCGCGTCCTCGTCCTCACCAAGGCGAACGCGCGCGCGACCGTGCATCGCCCCGGCTACCTCGACTACATCGGCGTGAAGCGCTTCGACGCCGCCGGCAAGGTGGTGGGCGAGCGCCGGTTCGTGGGCCTCTACACGTCGTCCGCCTACCACGCGGACCCGCGCGAGGTGCCGCTCCTGCGCCGCAAGGTCGCGCGCGTGATCGAGCGCGCCGGGTTCCGCCCGTACAGCCACATGTACAAGAACCTCCTCACCGTGCTGCAGGACTACCCGCGCGACGAGCTCTTCCAGGTGGACGAGGAGACGCTCCTCGAGACCGCGATGGGGATCCTCCGGCTGGGCGACCGGCGGAAGACCCGCGTCTTCATCCGCCGCGACGTCTACGGGCGGTTCTACTCGTGCCTGGTCTTCATCCCCCGCGAGAGCTTCAACACCGACGCGCGCATGAAGACCCAGGAGATCCTGAAGCGCCACCTGGGGGGCTCGAGCACGGAATTCACGGTGCACCTCTCGGAGGCGACGCTCGCGCGCCTGCACATCCTCGTGCGCACCGACCCCCGCCAGTCGCCCGCCTACGACGTGCCCGCGATCGAGTCCGAGATCGCCGAGGCCACCCGGCGCTGGGACGAAAGCCTCAAGAACGCCCTCATCGAGGCCCACGGCGAGGAGCGGGCGATCCCGCTGCTGCGCGACTTCGCGCGCGCCTTCCCGGCGGCCTACCGCGACGAGGTGCCGGTCGCCTCCGCCGTGCAGGACATCGCGTTCGCGCGGACGCTGGGGCCCGAGCGCCCGTTCACGGTGGACCTCTATCGCCCGGACGGCGCGGACGAGCATGCGCTCCGGCTGCGGGTCTTCCGCCTGGGCGTCCCCGTGCCGCTCTCGGGAAGCCTCCCCGTGCTGGAGAACATGGGACTCGAGGTGCTGGACGAGGTCTCCTACGAGCTCCGCCCGGCCGCGGGCGAGCCCGTGTTCCTCCACGACTTCGGGCTGAAGAGCGCGGCGCCCATCCCGGACGTGGGGGCCGTGAAGGCCATCACCGAGGATGCGCTCGTGCGGATCGCGCGGCGCGAGGTCGAGAACGACGGGTTCAACCGCCTCACGCCCGGCGCGGCGCTCGCGGCGGGGGACGTCGTGATCCTCCGCGCGTACGCGAAGTACCTGAAGCAGGCCGCGTTCACGTTCAGCCAGGCGTACATCGAGCAGACGCTCGCCGCCCATCCGGCGATCGCGGCGAAGCTGGTGGCGCTCTTCCGCGCGCGCTTCGACCCGGCCGCCGCGGCGGGGCGCGCGGAAGGCGAGGCCCGCGCGGGCCAGGAGATCCGCGCGGCCCTGAACGCCGTCTCCAACGCGGACGAGGACCGCATCCTCCGGCGCTTCCTGCAGCTCATCGAGGCGACGCTTCGCACGAACCGCTGGGTGCGCGGCGCGGACGGCGCGGCAAAGCCCTTCCTCTCGCTCAAGATCGAGTCGGCGCGCGTGCCGGAGCTCCCGGAGCCGCGCCCGCTCTTCGAGATCTGGGTCTACTCCACGCGCTTCGAGGCGATCCACCTGCGCGGCGGCAAGGTCGCGCGCGGCGGCATCCGGTGGTCGGACCGCCCGGAGGACTTCCGGACCGAGGTGCTGGGGCTCATGAAGGCCCAGATGGTGAAGAACGCCGTCATCGTGCCGGTGGGCTCCAAGGGCGGCTTCGTGCTGAAGGCCGCACCGCCCGCGTCGGACCGCGAGGCGCTCCTGCGCGAGGCGGTCGAGTGCTACCGCAACTTCCTGCGCGGCCTCCTCGACGTGACCGACAACCTCGCGAAGGGCGCCGTCGTGCCGCCGCGCGACGTCGTGCGGCACGACCCGGACGATCCGTACCTCGTTGTCGCCGCGGACAAGGGCACGGCGACCTTCTCGGACATCGCCAACGCCGTCTCCGCGGAGTACGGCTTCTGGCTGGGCGACGCGTTCGCCTCCGGCGGGAGCGCGGGCTACGACCACAAGAAGATGGGCATCACCGCCCGCGGCGCGTGGGAGAGCGTCAAGCGCCATTTCCGCGAGCTGGGCGTCGACACGCAGTCCACGGACTTCACCGTCGTGGGCATCGGCGACATGTCCGGCGACGTCTTCGGCAACGGCATGCTCCTCTCGCGCCACATCCGCCTGGTCGCCGCGTTCGACCACCGGCACGTGTTCCTCGATCCCGACCCGGATCCCGAGGCGAGCTGGCGCGAGCGCGAGCGGCTCTTCAACCTGCCGCGCTCGTCGTGGGACGACTACGACCGCAAGGCCCTCTCGAAGGGCGGCGGCATCTTCCCCCGGAGCGCCAAGTCCATCGCGCTGACACCCGAGGCGCGCCGCGCGCTCGCGGTGGACGCGGCGGAGCTCACGCCGCCCGAGCTCGTCCGGGCGATCCTGCGCGCCCCGGCGGACCTCCTCTACAACGGGGGCATCGGCACCTACGTGAAGGCCACCCGCCAGTCGAACGGCGACGTGGGCGACCGGGCGAACGACGCGGTCCGGGTGAACGGGGCGCAGCTGCGCTGCCGCGTGGTGGCCGAGGGCGGGAACCTGGGCTTCACCCAGCTGGGACGCGTGGAATACGCGCAGGAGGGTGCGGGCGGCGCGGGCGGGAAGATCGAGACGGACGCGATCGACAACTCCGCGGGCGTCGACTGCTCCGACCACGAGGTGAACATCAAGATCCTGCTGGGCATCGCGCAGGCCGAGGGCCGCCTCGAGGCGGGGGCGCGCGACGCGCTCCTCGCCGGCATGACGGACGACGTCGCACGGCTGGTGCTCGCGGACAACTACTTCCAGACGCAGTCGCTCTCGGTGTCCGGCGTGCGCGCGGAGAAGCTCCTCGACTCGCAGGCCTCGCTCATGCGCGCGCTCGAGAAGGCGGGGCGGCTCAACCGCGCGGTGGAGTACCTCCCCGACGAGGAGGAGATCGCGCAGCGGCGGCTCGCCAAGGCCGGCCTCACGTCTCCGGAGCGCGCGGTGCTCCTCGCGTACTCGAAGATGGCGCTCTTCGACGCGCTCGTGGCCTCGCCCCTCGTGGACGACGAGTACGTGGGCCGCGCGCTCGCGGGCTACTTCCCGCCGCTCCTCGGCGAGCGCTTCGCGGACCTCATGCCGCGGCACGCGCTCCGCCGCGAGATCGTGGCGACGGTCGTCGCGAACGCCGTGATCAACCGCACCGGGAGCACGTTCGTGCACCGGATGCAGGAGGAGACGGGCGCCTCTCCCGAGGAGGTGACCCGCGCCTTCGTCCTCGTGCGCGACATCTTCGGCTTCGGCCCGCTCTGGGAATCGATCGACGCGCTCGACAACCGGGTCGCGGCACGGCTGCAGTACGAGATGCTGATCGAGGCGGGGCGCGTGCTGCTGCGCGCGACCCTCTGGTTCCTGCGCCGGCGCCGCGAGCGGCTCCCGATCGCGCGCGTGCTCGAGATCTTCCAGCCGGGGATCGCCGCCATCGCCGGGCGCCTCCCCGCGATCCTCGCGCCGGACGACCGCGCGGCCTTCGAGGCGGCCGCGCAGCGCCTCGCGAAGGAAGGCGTGCCGGACGGGCTCGCCCGGAGGCTGGCGGGCCTGGACGCGCTCTACGCGGCGCTCGACGTGACCGAGGTCGCGATGGCGCAGGGCAAGCGCATCGAGGGCATCGCGGAGCTCTATTTCGCCCTCGTGGGCGAGCTGCAGCTGCGCTGGTTCGCCGAGCGGATCACGGCGCTCCCCACCGACACGCCGTGGCAGGCGCTCGCCCGCAACGCGCTCCGCGACGATCTCGCGAGCCAGCAACGCGCGCTCGCCTCGTCGGTCTCGAAGCTCTCGCCGGACACGGACGACGTCCCGCGCATGCTCGCGGCCTGGCACGAGCACTACGCGCCGGCGATCGCGAGGCTGGAGGCGATGATGGCGGAGCTCAAGCGCGCGGGGCCGGTGGACTTGGCCGTGCTCTCCGTGCTCCTCCGGGAGCTCCGCGGGCTTTCGGCCTGAGGCGCTACTCCACGATGAGCGCCGCGACCACGTTGCGGCCCTCGCCCATGAGGATGTTGTACGTGCGGCAGGCGGCCGGCGTGTCCATGACCTCGACCCCGATGCCCGCCCGGTAGAGGGGCGCCAGGAGCGCGGGCTCCGGGAACCGGAAGGCCGCGCCGGTCCCCAGCAGCACGATCTCCGGGCGCATCTCGACGATCGCCGCGAGGTGGTCCGGGGCGAGCCCCTCCACCGACGTCGCGGGCCAGTCGGTCACGAGGCGGTCCGCGCTCACGACGAGGCTCGCCCGGTGGCGGGAGCGGTTCACCTCGATCCAGCCCTCGCCGTAGCCGGTGACCGCGTTCTTCCCCGCCGGCTGCTCCTGCGAGATCTTCACCGGCCGTCCTCCCCGCTGCCGCCGCCCGAAAACCCCGGCGGCGGGAAACATTCGCTAGAATCATGTTTCTTTTGCACCGCAGCATCGCCATGAACCTCAACGACAGCGGCGCTTCCCCGGCCGAGCCGATCATCCCCGAGTTCACGCGCATCAAGCGCCTGCCCCCGTACGTCTTCAACATCACGAACGAGCTGAAGATGGCGGCCCGCCGCGCGGGCGAGGACGTGATCGACCTCTCGATGGGCAACCCGGACGGGCCCACGCCGCGGCACATCGTGGACAAGCTGGTGGAGGTGGCGCAGCGCGAGGACACGCACGGGTATTCGGTCTCCAAGGGGATCCCGCGCCTGAGGCGGGCGATCTGCCAATGGTACAAGCGCCGCTGGGACGTGGACCTGGACATGGACCGCGAGGCGATCGTCACGATCGGCTCGAAGGAGGGCCTCGCGCACCTGATGCTCGCCACGCTGGACCGCGGCGACACGGTGCTGGTTCCCAACCCCAGCTATCCCATCCACATCTACGGCGCGATCATCGCGGGCGCGGACATCCGCTCGGTGCGCATGACGCCGGGCGTGGACTTCTTCGCCGAGGCGGAGCGGGCGATCCGGGAGCTCATCCCCAAGCCCAAGATGATGATCATCGGCTTCCCGTCGAACCCGACGGCGAAGTGCGTCGAGCTGGAGTTCTTCGAGAAGGTGGTGGCGCTCGCGCGCCAGCACGGCATCCTCGTGGTGCACGATCTCGCCTACGCGGACATCACCTTCGACGGGTGGAAGGCTCCGTCGATCATGCAGGTCCCGGGCGCGCGCGACGTCGCCGTCGAGTTCTTCACGATGTCGAAGAGCTACAACATGGCGGGCTGGCGGATCGGGTTCATGGTCGGCAACGCCCAGCTCGTGAACGCCCTCGCGCGGATCAAGAGCTACCACGACTACGGCACGTTCACGCCGCTGCAGGTGGCCGCGATCACCGCGCTCGAGGGCCCGCAGGAATGCGTCGAGGAGATCCGCCTCAAGTACCAGAAGCGCCGCGACGTCATGGTGAAGGGCCTGCACGAGGCGGGCTGGATGGTCGAGAACCCGAAGGCCACGATGTACGTGTGGGCGCAGATCCCGGAGCGCTACCGCGCCATGGGCTCCATCGAGTTCGCGAAGAAGCTCCTGCGCGAGGCGAAGATCGCGGTCGCCCCGGGCATCGGCTTCGGCGACTACGGCGACGACCACGTGCGGATCGCCTTGATCGAGAACGAGGCGCGCATTCGCCAGGCGGTGCGGGGCGTGAAAGAGATGTTCAAGCGGGGGTAGCCCCCTCGGGGACAGGATTAGATGACATGGCTGAGGTGAAGGTCGTCCCGGTGAGCGATCGCGGCGGCAACGTGACCGACGCGCGCCTCCTCGCCGCCGCGGAGGCCGTGCACCGGCAGCTGCGCCCGCACCTTCCCCCGGACTACGCGGGCCGCATGCGGGAGATCTTCGCGGGCGGCGCGGAGATGGCGGTCGCGGTCGAGGGCTCCACGGTCCTGGGCGTCACCGTCTTCCGCGTGCTGGAGAAGACGCACTCGGGCCGCGAGCTCTACTGCGACGACCTCGTGACGGACGAGGCCCGGCGCTCGACGGGCGTGGGCCGCGCGCTCGTCGCGTACATGCGCGACGTCTGCCGGGAGCGCGACTGCGGCGTCCTCGCGCTCGACTCCGGCACGCAGCGCCAGCAGGCGCACAAGTTCTATTTCCGGGAAGGGCTCACGATCACCGCGTTCCACTTCCAGGCGAAGACGTCGCGGCCGTGAAGCCGATCCGCGTGGGTCTCCTCGGCCTGGGAACGGTCGGCAGCGGCACGATCGAGGTCCTGCGCCGCAACCGCGAGGAGATCTCCCGGCGCGCGGGGCGCGACATCGTCGTCGCCGCCGCGAGCGCCCGGGACATCACCAAGGAACGCGCCGTCTCCCTGGCCGGGATCGAGCTCGTGGCCTCCGCCGGGGCGATCGTCTCGCGGCCGGACATCGACATCGTGGTGGAGCTGATCGGGGGCGAGACCACGGCGCGGGAGCTCGTGCTCGCGGCGATCGCGCACGGGAAGCACGTGGTCACCGCGAACAAGGCGCTCCTCGCCAGGCACGGGACCGAGATCTTCGGGCGCGCCCACGCGAAGGGGGTGATGGTCGCCTTCGAGGGCTCC
>Ga0105238_10003741_pt1 | contig 15133 bp, 13 predicted proteins | sample KBSC34metaG_FD_81526 | JGI IMG/M metagenome (GOLD analysis project Ga0105238, IMG submission 81526) | Corn rhizosphere microbial communities from Kellogg Biological Station, Michigan, USA - KBS C3-4 metaG | ecosystem: Host-associated > Plants > Roots > Rhizosphere > Soil | place: Michigan, USA... | reverse complement strand
GAAACCTGGGAACAAAGCTTCTGGGCCAACACCTACCCGGCAAGCGTCGCCTACTGGAAGCTCAAGGTCGACCGCGACCTCAGCGTCCACGGCAACATGCACACCTACGCCGAAGTACTCGATCAACTCCGCGCTCAAGTCAAAGGTGCCCAGGCACTCTGCGCAAAGGCCGAAGCGGCCAGCCTCCCTCTGCAAGGATGCCCGGTAGTGAACCTTGTGCAGTGACTACCACGCCGTGAAAAAGCGCCGGTGTTCGCAGGGACACGCCAGTGCGATTGCCCGCGCACGCACCGGCGCGTATGATCGCGCCAAGCACGGGGGGTCGCGGACTCAGGAACAGCGCCGCGCCGACGAATAACACCACACCCGAGACCGCCAGGGAAATCCCACTCCGGACCCAAACCGCTGCCCGAAGTGGCAAGAAACGTCGATTTTATATCTGGCCCCTACAATATTCAGACACCTCAGACGCCTACTACCGTAGAGAGTACAATTTTCGATCCCAAAGTGAGGACTGATGGCGACCACTGAATCAGCCAAATGGCATGAGGCGAGACTCGATACTCGGTTGAAGCTTTCCGCTCTATGGACCACAGTAATGTTCTTCTATGTCTATGCAGATCTTTTCGCGTTTTTCGATCGAAAGGGGCTACGCCAGATAACGGACGGAACCTTGCTCCCTTTTCCAATCACTCAGCCAATGATGCTCGGATTCGCAGTAATGATGTCTGTCCCGACCATCATGATTTTCCTTTCGCTTGCTCTAAAGGCGAACCAAAGCCGTTGGTCCAATATCGTCGTAGGCGCGGCTTATACCACAGTCGCCGCTTACACTTTGACAATGCCTTCATCGCTCTCCTACATCTACTTTGAGTCTTTGGAGATTCTGTTTACCGGATACCTTGTTTGGTCTGCATGGAAATGGCCGGCACAGAGAGCGGAAGCTAGGTATTCGGCAGAACAGATATAAGGAGGCGGCTAGTCTGACGCCTGCGGCACCCGAACAAGATCGGGGTATCTCGGAAGTAGTCAAGCGGGAGCAGACCCGCCTGCGCAACTTCATTCGCCAACGTGTGCCTGACGTGCGCGACGCTGAGGACATTCTGCAGGATGTCTTCTATGCGCTGGTGGAAGCGAACCGTTTGCTGATGCCGATCGAGCACGTCACGGGATGGCTGTTTCGCGTCGCGCGCAATCGGATCATCGATCTCTTCCGTAAAGCGAGGCTGGAGAGCTTCAGCGATAGCGCTGTCGCGAACGAAAACGATGAAGTGCTGCGTTTGGAAGATTTGCTGCCTTCGCCCGACGCCGGGCCCGAGGCGCTTTATGCCCGCAGCGCGCTGCTCGATGCGCTTGAGTTGGCCATCGACGAGTTGCCGGAGGAGCAGCGCGACGTGTTCATCGCCCACGAATTGGAAGGGCGCAGCTTCAAGGAAATGGCGGCCGAAAAGGGTGTGAGCGTGAACACGCTTCTCTCGCGCAAGCGCTATGCGATGCTGCATCTGCGGGAGCGGCTGAAAAACATCTACGACGAATTTACGAAAGCATGAGGATCGAAACATGAAACGTAAGCTGAGCAAGAAGAAGATCTGGATTCTCGTCGCGGTGCTTGGTCCCCCGGGGCTGGCGCTCTTTATGTTCCTCGTCGGCAAACTCGTGATGAGCCTGTGGAATTGGCTACTGCCGCCGCTGTTCGGCCTGCCGGCGATCACTTTCTGGCAGGGGCTTGGATTGCTGCTGCTCTGCCGGATTCTCTTCGGCGGATTTGGGTCGCACTCAGGTTCGTCGCCCTCCCGTTCGCGCAACCCGGAGGAGCAGGAACGAGTCCGCCAAGCGATTTGCGACCGATTGGGCACTGGCCGATCCACAGGCGAGAGTAGGGGGAGCGAAGTCAATCCGACCACGGAAAACTAGGCCGAGCGCTGCTCGATTGCGTAACCTCTCGATCAAACGCCAGTATGTCCTTTGACGGAGATCTGGCTTCCTACAGGCCGCCCACTCAACTCGAGGCCTAACAATCTTTTCTATGAATCGGGGATGCATCTGGGAGCATCTGTAGGTGAAACACCCATGATCGTCACTTATGGAAACCTGACTATTGCCGTTGATCTCGCGCCTGGTCAGGCGGGGATGTGGTGGTTCTCATTTCAAGTTCCTAACTATGCCGGGAAGGGAAAGACAGAAATCTTTCGAGGCAAGAGGGGCTATCCGAACCGAACGACCGCTAGAAAACACGCTACCGACGAAGTTCACGCTGAAGTAGTCCGGCACTTTGAAGCACTCGGTCGCTGGGACATTGCGGCGACGTAGTCTGAGCAGCACATCCCTAGCGGAACAGCCGCGAGCCTGCTGTTTCAAAAAATGAGACCTACGGCTCGTCCGCCGAATCGAACGATAAAGATGGATAACGTTCGCCTTCCCAAGAACCGACCTACAGGTCGAAGTAGCTTCCAGAAGCGTCGTCACTCAGCACTTACGGGGAGCAACGAATCGCACAGCATTTCGGCGGGATTGCGCGAGAGACACGTGCGCGACGTGATATTGCCATGAAAACTCCCAACTACCTCTGGGGTAGTGCCCCAGCGGCAGCGGCTGAAATAGGCTAGGGTACACTTTCGCCCGGCAGACAGACGCGTTTTCGAACTAAGCGTAGAGCGGTTTCGAAGCCAGATCCGCCGGTCTAACGCCCCGGGCGTAAGCGGTCTTACCCACAATGAACTCCTCTTCGGGATGGTCGACAGGAGCGATGCCCGCTTGCTTGTAGGTGTTCTTGATCCGTTCGCGATCCTTTTCCGTAAGTGCGGGCAAGGTCGGGCTTTCCTTCAAGGGAAGCAATCCACCGTTCCCACCGGTGGCCCACTGGTAATATTTCATGTGCGCCCAGGGATGGCTCGGAAGCAGCGGGGCCTGAATGTCATACACGAGCTTGATCAGGGGCTGCATCTTCCAGTACACCTTTAGTAATTCGTCACTCTTGCCCTGTCTTGCGAACGCCAGTAGTTCGTTGCCATACGGCTTTTCGGGCGACTGGACCGAATCCGCAATCCACTGACCGCTCCACTGGATGTTGCGATAGTGCTTGGCCAGCACCGGAACGAGATCGAGGTTTACAGGACCGAGCAGCAGGCGGCTCGATAACCGCTCGCAAAGTTCGAAGGCCAATCCGGCTGGCATCGGGTGCGTCAGCTTCATTCCAACCACCTTCGGATGATCCGCCAACTTGTCGTATACGTTGATCGGAATTCCGCTCGGATGAAACTTGGCGAGCGATCCGACAGGAGACCCGTATAGAAGGATCGGGATCGGCGAGGCATCCGCGATCTTGCTGAAGTGAGCGTAGACTTCGTCCTCGGATTCGGGCCGGAGGTTACCGGGATACGTGACGAGAGAATAGCTGACGCCATCCTTCGCGGCAGTCGTCAATGACGCGATGGCTGCGTCGGGAGCGCCTCCGATGATCGCGGAAGTCATGATCTTTTTCCCGGCCTCTTCGCGCACGATCTGCATCATGCGCTTGCGCTGTTCGGCGTTCGCACCCGTGGCAGACAAAGTGGTTGCACAGTGGCCATGCCGAATGCACTGGCGAACATCGTGACGAATGCCTTCCTCGTCAAGGCTCTTGAAATCCGCAGAGAAGGAGGGCATCAAGGTGGTGTCCAGCCCGCGCATGTGCTCCTGGGCCCACTGCTTCCATTCCGATTTCGAGACCGCGCCGGTTTTCGGCGCCGATTCCTCGGCGGCCTTGGCGCTAGTCGCGAGAGCGGCGGCTCCGGCCACGCTGAGCCCGATTCGTTGAGAGAATTCGCGTCGGTTCATCATGATCTCCTGTGATGTATTCTGTCACGGAATCGCTCGAAGCGAAAGCGTGACGTCTTTAGAACTGGAATCGAACGACTGCCGTTCCCTGCCGTGGCAGTGCAAAAACGTCTGAGGTATCCACCCAGCCAAAACCACCCGTCGGTTTGCCCGTCGTTGTGTTGCGCGTCTGCGTCTGAAGTGCATTGGTGGAGGCCGGGTCGTTCATCTGCGTTCGATTGAAGATATTGGTGAACTCCATCCGAATCTGGACGCTGATTCTCTCCCGTATCTGGAAGATTCTGGCGATGCTCATGGATTCCTGGGGCCTGCGCTGAAAGCGATAGTCGTTATAGTAGGCAGCGGCCGTCCCAAACTGTCCGGGTGATGGATCAGTCCAGGCCTTCGGATTCAGTACGAACTGCTTGTTCGGATCGACGCAGTGGCAGTTCAAGTCCTCTGTGAAAAGCGGCTCCCCTGCAACCCGATTGACGTTGGTGCCTCTGAATAGCAGCGTCGCTAGGGCGTTTTGTGCCACCGGAACCCGGATGGGCATGCCGCTGGCATACTGCAACACCGCGCCGATCTGCCAGTCTCGAACAGCCAGCGAGAATATTCGGGTTGGCCCCCACGACGGCAGGCGATAATTAGCGGCCAGGACGTTCACGAACGGGCGATTGTAACCGGAGATGTATTTGTTCTGAGCGCGATTGAACACGTCGTTCACGGCCGCTGCGAGACCGCCTGAATCAGCCTCCGCGCCGATATTCAGTTCCTTCGCCCAAGTGAACACGTAGCTGAAATCCAAGCCATGAGAGTAACGCTTGGTCACCTTGGCCTGAAGCGAGTCGTACCAGGTGTTTCCCAATGGCGCGTTGGTGACGTTCACGGTGCCGAACTGTGGGTAGGGTCGCAGCGACTGCGCAACGGTGTTGTCCGCGGAGAATCCCGAATATGGAAAACGTGAGGAAAATCCGCGTGAGACGGCCGTCGCTGAATTTAAGCGGGAGTTCAACAAGGCGCGGTCGGCTGCATTGTTCAGATCCAGGCCAAAGCGTGACAGATCGGCCGCCGTCAATGCGTTGATGTTGAGCAGCGAGTTTGCCCGCCACCACACCCCACGGTTCGCTACGTAGGAAACTTCAGCCACCAGATTCCGCAGAATTTCCCGCTGGACGCTGCCGCTCCATTGCATTTGTCGCGCGGGCCGTCCGGAGTTTTGATCGGCTACAACCGGCGCCCCGGTAATCGTCCCCGGCAGAGGAAATTGTCCCGGCGAAAGGTTGGGCCATACCGGGACGATCGGTATCCCATCGCGCAGCAGCATGGCAGGATCGCCAAACGATGGCGATGCAAACGGGTTGGTCGAGGACGAAGTAGGTCCTACGTTTCCGCTGGCGCTATAGTAAGTGACGCCCCACCCGCCGCGAACGACTGTTTTTGGATTTAGTTGGTACGCCACACCGAGGCGGGGTCCGAACGCGAACGGGTAGTTGCCCGAGAACGAACACGAGCAGCGATTCGGCCCGAACCCTTCATAGATGGAAGCGCCGGGATGCCCGCCCGCGGTTGGATTCGGCGTGACCGGTGACAGATTCGCGCCCCGGCCGTATTGCTCCCGCGGATAGGTGGCAAAATCCCAACGCAGACCGTAGTCCAGAGTCAAGGTTCGCGTCACCTTCCAGGTGTCCTGCGCGAACGCTGCGGCCATCTTCCTTCCGTTCCGTGTATTCCACGGCTGGGCGATGTTACCGCTATTCACGCTGCCGAGCAGGAAGCTCGCGTACGAGAATCCCACGGTGCCGCCCGCCAGGTTCTGCCCTTGCGTCGAGGGCAGCGCGGTCTGCTGTCCATTAAACGCAAAACTGCCCGCGACATTCGTATAGCCTTGGGTGATGGCGCCCTCGGTTCGGAACTCCGAGCCGACTTTGTATGTGTGGTCGTTCTTCACCCAAGTGAGGCTGGCGTTGAAGGTCGGCTTTTGACCGATCTGGAGGGACTGGCCCCCGGGGCCCAAATTCGAAACACCGCCAGTGCCCGTCGTCAGCAAGCCTGAGAACTGTGGGAACTGCCGCTTCAAGGTGCCGCCCTTCAGTCCCAGTTCTTTTTCCGCATCGTAGTTCAACGTTGGTGAATTGTCCGCGAACGGCAGATGCTGGAAACCTGCCCCGAAATGCAGCAGCACTGTAGGTCTCAGCGTGTAATCCAAATTGAACCGTTCCGTGTGTGATTGGATAAACGTCCCGCGCGTTTGCGTGATGACGTCGGGAAATCCTTCGGAGCCCGCGCGGCCCGTCGAGTACTGTCCTTCGCTGATATTCTGGCCCCAATAGAACGACACCTTCGCTTTCTTACTCAAGTTGTGATCCACTTTCACCGACCGATTCTTAGTAGTTCGTCCGGTGGGGAACGCCGGGAGATAGTTCTGAATCAGCCCGGAGCTGGTGGGTCGTGGAATCAGCGCTTGAACGCGCAGCGCGATCGGGTCCATTGCCGCGGACGGGATCGTGTTATCCGCGTAGGGGTCGCGGATTACCGCGCCATTCGGAGCCAGACGCTGGGTAGCCGGATTGTAAATCGTACCTTCGACAATCGGTCGTCCAAGCGGGTCCGTCGCCAGGATGCGTCCCGTGGAGGCAGCGCGAAAATCCCCAGCGCGGTAAGCGTCCGTGGGAACTGTCGTGGGGAGATTGTTTACGACTGCAGTCTCCTTGAACCTCTCGAAATTGAAAAAGAAGAAGCTCTTGTCGTGCCCGTCGTAAATCTTCGGAATCCAGACCGGACCTCCGCCACTGAAGCCGATATCAGCCCGCCGCGATCGCAGGCGTATATTCGGTTGGCCGTTGACCGAAGTGAACGGTTGGGCGGCGTTGAACACCTCGTTGGTGAAGTAGTCGTACACCGAGCCGTGAAATTGGTTGGAGCCGGATTTCATCGTCAGATTGACCAGCCCGCCCCCGGCCTGTCCGAATTCGGCGGAATAGTTGCTGGTCTGATATGAAGTTTCCTGGAGCGCCTCCACACTAGGTTGGACCATCGCGGTCGTATAGGTGAAGAGCGGGTTGGTCGCGTCTTGTCCCTCGATCCGGACGGATTGCGAATTCGATGGAGCGCCGTTAATCCGTACCTCGGCGTTGGGTAACTGATAGGTTCCGGGGACAAGCATTGCACCTGCCATGTAATTTCGGAGGCCCTGGCTGCCTGCGCCTATCGTGCCAATTCCTAATATTGGAAGGTTGTTCAGCCGGTCCGAGGCTACGTTGTGGCTCAACTCGCCGCTTTCAGTCTTGAGCAAGCTGACTTGTTCGGTGACGGTGACTGAGTCTGTCGTGGAGCCGACGTCCAGACCCACATCGATACGCAACGTTTGCGCCACGGGCAGGACGATATTCTGCCGCACGAACCTTTTAAATCCGGGGACTGCAACGATCATTTCATAAGTTCCGGTGGGAAGCTGCGCGAGGGTGTAGTTGCCGGTGGCGGTGCTCGCGCCCTGGTATTTGGCCCCCGTTTCGAGATTCTTCAGTTCGATGGGGGCGGCGGCGACTACTGCTCCTGCCGGGTCGGCAATGGTTCCAGTGATAGTGCCGCGATCGGTTTGCGCGAAGCAAAAAGAAGCAATCAGGAATAAACCAGCCAAGGATGTGCGCATACTTCCTCTCCCTTCGCAAATTACGTCAATACGGCGCAGCCGACCCCATTCGTCATCGAGTGGCGATCTTCTTCGCGTTGATATAAAGGATCACGTCCATTCGCGCGTGTCAAGGGTGGATAATGCATGGCGTCAAGGGTTGACAAAGCATGCAAGTCACGGCGTAGACGCGGATGGGTCGGAATGTTAGAATCGCCTACGTCAGTTTGAACGCCGTTAGGAGCAATAGGATTATGCGCAATGTTATGAGCGACAGATCGGTACGAAAGGGCTATGATTGTAGGTCCATCATTCGGCCGATCTGCAATCTTGCTCTGGCCGCTGCAATCGCGGCTTTGCCCTTGGTGCCGTGGGTGTTCGCGCAGGCGCCCGAGAAAAAATCGGTAAAGCCATGGACTCCCGGACGAACGTCAGACGGACAGCCAGACATCCAGGGAATCTGGAGCAATGCATCGATCATTCCTTTGGAGCGTCCAAAGGAGCTAGCCAACAAGCCCTTTTACACACCAGAAGAGTTGAAGGCTTACGAGGATCGAGCCTTCGCGCGAAGTATTCGGGACAAGACGCCTGCCAAGGGAGCAGTCGGCACATACAACGATTTCTGGTGGGACGGTGATTCCAAACGCGCCCTCAATCTGCGGACGTCGTTAGTCGTCGATCCGCCGGATGGAAGAGTGCCGCCCTACACACCGGAGGCTCAGAGACGAATCGACGCCGAACGAGCCTACAGCCGTGAGCATCCAGCTGACGGACCTGAGGACCGATCTTTGATGGAGCGATGCCTTCTGTTCCCTACGACTGGGCCGCCGATGCTGCCAAGTTTCTACAACGGGAACCAATTCGGGCCGCTCACCACCAATTACCAGATCTTGCAGGTGCCGGGATACGTAGTCCTGGTGCTGGAGATCATCCACGATGCTCGCGTGATTCCGCTCGATGGCCGTCCGCATCTTCCAGCGAACGTTCGCAACTGGCTGGGCGATTCGCGCGGCCACTGGGAAGGCAGCACTCTTGTCGTGGACACTACGAACTTCACGGGTAAAAGCAAGTTCCGGGGCGCCGACGAAAACCTGCACCTCACTGAACGATTCACTAGAAGAGACAAGGACACACTGCTTTACGAATTCGCAATAGACGATCCCACCGTGTTCACGAAGCCCTGGAAGGGCGAGGTTCCGATGACGGCCAGCGACGGGCCCCTTTACGAGCACGCGTGCACCGAGGGCAATTATGGCTTATATGGAATTCTCGCTGGAGCTCGGGAAGAGGAGCGCAAGGCGGGGAAATAGGCCGCCGGAATCAGCTGCGTTCGCGCCCCGCGGAACCTCCCCTGCTCCTGACAGCTGCGACCGTCGGAGCTGCGACGAGGTCTGGAATAATTCCGATGTTCTGAAACGCGAGCCTCTACTCTAAACTCTCTGGAACATAGGAAGCTGCTCTGGTTCGAGCGCGTGACTGTAAGTCACCTCGGGTGGGCACTTCACTCTGGCCATCGCTGCCCATTCGCTCGGCAAGATGTTGATGTCGGATGGATATATGCGGCCAGTCGACGGGCAGCCTGCCGGCGGCGAGATCGCTTTCTCACGCGCGACATTTCCGCTTCATTCGCTAAGGCGATCGCGGAGGGGGCTTCGCGTCACGTCACCGAGGCGAATGCCATGGCGTCTTGAGGTAGCGTACGTACGAGCACCCTGAACCGCCGCCATCTGGGGCTCAAAACCGACGAGGCGTGGCGAAGTCATTAACGATCACTCCCGCAAGGTCGAGTAGCGTAGACCTAGCCGCAGCCGCCAGTTTCTCGCAGCAGGAACTGGCGAGCGGATAGCTTCCGATATTGCTCGTTATCGAGCCTTTGGATCTATTGGATTCAGACCAGATCGCAGCTCCAAGCGTCGTAGGGACTTTGTTCTATAAGGGAAGAAGGTCACGGAAGCCACTATAAATTGAGCAGTTCTGCAATCACACGTTTTGTCTTGCCACCGGTAGGTATGCTTTCGAGGGTCTTGATTGCGCCCGGACGCGCTAGGCGCAGCCCCGTCTGGTGCGCCAGTTCTCTCTGGAGTTCCACCAGCTTGCAATAGTCTGCCGCTTCCTTTTGTTGCCCGGATTCAAAGAACGCCTCGATAGCGATGAAAATCGCGGTGGCGTGAGGGATGCCCGCCTTCGCGGCCCGACCGAACTGCTTACTCCACCGGGCAAACTTGATCGCGCCGGACGATGCTGCCTGAATTAGCGCGCAGCCTATCTCGGCGCCAGAGAGCCGGCCTTGTGCGACTGCTGCAATGAGCGCGTCGACGGCCAGCATACCTTCGCTCGCCTCCTTCGCGCCGAGCCCCAGCGCCAGCAAAAGGCCGCCCATCGCTCCGATCGGTGTATGCGGCTCGACGAGCGTTTCAAGGTAGGCCCGCGTGGACCAGTTCGCCTCCCACCAATCGAGGTTAAATCCGAGATCATGGCAACCAGCAGCGAACCAACCCTCCCGCCATGCGGGGCATACAGTGGCACACCATCGTTTCATTGGAAGCGATGCTCGGAAGCTGGCGGTAGAAAGGAGAATCGGATTGAAGCGGCTGCGCTTTGCGGACTCCGGGACCTCGAGCACGAGGCGGTGATGCGAGTAAGTGTGGCCGCTTGCCACCCAGGTCTCTTTGTTCCAAGTCAGATGCGGCTGGAGCAAACGATCCAGATCGGCACCCGCGCGCAATCGCGCTTGGATCAGGTCGAGGTGGAGCAGGGATGCGGGATCCGCAGCAGCTCTAATGTCTTCTTGTGGTCGGCTCTCAATACGACGAGCAAGATCGGTCGGATCAATGCGCCCGTCGGGCCACGAAGGCAAACTCAACAACGAGCGTTCCTGATGCAACGCCGCCTGCTCGGCAACACACCACACCCGCCAGACGAGGAAGTCTGCGAGGTTGTCTTCGGCGGTTGGTTCCGGAATCCGGTAACCTCGAGCCCACGCGAGGGCTAATTGCGCGAGGACCGTTTGAGGCTGCGGACGCTCTCGTCGCATTAGGAGCTTTTCTGCTCGCTTGGCGAGGCTCGCCGTGAGTCGCTCAGGGGCGCTGATGCGGGCCACCCCATCGATGACCTGCTCGATGTCTACCGGTGGACCCTGATTTTCGAGCACGGCGGCGAACAGCTCGGTAAGCTTTTCCACTTCGCTCACCGGCACGACAGGGTGCTGCGCTTCCGTGACTAAGAGCGGCGCGGCGATAGTTGGATGTGCCTCTTCTGTATGTTGGAGACCTGCGCGCAAGGAAGCCGCGAGTACCGGGCGGTACGAATCCAATAGTGCGGTCCGATTTTCCACCAAACCAAGGGCTAAAGCCTGTACATCCGATGATGAGTGGCCCAGCGCACGCGCAGCGACAGCTGCGATGCGCTCCCTCAGTTCCTCCTTCGATGTATTTTGAGCGGCGCCTGTTAGAAGAGACAAGGCGCGCTCAGCCGTACCTTTATCGCGTGCGTCCACGGCCGCTCCGAGCCGGTCCAAGGCCGCAAATGTGTCGAAAGCACCGGCCTTGTCCACTTCAATCAGCGCCCTCATCGCGAAGGCCACCGTGGCTGGCACGCGACTGCTCAAAAGATCCAGGTACTTCTCCCGATGTGCTACGCGTTCTGTGGCGGTTGGCTTCAGCGCTTCGTGCAAACGCGAATACCAACCAGCCCGGAAAGGCGCAAAATCCCTTATGAGAGCATCCAGTGTGGATGTGAGCACCCGCGCTCGATCAATAGTCCCGTCCGCCGTCATCGTTCGGAATGCATCGAGCCATGACTTCTGTTCCTGAACATACTTGTCATAGGCTGCCAGGCTAAGCTCGCCAGAGCCTTCACACTGAAACAATCGCCACAGCTCATCATTGAGCAAATCACGATCCAGTTCGAGAAACTGGCGGGCTCCTAAGCTACGGCCTGGTGCAGCAATCATGCCGAGAGCGTAGAAATCACCAGTGGGTTTGGGAATCAGTCCGGCTCGAATCAGAGTGCGGATAAAAGTCCAGTTCCGGAAGTTCCTCTCAAGCTCAAACTCGGCCCATTCAGCTAGCCATTCAGGTCGCCGGTCGGCTAAAATCGCGAGTTGCGCTTCGCCATGAAGGTGCCACGAGGAAATCTTTTTGAGTTCTGAGAGCGTCGCGGTGCCCAGCATTGCTAGTCCCGCTGTGGTGTGGACTCGAACGACTTGCGAGCGGGTTGGCCCAAAGTCTTTTCGAAATGCCGAGTCGATATCCTTATAGAGCTTTGCCACGCTTGGGTGTACGGACCGGCGGGCAGCCTCTGCCAATCCGTTCAATAGATGAACGCATTTCTGCTCGTCGCACGCTTCTATTGCGGCGATTAGTTCATCCTTCAGCACCAACGTCTCCCGCAGCGATCTGAACAGCTAGAATGTGTTTGCACGGCCCTCGCGAGGTTCCGTGCTTTGCGATCCACGGACAGAGGCAAGTCCATCCGCCATCCGCATCGCGCCTCACGCGATACTCACCATCCTTTCCTCGCACCCACGCACTGCCGTCGTCATCGATTTGGGCGTACCCATCGCGGACGAGCTGGCGTGCGGCAACCAGGCGTGGATGATGCTTTGCAACGCGCGAGAGGTCAAACGGCAGTTCGCGATGAAAGTATTTGGCCTCGGCTAGATCGTAGCCCACCAGCCCTGCCGTGCCTAATTCCGCGAGACCGGAAGCAACCTCCGCCTCGGAGACGCCCAGTTGGCCCGCGAGCGCGCGTGCGTCTAAGCCGTTCTCCCACCGCAGCATTGCGCGCAGTCGTGCGGTTACTGTGGATCCCTTCGCAAGCGCTTCGAGCACTTGACCTTCGCCCGAAAATCCGCGCGATGGCTCCGGGCTTAAGACAAGGAACAATCGAGCGTCAGGCGTGTCCATTCTCCAAGCCGTCGCCCCATCGCCACTGGAATAGACCTCGAGTTCGGTCGCATGGCGCGCCACATCTGTCAGAATGCGCAGTCGGTCGATACCGCCCACCGGCATAGCCCCACGGCCAACTGTTTGGCTTAAGCGCAAACTATTGCCTATCGGTGAAATGTAAATTGTTCCGGGCGTCCGCTGGAGGAGTAGCTCCCTCACAAACTGCTGCACCGTTGGTCCGGAGACACCAAATTGGCGTTCCATGCGCGCTTGGTGTGCTTGAACCTCAACGAACCCCTTGATCCAGCGTGTCGGCAGCGTGACGCGCCGCTCAAACGCTTCGTTGGAGCTAGACACCACTCCAAAGCCTGCTGCACTCACCATAAGGCGTGGCCGCTCTCCGTCGCGCAGCCGGGCTAGAGCGGCTCGCATCGGAGGATTGAAATCCACGTTCGAGGTCCCGGGATCAAGACGGTCCGCATCGAAGGCACTCCCAAAAACATCGACCCGCGCGTAGACGCCGCAGCAGGCCGAAAGTCCCTCGAAGCGCAGCATGCCACTGCCGCAGGTAATCACGGGATCGCTTTGCTGAATCAGCCGTTGCACCATGCCTGGGGGAGTGTAAAAACGTGTTCGCACGATCTGAGCAAGCGTAAGCAGTAAGTCGGCGCCACGGCGCGGCGCTGCGAGACAGCCATCGAAGAACGGGACGGTGGAAGGTTTGGAAGACGAAGCCGCCAGGAAGATTCCGGCCGCGCTCACAGAGGAGGAAGCTGCATATCGATCAACATGCTCGAACGAAGTCGCGAGAGTGCCGCCCATAGTTCTTCTTATCGCAGATTCACCCTCGTTGCTGTATAGAACTCGATCGGCCGAGCTGGCAGAGCTGTAGGATTTGTTGTCGTATGCGGCGCAAAGGGAACGCGACTTCCTTCACGGATCGCCGAATCGCTATCGATAATGTGACTCATCGCTCCTTTAATGACTCCTTTGGAGTGAAACTACTGAATCCCACCGGAGGACTTTTGACGTCGGGCCGAGAGGATCTTCTGAATCTGTTCCTCGCCTTCCTGGCGGACGACCTTCGAAGTTTCCAAAATTTCGTTTTCACTTACCAGCCCCTTCTCTAGAAGGATTCTTCGAAGTACAGCGATTTCCTCTCCGTAGGCCAGGAACTGGCTGGTCAAATGTTTTAAGGCTTGTCGAGTCTGCTCGGGTGTCAGGGGGGGCCCTGGCTTGTCTTCAGGCATGCCGGGAGTCTATCAAATCTCGCGCAAATCACTCTTTCCGTCCTTTTTACGTAGTTGATGTCCCGCCCGCAAGGAGGTAATGTCCACATGACGTAGCTAGCGATAATGCCCATTAAAGGACCTTTCATGACCGACTTGATTGAGATTCAGAAGATTGCCGGCTGGGAGAAACTAAAGGCGCTCGTGCTCGACAGCGTTTCCTCCCCGATTACGAAGCGTGTGTACAAGATGGCGCTGGACGAGTTCCTAGGCTGGTTCCAGCAGGCTCCGCGGCCCGGCTTCACCAAGGCTACCGTAAGCGCCTGGCGGGTATCACTAGAGGACCGTAGGCTCGGCTCGTCGTCAATCATTATTAGGATGTCGGCGATCCGAAAGCTGGCAGCGGAGGCAGCCGACAACGGGCTGCTGGCTCCCGAGCTGGCCGCCGGCATCAGCCGCGTGAAGAGCGCCAAATCGCAAGGGATCCGTGTGGGGAACTGGTTCTCGCTGCGGCAAGCGCAGGCTCTGCTGAGTGCTCCCGACACCAGCACCAACAAGGGACTGCGAGACCGCGCCATCATCGCGATCCTTCTCGGCTGCGGGCTTCGACGATCCGAGGTGGCAGCACTTACGTTCGCACACGTTCAGCAACGCGATTGTCGGTGGTGCATCGTCGATCTCGTTGGCAAGCACGGCAGAGTTCGCACCGCGCCGATGCCCAATTGGGTAAAGGTGGCGATTGACGCTTGGACCGCTGTGGCCGCGCTGGAAAACGGAGGAGTGTTCCGGCCTGTGAATCGCGCAGATGAAGTGGGCGGCGAGGTATTGAGTGAAAAAGTTGTCTGGCAACTGATTAAGCCGTATGCCGACGTAGCCGGCGTCCCTGGCATCGCGCCGCACGACCTCCGGCGTACCTGCGCTAAATTGTGCCGCGCCGGTGGCGGCGAGTTGGAGCAGATTCAACTGCTGCTGGGGCACGCGTCGGTACAGACGACGGAACGCTACCTTGGCACGAGGCAGGATCTGGTGCACGCTCCTAACGATGCCATCAAACTGAGAGTGGCAGTATAGTACTGGAGCGGCGGCGCAGCGAGTTTACAGGACCACATGTTGCGTAGCGAGAGCGAGGGCCAAAAGGGCTGGGGAGCTGCTGCCGAACCAAAGACGGCCTAACCCGCTTCAAACAAAACCTGGCTAAACTGGTTTTGGGAGCTTGTATCCGCGCGAGCTTGCCGCTCCGTCAAGTGTGCGCCGTGACCAAGCATACGAAGTTAGGCGTCAAATCCGATTTCTTCCAGAAACCCCGTGAGGGCTCGCGGATCAAACAGAAGATTGTGACCGACTACTTCGTCGCTTACAACAGGGTGATGGCCCCGGGTCCAAAAGCCAAGGTCGGTTATGCGGACCTGTTCGCGGGACCGGGATTCTACATGGACGAGAAGGGAGTCAAACACAAATCGATTCCAATCCTGGTCTAGTGAGGCAGTCATCGGTAATGAGAATTGTTCCGGGAGAAGGTCCACCTATGGTTTAACGAGGGTGATCCGGAGTATCACGAAAAGCTAGATGCGGCGATTCATTCCGTCCCT
>Ga0105238_10003739_pt1 | contig 15136 bp, 12 predicted proteins | sample KBSC34metaG_FD_81526 | JGI IMG/M metagenome (GOLD analysis project Ga0105238, IMG submission 81526) | Corn rhizosphere microbial communities from Kellogg Biological Station, Michigan, USA - KBS C3-4 metaG | ecosystem: Host-associated > Plants > Roots > Rhizosphere > Soil | place: Michigan, USA... | reverse complement strand
GGGGGGAAGCAGACCGCGCCGCGGGCGGTCCGTCAACCCCGGCCGGGGTTGACGGACCGCCCGCGGCGCGGTCTGCTTCCCCCCCTGCGGGACCTTTCTGGCAGGGAATGATAGAAACTGAAAATCAAATTCAGTATCATTCCTGTCCATGGCCCCCGGCTGCCCCCCCGACCATGACTGGCCGTTCCGCGCGCGCAGGGCGGTCGTCTGCGTGGCGCTGGGGCTGGGCCTGGCGACCGGGGGATGCGCGGCCGGACGCGGAGTGCCGCCCACCCTCGTCGCCGCGCCCGGCCAGTCGCAGGAGCACCTGGACGCCGGCCGCATGCTCTTCTCTGGCCACTGCCAGGGCTGCCACGCGCTCCCCGCGCCGAGCGATCTGACGGCGACGGCGTGGCCGGCCAAAGTCGAGGGCATGGCCCGTAAATCGGGGCTGTCTCACGACCAGACGGCGCTGGTCGCGGATTACCTGGTCGCCGCCAGCCGCCGAGTCCAGTGACTCTGCGGTCGAGACGCCTGGCAATGGGAGCGGGACGCCCCCCTCCAGCGGGTCCCGGGCGCCCTCCCCAGCCCGCGGATGACTCTTCGATGACATGCCCCCGCTGGCCGGCTATGCTGGCGCGCTGACCGTGAGCGGTACCTTTTCGTCCATACCGGCGGCCGCCGGCGCGCCCGAGCCCGATGTTGACGAGGCCTCGCGCGAACGCACGCACACCGGCGATACTCTGCCCGACGTTCCGTCCGTCGTGTCGGAAGAGCTGCACCTCCTGGCGCTCGTGTCTCGCAAGCTCGGCGCCTTGCCTCGGCGCGTGCGCGCGCAGGTGGACGACGCCGGGGCCCTGATCGAGCTGCGCGACGCCCTCGCCGAGGCCAAGCCCGAGGATCAAGGCTCGATCCTGGAGCAGATGCACCGGATCGAAGCGCTGTCGAAGCAACGCGGGAAAGGCGACTCGCCGCCCGTCGATCCGCGGTCACCCTACTTCGGCCACTTGCGTCTCGACGAGAACGACCGGCGGCGCGACGTGCTCATCGGATCGCGCAGCTTCGTCGAGCCGGGCGGCGGGGTGCAGATCGTCGATTGGCGGAACGCGCCGGTGTCGCGCCTCTTCTACCGCTACGAGGAAGGCGACGCCTACGAGGAGCGCCTCGGCGACCGCGTGGTCGAGGGCGAGATCGTCGCGCGCCGGACGGTGGCCATCGTCGACGGCGAGCTGCGCCGGGTGGCGGCGCCCCAGGGCACCTACGCCCGCGAGGCCCGCGGTACCCTGTGGCGCCCGGTCGGCCTGCACCAGGCCAAGCTCTCGGTCGCTCGCGACGGCACGGCCACGCTCACATCCGCGGCGACCGGCCCGGCGTCGCAGGCGGGACCCGCCGCGGGACGGGGGCGCCTCGGCCTGGACGAGACGGGCTCGCGGCGCGCCGACCGCCACCTGCCGGCCATCGCGGCCCTCATCGACCCGCGGCAGTTCGAGCTGATCACACGGCCGACCTCGGGTCTCATCGCCGTGCAGGGCTCGGCGGGCAGCGGGAAGACCACCATCGGCCTGCACCGGATCGCGTACCTGGCCTTCGCCGACCCGGCGCGGTTCAAGGCCGACCGCATGCTGGTCGTCGTCTACCAGCGCGCGCTCGCCCGCTACGTCTCGCGGGTGCTTCCGTCGCTGGACGTCCCCGGGGTTCCGGTGCGGACCTTCTCCGAATGGGCCACCGACGTCCGCCTGGCCACCTTCCCCACCCTGCAGGCGCCCGTTTTCGACGAGACGCCGCCGTTGGTCATGCGGGCCAAGGCTCACGGCGCGATGTTGAAGATCATCGCCGACCGGCAGCGCGACCTGGCGACCTGGTGCCGGGCCGAGCTGGCCCGCGAGCTCCAAGGGCGCCCCGACGCCGAGCACGTCCTCGGCGTGTGGGACACGCCGGAGCGCGAAGGGCGCAGTGGTGTCGGCGCCGGCCCAGGTCGGCCCGTGGACGCGCGGGTCACGGGGCTGGCCCTGTGGCTGAAGGACGCGAACGGCCTCGACACGACCACGCGCAACGCCGTCGAGGCGGTCGGGCGCCGACTGCGCGCGCGCACGCGCGACGTGGTGGGCGAGTGGGCCGCCCTCCTCACCGACCGGCAGGCCCTGGCGAACGGCTTCGCGCGCCACGCGCCCGGCTTGTTCTCCGCCGGTCAGATGGAAGAGATCCACCGCTGGTGCATCGAGCGCGACCGCCTGCGCACGAGCGGCCGCGACGCCACCGGCGAAGATGGCGTCACGTACGCGCTGGACCTCGAGGACGACGCCCTGTTGCTGCGCATCTATCAGCTCCAGCGCGGCCAGCTGCGTGGGGCGAGCGGCCCGCTGCACATCGAGCACCTGATGGTCGACGAGGTGCAGGACTTCTCGCCCCTCGAGCTGGCGGTTCTGCTGGAGACGACCACGCGCCACCGCTCTGTCACGCTGGCGGGGGACGTGGCGCAGGCCATCGCGCCCGAACACGGCTTCTCGAGCTGGTCCGACCTGCTCGACGACCTCGGGATCCCGCACGAGAAGGTGGAGCCGCTCCGCGTGTCGTACCGATCGACCCGCGAGATCGTCGAGGTCGCCGAGCACGCCCTCGGCCCGCTGATGGGCGACGTGCGACCGGTGGCGCCGCGTTCGGGCGGCCCCGTCGAGTCGTTCGGCTTCGGGTCGGCGGGCGAGGCGACCGAGTTCCTGTCGCACGCGCTGGGCGAGCTGATGCGGGCCGAGCCGACGGCGTCGGTCGCGCTGATCGCGCGCCACCCCGAGCAGGCGCGCCTCTACTACGACGCGCTCTGCGAGGCCGAGGTCCCGTCGCTGCGCCTGGTGGCCGACCAGGACTTCGCGTTCACGCCGGGCATCGACGTCACCGACGTGCGGCAGACCAAGGGCCTCGAGTTCGACATCGTGATCTTGCTCGAGGTCACCGACGCGGCCTACCCCCTGAACGACGACGCCCGCCGCCTGCTGCACGTCGCGATGACCCGCGCCGCCCACCAGCTCTGGGTGACCTACACCGGCGCCGCGTCTCCGCTCCTGCCGCCGGCCCTGCGCGGCTGAGCCTCGGCCTCCGCCCCGGCCAGGTCACCGTGCGATATCATCGACTCCCGCAGGCGAACATCACGTGACCCTCGCCCCGCCCTGGTTCTCGTCGATTCCATCGATCCCGGCGCTGGTACCGCTGCTGCTGCTGGCGATCCATCCCCGCGCGTGGTCCGAGCCACGGCCCGCCGGGGAGCCGAGCGTGGACGGCCCGGCCTTGACCTTCGAGGCGTTCACCGGCGGAGATGGTGATCGCTGGCTGAGGCTGCGCAAGATCAGAGCTGGCTGGGAGCGACGCAGGCTCACGATCGAGTACGGGGAGGATCCCGAGCGCGTGTTCTTCTTCGCAGAAGCACTGGCCGAGAGGCATGCGCACCTCGAGAGGGAGGGGCGGGTTTTGGATCGGCAAATCCTGGCCGCCATGCCCGCGGCTCGACCGGCCCTTCAACAACAGCGGCGGGCCCAGGCTCAGCGCACGCGGACATGTTTGCTCGAAGCGATCAAGGCCTATTCCTACGTGGTGAGAAAGCTCCCGTCATACGAACGAATGGACGAGGCGCTCCTCAGGCTCGGCGTCTTCCTCGCCGCCGCCAACGAGGACGCCAAGGCGCGGGAGATCGTCTCCCGCTTATTCATGGACTACCCGGACTCCAAGATGCTCCCTCAGCTGTACCTGTCGCTTGCGGAGCTGTCCTTCGACAAAGCCGACCTGCGCAACGCGATCGATCTCTACGAAAAGGTCACGGAGTTCCCCAGCTCGGACGTCTACCCTTTCGCCGTCTACAAGATGGGCTGGTGTCACCTGAAACTGGGCGAAGGCCAGGCCGCGCTCGAGACCTTCGTCGCGCTGGCACGGATGAGCGATGATGGCGCGGCAGCGGAGAAGGTCGCGGACGTCACCGGGGACCAGCGACTGGCGTCGGCCAGACGGTCGAGGGAGGACCAGCGACTGGCGCTGGCGAAAGAGGCCAGGAAGGATCTGGTCCGGGCCTATGCGGTTGCGGGCGCCCCACTGGAGGACGCGTTGGCCTTCTTCCAGAAGCTGGGCGGCGACGACGCTCCAAAGATGAAGCAAGCCCTGGACGAGCTTCACCCAAAGAAGGCCGCCGGACTGACGGCGCCGCCTGTCGAGCGGCCGGAGCCGCCGCCCGCGGCAAATCAGACCGCCGCTGGCCCGGACCTCACCTTTGCCATGTTCAGCGGCAGGAACCTTCACGCGATCAATCCGGAGCCTGACCGTGCGCCGCGACTTCTCATCTCGGAGGCGGATCGAAACAAACCCGGCACCTTGTTCCGCCTTGGTGAGCTCTACGCCGAAAAACACCGGTCGTACAGGGCGGCGGGCCAGGCGGGGGAGGCAGAAAAATGGGGACGAAAAGCCATCGAGGCCTACACCGCGGCGGCCACGGATCCGCTCTACGAACGGAGGGACGAGGTCCTCCTGAGCCTCGGCACCCTGCTTGCGTCCGCCAAGGAAGGAGCTCGCGCGCGAGAGGTCTTCGCGAGCCTTTTCAAGGACCACCCCCGCTCGAAGGAGGTCCCTGAAATGTACCTGCGACTCGCGGAGCTTTCCTTTGACGACGGCGAGATGTCGGCCGCGCTCGATCTCTACCGGCGGATCGAGATGTTCCCGAGGTCCGAGGTCTACCCTTTCGCTGTCTACAAGATCGGTTGGAGTCACCTGCGACGGCAAGAGGGCCAGGATGCGCTGGGAACGTTCGTTGCTTTGGCGCGAATGACCGAGGGTGGAACGGGTGACCGCAAGAGCGACGAGGTTGTGAGCCTCAGCGGGAGCCAGCGACGGGCTCTCGCCAAGGAGGCGCACAAGGGGATCGTGGCCGCCTATGTGGGTGCGGGCGCGGCCCCCGAGGCGGCGCGGGCCTTCTTCGGGAAGGTGGGCGGCGACCAGGCGGCCAAGATGACGAGGCTCCTGGCCGAGCTCTATCGACAGCACGGGAGGAGCGACGCGGCCGACGCGTTGTTCGAGTCGGCCGTCCCAGCGACCGAGGATCACGGCGTCAATCAGCGCTGAAATTGGCGGGAGAGGAAGGCCATCGCGAGCTCCTCGGCGACGAAGCGCGGGCGCATCACCGTTCCCCCCAAGAAGCCGACGTGACCACCGCGCGAGGTCAACCAGAGCTCGAGGTGCGGGTTCTTCGTGATCGCCTCGCGCGGGATGGCTGCCTCGGGCACGAACGGATCGTCGCAGGCGGCGATAGCGAGCGTCGGCCGACGCACCTGTGCCAGGAACGCGCCCGAGGAGTTGCGCCGCCAGTAGTCCTCGGCGCTGGCGAAGCCAAAGAGACGCGCGGTGATGTGTTCGTCGAAGAGCGCGAACGAGCGGGCACGGGCCACGTCCTCCTGCCGATAGTCGCCACCGTGGGCGGGCAACCTCCGGGAGGCCTTGCGCCGTAGAGAACGGAGGAACCGCTCGCGGTACGCCGTCGTGACGAGACCGGGCCTGTCGAGGCGGCGCGCACAAAGTCCCAAGTCGAAAGGCACCGAAACGCCTACGGCGGCATCGAGCGGCGCGTCCGCCGAGCGCTCGGCCAGCCACTTGAGGAGCATGTTGCCCCCCATGGAGAAGCCCACGGCCCCGCGGGGCACGTCGGAGTGCTCGAGGGCGAGACGGTTCATCACGGCGTCGATCTCGTCAGTCTTGCCCGAGTGATAGAGCCGCCCCTGCCGCGAAGGCGTGGGCCCGCACGAGCGCATGCAGAGGGCGAGCCCATTCCACCCGGCCCGCGCGAGGCAAGCCAGCATCCCGCGAACGTAAGGCGCGGAGGCCGAGCCCTCGAGCCCGTGAAGCACGACCACCAGGGGACGTCCCGGTCGCGCCGGCAGGCGCGCGACGTCGAGCACGTCACCGTCGGGCATCTCCCAGATCTCGGACGTCGTGTCGACGGTCTGCCGGCGGCGCATGTAGTACGACCAGATGGTCTGCGCGTGGGCGTTGCTCAGACCGGGCGCGGGACGAAAGTCTTCAGGACGCGGGAGTGCTGCGTCTTTCATGGGGCCACGCCTTCTACCATCGCGGCCGCTTTGCGGGGCCTTCCGGGCCCTCCGGTTTCCGACCGGTCGCCAGCCTCTGGGCGTGGCGGAGAAATGGCGTCACGGCGATCGACCGAGGCGTGACACGGGTCGTTTGATCGGCACGGTTGGGTCTGTTAGGGGGATCCGCATGCTGGAGATTCGGGCACGGGTATCGAGGAGGACCGGGGGCGCTGCCTTGGTCTGCGTATTGGCCCTTGCGCTGGGGGCCTGCGACAGCAACTCGAAAAGCGTCGGCGGCAAGGGCGGCGCGGGCGGTGCAGCCACGGGCGGCCCGGGCGGGGCCGCTGGCTCCGCGGCAGCGGGCAGCGCCGGAAGGGGCGAGGCGGGTGGAATTGGGGGAGCCGGTGGCGTGATCGGCACCGGCTCCGGCGGTCTGGGCGGCACGGCTGTCGGGGGTGCGGGCGGGGAGGTCGTTGGCGGAGCCGGCGGCGGCGCGGGCGGCGCCACCGGCGCGGGCGGGTTCATGAGTGGAAGCGCGGGCGCGGGCGGCGGACCGCCTGCAACCGGCACGGGGGGAGCCGGAACAGGCGGCGCCGGTGGCGCGGGCGCCGGTGGCGCGGGCGCCGGTGGCGCGAGCGGCGGTGGCGCGGGCGCCGGTGGCGCGAAGGCCGGCGCCGCGGGCGCCGGTGGCGCGAGCGGCCCGAACGCAGGTTGCTTGCCAGCGAACGGCGCCACGCCGCCGCCGGGCGTTTCCGTCTCGGAGCTGCTGGCCGACTCACGAGCTGGCTTCTCGGGAACGCAGGGAGCCTGCTCGTGGAGCTACGGCTACGAGCTCCCCGCGGACAGCGTATTCCACCCGATGACGGATTGGGACGCTGCGAGCGGTATCTGGCGAGCCGCGAACGGCTCGTACTGGACTCTGGTGGCCGTCGACTACCAGCACCCGAATGGCACGATCACGAGCGGCGGCCGCATGGCGGTCGAGCAGTGGTCGGTGCGACGATGGACCAGCACCTTCGCGGGCACCGTCACGATCGCGGGCATCATGCGCAAGGTCGACACGGGCGCGAGCGGAAACGGTGTCGACGTGCGCGTGGTGGTCGACGGCTCGGTGGTCCTCATGCGCTTCGTCGCCGCCGGCGACGCGACCGGCACGAGCTACGCGGTGACGGCGCACGTGAACGTGGGATCGACCGTCGACTTCGTCGTCGATCCGCACCAGGGCAATGACGCGCAAGACTCCACCGCGGTCTCCGCCGACATCTGGCGCTGACGAGAGAGGATCTCCACCGGGACGTGGAACCTGACGCCGCGCATGGGGCGGCGTAGCCCCTTCCACGCTCTCAGGCCGCCGTCTGGAAGAAGCGATTCAGCGCCCAGACGTCGCGAGCGCGGAGGCCGTGAAAGCGGATGCCGATCCCGACCTGTTCGGTGCCCGGGGTGGCGACCACCCAGCGGACGTCGCCGCCCACCTCGACGAGCTCGGGCTGGGTGGGGATCTGGAAGCGGAGGTTGACCGCCGAACCGATCGGCAGCGCCGACCGACATTCGACGTGGATTCCGCCGAGCGACATGTTGCGGCTGCGGCAGATGTAGTCCTTCCCGTCAACGGTCAGCTCGACGCTGACCTGACGGTCGTACCGCGGGTCGATTCTCCGAAAGTTCTCAGCCACGAGTCCTCGCTCGATATCCAGGATTAAGAAGCGGCGTACACGCGCAGGTCAGGCCGCAAGGACGCCATCATAGCGCAAAACGACGTCCAGCTGCCGCGCCTTCATTTCTTCCATCGGCATTACTGGAAGAACGCTTCAGTCCTCCCGCGCCCCCGCGCCCGGTACACCCAGTGTGGTCTGTATCCTTCGTGGTCAGGCGTGGTCAGGCTGGTCAGGCGGGCCAGACGGGCCAGGCGGATGGCCGGGTGGTCATGGCGGGATAGAACGGCAGCCGCGTGCCGCGAATCACAGGTCGGGGATGCAGGTCGACGGGTCGCCCAGACCCCTCAGCTCGTTGTACGTGGTCAACGACGTGGCCGCCCAGCAGTCCACCCAGGCAAATCCAGCCCGATCACCGGCCACGACGGAGATCCGAGCCCGGCCTTCTCCGGTCCCGCGCCACCGGCTGGCGATCTGGAGCGTGTCGACCCCGGCCGGACCCTCGACGGTGTCCTGGAGGAACGTGAACGTCATCCCCCCATCCCCGTTGGGCGCGCGCTCGTAGTGGTAGGTCGAGCTCTCGGCGTCCTTGGTGGGATCAGCCGGCTTCTCGTTCATGGCGGTCACGTCGAGCGTGCGCAACGACGAGCGGTTGTCGTAGTCGAAGGCGTAGATGACCACCTTCTCGAGGTTCGGAAGGACCGCGCCGGCGTCGCGCGCGGGCTTGGGCGTCAGCGACAGGTGCCCCGTGCCGGCCCCCGCGCGCCCCGCCCGCTCGAACCACCCGGCGAGGACTGTGGTCTCGGGCGTCGGCTGCAGGTCCGACCCGAAGTTGGTGCCGGCCGGCCCGATCATGACCAGCTCGTAGTCGAAGTGGGGGGTGACACCGTCGGCAGCGAGGCTCTTCGTCATCCGGAAGGCCAGCTGCCAGCCCGGATTCTTGTCGTCCGGAAAGGGCCCCCAGACCCGGCCGTTTTGCTCGCGGGCGGTGGGCGTGAAGCTCCTGATCTCGTCGACGAGGGCGAGCAGCCCGAACGCCGTCAGGTTGACCATCTTGGTGACGGTCGTCGTCATCTTTAGCGCCTCGTCCTCGTCGGCGCGTGAGACGGCTGCCTTCAGCGGCGCCTCCATCGCCACGTCGTCCGTGCCGGGCAGCGCGGTCAGGTACTCGAGGTCCTTGTTGGAATAGTTGCCGCACCCGGCCCCGGCGCAAAGGCCGAGGCCCCCCAGGACCGTCGCCAGCGCGACGGCCGACCATCCGTGAGTGCCGCGCCCTCGACGGTTGCCCCGATTCATCGGTGACCTCCGAAGTCGTACTGAAGGAACGCCGTCGCTTCCCATGTGCCAAGCGACCGGTTCTTCTCGTCGACGTTGTACAGCAGGTAGTGCAGGCGGCTGCGCAGGACCAGGCTCCACGCCCGTCCGATCCCGATGCGCGCGCCCGCGAAGAACCCCGGCGACACGGTGGCGAACGATTGATCGGGCGCCGCGTGGTCGTCGAACTTGCGGCTCATCTTCAGGACCGCCACCCGACCGCCCAGGAAGGGAACCACGGGCCCCCAGCCGCTGCGGTGCCACTCGGTCTGCAGCGACGTGGCCAGCTGGACCTCGCTGAACTTGTAGGGGAGCGCCGCGCCGCCCGAAACCGGCGCGCTGGCATTCTTGCCGCCGATCACGCCGTCGAAGCCGAACGACCAGTCCCGGCGGAAGTAGTCGCGCAGGGTCACGTCGATCCCCAGCGTCCCGGTCGCCGCCGGGAACAGCCCCTCCGACGGCGTGGCGAAGACCGTCTGAACGCCCGCCCCCACGCCCATGCTCCAGTGCGAGGTGATCGCCTCGCGCCCTGGGCCTTTCACCGGATCGTCGGAGAAGGGGGCGTCGCGCAGCATGGGCTCCGACAGCGCGACCAGCTGCCCGCGCGGGACGTCGATCTGGCCCACACGCAGGCGGTCGGGCAAGCGCCGCTTGATGCGGTAGCGCCCGGGGGGAAGCGCGATCCGCCGCTCGGCGCCCTCGATCTTGAGGACCTCGGCCGCGACGAAGCCCTTGCCGTCGACCAAGAAGTACGCGCCCGACGGCGCCTCGGCCGGAAACACCAGGCCCTCGCGCCGCGCGATCACGTCGGTCAGCACCAGATCGCCGTTGCCGGCCAGGTCGTAGCTGAACGTCGGGTGCTGCGCGCCGGCGGCGCTCTCGGCGGTGTCGGCCACCGTGCGGTCGTAGGCATAGGCGTACGCCTCCGACAGCGTGACCCGGCCGTCGCCGGACTTGTCCGCGCCGCCCAGCATCCCGGACGCCAGGTGGTGCGAGAAGTAGCTGCCGCCGATCAGGTCCGACTCCTGCGAGTCCTCGTCGGAGGCGCTGGAGGTCAGGATCACCATGCCGTGCGCCTCGCGCGCGCCGCTCGCGTCGATCTCGAAGGCGGGCGCCTTGCGCGCACCTTTGGTGCGGGTCAGCGCGCCCGACTGGCACGCGTCGAAGATCCCGATGCGCACGTCGAACGGCGCCTGCGCCAGCCGCGCCTTCAGCGACGCGACGGGGAGCTCGCTGTCGCCCAAGCGCAGCCGGCCGTCCTTGGCGTGGCCCGAGTAGAAGACGATGAGCGCCGTCTTCTCGCCGCGCGCGGCGGCAGCTCGAGCCCGGCGCTCGGCCTCGGCCAGGGCTCCGGTGAACTGTGCGGCGTCGGCGTCCAGCAGCAGGGCCGCGTCGCCGCCGCGCACGCCGCCGAGCCGCGTGAGCACGTCCCAGACCTTCCGGGCATCGTCCCGCGCGTAGGCGAGGGGTCGCGTGCCGGCGCCCCCGTTGTCGTTGCCTGCCACGAGCGCGAAGCGGTGAAGCTCGTCGGCCGCGGCCCGGCGTTCCGCCGCGGCGAAGCCAGCCAGGCACACGAACGCCGCCAGCGCGGCGACCGCGCGCGGTACCCTCCTTCGCTGTTTGCGACCACGGTTGGCAGACTTCACGGCACCCCGCACACCCTTCGGGATTCGAGCCCTCGATGCCCTCAGGGCTCGATGCCCCTCAGGGCTTGATAAATGTCCGGTGGAACTGATCTCCCTCGAGCCCAAGATCCGGCAGCTTCATCAGGTCCCCCTTCGCCTTGGCGAACGCCTCCTCGACGGCCCGGCGCATGTTGTCCAGCTCGGCCGGCTGGTCGGTCAAAAGGACGATCAGCCGCTCCAGCCCGCGCCCGGTCAGCTCGACGCTGTCGGGCAGGTACTGCAGCCCATCGCCCGGTGGCAGCTGCACGCTGGTCCCCGCCTCGGGGTAAAGCGGCGTCACCTCCCCCGCGTCGTCCACCGAGATGGCGAAGAGGTACCGCCGGCCGCCCGCCTTCACGCCGATGCGCAGGCGTTCGCCCGCCCCCAGCGCCTCGGGCGTCGCGACGGCGGCCGTCCGCTGCAGCCCGTCGCCAGCCGGCGCCACGCGCACGGTCACAGAGGCGCCGCCCTTCACGCGGTTCAGGCTGCGCGCCGCGTTCGCCTCGGTCCGGTGGCGCGCCTCCTCGAATAGGGGACGCGCCGTCACGATCAGCGCCACCGCCGCCGCCACCGCGCCCAGGCTGAAGACGCTGACGAACGACCAGGTGTTGGTGGGCCGCGCCCACCAGCGCGGCTTCGCCCCGGCGGCCGGAGCGCCCGCGGGGGCGCGCGCCGCCCGCTCGACACCGGCCGCGAATCGATCGAACGAGATCTGCTCCTCGAAGGCGCGCTGCTCGCCGCGCACGAGCTCGAGACGCCGGGTGCACTCACCGCAGCCCGCGACGTGCGACTCGACCGCGCTCAGCTCGCCCCCGCCGAGCTCGCCGGCGAAAAGGCGCCGCATGCGCAGCTCGCTCACGTGTCCGCGGGCCGGCCCGTCGCCGTTCAGCCCCGGTCCCGAAGCACGGCTGGCGGGGGGGGTGGTCGTCGTGTCCGTCATGATGAAAGCTCCTCGCCGCACAGGGCGGCGAACGATTCCAGACGCTTCCGGATGGTCGGCACCGAGCGTCCCAGCGCGGCCGACACCTCTTCCAAGGTCATCTCGTCGACGTAGTAATGAATGGCGGCCGCCTGGGTCTCGACGTCGGCGCGCGCCAACAGCTTACGGACCGCCTCGCGGTTCTCGAAGAGCCGCGGCCCGTGCACACCGCCGCCCCCCTCCAGGGCCGCGCGCTCGGCCCGGCCCAGCACCTCGACCTGGTATTTGCGCCGCCAGGGCGCACGCTCGGCGCGGAGCAGGTTCAGGCAGTGATTGGTGGCGATCGTCATCAGCCAGGTCAGCGGCGAGGACTCGCCCCGAAAGGCGGCGCTGTTGCCGAGCGCCTTGGCGAACACGTCCTGCATGGCATCCTCCGCCCTCGATCGTTCCTTCAGCAGGTAAAGGCACCGGCCGTAGACGCTGCCCCCGTAGCGCGCGTACAGGTCGCGCAGATCGGGCGTGCCCGATGGGTCGGACGCGGAAGCGGCCGCCGGGTCGTCCGACCCGGCGGCTCGCCCGCCCGGAATCACGCGGAGGTCTCGACGGCCAGAAGCCATGGAATCAGAGTGCAGAGTACATCGGGGTCGGAAACGCGCACGAGGTTTCCGCGCCCCACATCTTGGCGGCGTCCCCGTAGCTGTTCGTCATGAACACGCTGGCGAAATTCGCGCTCCAGCACTCGTTGACGGTCGCCGGCGTGGCGGCGAGATCGCCGCCCGAGAGCATGACGTCCGAGCGGCCGGCGCCGGTCTCCAGCCAGCGGCTGCGCACGCTCATCTGCTCGAGCGCGGGGCCGGTCAGGATGTAGTTCTTGGTCACCTTGAAGTCGAAGGTACCGCCGTTCCCCGGGGTGGCGATGTAGTCATACAGCGCATCGATCAGCATACCGGTGTCGTCGTCCTTGACCTGCGTGAAGGTGACCCCGATGTTGACGTCGGACGTCGGGCTGAGGCGGCTGTAGGTGAACGCGGCGGTCCCCACGTTCTTGTCGTGCTCGGGCAGCTTCTGCGCCGCGTTCCAGTCGAGCACGAAATCGCCGCTGCCGTAGGCCGGCAGGTGCTCTCGCCGGTGGGAGCCCGGAACCGCCTGAGTGTGGTTGCCCGAGAGGATGGTCAGGAACGCCGTGTCGGGATCGGCCTTGGCGCGCGCCTCGAGCACGTAATGGAACTGACCGCGCGCGATCCGGTTCACGGTCAGGCGCCAGGTGTTGGGGGACAGTGGCTCCGTGTACGGCCCCCACACCGCCGTGTCCTTCATGACCGCGGTCGGGGGGTACTCGGTGATGGTGCGGACCAGCGTCAGCACGGAAACGGTGCCCAGGTTCACGATCCCGGTGATCCCGCGCGTGAGCGTGTACATGTCGGACCGCTCGCCGAGCAAGCCGGCGTGGATGGCCGACGCGCCGTCACCCGCGACGAGGGCGCTCTGCTGTCCGTCGGCGCCCGGTACCGCCAGCGTGACGTCCTCGTGCTGGGGAACCCCGTCGCGGAACTCGTCCGCGCCGTCCTTCCCACAGCCCACCAGGCCCGCTGTCGCCAGAGCAAATCCCAGAACCAACCGGCCGGTCATCGAGTCGCGTCGCATCGTCGTGTCCTCCTAGGCAAGTCGTCGTCGTTTTGACTTCGAGGCCTTAGACACGGCAGCGGGGCAGAACAGAAAAGCCGATCGGGTCAGTCCTTCCGCACAGCTCCCCCTATCGCCTTACACGCAAGCTCAGGAGGGAAACCGATAGCGTCGTTCGACGGAGAGCGGTCCGTGGTCGGGCGCCGTGAACTTCCACTTCGCGATGGCCTGACGCGCGCACTCCATGAGGGCCGGGTCGACCGGCGTCTTCGCGACGACCTCGGCGCCGCTCACGGAGCCGTCCGCTCCGATGCGCCAGCGAAGTAGGAGCGTGCCCGCCCGGATCTGCTTCGGCGGCCGGTGCTTGTCGCGCGCGACGTCGATCCGACATTCGTTCAAGGTGCGGAGGCGAGCGGTGACCTCCTCGTCCACGGCCGCCGGCACGGGCGTCGGGGCCGGTCGAGAGGGAGCCTCCGCGCTGGCGCCCGGCGCCTGCGCGGCAACCGGCGGCTCGGGTCGCGCCGCCTTCGGCGCGGGGCGGATGCTCTTGACCGGTGGGCCGCCCTCCAGCTTCGCAGCGCCGACCTTGCCCGTGACGGTGAGCGATGGGTCGGGCAGGGGCTTGCCGGCCTCGCCCGCGCCACCGGCACCGCCGGCCCAGGACGAGCTCGCCCCTATCAGAGCGAGCCCGCAGCCCAGCGCCACCAGCGGCAAGACCTTCGCCCTCGATGCTCTGATTGGTATTGCCCTCATGCGCCCTCGAAACTTGGGTACGATGCCCGCCGATCGCAACCAGCGCCTCGACCGGCCCGTTGCTTCCGGTCGGCCGCTGGCCCAGGCTTTCCACCATCGCATCCGCCCGTTCCAAGAAGCGCCCGCCGCGCCGGCCCGCCCCCGCGCCGACCTCCAGCGACGACATCGGGACAGCCGAGCCGATCATGCAGGCCTTCGGTCCCGCCACGCGGCGCTGGTTCTCGTCGGCCTTCGCCCGGCCGACGGCCGTGCAGCGCGCCGGGTGGAAGGCCATCGCCGCCGGCGAGAACGCGCTGCTGCTGGCGCCGACCGGCAGCGGCAAGACCCTGGCCGCCTTTCTGTGGTGCCTGGATCGTCTGGGACGTGAGGAGGCCGCCGCCGAGAAGGCGGCCGTGCGGGTCGTCTACGTGTCGCCGCTGAAGGCGCTGGCCTATGACATCGAGCGCAACCTGCGCGCTCCGCTGGCCGGGATCGCGCGCGCCGCCGAGACCGTGGGCCAACCGTTTCGCGCGCCCCGCGTCGGCGTGCGCACCGGCGACACGCCGGCGCGAGACCGCCGCGAGATGCTGCGCGATCCGGCACCCATCCTGGTCACGACCCCGGAGTCGCTGTACCTGATGCTCGGGTCCTCGGCGCGAGAGACGCTGCGCCTCGTCGACACGGTGATCGTCGACGAGATTCACGCGCTGGCGCCCACCAAGCGCGGCGCGCACCTCGCCCTTTCCCTCGAGCGGCTGGCGGCCCTGACGGAGCGGGATCCGCAGCGCATCGGCCTGTCGGCCACGCAGCGGCCGCTCGACGAGATCGGGCGGTTCCTGGGCGGTGATCGTCCGGTGACGCTGGTCGACACCTCCGAACCACCGCGCCTGACGCTGACCATCGAGGTCCCCGTCGACGAGATGGAGAACGTCCGTAGCGAGCGGCGCCTCGAGCACGAGGAGGGTCACAGCGGTGCGCCCACCGGCATCTGGGCGGCCATCCACCCGCGCCTGGTCGAGCTGGTGCGTGCCCACCGCAGCACGATCGTATTCGCGAACAGCCGCCGCCTGTGCGAGCGGCTGGCCCAGGGCATCAACGATCTGGCCGGCGAGGGCGAGGCGCTGGTCCGCGCGCACCACGGCAGCGTGTCGCGGGCGCAGCGCGAGGAGATCGAGGAGATGCTGAAGGCCGGCCAGC
>Ga0105238_10003736_pt1 | contig 15145 bp, 8 predicted proteins | sample KBSC34metaG_FD_81526 | JGI IMG/M metagenome (GOLD analysis project Ga0105238, IMG submission 81526) | Corn rhizosphere microbial communities from Kellogg Biological Station, Michigan, USA - KBS C3-4 metaG | ecosystem: Host-associated > Plants > Roots > Rhizosphere > Soil | place: Michigan, USA... | reverse complement strand
GGCGAGATCGTGCGCTTCGTCCGCGGGCTCGCCGGCGACGAGGCCATCTATATCGACGACGTCGTCGCGCGCGCCGAGCAGGCGACCGGCTTCCGCAATGCGGCGCTCGCCAATTACATGCGCGCCTTCGACAATCTCGACAATCCGGTCGACCTGACGCTGGGCGTCTATTTCCACCATTGCGCGCTGGCGATGAGCTGCCGCCAGCTGGCGCTCGCCGGGCGCTTCCTCATGGCGCGCGGCATCAATCCCGAGACGGGCAAGCGCGTCGTCTCGCCCGATCGCGCGCGCCGCATCAACGCGCTGATGCTGACCTGCGGCCACTATGACGGATCGGGCGAGTTTGCCTTCCGCGTCGGTCTGCCCGGCAAGTCCGGCGTCGGCGGCGGCATCCTCGCGATCGCGCCGGGCTGCGCCTCGATCGCGGTATGGGCGCCGGGGCTTAACGAACGCGGCAATTCCAGGCTCGGCACGGTCGCGCTGGAACGGCTGGCTCACCGCACCGGCTGGTCGGTGTTCGATCCGGCTTGAGCGAGGCGGCCCGGTCAGCCGGGTTTGCGGAACTTGTAGATGAACTGGTCGGTCCGGCCGCGGATGCTCTTGTCGAACACCGCCTTGATGTGATCGTCGGCGGGATTGGCAAGCAATGTGCTCGCGCCAAGGAAGCGGAACCCGGCGGCGGTGACCTGCTTGATCACGATCGCGCCCTCGATCCGATGGAGCGTGTCGGTATCGCGCATGCCCGATCCGGCGGCAGCCTGGTGATCGATGATGAGCAGCGTGCCGCCCGGCTTGAGCGCGGCATAGGCCGCCTTGTTGAACACCGACGGATCCAGCGACCCCATGAATTTGTCCGGATAATCGTGATAATTTTGCGAGGTGAAGATGATGTCGACCTTCTCCGGGGCGGCGAGTGCGGTGGTGGGCTGGATCAGGAGCGAGGTGTTGGAATAGCCGTTCCTGGCGAGCGCCCCGTAAAGCATCGTGTCGCGCCCCGCCTCCCTCGCATAGGGCTCCGGCCAGATGCCGTAGACATGGCCGCTCGGACCAATCACCCGCGCGAATAGCCGCGTCCAGTAAGCGGCGCCGGGGATCAAATCGATTACCTTGTCGCCTGGCTTGACGCCCGCAAAAGCCAGGATTTCCGGCCCGTGGCGGCGGGCATCCATTGGCACCTGGTCCGCGCGCGCCGGATCGGCCGCAGCCTTGGCGATGGCGGCCGGCAACGGCGTCGATCGAGCGGGCATGGCGCCGCTCGCGAGCAGGGACAGAATTACGAGCGCCAGAGACTTCCTCATCAATTCTCTCTCCTTTTCCCGCCTGTGCAGCATTTGCCGGCCTGGCGCATGCGGCTCGCCTCGAATGGGCACGCCAGCGAAGCGAACGGCTTCCGATCCGCCATCGGCCCCGTGCATAGGCCGTTCGCCGGCGCGTGGCGATGGATCGCAGCGATCGCGGTGTGGCTTCGCTGCACCTTGATCCCCGCAAATTCGCGTTCGCCAGCCAACGCGAATGTGATGCCTCGCGCGGTTGGCCGCAGCAAGTCTTGCAAGGCTGTTTCACCCGCAGAATGGTTGACCCTCTGCCGGTTCAGAAGGGGCAGCCACTGCGGCTGGCCTCTTCCCGCAACGGCAGAGACGCGAAAGTCCAAGCAGAAGAACGCCGAAGCCCATCGCCGAAGGACGGAAGGGACAGGAGCGTTTCGACGACCGAACGAGCCGCCAGCATTTTGGAGAGAGAGATATATGATGCGCAACAATGTCATGTGGCTATTGCTGGCGGGCTGCGCGGCCCCCGCTTTGGCGCAGAACAGCGCGCCGGGCACGGCAGCAGCGGCCCCCGCGGCCCAGACGAATTCGCCGACGACGGCTACGGCGGATAGCGGGCAGGCGATCACGGACATCGTCATCACGGCGCGCAAGACGCAGGAGAAATTGCAGGACGTGCCGATCGCGGTCACGGCGATCGGCGGCGCCGCGCTCAAGCAGCAAACCATCCAGACCGTGCAGGACATTCAGTTCCACGTGCCCGGCTTCGTCGAATATCCCGAAGCGCAGGGTGGCGCGCCCGACTTCGCCATCCGCGGTGCCAAGCAGCAGGGCGTATCCGGCTCGCAGGGCGGCGTCGCGACCTATCTCGATTATGTCCCGCTCTCGTCGAACTATTCCATCGCGACCTCGACCTACGACATGCAGTCGGTCCAGGTGCTCAAGGGACCGCAGGGCACGCTGTTCGGCAAGAACACGACCGGCGGCGCGATCATCTTCTCGCCCAACAAGCCGACGGACAAGCTCGAAGGCTCGGCTACCGGCGAATATGGCAATTATAACCGCGTCGACATCACCGGCATGGTCAATGTGCCCGTCGCCGACGGCATCGGCCTGCGCGTTGCCGGCCGTTACATCCATCGCGATCCCTATATCGAGAATCTGGGCAGCGCCGGCGGCGGTGCGGACAGCGAGAACAATCATTCCATCCGCGCATCGCTGCGCATCCAGCCGAGCGCGATCATCACCAACGACACGGTGTTCGATTATTATCATCAGAACCAGCATCCGAACACCGATCGCGTGACCGGCTACAATGCGCCCTTCCTTTGCTCGATCTACCCGCAGGACTGCACCAATGGCGTGAGCGCGGCGTATACGAGGGCGCTGTCGCTGCCATTGCGCAAGGCGGACTATGGCAGCGACGCAAACGTCAATCGCGGCACCTATTGGGGCATTTCGAACACGACCACCTTGGCCCCGAGCGATACCTTCTCGATCCGCAACATATTCGGCTACCGCCGCGACAGGCTCGACAGTCTGGAAGAAAATGACGGCACCTATCTGCCGATCCTGGAAGGCACGAATCATAACCGGCAGCGGCAGGTGACCGAGGAGCTCGACGTCATCGGCAAGCTGTTCGACGATCGGTTGAGCTACACGGCCGGCCTCTATTATGCCGACAACACCTATAATCAGGTTTCGCTATACCGCATCTTCGCACCGGTCGGCACGGTCTATGGCGAGTTCGTGCCGGGCGGCGGCGGCCTGCCGCAATTCCCGATCGTGATTCCGGGCGTGGTCAACTTCTCACCGATCGCGCCGTCCAATCAGTACAACACCTTCTCGACCAAATCGAAAGCGGTATTCGGCCAGGTCAATTACAAGATTACCGACCAGCTGACGCTGACTGCCGGTGCGCGCTACAACGAGGACAAGGTAAACTTCCGAAGCCAGCAATATCAGGGCTTCACCGACGCGACGCAGACGACCCCACGCTGTAATATTGCCGCTTATGCGGCTGCCAGCGAGTTGGTCGGCCCGTGCGAGGTGGCGCGCAAGACGAAGTTCAATAGCTTCACCTGGAATGCCAGCCTGAACTTCAAGCCCGATCCGCGCACGCTGATCTATGTCAGTGCCGGCCGCGGCTTCCAGGCCGGCGGCTTCAACCAGCAGATCAAGGAAGTCCAGTATCGGACCTTCAAGCCTGAAAAGGTGTTCAACATCGAGACGGGTATCAAGAAGGATTGGACGCTCGCCGATCGGCCGATCCGCACCAATGTCTCGATCTTCCGCGCCAGCTACAAGGATCAGCAGCGGGTCGAAAATGGCACCTATGCCGATGGCCTGAACTATATCGCCACGTTTAATGCCGCCAACTCGACCATCTGGGGCGGCGAGGCGGAGATCAATTACCTGCCGGTCCGCAACCTCGAACTGTCGCTGGCTTATTCCTACATCAACGCCAAATACGATACCTTCCTGTCGCCGGCCGTCGGCACCAACGTCTCGACCGATCTGTCGGGCCTGGCGATCGCGGCCACGCCCAAGCACACGATCAACGGCACGATCAGCTATTCGGCGCCGGTCAATAGCGGCGACGGCAATCTGCGCTTCTCGCTGTCGGGCTATTACCGCTCGGGCGTCTATTTCAACGATCTCGCGCAGGACCCGCTCAACTACCAGAAGGGCTATGCGCTAATGAACGGGCGCATCGACCTGCTCAAGACGCTGCCGGTCGATATCGGGGTGTGGATGAACAACATCGCCAACAAGAAATATGGCGTGTTCAAGTTCAACAACCTGAATTCGCTCACCTATTCCGCCATCTTCCTCGGTGCGCCACGCACCTTCGGCGTGGACGTGAGCGTCCACTTCTAAAAACCGGATTCGTCGCGACCCATAAGGGGCCGGAGCAAGCTCCGGCCCTCACATGGCAAGCTCCGAGCGAAGCGCCTGAGCGGGAAACCGTGCAGGCGTTTTCCGTTTGGGCAGGTCACGCGCAGAGTTGGCGTACGTGTGATTGGCGCCGTATCCGGAAACCGGTCGATCAATGCTGGCGTCCGGCGTGGTTTGGCCGCTTGCAGCCTCCCCGGTTTGTGTGCCTGCGTGGGTCAGACCACCTTATCGCTTCACCGGCTTTCCGGCCCTTCAAAGGCGATGCCCACGAAGGGGAAAAAGGAAAAACACCGGAAACGAACTTAATGATTTGGGCGGCTGCGGCGGCGCCGAACGCGTCGTCCGGAGCGATTGACGCGGGGCGGTGGTGCGGACTGATTGCGCCTCCCAATCCGGCCCTCACGGCTGCCGGAAATAATCAGATCTGAGAAAAAGCCAAAAAGTCGGAGCCGGAGTGCGCCTTCATTCGCGCAAACCAACAAGCCATGTATGCAATATACGTACAAATGTCAACTTTGAGAACAGTCGGTTGCTGCGAATGTTCAAGCCGGGTTATGATTCGGCCAGCGTTCTCCCGAAGCGTAGGATTTACGGTGACAGTGCACTCAATTGACGTCCGACCGGAGATAAGTGCACTGTCACCGTAATTTGATGAGCGAATGGCTGCTCCCGGCGGCTCGGAGTGCGCCCCTGAGCGTCCGAGATCGAGGCGGTTCCAGTCCGACAGGTTTTTCATCGCGTAGCAGCCTATCGGCTGTGGGGTGCGTCGATGGATGGTGGATCGCAGCTTCGCCGGGTGCGAGGGATTGCCGCAGCAGGGACCGGCATATTGCCCGAAGAACGCCCGCAATCCCGGAGGTTCGGTTCCGCTGCGCTGGTAGCCGGGAGCCGCCGTTCATTCCTTTCTCGCGATAGCCCCCGACTCTTGCGTGGTTGTCGCCATGATCAAAGGCGCTCTAGAAAGCGAACGGCCGGCCCTACCGATAGATAATGGTCGCCGCACGTCGAAGGGGATTGGATGACGAAGGCACGGATCGCGGTCTGGATTGCGCTTGGCGCGGCGCTGGCGGCGTTGTCGAACGGCGGCGCGCAGGCGCAAAGCATGAGCGATACAACCGTTCGGCTCGACGGACATGCCGGTGGGCCACGCTATGACGGTATCGGATCCGTCGATGGGGGCGGCGCGACCTCCGTCCTTCTCAAGGATTATCCGGAGCCTCAGCGGCGCCAGATCCTGGACATGATCTACAAGCCGAAGTTCGGGGCTTCGGTCCAGGTCCTGTATGTCGAAATTCCCGGCGACGGCAATTCGACCCAGGGTTCGATGCCGAGCCACATGCATAGGCGCGACGATACCAACTATCGGCGCGGCTATATCTGGTGGGTCATGACCGAGGCCCGAAAGCGCAATCCGCGCCTGTCGCTGGATGGCGCCGCGTGGAGCGCGCCTGGCTGGATCGGTGATGCCGGCGGGCTGCTCGGCCATGCCGACGAGCGGTTCTTCTCACAGGATGGCGTCGACTATTACCTGTCCTGGCTCAAGGGCCTGCGCAGCGTGTACGGGCTCGATCTCGATGCGATCGGCATCCGCAACGAAAAGGGCGTGAGCTACGGTTTTGCCAAGGCGCTCCGCAAGGGGCTGGACGCGAATGGATTCTCGGCCGTGAAGGTGCACGGGTTCGATAATTGGCCGGACGATCGCTTCAACTTCGTGCAGGACATGCTGACCGACAAAGGCCTGCGCGATGCGATCGCGGTGCCCAGTGCTCATGTAAGCCCGGCTGAAGGAGCGACGGTCGCGCCCGACATCCAGCGCATGGCGGCCGGCATGGGCAAGCCGCTCTGGAACACGGAGCAGCATGTCTATCAGGCCGGGTTTGACGGTCTGATCGCCACGGCCAGGTCGTTCAACGAGGGACATATTCAATCCGGTTTTACCCGGATCGTCGATTGGTACGGCATCGGCGGCCTCTATGAGATGGAGCCTTATTCCGGAGAGAAAGAGGCACTGGTTCGCGCCAACTGGCCGTGGAGCGGGCGCTATGTGATCAACCCCAAGCTGTGGGCGTTCGCGCATTATGGCCAGTTCAGCGCGCCGGGCTGGACGTATCTGAACGGCGGCAGCGGCGAACTGAAGGGGGGCGGAAGCTTCGTGACGCTGGAAGCGCCGAACGGTGACTTCAGCATCATCATCGAAACCAAGGACGCGCGCGCGGAGCAGCGATTTCGCCTCGAAACGGCGCATCTGTCGCACAAGAGCCTGGCCGTCTGGCGCAGCAATTCCACCGAGCAGTTCGTGCGCCAGGCCGACCTGAAGCCTGGTCCCGCCGGCTCGGCGTCGATCCTGCTCCAGCCCAATGCGGTCTATACGCTGTCGACCACGCGCGGGCAGCAGAAGGGCGGCTTCCAGCCGGTGCCGCCGCCCAGGGCTTTTCCGTTTCCGTACCGCGAGTCGTTCGACGACTATGGCGCGCCGGCACGCCGGGGCTATCTCCCGCGCTATTTCGCCGACATTCATGGCGCTTTCGAGCTGTCCTCGTGCCCCGGACGAAGCGGCAACTGCCTTCGGCAGGCGGCGCCGACGCCCCCCAATTCGTGGGCGCCGGGTTGGCTGCCCTACACGATCCTGGGCGACGATCGGTGGAGCGATTACGAGGTTGATTCCGACGTTTACCTGAAGCCGGGCGAGACGGCGGGCGTCATGGGCCGGCTGAACAACGTCGGGACCGGATATGGGTCGATCCCGAAAGGCTATTATCTGAGCCTGTCGGCGAGCGGTGATCTGGTTCTGGCGGTCGTGCGCGGCAAGGTGGACAAGACCAAGCTGGTCGGGGATGCCGAGCAGCAGGCGCTGATCCGGGCCGGTGGCGATGTTGGCGAAGGCGGCGAGAAGGTTCTAGCCTCTGCCCGGCTCGCGGGGATGAAGCCGCTTGCGTGGCATACATTGCGGCTCAGGATGCAAGGTAGCGCCCTCAGCGCTGTGGTGGACGGAAAGGTCGTCCTGACGGCAACGGACGCGCTCTACCGTCAAGGCATGGCCGGGCTGCTGGCCGGTGCTGACGATCGGACAATGAGCACGCCGACCTACGACAATATCACGATCACGCCGGTCGGTTCTTCGGGGGATGGGCCGAGCGCGACAGTGCCGAAGGGCGCGCCGATCTATCCAAAGGCGGAGTGATTGCACGAGTAGTGCGGAACTCGGCTTTTTTTCCCAAGGCTGGTTCCGGCAGGCTGCTGGAGCATCGCGCCTCAAGTCGAACCCGTTCGCCCTGAGCTTGTCGAACGGGGCCGCCTTTTCTTCCTCTGCCCGCGGAAAGAAGAACGGTGCTTCGACAAGCTCAGCACGAACGGCATGATGCGGTTCGACGTTGGCCGTCAGGCCGGGTCGAAGCACACATGGAGGTGGCGGGGCACCCGCATCATCGAACCGCGTATTTCCGGCCTCGGCCGTTCGGGATCGAAGCGCAGATTGGGCAGGTGATCGATGATGGCGTGGAGCGCGCGCGTCATCTCGACCCGGGCAAGATGCTGGCCGACGCAGATATGTGGGCCGCGCGCGAAGGACCAATGCGGCTTGCGGGCGCGAAAGATGTCGAAGCGGTCGGGATCGGGAAACAGCGCGGGATCGCGATTGGCCGCGCCCGCGACGACGTCCAGCAAGGAGCCCGCCGGTATGTGGACGCCCGCCAGTTCCATATCGACCGCCGCCATGCGCGATTGCACGGCCACGGGACCGTCCCAGCGCAGCGCTTCCTCGATCGCCTGCGGAATGAGGCTGCGGTCGGCGCGGATCGCTTCGAACTGGTCCGGATTTTCCAGCAAGGCCGTCAGCAGCACGCTGGTGCCGCGATAGGTCGTGTCGCCGGCGGCGTTCATCAGCTGGCGCAGGAAGGAGATCAGCACGTCCTCGGGCAGATATTCGCCCTCGACCTCGGTCAAGGCGAGCAGGCTGATCAGATCGTCGCCGGGCTGGGCGCGGCGATGATCGACCAGACCCTTGAAATAGGCGCCGAGCTTGTCGCTCGCCTCCATCGCCTGTTCGGCATGGACATAATCGGTCTGGCCGATGGCGAGCCGCTGGAAGGTGCGCACGTCCGCGGCGGGCAGATCGAGCTGGCGGTAGATCACCTCGAACGGATAGCGAAGCGTGAAATCCTCGATCAGGTCGGCGCGGCCGCTCGGCCGGAAGGCGTCCATCAGGCCGTGGACGATCGGGTCGACGATCGTCTCGCCCCAGGTCTTCACATATTGCGGCAGGAAGATCTTCTGGAAGATGCGGCGGTAGCGGCTGTGCTCGGGCGGATCCATCGTACTGATGCTGCGGCCGAAGGTGCGCCCGATATTGGAGAGATAGGCCGCATTGGAGAAACGCGCCGTGTCGGTCAGCGCGGCGGTGATCTCATCGGTGCCGACGATGATGAAGCTCTGCGTGTCGGGCATCATCGCCGCGGCCAGCCCCATCATCGGGCGGTAGGCGCCCGGGATGACCGGCGCCGTCGCACGCCATTGGGCGATGGCGGGATAGGGATCGAGATGGTCGCCGAAATTGACGTCGTCCGCCGCGAACGGATCATAAGTCGGATCGTCGAACTCGCGGATCGTGGGAATCGCGGTCATGGCCTGCAGCATCCTTCCTTATGTAGTGTCACTATATAGGAAAGATGGTGGCGGATCAATCACTCCGCACCGGCGCAAGCGCCTTGTCGAGCATGCGCGTCAGCGCCGACGTCATCGTGGATTCGGCCGGAATATTGCCGGCGAACAGCCAGTCGCGCAGCAAGACCGCCGCCGCGACCATGCCGAAGCCGAGCCGCACCGCGACGTCCGGATCGAGATCGAGGGCGCCGCCCTCGGCCCGATATTGCTCCCCGAGCCGCTGCACCGATCGCGCGAAATAATCGTGCAGGCCGGTGAGTCCGCTCGGTTGCCCCTCCGCCTGGCCGATCCCGGATGCGACGACGATGCCGAGCATGTCGCGGTTGCGCTCCAGCAGCGGATAAACCGCCTCGACAAAGGTCTGCGAATCCGCGGCGCGCGTTGCCCCGGCGGCGGGCCCGGCATGACCGGCAAGGAAGTCGCGCATCAAATTATCGAACGGTGCGGATATGACCGCGTCGAACAAGGCGGCCTTGCTGCCATAATAACGGAACAGCAACGTCTCGCTCGCCTCGGCGCGCTGGGCGATCTCCTTCGTGGTCGCGCCGGCATAACCCCGCGCGGTGAAGACTTCGCGCGCGGCGGTGCGGATGCGTTCGGCCACTTCCTCACGCGAGCGGCGGATGCGGGGCCGGGGGGCCTTATCAGGCTGCGTGCTGCTGCTCGTCATGCCGCGTGTAGATCGCCATCCCCGCTTCCTGTCCAGCGGGCGCGGCTGTTCATGGCCTCTTGTCCTCAAGGATCAACTCCGCGGCGCGCCACGCCGCCGCCATGATCGGGCCGTTGGTATTGGCGGACACCATCGTCGGCATGATCGACCCGTCCACGACGCGCAGATTGGCCACGCCTTTGACCCGCAAGCGCGCGTCGAGCACCGCATCGGGGACGTCGCCCATGCGGCAGGTGCCGCAGGCGTGATAGCCGGCCTGCCCCTGCGTGCGGAAGGCGGCGAGTATCTCATCGTCGGTCTGCAGGGACCGCGTCGGCGCGCGCTCGCCGCCGACCATCGGCGCGATCGCCGGCTGCTCCATCCAGCGGCGGATGAAGCGGTGCATCGCCAGCGTCACGTCGCAATCATAGGGATCGGTCAGATAGCCGGCGTGGATCCGCGCCGGCCGGGCCGGGTCGGCGGCCTGGATGCGCACGAAGCCTTCGCTGCGCGACCGGAGCGGATAGCCGAACAATTGCAGGCTATGCCCTTCGTCGGGAATGAAATTGCCCTTGCCGTCGGGTGTCACCACCAGCGGCGTCATCAGGATTTCGGTGTCGGGCGTCGGCGAATCCGGCAGCGCGCGCACGAACGCGCCGACCGTTCCGTAACCCACCGCCATCGGCCCGGTCCGGCGCAGATAATAACGCAGCACATTGGCGATCAGGCGCGATCCGCGCAGCTGGCGGTTATGGCTGAAGGGCACGGTCAGATCATATTGCACCATCAGCAGGCGATGCTCGAGCATATGCGCGCCGACACCGGGGCTGTCGGCGACGACGTCGATATCGAGGCCACGCAGGTGATCGGCGGCACCGATGCCCGATCGTTGCAGGATCTGCGGCGACATCAGCGCGCCGGCGGACAGGATGATCTCGCCGTTGGTGCGATAGTCGCGCGGCTCGCCATGGACGGCTGCCCGTACGCCCACGGCACGCTTGCCTTCGAACATCAGGCGATCGACCGCAACCCCCGTCATCACCTTGAGATTGGGCCGCCGCCGCGCGCGCTTGAGGAAGGTCTGCGCGCTGCTCTGGCGCCGGCCCTTCCAGATCGTGCGTGTCGTATAGCCGACACCTTCCTGGCGCGGCAGGTTGAGATCCGCGACGCGCGCCACCCCCATCTGCTCGCCGGCGGCGATGAAGGCTTCGGTGAGCGGGGTCCGTTCCGGCTCGATCGTGACACGGAGCGGCCCGTCGCCGCCGCGCACATCGTCACCGCCAAGCTCGTGGCGTTCGATCGCGCGAAAGGCGCGCGCCATGTCGCGCCAGCCCCAGCCTTTCGCGCCGAGCGCTTCCCAGCCGTCATAATCGGCCGGCTGGCCGCGGAAATACATCATGCCGTTGATCGAGGAGGAGCCGCCCAGCATCTTGCCGCGGATCCACGTCTCCGACGGCACGTCGTCATGCGCTTCCGTCTGGAAATACCAGACGTGGCGGGGGTCGCCATACAGCTTGGCCGCGCCGCGCGGCATGTGGATGAACGGGCTCTTATCCTCCGGCCCGGCTTCGAGCAGCAGCACCCGGTTGCGCGGATCCTCCGACAGCCGATCGGCCAGCACGCAACCGGCCGAGCCGGCGCCGACGATGATATAATCCCAGTCGCTCACAAGGTCGCTCACAGGGCGGCCCGGATCGCGTCGCCGATCATCGTCCGGCTGTCCTGATCGATCTCGATCGTGTCGAACATGCGGTTGTGGCAGAAAGCAACGGCGAGCTTGCTGTCCGGATCGGCCCAGCCGATCGATCCGCCCATGCCCGGGTGGCACAAGGCGCGCATGTTGCGCGGCGCGGATACGGGCGGCGTCGCCGCGCCACCGAGCCAGAAGCCCGACCAGGCGATCGGTACCTTCATGCCGAAGAAGACCGGATCGTCATCGTCGAAATGCGGGCGGGGGCCGCCGAAGCTGGCGACCCGATCTTCCGACAGGAGGCGGACGCCGTTCAACGTGCCGCCATTGGCGAGCATCGCCCAAAAGCGCGCTTCGCTTCGTGCATTGAAGATGCCGCCGACCGCCGGAATGCAGGCGCGCCGTACATAAGGACGCTCGAACGGATCGGGCATCAGATCGACCTGGAGCGGCTGTGCCTCGCGCATCGCATTGCCGTCCGGCATGACATAGACCGCGACAGCGTCGAGCCTGGCGATACGGGGCTCGACCTCCGCCGGTATGCCCAGCCACAGATCGGTCGCGCCGAGCGGCTCGGCAATCTCCTCGCGTACGAACTGGCCGAACGGGCGGCGCCCGGGATCGGTGCGGCGCACGATTTCCCCCAGCAGCCAGCCGAACGTCATCGACTGATAGGAGGAGCGGCTGCCGGCGGGATAGCTGCCCGGCATCTCGGCGATGCGCTGGCACATCCAGTCCCAGTTGGTCATCAATTCGGGCGTGACGTCGGGCGGCATGCGCAGCACGCCCGATACGTGCGACAGGACGTGACGCACGGTGACGTCGCCTTTGCCGGCGGCGGCGAAATCGGGCCAATAGGTCGCGACCGGCGCGTCATAATCGATCAGGCCGCGCTCGACCTGGATATGCGTCGCGACCGCGGTCACGGCTTTCGACACCGAATAGACGTTGAACACTGTGTCGCCATCAACGGGGCGGCCCGTTTCCGTGTCGGCGATTCCGGCCCAGCAATCGACGATCGGTTGCTCGCCTTGCCAAGCGCAGACCTGCACGCCGATCTCGCGGCCTTCCGCGACGAGCCGGTCGAGCAGCGCCTGTACGATGTCATTGACGCGCGTCTTCACACCCTGGGTCACGTCTTCACTCTCCCCGCTCGGCCGGACTCATTATGAAGTGACACTATATAGTGCTTCCGGCCGGGTGGCCAGCGTCAGGTCTGCGGCGCGGCCTTGCGGCTGGCCATCGTCGTCACGATGGTGGCGATGCCGATCGTTATGCCCGCGAGCGCGAAGGCGATGAAGACGCCCGACAGGCTCGTCTGCCCGCGTATCCAGCCGGCGATGAACGGAAACAGCAATTGCGCGCCGAACATGACGCCATTGGCAAGGCCGAGCGCGCGCGCGGTATTGGCCGGATCGGAGCGATGGATGGCCGACGCGCTGACATGCGGTGCGATCATCCCGATCGTTCCGCTCGACAGGACCACGCCGAGCGTGAAAAGCGGCAGCATACCGCCGGCCAGCCCCGCAATCAGCAGGCCGCCGCCCCAAGTCAGCATCGTCAGCGCGGTGACGCCGTCCAGGCCCAGACGGCGGTGCGCGAAGCCGTACAGCGACGACGCGAACACGGCCGCGACCGATCCGAGCGTGATCGGAATCGCCAGCAGGCGCGGGTCGGTGACGCCCTCGCTCGCCAGATAGAGCGGCGAATACATCGGCCCCAGGAACATACCCATGCCGGTGAGGGCGCCGATGCCGAGGAGGCGGAGCATCGCGCCGTTGAGCAGGGGCACGCCCGGCCGGGCGTGCGCATGCGTCGTGGTCGCAATGCCGATCCGGCGCGGCAGGAGTAGCGCGAGCGGAAGCACCAGCAGGCCGACGACGTTGACGAGGAAGGATAGTCGCCATCCATAGGAAGCGAGCTGGGCGACCAGCGGAAAGAGCAGGATCGCCGCCGCACCGCCGACGACCGAATACCAGCCGAACATCTTGGCGCGCTGCTGTTCGGGAAAGGTGCTGATCCCCGTCAGGCCCGCGGTGAAAATGCTTCCGATCGACAGGCCGATGAAGAAGCGCGTTACCAGCAGCGACCACAGATCGTGCAACGCCATCGGCAGCAGGCCGGCTATGACGAACAGGATCAGCGACGGGATCAGCACGTTGCGGCAGCCGATGCGGCCGATGATCGCGCCGGCGATCGGTGAGCCGATGGCGAAGGCGAAGCTGGCGACCGCGCCCAGGAGCTGGACGAACAGCTCCGCGTTCGGCGTCGTCGCAAATTCCTTGCCGATCTGCGGCAGGACGACGCCTATTCCGAACAGGCCGATGCTGATGAACAGGCCGGACGCCAGCAACGCCGCCTTGGCGCGCCAGCCGGAAACAGCTTCGCTCGACACGTCATCCCCGTGGATCATCAGCCTCTCCTCCGCACGATTGCGGTTCGGGAGCGGCATTGGTTTTGGGGCCTGCTCCCGCCAGCGAAGCTATAGGAAGCACCCGATGCGCGACATGCGAATGTCGGCTGGAGCGCAAGCATCGCTTATATGTTGTTGTCGATCATGGCGTCGTCCATGCGCGGCGGCGACCGAGCCCATTTCACCATATATGTGTAGAGCGATCGCCACCGTTGCCGCTGCCGCCCGCGCCTGCGAAACCCGTCCGATGCAGGACTGGTACAACTCGCTCGACCACAGCATGCCGGACCTCATCCACCGGGCCGCCGCGCTCTACGGCGATGCCCCGTTCGTGGTCGCGGAGGATGGGGGGAGGCTGAGTTTCGCCGGCCTTGAACGGGCGGTCGAGCAAGCGGCGCGCGGCTTGCTCGCGCTGGATGTCGCCAAGGGCGACCGGGTCGCGATCTGGGCACCCAATGGCACCGGATGGATCGTGGCGGCCTGCGCGATCGAGATGATCGGCGGGGTGATGGTGCCGATCAACACGCGCTTCAAGGGTGCGGAGGCCGGCTACATCCTGGCCAAATCGGGCGCCAGGGCGCTGTTCACGGTCGGCCGCTTTCTCGACAATGATTATGTCGCCATGCTGCAGGCGGCGATGGGGGGTGCGGTTGCCGACCGCCCCGTGGCAGAATTGCCCGCGCTGCGAACGATCCTGCTTCTGGACGGCGAGCCGCCACGCCCGGATACGAAAAGCTGGGAGGACCTGCTCGATCGGGTGGCCGACGAGAAGCGGCTGCGCCAGCGCGAGGCGCGCGTCACGCCCGATGCGATCTGCGACATCTTGTTCACCTCGGGCACGACCGGCAATCCGAAAGGCGCGATGCACAGCCACGGCCAGGCCTTGTGGATGGTCGGCATCTGGAACCGCTCCAACGATCTGCAGCGCGGCGATCGCATGCTGATCATCAATCCTTTTTTTCATTCCTTCGGCTATCGCTCGGGCTGGGTATCCGCCCTTCTCGCCGGCATCACCTGCTATCCGTGCGCGACGTTCGACGTCGACGCCGTGCTGCGCCGGATCGAAACGGAGCGGATCACCGTGCTGATGGGACCGCCAACCCTGTTCACCTCGATCCTCGACCATCCGAGGCGTGGCGAGTTCGATCTTTCCAGCCTGCGGGTCGGCCATACCGGATCGTCCAACGTGCCGGTGGAGTTGATCCATCGGGCCCGTGCGGAACTGGGCTTCGACCTGTTCCTGACGAGCTACGGCCTGACCGAATCGACCGCGCTCGTCAGCGTCTGTTATCCGGATGACGATTTCGAGACGATCGCGCGGACCGTCGGCTATCCATTGCCGGGCACCGAGCTGAAAATCGTCGATGCGGACGGCAACGCTCTGCCGCAGGGCGAAAGCGGCGAGCTGCTCGTGCGTGGTCCCAACGTCATGCAGGGCTATTTCGAAGAGGCGGAGGCGACTGCGGCGGCGATCGACACGCAGGGCTTCCTGCACACCGGCGACGTCGGCATGATCGGGCCCAACGGGACGTTGCGTATCCTCGACCGCCTCAAGGATGTGGTCATCG
>Ga0105238_10003734_pt1 | contig 15146 bp, 10 predicted proteins | sample KBSC34metaG_FD_81526 | JGI IMG/M metagenome (GOLD analysis project Ga0105238, IMG submission 81526) | Corn rhizosphere microbial communities from Kellogg Biological Station, Michigan, USA - KBS C3-4 metaG | ecosystem: Host-associated > Plants > Roots > Rhizosphere > Soil | place: Michigan, USA... | reverse complement strand
CGAAGAAGCGGACGCGGCGGCCGTTGATGCGCTGCTCGGCCGGCCCTGGACCATCAGTTGCTGTTATCCCCCAACGAAATCGATCGTAACCGGCAAACTTCCTGGGATTCCGCATCGCGTACGCCTGCTGCGCGTAGATCGCGCGCCGGCTGTTCTCAAAATAATTAATCGCTTTGCCTCTCATGTATTCATCCTGAATGCCACGGAAGTCTATCCACATGTGTGACAGGTGATGAATGAAGAGTGGGCCAGCATAAAGAAACTCATGCCCGTAGAGGTTCTTCCATTGGTAAGTTCTGGTCCAGGCCTGGTAACTCTCCGGTGGCAATGGAAACGTGGGCGACGCGAGACCGAGTATGTATAGGAGCAACGCTTCGCTGTATCCGGTCCAGCGATATTTGATAAATCCTCGTTCCGGTCGCCAACCATGCGAAACGGTGAGCGCACCATGCTGTGCCCAGTGCCAATCGGCACGTTTATAAAGCAACTCAGCGAGCGTGCGGATCTCGCGTTCAGTTTTAGTGTCGCGGTTGAAATAGAGCGACGCCGTGAGTGCGCCCGCGAGCAGATAGGTGCTATCGATGGTTGATATTTCGCAGTTACCGGCACGCCGGCCGGTCTTCATGTCGAGGAAGTGATAATAGAAACCTCGATATCCGGTGGCGTCTCTCTCTTTTCCGTGGGGAGCTTCATAGAAAAAGCGAAGCGTGGTGAGCGTGCGCTTGATCGCCTCGGCTCTTTTCATGTATTTCCGCTCAACCGCGATGGGATAGGCGGTGAGTGCAAACCCGACGGCCGCAATCGAAGCAGGCGAGCCGCGTCGTGTGCTGTCAGGAATAAGACCGTTCTCGAGGTTGATCTCATCCGCGAAGTACCTGAACGTGTCTTTTTGGACTCGCGCGAGTTCTTCGTCTGTCAGCGATGGCTCCAGTACTTTCATTGTGTTGTTTTGAACTCGATCGTGATCGCGGCCACGGCGTGTGCCGGTAAACGGACCTTTAGAGAAATCGAACCGTCGTGAAAGCTGAAGCGTTGTTTCTCACTGACGAGTTGAGACGCTTCCTCGAGACGTTCCAGATCCTTATCGCTCAAATCGCCCGGCTCGCCCATCTCCTTCCACAACCGTTTCGGATTTGCGTGATCTTGATCAATGCGCCGGATCAGCGCACCCGTGGGCTCAGGCGCATTATCGAGGCGAATATGCAAATCCTCCGTTTCGATCGAGTGACCCGGCGTCGTGTGATTGGTGAGCAACAGAGTCACACTCAAGTCTTTCTGAATCACCGAGCAATCGACAGTTTCATGCAGACCATCGACGAGCGATTGCCTGTCACCCAGATCGCGAAACAGCTCGAACGCGCGATAAGACGGTTTTGGAATGCCATGCAACGTGAGCAATCCAAAGCCGCCATGAAATGGTTTTGACGGAAAGTGCTTTTCTTCAAAAATGTCGGAGAAGGTCCAGAAACTGTAACCATCGACCAGGCGAGCGGCTTCAAGAATGGTTGAGCCTGCGAAGGCAGCCGCATAGGGTTCGTCGTGCAACGGGTCTGGCTGAATGGACGACGAATTCCATTCCGTGTAATAAACCGGCCGGTTGCGCGCGTGACTGCGAGTGTTCTGCGCGACTTCGCGCATGATGCCACGCTGGGCTTGGAAGAGTTGCTGTTCGACGTCGCCGTCTCGCTCGAAACCATCGTTCGGATAGTGGTGCGTGCTGACAAAATCGCAGGCGACGTCGTTCCGCTCGCAGAAGTCGACAAACTCCTCGATCCACTCGCTCTTCGCTGTCGCTGGCCCACCAACCCTGAGCGAAGGTGAAACGGTCTTGATCGCTGTAACTGTGTGTCGATAGAGTTTGAAGTACTCGCGCTGAGTTCCACTCCAAAACTTCTTCAGGTTGGGTTCATTCCAGACTTCAAAAAACCACTGGCTTACTTCGCGTTCACCGTATCGCTCGACGAGATGAGAAACCAGACGCTCGATGAACGCCGACCACTCCTTGTAATCTTTCGGCGGAGTCACATTGGCTTCATAGCTGAATACAGTTCGCTTGCCGGAAGCGAGCGCTCGGGGCATGAAGCTCAACGCAACGAATGGCTTCATGCCGATCGTGAGGAGAAAGTCAAATATCTGATCGCAATTGAAGAATGAATAAACGTTGTCACGACTCAACGCGTCAGACAGGAGCCCGTGAAAACGAACGTGCTGGAACCCTAACTCGTCGTGAGCTCGTTTTAACTGCTGCTGCCAGTCAGACCGCAACGCCGTGCGAGCCCCGTCGCTGCCGACTGTGTGTTCCCAAAAGTGCGGGAGTGGCGTCGTTGCTTCTGCGAGGTCACAGAAGAAAGTCAGTCTACTCACAAAACGTTTCGTATCGCGCGCCGGCTCAACTCCGCCGTCGCTCCATAAACAAGATGTGAAGCTAACGCATAAGCGTGGGTCGAGACCGGATACTCGGTTGGTCCCTTTGAGAGCCCCAGCAACGGCATTGAAATCTCATCAGCAAGAAGCCAGAACGCGGCGCCGAAAGGAACGCCCGCACCGGTCGTCACCTGCGGTGTTACTTCAGCAAGTGCTCCGTACAATCCGCCGGACATAGTACCAAAAGCATAGTGCACGGCAGCTCCGGCGGGCTTCTTCTCGCTTTCCTGTAACTCGTGTCCCAAAACTTCCCTGGAAACTATTTTAGCGACTTCGACGGTCGCATCATCCTGCTCTTTTACATCCTGAGACTGATCGCCGCTTGAGCCTTCAGCCGGCTGCATCGACTGCGCGCCGTGTGACTTCTCGGTGCCTTCCTGAATGCGAGTCCATGCGGCCTGAAACTGATTCATGGTCCATGAAGCAACGAGGCCACCAGCAAGCCCCGCGACGAGACCTTTCCAAACATTTCCTTCACCATCGCGCATTGGTCCAACCCCTTTCACCTGGCTCTGTCCAAGAGTACTTTTGAGTGCCCATTAGCCGCAGAGCTCGCAGTGACAGCACGCCACGCCGCGTACGCAGCGAAACCGAGTCCGGCCAGCAACGAGCCGGCGATCAATGGATGCACTGAAGCCTTTGTGTAAACGCTCGATTCCGCGACGTGACCAGTGTAACCGCCGCGTTCGTCACCGTCGGCTGAAGGTCCGTACAAACTGTCAGGACCACCTTCGAGTTTTGGTTGGCTTGATTTCTGCCAGCTAAACATCGTGGCTTCTATCAACTTATCGGTGAGTCTCGGTGCGTGCTGCCCGGCCGCTGCGAGCATTTTGCCGCCGCCGCCGACATACAAATCACGCTCCGAGTTTTCAGCGCAGTGAAGAATCGCCTCCGCGACCAAATCGGGCGCATAGACCGGCGGCGGATTCTGCGGCTCGACCGCCATCAGATTTTTGGCGTGCTGAGTGTAAGGCGTGTCGATCGCGCTCGGCTTGATCAAGGTTACTGAAATCGGTGCGCCTTCTTCTTCAAGCTCCAGGCGAAGTGCGTCGGTGTAGCCTTTAACAGCGTGTTTGGTTGCGCAATAAGTTCCCTGGATCGGAATCGCGACATCTGACAGGACGCTGCCGACGTTGATGAGCGCGCCGCCTCTGGTTTTTAGATGCGCGCAAGCGATCATCGAACCATGCACGACACCCCAGTAATTCGTTTCAAACAGCCGCCGCTGATCTTCGAGTGATTGGTCTAACACCGCGCCGTAGATCGAAACGCCGGCGTTGTTCACCCACGTGTCAAAACCACCGAAACGTCGCACAGCTTTTTCGGCGATCATCTGAACGTCTTCGAACTTCCCCACATCACCTGTAACATAAACCGCCTCGCCACCCGCAGCATTGATCTCGTCGACCACGCTTCTGAGTGTCTCTTCGTTCCTCGCATTCAACACCAGCCGCACACCACGTTTGGCGGCGAGTCTGGCGGTCACGAGGCCAATGCCTGATGAAGCCCCGGTTATGACCATCACCTGATCGGATAATTTCTTGAGTTTAAAATTCATGAGAGTTTTCCGTGCAACTTCGCTGCCACGATTGAATCTATAAATAATCGGATTTTTTCGTAATGGCAGGGACTGCCATGTATGTCTCTAATACATCTGCCTCCAAAGTAAGAATCGTACTTGGGTCGGGTCAGTACAGGGAGCGGTAGCGACCTGGTCAGTGATCAGCTTCTTGACTCCATGCTTTGACCAGGTCGCTACCGCTCCCTGTACTGACCCGACCCAAGTACGGTTGTTGCACTCTTGCGGCAAAGCCGTGTCCACACAGCTCTACGCAATCCGGTGTAAATTTCGTAATCTATAGCTGAATTTTGCAATCGGAAAACGAGGTCCGATGACGAACGAAACTCAACGAGACTATCAATACTTGACCATAAGACGAATCAGCGCAGTGGCGACCGTGTTGTTGTTTCTGGTAGCAGCTTGTAATGCACAAACAAAGTACCCCGACACTCCGGCTGGTAATCAGGCAAAGGGTTTGTTGGATGCTTTCAACACCGGCGATGGAGCTAAGTACAAAGAGTTCCTGAGCAAGAACTATCCCGAGCGTGTCCAGAATGCCGACCGCGACATGGGTCTTCGAGAGATGACCGGCGGGTTTGAGTTGAAGCAGATCGAAGAGTCGACACCAACAAAGATCGTTCTCCTCGTCCAGGAACGCGCCTCAGATCAAATGGCTCGTTTGACTGTCGAGGTTCAGGCGGAGGGACAACATCAGATCACCAATTTCAATGCGAGGGCGGTTCCCCGGCCTGCGAACTTCGCTCTGCCCCACCTGAGTGAGGGTGAACTCATCACCGCGGTGCGTACCAAACTCGATGAGGAAGCTAAGGCCGATCGCTTTTCAGGCGCTGCACTGCTCGCCAAAAATGGGAAACAGGTTTTCGCTCAGGCTTATGGCTTTGCAGACCGCGAGAAGAAGATTTCCAACCAACTCAAGACGCGCTTTCGCCTCGGCTCCATGAACAAGATGTTTACGGCAGTCGCAACGCTCCAACTGGTCCAAGCCGGGAAGCTCGATCTCAAAACGCCTTTTGGTAAGTACCTTCCCGATTATCCAAATCAGGACCTGGCTTCGAAAGTGACGATCGAGCAATTGCTCACACACACCGGGGGAACCGGCGACATCTTTGGACCTGAGTTTGCGAGCCACCGGCTCGAGTTAAAGTCTCTGCAGGATTATGTGAATCTTTACGGTAAGCGCGGCGGTGAATTCGATCCCGGAAGCCAGTGGCGCTACAGCAACTACGGATTTCTTCTGCTTGGTGTGCTGATCGAGAAAGTTAGTGGACAGAGTTATTACGACTACGTGCGGGACCACATCTTCAAGCCTGCTGGTATGACAGGCACCGCTTCTGAACCAGAGGACCAGGCAGTTTCTGACCGAAGTGTTGGTTACACGAAAGCTGGTGGGAACGGCTTGCAACCCAACACCGATACACTGCCCTTCCGCGGAACGTCGGCCGGCGGCGGCTATTCCACGGTAGAAGATCTATTCCGCTTCGCCACCGCACTACAAACACACAAGCTACTCGACGCGCAGCACACAGAATTACTGACAACCGGAAAGGTTGATACGGGCAGAGGTAAATACGCATTTGGCATTCAGGATGACGTATTCAACGGAACGCGATGTTTTGGACACGGTGGCGGAGCCCCCGGCATGAACGGCGACTTGAAAATCTGTCCCGGCCCAGGATACGTCATCGTGGTGTTGGCAAACATGGATCCGCCGGCAGCAAGTCGGATCGCAGATTTCGTCACGAACCGTCTGCCGACGAAGTGAGCGAATGACTGGGCAGCTGCATCGAGCGAAGTGTTAGCCTGAATCCCGCCAAAGGAAGTTGGCGGATTTTTCAAGTCCTTTCTATAAACACTCATCCTAAACGGGCTATTAATCCCGCTCACGGAAGTGAGCGGATAGTTCAAGTCCGCACTATTCATCACTTCTGTTTGGCGATAGTCCGAATGAATAGAAAGGACCTGAAGTATCCGCTCACTCCCGTGAGCGGGATTAATACCTCGCTAAGGTGTTTGTAGAAAGGATCTGAACAATCCGCCCACTGCCGTGGGCGGGATTTGGGAATCTGTGCGGGCCGCTCAGGTCCAATCCCGCTATTTTCGACTTCCCACTGCCTCCACTCTTCGATTCACTTCATCCCAATTCACGTTCTGCATGAAAGCATCGACGTATTTTGCCGCCGCTGCGCCGTAATCCATGTGATATGCGTGCTCGTACATGTCGAGTACCAAAAGCGGATAGCCCATCGGCGCGTTATGCATGTGATCCCAGGCCCAGTAATTGTGAACCTCGCCTGTGTGCAGGTTGTAGGAGAGTATGGTCCAGCCCGATCCTCCTCCGAGCGCATTCGCAGTCTTCTTAAACTCTGCTTCCCACAGCTCATAACTTCCAAACCATTGCTTGAGCAGATCGAGAGCCTTGCCACTGGCTTTGCCGTCCCCACCGAGGTTGGCAAAATAGTTTTCATGCAACACAACTGAACCCGTCCGAACGAGTTCCTCGCGTTTCAAGTCACCGTAGACAAAGGCGGGTAGATCCTTGTCAGGCAACATCGCGGCAAGTCGTTGCTCGATCGTGTTCAAGGCTTTCACAGCACCACTGTAGTTGTTCTCCCAGTGTGAGCGGATCAGCTTTTCGGACAAGCCTTTGAGTTTTGCCGGATCGAACGGGAGTGGCTTCGGCGCGTGTTGTCCCTGGAAGGCTTTGGCTGCAGGTCCCGCGGTTTGCGCATTTCCATCTAAAAATCCTCCAAGCGCCAGACTCGCGCCACCGGTTGCCATTGTCGAAATTAGTTGCCGACGTGATATCGCTTTCATTCCACTTCACCTCCCGTTTATTCCTAACTTGCGTAACGTTCCTCGACCGTCATGACGAACACGACGGTTCCAACCAGTCCGATCAATGCGGCGGTAACGAACGGCGCCTGCGGTGCAATGTTCCAGAGCAATCCGCCAATCGCTGCCGCCGGAGTGATCGAAAGACTGCGAATCAGATAGTAGAGTCCGACGGACCTCGCCCGAATGTTGTCGTGAGCAAGATCGACGATCATTGCCTTTCTCGAAGGCTCGCCAATCTCTCGCAGTCCGCCAATTACGTATGCGACAACCAACCAGGCAAAATTCGAGGCGAAGACAATCGCGAGGGGAAAGAGTGCAAAGCTGAAAAATGTCAGCGTCACAAAAGGCTTACGCCCGATTCGATCCGCAATCCTTCCGGCTGGAATGTAAACAATGATGGAAGTGACCATCTGAACGGCGATGAGAGTGCCGTAGGCCGCGATACTGATGCCATGAATGTTGGTCACATAAAGAATGGCCAGCACACCGGTCATGCCCTCGCACGTCCTGATGATGATGTCGGAAATCAGCAACCGCTTCAGTATGTGATGAAATGAATTCCAAACGCCGCGGATGTTGATCGAGTGCGGTGGTTGAGCGGGAGGCCTGAGCTTGAGCACAAGCACGATCGTCAACGCTGCCAAAGCCAGTGTGACTAAAAGACCAACGTGGACGCCTTTAACTAAACCAATTGAGGCGATCAGAGCACCGCCGGCGATCGGTGCGAGCACAACAGGCACGCGTTTCAAAATCGATTGCAGAGTGAAACCCATTGCGCGTCGCTCACGTGGCAACGAATCGCCGATGACAGCGAAAATTGCAGGCGACGCCATGCTCTGCCAGGCCATCGCTAACGCAAGACCGACAAACACGAAGGTCCACGAAGTGCTGAACAGGTAAACGACGTAACCGAGCGAGGCGAGTGTGATGAAAATTAGAAAAGCTCGGCGTCGACCAAAGCGATCGGCAATATAGCCGCCGGGATACTGATAGCAGGCATCGAAGAAATCTTCTGCCGTGCCGAAGAGACCGATGATTGGTGTGGTCGCACCGAGTGCTTCAAGATATTTGGGTAGAAACTTTTTCCATAACTCTTCACCAAAACCAATCAGGAAAACAGCGGTTGACGCAATCGTGACGCTGTGCTCGAGACCGAGGTAGTCAGCAACGCGCATTCGCCAACCCGACGCATGCTGCTCGGCGCTATTTTTTAGTGCGTTTTCCATTTCGTTTCGTCTTGCGCTCTGGTTCCTTGCTTAGCAGTGCATGGAGCCCGTCAAAGAGAACGCCCGTCTGTTGCAGTAACGTGCGGTCGTCGCGCAGCACTTTGCTGAGCCCGCCGATAATGGAGTTTAATCCTGCAGCCTCGAGACGGTGAAACTTGTCGTCTTTCAAATCGATGTCATGAACGATCTCGGCAATCTCACGCAGTGGTTTGTTTTCGTTGAGGCCGAATCGCTTCAGTATCGTCTCGAAGGTGCAGTCTTCGCCGTGGTGTGTGAACTCAGCGCCAAACATGTCAAAGGGAATCGCGCCTTCAATCGCTTCGCCTTCAGCAACGAAATAGAAGCGCGGACGTTTGTCGATGAATTGTTTGATCAACCATGCGGAAGCCAAACGGTCGATGTGGAGATTGCGGCGTGTTACCCAACGTTGGCCCTGATACTTTGCCGCATCGAGCTTTCCACCTTTGGTTTCGGACGAAGAGCCACTTGCTTTGGGTCCCTGCGCGGCGCGAAGTTCTTTTTGACATCGTGCGAAAGCTGTAAAAGCCGCCGCGCGACCTGTCGCATTAAAGAAGTCATTGGAGGCGACGCGTTCTAGCTCGGCGTGTAGCCTGTCGAGCTCACTCTCATGCGCGGCGAGCCTGCCGGCCGACAAGTGTTTTCCGCGAGACTGTTCCCGGATGGCCCCGGTCAGGCGGTCAAATTCGGCCGCGATTACGGCAAACTCGTCATCACGTGCTTTACGGAATACGCCGATGATCTCCTGATCCGTTGCCCCCTCGACTGAAGCCGCTTTGAAAACCGACGCTTCACCTCCGGCCGATTCAATCTCCTGTTTCAACCATTGAAAGTCTTCCTCGGCCTTTTCGTCTGCGGGCAGCGCATAGACGGAGTTCTTGATGGCCACCGCCCCGAGCTTTTGTAACTTGCGCCAGATCCTAACGCGCAGATTTGTCGGCCTGGGCGGCAACTGGTGAATTAATAAGACCCATTCGTGTGACATATGTAACGTGAGGCTGAGTGTAACGAGTGTTACGTTTTAAAGCAAGATTCCACTAATCGACCGAGCAGCTTGCATTGACACCGGATGCGTCGACAGGTACTTTCATCGCGTACTCTCCCTTAGTGGTTGATGAAATCTAATTCTCCAGCTTGATCATGCGGTTGAATGGTGTGCTGGTAACTGCCTCACAAATCGATCCCTCGCTTTTACCCTTTCTGGCTGCGGACGGCGCGCTCGAGGAAGCAGCGGCACTTGTGCGTCTTAACGCCGAAGAGATCGAACCCATCATCAGGCGCGGAGTAGGATACAAACTTCGATTGCATGGCCCGCAGAGCAATCGAAGTTCGCAGTATCCCGAGTTCGAAGAAATCTATAACGATATTCAACTACGATTGCTGAAGCGCCTGCACGCCTTGAAACAGGATCCAGCCCGAAATCAGATTGTAAACCTGCGCGGTTATGTGGCAACCGTGACGCGCAACATGTGTGACGAGTATCTGCGGCATCGTTACCCACTTCGCCGCAGCTTAAAAGATAGAGTTCGCCGCCATCTGCTCAGCCATACCGAGTTTGCTTTATGGGAGGATACGGAACACAACTGGCTCGCTGGTCTTTCCGCCTGGCGGGACGTGAGCGGTGCGATGAAGGACGAGCTGTGCACCCTCAATGGCGAGTTGAAAGAGCAGTTGAGAATTCAATGGCAGACGGTTGACGTACAAGGTCTTCAACTGCATGACCTGTTGATAACTATTTTCGATGTCGCGCACGCGCCTCTCGCTTTTGATGAGCTAACGGAACTCATTGCCGAATTCTGGGGCATCGAAGACCACCCCGCCGAACCGCTCACCGAAAATACCTGCGTCCCGCGAACGGAGCAACTAAGTGCTATCAATCCAGCAGCAATCATTGAAAAGCGCGAATCGTTGCAACTACTCTGGCGTGAAATTTGTCAGTTGCCGCGCCGCCAGCGGGTGGCGCTGCTGCTCAATTTGAGAAACCCGCACGGAATTAACATCATTACACTACTGCCGGCAACAGGGATCGCAACGTTTGAACAGATCGCACAAACCCTGGAGATCCCAACAATCGAATTCGAACAACTTTGGACTGACTTGCCGCTTGATGATCTACATATCGCCACTTACCTCGGTGCGACACGACAACAGGTAATCAATCTCCGTAAGACGGCGCGCGAGCGTTTGGTCAAGCGAATGAGTATGTTAAGAGAGCAAAGACCGGCCGATGACAGAGCATCCCACAAGTAAGGAACTAGGTGAGTATTGCCGCCGTGTGTTAGCGCCGGCCAGCTTCCTTTCCATTCATCGTCATGTCATCACATGCGCGAGTTGTGCCGCGCAATGTAACTCGCCACAACAGTTGGATCACGACTTAGCCCACCTTCACGAAGCATTAGTAACTGAGCCGGACGGTACCCCCTACCATCTGTCTGCGAGTGAAATGGAGGCCTACATACGAGGTGCATTAGACGAGATCGATCTGGAGATCGCCGAAAGTCATTTGAGCATATGCAACACATGTCTCAACAAGGCGCAACCGCAGATGGCGGAAAACGACGCTGTTGCGCGTGGGTACATCGAACCGGCAGCGTTCACGTCCAGGCGACGTATTGTTGATTCGCCGGTCTGGAATAGATGGCCGTGGCGTGTGGCCGCCGCTGTGCTCGGCGCTGTTGTGCTGCTTTTAATGACTTTCTGGCTGCTTCGAATCAGGCCTACCGAGCAAAAGGAGCAGGCAGTTAACCCAATCAACCAAAGTAGTCCAGAGACTTCATCCAGTGGCGAGATTAAAGGTTCAAGCACGCCAGCACCTTTAGCACCGGAGCAAAATCCTCAGTTAGCTGTGGTGCTAAATGATGGCAACTCGAAAGTGACGATGGACAGCCACGGCACATTGGCAGGCTTGGAGCAGCTATCGCCGCACATTCGACAGAGAGTCACGACGGCACTGCAAACGGGCAAGCTCGAACAGCTGGACGCTGGGGCCCAACTCAACGGCCAGCCGAGCACGCTGCTTGGCGAAGCAGGCAACGGGCTGCCCTTTCGCCTGTTCAGTCCACTGCACCAGGTGGTTCGCAGCCAGAAACCCAACTTCCGCTGGCAAGGGCTTGCCGGCGTGCAGAGTTATAGAGTCACCGTTACTGACGTCGATCTGAATGAAGTTGCAACCAGCCCGACGCTCAACACGACTGAATGGCAGATCACGAAGCCTCTTAAACGGAGTGGGATCTACTCGTGGCAAGTGACCGCGCTGAAAAATGGCGTTGCCGTTACTTCGCCGGTATTGCCCGCGCCACAAGCGAAATTCAAGATCCTCGATCATTCCACTTTAGAGATGATACAGCAGGCGGAACGTACCGAGCCTCGCTCACACCTCACGCGGGGCGTGCTTTACGCTGAAGCAGGTTTGCTTGATGAAGCAGAGCAGGAGTTACGATTGCTCGTTCGCAAAAACCCACACGCCGACATTGCCAACAAACTGCTACGGAGCTTGCAGGCTATAAGAGCGGCGCAGACTTCTTCCTCCGGTCGTTAATAGTCGTTGCCAATCAGGATGAAGCCGGCCCAGTATGCCGGGTGATTGTAAGGACCGTGCAGTACTTTTAGCTCTGCCTGCCGGAGAGCTTCTGATTTAGTTAGTGCCGGCTTGCCCGCGCCTGATTTGCGCAACAAGTTGCGATGAAACTCTATCATCAGTTCTGAGCTACGCGCCGAGTCAACCTTCCATTGACTTACGACAGCCGCCGGAGAACCGGCAACAAAGAGCGCCCACGACATGCCGATCATTCCCTCACCGTTCGCTACGCGGCCCCGTGCTGTCTCACATGCTGACAATACCGCCAACTCGGCATTCAGATCGAGCTTCATCAGTTCCCACGCTTCAAGTAATCCATCTTCCTGCTGGTCGTCTTCAGTGCGCGAAAGAATGATGCGCGAGTAGAGTGGATTGCGGTCGTCAAGCGTGGCATGTGTCGCGAAGTGCAACACCTTGTACTTGCCGGCTTCAGCTTTCACAACTGCTTCGCGTGCTTGTTCACCAATCAGTACTCTGCTGCTTGCGGGACCATACATCAGACGCAACGAGTTGACTTCCTTTTCCGCCTCGGGCAACGGGCTGAGCGGTTCATCACGGCGAGTAAAGTGGACCTTCGTTATCGTCTCATTAGTCAACTTAGGATTCCCCATCGCCAGCAGTGTCGGTTCAGCATTCGATCGTCGATGCGCCGCCCTGAGAGCATTGGCCCGTCTCTCCATTTCTCGAAGCACGCTCATCGAGGGCGCATAAGCTACTGCGTACTGTTCCAAAAGATAACCTTTCGTCCCCTGGTGTAGAGCCTGGAAAGGCACATTCCAAAGTGCGCCGTCGGGCACTATGCAGAGCTTGTGTACATTTCGTAGTTCTGATTCCGCCGGCTTGATCAAGAGATCGTAGAGTTGGCGTGCCGGCTGCTTAACTGTCAAATCACGTTCGGCAACACGTTGCCGGAAAGACTCAGCCATGGCGGCCAGTTCTGAGCTTTTAATGTTGAGCGCGTGAACAGTTAAATGGACCGGAGCTTTGTCGCTCACCGTTTTCGGTGTAGCTTTTCTCAACACAAACAGGTAAGACTTATCTTCCGTAACAACGTATTCAAGAATTGCAGTCTGATCGTCAGGCAGCAATGCTGCCGCCTCAGTAAGTGTCAGCGGCTGAGTCTGGCCGCGCTGCACCTTGAGCTCAGGATGTGCAGCGTACAGACTTGCCTGGAAGGCTTCGTATTCGAGCCGCAGTTTATCAAGTTGCGTCTGGGCCACTTGCATTTCAGACGTCTTGTTCTGCAACTTCAAGCGCGTTAACTGTAGGTTGAGTGAAACTATCTCGGCGCTCAAAGCGCGGTCGCGTTCGAGTTCATCACTCGTCATGGCTTTGGTGATATCAGCTCGCCCACTACTCAAGACGTCGAGCAGCACACGGCCTTTGGCCCGTTCCGCATAACTCAGGGCTTCAGTTGTGTTTTGCTGGGCCAACGATAGATCGACCATGGCCAGATAAGGGGCAGTCTTATTCTCGAAGAAGCGCTGCTGCTCTTGTTCACCACCGGCGACTTGTCCTCGCAACTTTTCGATTGCGGCAATTGACTCGAGAAAATCCTGACGCGCGAGTTCTGGCTGGTTGAGTGCTAAGTGCGCTTTGCCGGCGAATGTCTTCGTATTCCACAAGACTTCAGGAAGTCCGAATTGAGCAGCCAGGGAAGCAGCCCGCACAGCATATTCGTTGGCTGCCTCGTATTGGCCCAGGCGCAGATAACACTCACTGATGTTTTGCAGGATGTCACCCACCAATTCGCTATTGCCCAACGTTTCTGCCGGTTTTAATGCCTTCTGCGCGTAGGCCAGTGCCTGTTCATAGTCGCCCTTCACAAGATAAACAGCGCCGATATTGGACAGTACCTCGATAACACCCGAACTATCGCCTAACTCTTCTCTAATTTTTGCGTTCTGCTGCAAATAATCGAGCGCATGTACGTAATCACCTTGAACCGAATAGATGATGCCGATGTTGTTGATGGCTCGCGCCACGCCGAGCTTGTCGCCTATCTCCTGCTTGATCTTCAGACTCTGTTGAAAGTATTCCAGTGCCTGCTCGTAGTTGCCTTGCGAGTAGTAGAGAGTGCCGATGCTATTCAGCGTCGCGGAAGAGCCGGCCTTGCTGCCCGCCTCGTCGGCTAATTTCAGACTGCGCTGAAAATACTCGAGCGCCCGTACCTTCTCGCCCTGCGAGACATAGATATTGCCAATGCTATTCAGATCACGAGCCATGTTAGCCTTGTCTCCAAGCTCCTCTCTGATTTGTAAACTTCGCTGAAGCGACAACAGTGCATTCGGATAGTCACTTTGCAAGGCATAAGCAATCCCAATACTACTCAGTGCCTCGCCAATACTTGCTTTGTCTCCCAGCTCCTCGGCCAACTTCAAACACTGCTCGTAATACTCCAGTGCTTGCTTGCGATCGCCACGCATGCGTGAGATGTCGCCCTTCAAACGCAGAATCAGAAACATCCCGGGCTTATCTGTTAGTCGCTGCGCAATATCCAAAGCGATATCAGAGACCAGCGAAGCTTGCTCGTGTTTTCCTTGTCCCAGCAATTCCCTCCCTTTTTTAGCTAACGAGGTAACGAGGCCGGGTGTCACTAACTCAGGCTGTGCCTTCAAAAGTGCGCTGCCCTCTTCCGGCGTCTTGATAGTGGTCAACTGCGCGACCAGATGCTGCACCTTTTCCTGATCAGCACTTTGCGCAAAGCCCTGCCCGGGTAGGCAAGTGAAGAGACAAGCAAGCAGAAATGATGCGATGAGAAGCTTTGTTTGCAGTTTTGTGGGTTTCATATGTTTTGCTCTCTTTTCTAAAGTCGGTCGGGACCTACTTGGGATGAGGATTCTTAAAGACCTGAAGGTCCTGGGGAGAGCGTATGGATTACCTGAGCACTGATATTATTCGCTTCTCGTTTACGTTGCGCAATAGAAATCTCAATCGATCAGCGAACGAAAAATATTTTTCGCGCGCAGTAATAAATCAAAATTCCTCACGTCTAGTTAAGCTGGAACAACTCAGTCTGTAACTCCCCCAACAAAAATTAACTGTGCCTTGTCCGCATTCGCATGAGCGAAGCGAACAAGCACGCGCCGCACACGTTCCCGACGCCGCATCCGCTGCAAGTTGAGCGGATAAGTTTCAGCTTAGGAGAAACACCATGAACAAACTTTTAGCAATGCTCGCAACGCTTTGCTTCGCTGCCTTGTGTACCCCGCCCTCACTAGGACAGGAGACTGGGTCGTCACAGAGCAGTACCCGCAAGAACGACAAAGCGACTGTCCATCGCCCCGTAAAAATGGACGTCTCAGCGCCACTGCGTGAGATACAGCCAAAACCGGAAAGAGGTGGACAACGCGTTCGACCAGTGTTGCCAACCCCTCCACCACAAGAAGATCGCGGGAATCCACATGATGGTCCAGCGCCACTGATTTGTGCCGACTGCGATCCAGGAGGCGGCGGTGGTGGAGGCGGCGGTGGTGGCGCGAGT
>Ga0105238_10003723_pt1 | contig 15166 bp, 15 predicted proteins | sample KBSC34metaG_FD_81526 | JGI IMG/M metagenome (GOLD analysis project Ga0105238, IMG submission 81526) | Corn rhizosphere microbial communities from Kellogg Biological Station, Michigan, USA - KBS C3-4 metaG | ecosystem: Host-associated > Plants > Roots > Rhizosphere > Soil | place: Michigan, USA... | reverse complement strand
GCCGGCGCGCACCGCGTCAGGATAGCGCCGCGCGAACGTGGCGGCGTCGTAGAACAGGAAGTCGGCACGCTTGCCGCCCGAGTGTACGCGGAATGCGCCCTCCGCGGACGCGACCGGCTCGTCGATCAGGCGGCTCATGTGCTGGGCCGCGCCCTTTGGATCAGCGCTCAGGATTTCGACCGCCGCGATGCGCGTCGCGCGATTGGCGTGCTGCTGCAGCTCCGGGATCCACACGGTGTCGCGCGTCAAATGCTGGCACGCGAAGATGCGCATGCCGCCCGGCGCCTCGTTCAACGGCCAGCGGAATACGTTGAACTTTGCCTCGCTCTTTTGTCCGTTCGGCAGATCGACCGGACGGCCGAAATGCACCGATCCGAGCGGCACCAGGCCGCGGGCCGCGAGATCGGCGGCTCCGGCCGCCGCGTCATCCGTGGTGAAGGCCGTGCGCTCGATCCCCTCGCGCCTGGCGAGGAGATCGCGCGTCGGCTGGTTCTGCGCGGTTGGCTGCAGCACGCCGATCAGCTCGAGATAATCCGCGCCGAACATCATGGTGTGGTTCGCGGTTCCCATCTGCGGCGAATGCGTGCCGCGCGGCGAGACCGTGAAGCCGAGCGTCCTCCATTGCGCCGCCGCGGCGTCGAGATTGCTTTCTTTTACGACGACACGGTCGCCACCGAGAATGTGCTTCAGCGACATGTCCTCTCCCGCCGGCCGAATGTCGCCGTGCCCCCTCTGTAGCGTGGGTTAGGCGCGTAGCGCCGTAACCCACCGTTGCGCTCTCGGTAGCGATGTCGGTGGGTTACGCGCCTTCGGCGCTAACCCACCCTACTAACTCAGCGACTGACCGCCATCGACCGTCAATGTCTGCCCGGTGATCCACGACGCCAGGTCGCTGCAGAGAAACAGCGCCGCATTGGCGATTTCTTCCGGGTGGCCGAGGCGCCCCCATGGAATCGATTTGAAAATAGCGTCGTACAATTTCGGATTCGATGTCTTGCTCGCTTCCCACAGACCACCCGGGAACTCGATCGAGCCGGGCGCGATCGCATTCGCGCGGATCTTCTTGGGCGCCAGCATCAGGCCTTGTGACTGCGTGTAGTTGATGACGGCTGCCTTCACGGCGGCGTAGGACGTCGTTCGCACGCTCGCGCCAAATCCGGCGATCGAGGAAATGTTGAGAATGGAGCCGCCGCCACTGCGCTCGATATGCGGTATTGCGGCGTTCGACGCGCGGACTGTCGCCATGAGGTCGACGTCGATGCCCTTTTTCCAGCCTTCTTCGGTGTCGCCACCGCCGAAACCCGATGCGTTGTTGACCAGGATGTCGATCCCGCCGAGCGACCGGGCGGCGTCTTCAATATAGGCCGCGATCGCAGTCCCGTCCGCAAGGTCGCAGGACGCGGCATGAGCCGCGACACCGAGCGCCTTGATCTCGGCTGCGGTCTGGTCGAGCGCTGCACGGCTGCGCGCGCAGATCGACACCGATGCGCCTGCGGCCGCAAAGCCGAGCGCGATCGATCTGCCGATCCCTCGGCTGCCGCCAGCAACGACGACGCGCTTGCCATTGAAACTGATCTGCATCGGGATCCTCCACTTGTGGATACTGTCACTGACCGAGTGCGCGACGGTGGGTTACGGCGCCATAGCGCGTCGCAGACGCGCGTAAACGCGCTTTAGGCGCCTAATCTAACCCACCCTACGATTTCCGCACCGCTGCCCGCGCCATCAGGAACGCCGGCACGATCACGGGCGCGATGCGCTCGATCGGCGCGACGTGCTCCTCACGGTAATGATGCTCGGGGGCGAGCAGGTTGATGGTTCCGATCACCTGCCCGTCATAGATCACCGGCACGTTGATCGCCGAGCCGAGCCCCATGCTGATGATCAGCTCATGATCGAAGAAGGCCCAGCGGATCCCATCCTTGTCGCGGCCGAGATACGACTTCTTGCCCTGCATCACATGCTTGCCCCAGGGCGTCGGTCCCATCGGCTTTCGTCCCGAAACCGGATACTCGGTCGGACGGTTGGAGTAGATGCGCGCGACCTCCTGGCCGTCGACATAGAGCAGCGTGAACAGCTCATGGCCGACGAGACGCTTGGCGGCCGCATCGAAGGCGCGAAACAGCGCCTGCGGCTGGTCCGGCTCGGCGAGCACGCGTGAAAGGGCAGCAAGATCATCCGACATCGAGTACCTCGGGTTTTGCAGGGATACGGTCGCCCGGCGCCTTTGGAATGCGCTCGGGCAGGATGCCTTGCGGGCGCAGATGCAGCACCAGAATCAGCGCGACGCCGACGAGAATCTCGTGCAGCGCCGCGAGCTGCACCGGCTGCAGGCCGGGCACCACGGCGGTGATGAAGCGCGTGCCTTCGAGGAAGATCACCACCACATAGGCGCCGATCACCGCGCCGGTCGGGCGCCCGACGCCGCCCGCCGTCACGGCGAGGAAGATGTAGATCGTGATCAGCGGCTGGAAGTGATCCGGCGAGATGTAGGACTGGAAGTGTCCGTAGAGCGCGCCGGCAAGCGCGGCGATCGCCGCTGAAAGTGCGAACGCCTGCCACTTGAAGCGCAGCACGTCCTTGCCGGCGAAGGCGGCCAGCTGCTGGTCCTCGCGAATCGCCTTCATGGCGCGCCCGTAGGGCGAGGCGTCGAGCCGGCGCAGCAGCAGCCACACGAGCAGCACCACCGCCGACACCAGCACCAGATAGAACAGATTGAACCCCGCCACGCCGAGCTCGGCCTTGAGCGGCGCCTTGATGCCGGAAATGCCGTCCGAGCCGTTGGTGAGCCAGCGCTCGTTGAGCGCGATCAGCCGGATCACCTCGGCGAAACCGAGTGTGACGATCGCCAGATAATCGTCGCGCAACCGCAAGGTCGCGAAGGTGACGATGAGGCCGACGGCCGCGCCGGCAACGAGCGCGCTCACCCATCCGATCACCACCGGCGCGCCGGCGCCGGTCACGAGCGCGGACGCGTAGCCGCCCACCGCGAAGAAGCCGGCGAGACCAAGATTGACGAGGCCGACCCCGCCCCAGATGAGATTGAGACTGAGCGCGAGCAGCGCATAGATGCCGCAGATCGTCAGCGTGAAGATCAGATAGGACAGCATCAGGTCGCCCGCTCGCCGAGAATGCCGCGTGGCCGGAACGTCAGCATGATCAGGATCGCCACGAAGCCGACCGCGGTGCGATAGGTGGCGGGCGCGACAATGAGCGCGAGCTCCTCCGCAATGCCGAGCGCGAGCGCGCCGGCGACGGCGCCCGGGATCGAGCCGAGCCCGCCGAGCACCGCGGCGGCGAACACCGAGAGCAGCACGCGATAGCCGGTCAGCGGATCGATCGAGGTGTCGAGCCCGATCAGCACGCCGCCCGCGCCCGACAGTCCGGCGCCGAGGAAGATCGTGACGATCGCGATGCGCGCCGGATCGATGCCCTTCAGCCGCGCGAGGTCCGGATTGTCGGCGACCGCGCGCATCGCCTTGCCAAAGCGCGTGTAAAACAAAAAGAGGAACATCGCCGCCATGATGGCGAGCGCGAGCCCGAGGCTCTGCACCTGTTGCGGCCCGATGCGCAGCTCGCCGAAGCGCAGATCGCGCATCAGCGGCAGGTCATAGCCGCGCATGTCGTTTCCGACGAAGAAGCGGACGAGATTCTCGAGCACGAGATTGAGCGCGATCGAGGCGATCGCGACGATCAGCGCGCCGGCGTTGCGCAGATTGCGCAGCGCGGTCTCCTCGGCGACGACGCCGACGGCGCCGGCGGCGAGGAACGCGATCAGCAGCGCCGGCACCACCGGCAGGCCGAGCGCGGTGTTGGCCCACCAGGCCGCGAACGCCCCGACGGTCGCGTAGGAGGCGACCGCGAAATTCGGAAAGCGCAGCACCGCGAAAATCGCCGTGAAGCCGATGGCCGGGACCGCGATCAGCGTTCCGGCCATCACGCCATTGATCAGTGCCTGCAGCAGGAGAGTCACGAGACGCCCAGGTCGAATTTGTGCGGTCGAAGCGGTTGCGGCACTCTCAGCGAGCCCCCTCTCACCGTTGGGGAGAGGGTTGGGGCGAGGGGGTTCCGTCCTCTCGATAGGCCGTAACCCCTCACCCGGATCGCTTCGCGACATAGCCGATGCTTCGCATCGGCGTTGTTGAACGTCAGGACGGCGGCCGAAGGATGCGTCTCCCTTTGGGAGAGGTGAAGAGAGCCTGTGCCAGCGACCACTCCTGACATGGACCTTCGCTCAGGCGATTCTGACGAGCGTGATCTTGCCGCCCTGCACCTGGTCGTAGCGGAACTTGCAGTCCTTGATGTCGCCGATGTCGGTGAAATCGCATGGGCCGCTCGCACCGTCGTAGTCGATCGGCTGCTTGGCGGCGATCGCTTTCAGGCCGTCGACTGCGTTGTCGATCTTGATGCCGCCCTCGGCCTGGCTCACCTTGCGCACGTTGTCCTTGATCGCCGCGCCGGACGCTTCGCTGGCGAACGCGATCGCGAGCAGCACCAGGTTGACGTGGTCGTAGATCTGCGTCGTGTACGGATCGGGCGCGCTCACACCGATCAGCTTGACCAGCCGGTCATAGGCCTTCGAGCCTTCCGCCGGCGACGGCGAGATCGTGAAGGTCTTCTCGACCGCCTCGTGCGGCACGCTGTCGACCAGCTTCTGGTTCACCGAATAGCCGAACGCGATCTTCGTGCCGGTGTAGCCGGCACGAAACACGTCCTTCAGCCACACGGTGGTGTCCGGCGTGTAGCCCGCGAGGATGAGCGCGTCCGGCTTGAAACGCAGCATCTCGTCGACCTCGCTGCGATAGGCCGGCTTCTTGTCATCGTAGATCAGTGAGCCGGTCTCGCCGCCGCCCTTCTTCACGGCGTCGGTGATGTTGTCGAACTGGCTCTTGGTGAACGGCGTCTGCGGCGACACGACAAAGACGCGCTTGGCGCCCTGCGCAAGCGCGAACTCGCCGAACTTGTGCCCCTGCAAGGTCGTGTTCGGCTGGGTGCGGATCAGGTAGCCCTGATGCGGCAGTTGCGTGATCGAGTCGGCGCCGGATGTTGTCGTCAGGAAGGTCTTCGAGTCCCAGCAGATCGGCGCGACCGCCGTTGTCACCGCCGAGGCCCAGGTGCCCATAATGGCGCAGACTTTATCGACGTCGATGAGCTTGTGCGCGGCGCGCACGCCGGCCTCCGGACTGGTCTGATCGTCCTCGGAGACCACCTCGACCTTGCGGCCGATCACCCCGCCGGCAGCATTGACCTCGTCGACCACCGCCTTCACGGCTTTCACCATGACAGGACCATAGGGACCGCCCGCACCGGTCAGCGGCGTCAGCGTGCCGATCCTGATCGGGGCGCCTTGCGCCAGCGTGACACGCGGCAATGCCGAAAGCCCCGCGAGCGCTGCCGCCGTGCCCAGCAGGCGGCGTCGATTGAAGGTCGGAGTGGTCATGGCTTGAGGCCCTTCGGGTTTGGTTGTCCTGTCAACGTCGTTTCAACCGCCGAGGAAAAGCCGGCGGATGTCGCTGCTCTCTGCAAGCTCCGGGCCGCGACCTTCGCGGGCTTTGCGGCCGGACACAAGCACGTAGCCGCGCGCCGAAATCGCCAGCGCTTCGACCGCATGTTGCTCGACCATCAGGATCGGCAGTCCGCTGCGATTGAGCGCAACGATCGCGTCGAACAGCTCGTCGGCCGCCCTGGGCGACAGACCCGCGGTCGGCTCATCGAGCAGCAGCACGGTCGGCAGGTTCATCAGCCCCATCGCGACCGCGAGGATCTGGCGCTGCCCGCCCGACAGCGTGCGCGCAAGCGCGCGGCGCTTCTGCGCCAAAATCGGATAGCGCGCGTAGAGCTCGTCGCTGCGCCTGCGGGCTTCGCCGGCATTGCGGAAGGCGCTGATCTCAAGGTTCTCGGCGACCGTCATGGCGCCGAACACGTTGCGCTCCTGCGGCACGAAGCCGATGCCCTGGCGCGAGCGGCCGAGCGCGTCGGCCGCCGTGATGTTTGCGCCGTTGAGAATGATCTCGCCTTGCTTGAGCGCGACGAGGCCCGCGATCGCCTTGAGCAAGGTCGACTTGCCGGCGCCGTTCGGCCCGATGATCGAGACGATCTCGCCCTGGCCGACGTAAATCGAAGGGCCTTTCAAAATTTCCTCCGCCGCGCCATAGCCGGCGACGACGCCTTCGACCTCGAGCACGCGGGAAGAAGTGGCGTTCAATGCCGCCTCCCGCCAGCGAGGCCCTCGTGCGTGTCGCCGAGCCCGATGATCGAGACGATCTCGTCTTGATCATCGACATAAATCGAAGGGCCTTTCAAAATCTCCTCGGCGGCGCCGTAGCCGGCGACGACGCCCTCGACCTCGAGCACGCGCGGCACCACGTTCAATGCCGCCTCCCCAGATAGGCTTCCTGCACGCGCGGATCGGCGGCGACCTCGCGGAACGAGCCTTCGGTCAGCGTCTCCCCCTCCGCGATGACAATGACCGGATCGCACAGCCGCCGGATCAGCGCCATGTCGTGCTCGATCAGGCAGATCGTGATGCCCTCGCGGTTGAGCGCCGCGAGATGCACGGCGATCTCGTCGGCAAGGCTCGGGTTGACGCCGGCCATCGGCTCGTCGAGCAGCATGATGCGCGGCTCGGCCATCAGCGCGCGGCCGATCTCGAGCAGCTTCTTCTGGCCCCCCGACAGCGCCGTGACCGGATTGTCGAGCACCTCGATGAGACGCAGCCGCGTCGCGATCGCGTGGGCGCGCTCGACCAGCTCCTCCTCGCGCCGCCGCGCCGCCGGATTCCCGACCAGCGCCGCGAGCAGATGCTCGCCCGGCTGCGCCTTGCCGTAGAGCATCAGGTGCTGGAAGACGCTGAGCTTGGGGAAGCCGCGGGCGAGCTGAAAGCTGCGCACCAGCCCGCGCGCGACCAGCCGATCCGGCGCCAACCCGGTGACGTCGATGGTGTCGAGCCGGACGCTGCCGCTGTCGGGCCGGACCAGCCCGGAGATCGCATTGAACAAAGTCGACTTGCCGGCCCCGTTTGGGCCGATCATGCCGGTCAGGCTGCCGGCCTCGACCACCAGGTCGACGCCGCGCAACACCTGCGCGCCATAGAAGGAGACAGTGAGCCCGCTCACCGACAGTTCGGCGGTCATCGTCGGCTCATCACGAAGGTTAAGTCCGGTTTGGCGTTACGCGAGGGGCCAATCTACTGTCGGAACGCAAGGCTTTCCAAGACCCAAAGCTTTCCAAGACCCAAGGCTTTCCAAGAGCGAAGTCTTTCCAAGCCTCTTTCGATGCCCGATAAGTCTGGTTGCGGATGACGGCCTATTTCACTCTCAAGTTCCTGCACATCATCGGCGCCACGGTGCTGTTCGGCACCGGCGCCGGCATCGCGTTCTTTATGGTGGTGGCGCATTGGAGCGGCGTGCCCGTGGTGATCGCGAGTGTCGCGCGCATCGTGGTCATTGCCGACTACGTCTTCACGGCGACCGCCGTCGTGGTGCAGCCGATCACCGGGGCGCTGCTCGTGCGCGAGGTCGGCTACGCGTACACCGACGCGTGGGTCATGGGATCGATCGTGCTCTATCTCGTCACCGGCGCATTCTGGCTGCCGGTCGTGTTCATGCAAAGGCGCATGCGCGATCTCGCGCGCGCGGCCGTTGCGGCCGGCGCGCCGCTGCCGCATGCCTATCACGTGCTGTTTCGCTGCTGGTTCGCGTTCGGCTTTCCGGCCTTCGCGGCGGTGCTGGCGATCTTCTGGCTGATGATCGCCAAGCCGCCGAGCCTGTGGTGAGCTGCGGGCATCGCGCCGATCGCCTGACCCCCAATCAAGACAAAACCCGAAAGGATTTCATTCGTGCTGTTCTTCGAGGATTTCGCGCCCGGTCAGGTCTACGAGACGATGGGGCTGACGCTGACCGACGAGTCCGTCATTCGCTTCGCACTGGAATATGACTTCCAGCCGTTTCACGTCGACAAGGTTGCCGCGAAAGAGTCGATGTTCGGCGGACTGATCGCGAGCGGCATCCAGACGCTGGCGCTGAGCTTCCGGCTCTGCAACCAGGCGCAGCTGTTTGCCGGCAACGCGATCGCGGGAATCGGCATGGATGACGTGCGGTTCCTGCGTCCGGTCCATGCGGGCGACACCATCCATGCGGTGGTCACGATCCTGGAAACTCGCCTGTCGGGGAGCCACCCGGCCGGCGGCATCGTCAAATGGCAGATCCGCACCGTCAATCAGGACGGCCAGGACGTGTTCAAGGCGACGCTGATCAACATCATGAAGCGCCGCAAGGTCGACTGAACCTGCCGCTCAGGCGGGGTCGCCCCCATTGTCCTTGTCATGCCCATTGATCTGGAACACGCGCTCCTTGACCAGGCGCTCGAAGCCGCGAATCGACATCGTCTGAACGGTCGCGGCCTGTTCGGGATGTCCTGATTCAATCGCGTCGAGCAATTGCTCGTGAGTCTGGATCATGAAGGCGCGCAATGCGCTGTCACTCATCGTTCTTCGCCGGATCACCTGGAGCGAATGAACAGTGCGCTTGAGAGACTCCAGCAGCAGTGGATTGCGCGCACGCTTGAGCCAGAGCTCACGGAATGCCGAGTGGGCACGCAGAAATCGCGTCACCGCGCCTTTGGCATGGGCCCCCTTCTCCTCGTCGATGCAACGGCGCATCTCGGCGAGACCGTCCTTCGAATGGTTCTCGGCAGCCTGCCGCGCCGCCGCCGGCTCCAGCAGCATGCGGACCTCGAAGAGATGCAGCACGTCGTCCAGGGAGAAGTCGGGTACCTTGTATCCGTGCCGCGTCGAAACGATCAGCCCTTCGCTCGCGAGCCGCGACAACGCCTCCCGCACCGGCGTGCGCGAGACGCCCAGCGCGTCGGTGATCTGCTTCTCGACAATGCGGCCGTTCGGACCCGGTTGCCCGTGCAACAATTGCTCGCGCAGCGTCTGGTAGACCTGCTCGGTCACCGTCACCGGCCGGCTGACTTGCGGCAACTTGAGGCCGCCGATGCGTTTCGCCGATGCGCTCATGTGTTCGCGCGGCCCTGCTTGCCGCGATCATAGATCCAGTCGATGGCGCCGCGCTGTTGGCGGAGCCGGCCGCGCAATTGCTCAGTCGCCGCAGCATCGACATGCCCGCCCGCAATGACCACGCCGTAGTCGTCTTGTGCGCACTTCGCGGTGATCTTCGCGTCGATCACATCGTCCAGCACCTGTTGCGCATCGCGCTCGAAGGGATCGCCATAGCCGGCACCTCCCGACGCCCAGCAACTGACGCAATCGCCTGCTGCCAATGCAAAGACGCCTTTCGACGGAATGGCCTCGCGCACGCCTCCGGCACGCGTGATCTCGGCATGCGCAAGATTGGACGGGCGCCCGCCATAGAGGCCCCAGGCCTGCGTGTTGTGACGGTCTTCGCGCAGCGTCATGGTGACGTCGCCGGACAGAACCTCAACCTCGCGCACAATGCCGAATCCACCGCGATGGCGTCCGGCGCCGGCGGAGTCCGGCCACAGCCGATAGGAGCGGACGCGGAGAGGGTAATTCAACTCCAGCGATTCGGCGGGGATGTTCATCGTGTTGGCGATATCGGTCTCGAGCGAGTCGACGCCGTCAGCCCCGGGTTGCCCGCCGGTGCCACCCGTACTGAAATCCGAGCATACGTAGCGCTGTCCGGTGACCTGATCGACTCCGCCGAAGATCGCCACGCGGACCGAGCCGCATGGCGCCGCCGGAACGAGGCCGGGCATGGCCTGCACCAGCGCACCGAGCAGAGTGTCGGCGATGCGCTTCATCGTGATCGTGCGTCCGTTCACCGGCGCAGGCGCGGTCGGATTCACCACCGTTCCTTCGGGAAGCTTCAGATGCAGCGGACGGAAACAGCCTCCGTTGGTCGGGCCACTCGGATCGGTGATCGCCTTCAGCACGAAGTAGACGGCCGACATCACGGCCGCGGTGTCGGCGTTCAGCGGGCCCTTCAATTGCGGCGAAGAGCCCGCGAAATCGATGTGCAGATCCGAACCGCTGATCGTCACGGTGGCGCGGATGCGCACGAGCTCCGCGCGGTTCACGCCGTCATCGTCGAGATAGTCCTCGAAGCTGTAGCGGCCCGGCTTGATGCGTTCGATCGCCTGCCGGGTGAGCCGCTCGGCACGGTCGAGCAGCTCGGCCACGTATCGCAGCAGCGACTCGGCGCCATGATCGTCTACCAGCCGCAACAAGCGAGCCTTGCCGACATGCAGCGACGCCAGCTGCGCGCCGAGGTCGCCGCGCGTCACATGCGGCAGGCGCACGTTGCGCTCGATGAAGGCGTACGCGGTCGCATTGGGCGCGCCACCCTCGTGCAGCTTGATCGGCGGAATGCGCAGGCCTTCCTGGAAGATATCGGTCGCGTCCGTCGGCAGGCTCCCGGGCGTCTTGCCGCCGATGTCCTGGTGATGCGCGATGCAGGCCGCATAGGCCAGCACGCGTCTGTCATGCAGGATCGGTGCGATCAGGCAGATGTCGGGAAGATGCGTGCCGCCATCATAGGGATCGTTGACGGCGAGGATGTCGCCGTCAGCCAGCTTGCCGCCAAACAGCGACACCATGCGCTTGACCGCGGTCGGAAGGACGCCGAGCTGGGCCGGCAACGCGGTCGCCTGCGCGATCACTTCACCGCCTGCATCGAACAGGGCCGCCGAGCAGTCGTGCCCCTCCTTGATGATGTTGGAATAGGCGCTGCGCACCAGCGCATCCTGCATTTCCTGCGCGATCGCATCGAGGCGATTGCGCAGAACCTCGAGCGTGATCAGGTCGATCGCGTCAGTGCGCATGCGCGACCTCGATCAGCAGGCTGCGATCCGGACGCATGGTCGCCCGCTGTCCCGGATGAACGATCACGGTGGTGTCGGGTTGCTCGACAATTGCCGGCCCGACGATCGTCGCACCGCCCGTCATGGCACGCCGATCATAGATCGGCGTGCGGACATAGCCATTGCGTTCGCCGAAATACGCCTCGCGGTGCGCGACAGGCGATGGTTCGCGGCCGGTGCAATCGACCGGGTCGCTCATCGTCGGCGCCGCAACCCGGTGGACATGCACGGTCCGCAGATTGACGAATTCGATGGGCGCGCTCGGATTGCTGTGACCGTAGAAATCCTTGTGCCGCGCATGGAAGCGCTCGACCGCATCCTTGATGCGGTCGGACACTCCGGCTGCAAGATCGATCGTCAGCTCATAGGATTGTCCGGCATAGCGCATGTCCGCCTGCCGCCGCACCTCGACGCGATCGGGCGCGACGCCGTCGGATGCCATCTTGCTCTGGCCGAGCGCCGTGAGCTTCTCGAAGATGCGCTCGAACGCGGCCGGATCGACACGGTCGGCGCGCTGGCCGAACGTTTCCATCTGGTCATGCTCGACATTGGCGACAAGCAGCCCGAACGCCGACAGGACGCCGGCAGTGTCCGGCACGATCACGCTCGCCATGCCGAGGTCGAGCGCGATGGCGCCGCCGTGCACCGGACCGGCCCCGCCGAGCGGCAGCAGCGAGAATTCGCGTGGATCGTAGCCACGCTGAACCGTGACGCGACGGACCTCGTCGTTCATGCGCGCGTTGACGATGCGGTGAATGCCGGCGGCTGTCGCCACGAGGCTCAACCCGACACGGTCGGCGACGCGCTTGATCGCAGCCTTGGCAAGCTCCACGTCCGGCCGGATGCCGCCGGCAAACGCCTCGGGATTGAGATAACCGAGGACCAGGCTCGCGTCCGTGACGGTCGCCTCCTGTCCGCCGCGCCGGTAGCAGGCAGGGCCCGGCTCGGCACCGGCGCTCTGCGGCCCGACGCGCAAGCCACCCGCGCCATCGACCCAGGCGATGCTGCCGCCTCCCGCCCCGATCGTGTTGACGTCGACCATCTGCATGCGGATCGGATAGCGCGCGACGCGCGTCTGGCTCGTCAGGATAGGCGTACCGGAGCGGATCAGCGCGATATCGCAGCTGGTGCCGCCCATATCGAGCGAAATCACGTCGTGCTGCCGCGCCTCGACGGCGACATGCCGGCTGCCGATGACGCCGGCGGCGAGCCCCGAGAGCAGCAGCGCGAGCGGACGCGCGATGATCGACTCGGCGTTGGTGATGCCACCGCGCGATTGCATCACCTGCAGCCGCGCCGAGAAACCCATCCGCTCGAGCTCGCGGCGCAGCCGCGCGATATAGTCGCCGACCGCGCCATGCAGGTAGGCATCGAGCGTCGTGATCACGGTGCGCTCATACTCGCGGAACGCCGGGTCGACCTCGCTCGACAGCGACACATGCAGTTGCGGGTGGGCCGCGCGGACAATGTCGCGCGTGCGTTGCTCGTGCTCCGGATTGCGAAACGAGAACAGGTAGCAGACCGCCAGCGCGGTTGCACCTTGCCGGACGAGATCATCGGCTGCGACGCGTACCGCGCTCTCGTCGAGCGGGGTCACGACCGTGCCGTCGGCGGCCACGCGCTCGAGAATGCCGCGACGGCGGCGGCGCGGCGCGAGAAAGACCGGCGTCTCCGGCTCGAGAAACAGGTCGTACATGCGCGAGCGCTTGTGCCGGCCGATCTCGAGCGTGTCCTCGAATCCTTCGGTCGCGAGCAGGCCGGTGACGGCGCCCCTCTGCTGGATCAACGCATTGATCGCGACGGTGCTGCCATGCACGAAGCGATCGACCGCCGACGCCTCGATCTGCACCGCTTCCAGCGTGCGCTCGACGCCATGACGGACACCCGCGATCGGATCGGAGGACGTCGTCGGCACCTTGGTGAAATGCGCGATCCTGCCATCGCGCAGCAACACCACGTCCGTGAACGTTCCGCCGATATCGACGCCGATCTCGATCACGACGTTGCTCCCTCGCGCTCGAGCAGCGCGGAGATCGGCACGGGCTTGATCGGCGGACGGATCTGGGGGAACGGGATCGAGGACAGCTCGGTCATCCGCTGCGCCGCGATGATCTCGCTGACCATGCTGCGGCACATCCGGCCCTGGCACAGCCCCATGCCGGCGCGCGTCCAGTCCTTGACCGCCTTGAGCGACGAGCACCCATCCTCGATGCAGCCCGCGATCTCGCCGGCGGTAACCTCCTCGCAGCGGCAGATCGTCGTGTCGTCCTTCAGGAACTCCCATAGTCCCGGGCGTGGCCCGAACAGGACATTCAGCGCGTCGGCGAAGCGATAGAGATGCGCGCGCTCGCGCGCGAGCGTCCGCTGCCGCGCGCGGATCGGGCCCGCCGCGACCGTGCCGGCGTGCGCGGCCGCCGCGAGGCCGGCCATCTCGCCTTCGACCAGCGCGACCGCCGAGCCCGCAATGCCGGTGATCTCGCCGGCGACAAAAACGCCGGCGACGTTCGTCCCCATGTCGGGCGTGCATTGCACGAACCAGGCGCGCGCAGGCGCGTCGTAACGCAGCGCGCAGCCGCAACTCGCCGCGAGCTCGATGTTCGGCAGGAAGCCATATCCGATCGCGATGCCGTCGACCGCGATGGTCCGCTCGGTCCCGGCGATCGCGCGCCACGCGTGATCGACCTGGGCGATCACCGCGCCCTCGACCTTGCTCTCGCCGAGCGCGCGCACGATCTTGTGGCCGTAGATCGTCGGGACGCCGGCGCGGCGCAATTCGCGTTTGTAGTCGAACGCCTCGGCGAAGCGTGGCCATTGACCCCAGAGCGAGCCGATGTGCGGCAACCAATCGCGCGGCTTCGTGATCTCGACCAGCGCCGCAATCGACACTTCCGCGCGCAGCAATGACTGCGAGACCGGCAGCAGGAACGGACCGGCACCGGCGAGGAGCATGCGCTGTGCCGGCTTCACCCATTGGGTCTTGGCGAGCGTCTGCGCACCGCCGGCCGTCATCACGCCCGGCAAGGTCCAGCCCGGAAAGGCAACGGGCCGGTCGTGAGCGCCCGTCGCGATCACCAGCGCCTTCGCCTGAAGCGCCTCGCTGCGGCCGTCGTGGAAGATCATGAGATCGCCGTCGAGGCGCCCCCACGCCAGCGCGCGCGACAGCACAGCGATGCGCGGGTGTGCGAGCTTCGCGCGCAGCGCCTCGCCGCGCTCGTGCTCGCGCGTGCGGCGCGTCCGCGCGACGGAGAACTCCTCGCCGGTGCGCTTGAAGAACTGCCCGCCCGGCTTGCCGTATTCGTCGAGCACGATCACGCTCGCACCGGCTTCCGCGGCCGCGACGGCTGCCGCCATTCCGCCCGGACCGGCGCCGACAACGGCGATATCAGCCTGCATGGGCATGCCCCGCATCGCGTTGCAAGGTGATCGCCATGCCGGCATGCACCGTCTCGAGGCAGGCGCGCAGGTTGGGAATGCCGTCGATCGTCACCAGGCAATCGAAGCAGACGCCCATGCCGCAGAAGAAGCCGCGCGGCTGGTGCGTTCGCGCCGTCGTATGCAGGCTGGAGGCGCCCTGCGCCCAGAGCGCTGCGAGCACGCTCTCACCCTCGAAGGCCTGCAGGGGACGGCCATCCACCGTGACCAGCACCGGCGCGCCACGGCCGATCGCCGCGACGCGCAGGTCGCAGGCTGGCGCCTCAGTGGCCATAGAAGGTCTCCTGCGCTTCGCCGTGCTGGCCCGCATTCGAGAAGCGCGAGAGCCGGTACGGATCGATATCGTGTTCCGTGCGACCATGCGCGGCGAGATCGGCCAGGATGCTGCCGACCACCGGCGCGAGCGTGACGCCGCGATGCATCACGGCCAGCAGCAGCCCGTCGATGCCGTCCACCTTGCCGATGATGGGATAACCGTCCGGCGGGACCGGGCGGATGCCGGCCCATGAGCGCAGCAGCTTGACGTTCGCCAGCGCCGGGATCAGGCGAACCGCCCAGTCGAGGATTTCGCGCGTGCCCGCGACGGTCGTCGCCGTGTCGGTGAAGCCGTTCTCGCGCGTCGCGCCCATCACAATGGTGCCGGCCGGGGTCTGCTTGATGTTGTGCACGTAGGTGCGCAGCAACGGCGGAATGCGCTCGGTCACGAACATCTGCCCGCGCGAGGCATCGACCGGAACGTGCAGGCCGATGCTGTCGGTCAGCCGCGAGGCGCCGAGCCCGGCCGTGTTGACGACCGTATCGGCGAAGATTTCGCCTTGATTGGTGACGACGCCGACGACGCGATCGCCGCGCCGGATCAGCTTCTCGACCGCGACGTTGGGGCGGATGTCCG
>Ga0105238_10003721_pt1 | contig 15173 bp, 11 predicted proteins | sample KBSC34metaG_FD_81526 | JGI IMG/M metagenome (GOLD analysis project Ga0105238, IMG submission 81526) | Corn rhizosphere microbial communities from Kellogg Biological Station, Michigan, USA - KBS C3-4 metaG | ecosystem: Host-associated > Plants > Roots > Rhizosphere > Soil | place: Michigan, USA... | reverse complement strand
GTCAGAAGGTCGGTGATCGGGCGGGCCAGCGCGATCAGGGTCACTGTCGTCGGGATCAACGCCACCATCATCAGCTCGCCCGCCTGGGCATAGCGGGCGCGCGCGGCAATCGCGCCTTCGCGCTCGTAAGCGGCGATGATCAGCGGCAGGCTGCTGGACGCGACGACCACGCAGAGATTCTGGATCGCCCGCGATGCCAGGATCTGCGGCGCGGCATAGGCGCCGACGGCATCGTCGGACAGCAGGCCGGCAATGATGAAACGGTCGCCGGACTGCAGGATCATCTCCAGCCCCATGATCCCGGTCAGCGGCAGGGCATAGGCCAACATGGATTTGAGCTCGGGCCAGGCCAGCAGAGGCCCGCGCGCCAGGAAGGGCGAATGGCGGATATCGCCGACCAGACAGAGCAGGCACGAAACCGTGATGCCCTGCAGCGCGCCGGCTGCGCCCAGATGCAGGGTGATCACGAAGACCAGGGCGAGGACCACACCGGCAACGCTTTGGATGATGAGAAGCGCGGCGCAGCGTTCGAGCCTCAACTCGGCGCGGTGGATGTCGGTCTCGATCTGGAAAAAGGCCTGGGCGATCATCGCGGCGCCGATGGCCAGGAACAGCGATGCCGTGCCGTGTTCGACCAGCCCCGAGTAGCGCAGCCCCACCGTCAGCAGCACTGCAGCCAGGGCGGAGCCGAGCATGAAATTGCGCGCGCTGGCGATCAGATTGCTCCGGCGGCCGCCAAGATCGGCGTTGACGAGGAAACGCCCGATGACGGCCCGGATCCAATGGAACAGCGGCCCTCCGGCCACCTGCAGCACCGTCATGCCGAGAGCGTAGCGGCCATATTCGTCCGGCGGCAGAAAACGGGTCAGCAGCGCCAGCAGCAGCACGCTGCTCAGCAACTGCACGGCGGTCGAGATGAAATAGCCGGAGGCGTGGCGCAGCAGCATCTTACCCGGCCAGCGAGAAGGCGAAGCGGGATACGCCGGCGCTGCTCATCGTACCGCTGAAGACCAGACGGAGGGTCGGTTCGATAAGGCCCATGCTCGGCGAATATTCCGCGTCCCGAATTTCGGCCTCGAGCGGGCCGCTGTAATTGAGGCGGAGCCGGTCGCCGATCCGCCAAGTATCGTCCTCATAGCGAATTTCCGTGCCGGGAGCGACGAGAAATCCGGCGCTGGCCGGCCAAGGGCCGCCTTCGCCGATCAGCCTGTCGGTGACCGAGAAGGCCAGCGGGCCGGCGGCTTCGATGCGCCGGCGATGAAGGCAGCCGAACCGCTTGCGGTAGCCGTCATGCTCGGCCTCGACCGACCAGGGCGCCCCGGTCATCGATACGACCCGGCTGGCGGCCTTGCGCGACCAGTTGAACGGGCCGGCGATCTCGCTCTGGTCGGCTCCGGCGACGGTCAGCGTGTTATGGGCCGCGGTGCCCCGGAATGCGTCCCGGGTCTTGCCGGCGCCGTGATAGCGCCAGGTACCGGCATCGACCAGCAGCGGCTTGCCGTCGACATGCAGCCAGATCGAGAGCGCGTCGGCGTGCCCGTGGGCGGCGATGGAGAGATAGCCGAGGGGGCCGTGGTCGAAGACCAGCAGCATCGGCCCATCGCGGACCGCGGTGTAGCCGCCCTGGGGGAAGTGGTCGAACTTCACTCCGTCATTCCCGCGAAGGCGGGAATCCAGAGGCAGAGGCGTGTCCGCGCCGACATGACTCTGTTCCATGCTATCGGAAACGCCACTGGATTCCCGCCTTCGCGGGAATGACGATGGAGAAGAGGATGGACGCCACAGCACGAGTGCGTCGTCATCATCGCCGATGCGGGGCGTGTTTCCTGCCGCATCGGTTATCGCATCCAGAAACGCCTCCGCTTGCGGAAATCGTGATTTGGTCTCCGCCCCCAGCTCAGCCCCAACCGCCAGCATTTCCATCGTGAAACGCTGATAGGCGACGGCCTGCTCCGCGCCGACGCCATCGGCCAGTATCTGCCGGTGCGATTCCCGCTCCAGGATCGTGCGGCCCTGACGCGCCCATTCCGCCGCATGGGGAAGTCGGGGCAGGGCGGTGCCGATGGCGATGAGGCCGAGCGCTTCGGCGACGGCGTGGTTGTTTGCCGAGGAATAGCGGGAGGGGTAGCGCGCCAGGAAATAGCCGTGCGCTGCCAGCGATTTGCCGAGCTCTCCATTCAGCCGGTCGCCGAGGTCGACCAGCGACGCGGCGAAGGTCAGGCTGACCGCGCGCAGGGACAGTTCGATGCCGGACGACCAGTTGATGCCCAGGAAGGGCGGATTGCGCTCGATCCAGTCGGCGATATGGCGGCGGATCAGGTCGGCCGGGCCGGCCTCGCCGGTTGCATGGGCGAGGGCGGCGATCGGCTGGAGATATTGCAGCCGGTTCAGTTCCCAGACCAGCTTGACGTCTCCGTAAGTACCGTCGTGCCGGTAACCGATGTCGGGGCCGAACACATCCACCGGCCAACTTCTTCCGCTGGAAGGATCGAGATGCCAGTCGGGCAGGGCGGCGTCAGGCCAGGAGACACCGAACCAGGCTAGTTTTCCGGCGCCGGCAGCCTCGTACACGGCGCGCCAGTCCGCGACGGTGCCTCCCGGCTTCAGCGGTGGAAATGCCGGTCGGCCGATCTCCGCCGGCACGTCGAATCGCGGAGGCTGTCGCTTGTCCTGGACCAGCCGCGCCGCGTCGAGCGCACGGAATGCCATTTCGGGCACCGACATTGCCGCCAAGCGCCTGAAATACCAGCCAAGAGGGCGGGTATCCGGCTCTGATCGATTGGCAGAGTTTGCCGCGCTCGATATTGTGGACTCCATGTGTGGAATAGCGGGTTGGATAGGCGACCGAGCAGCAGTACCAGATGATGCCGCGCTAGCCGATATGCTGCAGTCGATAGCCCATCGCGGGCCCGACGGCGACGGCCAGTTCATTCAGTCTTTCGACCGCGACAAAGCCCGCGTCGCGCTGGGCCACAAGCGCCTCGCCATCCTCGATCCCGTCGGCGGCGTACAGCCCATGACCGACGGCAATCTGACCCTGACCTTCAATGGCGAGATCTATAATTTCGCCGCCCTCCAGAGCGAACTCACGGCGTTGGGCCATGTCTTCGCGACCCGGTCGGACACGGAGGTGATCCTTAAAGCCTATCGGCAGTGGGGTACACGCTGCGTCGACCACCTGCGCGGCATGTTCGCCTTCGCGCTGTGGGACGGCGGGAGCGGCACGCTGATGCTGGCGCGGGACCGGTTCGGCAAGAAGCCGTTGTTCTTAATCCAAAATCTTAAGAGTCTGATATTTTCATCTGAAATCAAATCGCTGATTCCATTTTCTGAGCAGCAGATCGAACCCGCGGCGCTCGAATCCTACTTCGCCTACCGCTATGTGCCGGGCCCGCTGACCTTCTTCAAAGGCATCGAAAAATTGATGCCGGGTACGATTGCGGTCTGGCGCGACGGCAGGCTGACGGTCGAGCGCTATTGGGAGCCGCCGGACGCCGCGCCCCAGGTGCCGTGGCAGGGCGGCGATCCGGTTTCGGCGCTGCGCCGAAGCCTGGATGAGGCGGTGGCGCTCAGGATGGTGGCCGATGCGCCGTTCGGCGCGTTTCTGTCGGGCGGCCTCGACAGTTCGACCATCGTCGCGCTGATGGCGCGGCACAGCACGGTGCCGATCGATACATTCGCGGTCGGCTTCGACCAGCCGGGTTTCAGCGAGCTGGACGAGGCCGAGCTGGTGGCGCGTCATGTCGGCAGCCGGCATCACGCGCTGACCGTGGGTTCGGACGATTTTCCGGAAATCCTGCCGCTTCTGATCCGCGCCCGCGATGCGCCGGTGCCGGAGCCGTCCGATATCGCGCTCTATCGGCTGGCGATGCATGCGGCCAGGAGCGTGAAGATGGTTCTGACCGGGGAGGGGGCGGACGAGATACTCGGCGGCTATCCCAAGCACCGCGCCGAACGCCTGTCCGCCGGCTATCGCCGGGTGGTGCCGGGAGGGCTGCATCGCGGGCTGGTCCTGCCGCTCGCCGATCGCGCGCCCCGGCGGGTGCGGCTGGCGGCGCGAACCGTGGGGTTGCGCGACGAGGACGATCGTTTCGCCCGCTGGTTCGGCGCGCTCGACCCCGACGAGCGGCGCGACCTGCTGGCAGGACCCGGGCACGCCTTCTCGCCGCCCGCGGTCAGCGGCACGACGGCCCTGCGCCGTATCTTTCATTTCGACCAGACCAGCTGGCTGCCGGACAATCTGCTGGAGCGTGGCGACCGGGTGACGATGGCGGCCTCGATCGAGGCCCGGATGCCGTTCCTGGATCAGGAGCTGGTGGCGCTCGTGTCCTCACTTCCCGACAACAGGCGCCTCAACAAGAACCTGCTGCGCGAGATGGCGAGCGGACTGGTGCCGGCGCGGACGATCCAGCGCAGGAAGGTCGGCTTCCGCGCGCCCACGGGGGAGTGGCTGCGCGGCAAGCTGAAGCCGTTCCTGATCGACAACCTGCTCGGGCCTTCATCGCGGACGAGGCACTATTACCGGCCCGAAGCGCTCGACCGGATCATCGCCGAGCATATGGAGCGGCGGATCGAGCATGAGAAGCTGCTCTGGACCCTGCTGTCGCTGGAGCTGTTCCATCGGGAGTATGCGCTCTGACCATTCGGCCGCGCATCCTCGTGGTCGGACCCTGGCCGCCCACGGTCGGCGGCGTCACCAGCTTCATGCTGAAGCTGGTGGGGTCGGCCCTGGCACAGGATTTCGAATTCCGCCGCGTCACCACCTCACGCCCGCCCAAGCGCGGGACGATCGACAATTGGGGGTACGGCGCGGTTCTGCGCGGTGGGATCGGGCGGCTGATTGTCGGCGCGCTGGTCACGCTGAAGCATGTCATCGTTTTCCCGTTCCGGGCTGTGCGGGTCGATATCGTGCAGATCCAGGCCTCGGATTTCCTGACCTTCTGGGAGGCGGTCTACTACGTGCTGACCGCACGGCTGCTTGGCCGGCGTGTGATCATGCGGCTGGGTGGGGCGTTCGACCGGTTCTACGAGGCTTCGCCGGGCGCCGTCCGCACGATGATCCGCTGGGCCATCCGGAGGCCGCACCGGCTGATCGTTCAGTCGGAGTACTGGGCGGAGCTGGTCGCGGGCCTCGGCAAGGTGGACGGCGTCTTCGTGTTACCAAACTGGGTGCCCGATGCGTTGATCGCGCCGGTCGAGCGGGCCGATGGGCCGGTCACCTGCCTGTTCATCGCCGGCAGCGAGGCGCGGCGGAAGGGGATCGAGCTGGTGCTGGAGGCGGCGAGGCTGTTGCCGGACATCCGCTTCCGCATCGTCGCCGCACCCGATCTGCCGCCGCTGCCCAACCTGTCCGCCTGCGGCGTGCTGGATCATGCCGCCATGCTGGATGCGATGCGCGCCGCCGATATCTTCGCCCTGCCGTCCTTCGGCGAAGGTTTTCCGAATTCGCTGGTCGAGGCGATGGCGCTCGGTCTGCCGTCGGTCGCGACACCGGTCGGCGCGGTGCCAGAGATCATCGATGAAGGCGTCAACGGCCGGATGATCCCGCTGGGCGACGCGAATGCCCTGGCGGCGGCAATCGCTGAACTCGCGAGCGATCGGGCCGGGCGCCTTGCGATGGGCAAGCAAGCCCAGGAAACCGTTGCCGAGCGCTACTCCGAATCCCGCATCGTCGAACGCCTGCGCGGCCTCTATCGCGAGCTGAACAGCGCGTCGTAGGCCGCGAGCAGCTTCGGCGCCTCGTGTTGCCAGGATAATTCCTCGACCACGCGCCTGCGGCCGAACTCTTCCATCCGGCGGCGCCGCTCGGGATCGTCGAGCAGGGCGACGATCTTGTCGGCGAGATCGCCGGCGTCGTTCGGCCGCGCATAGTCCGAGGCTTCCCGCGCCGATACCCGGCCCTCGGTCAGGTCGAACTGAACGATGGCGCGGCCGGAGGCCATGTATTCCATGATCTTGTTCATGGTCGATTTGTCGTTCAGCTCGTTGAACTCGTCCGGATTGACGCAGACCGAGGCGGTTGCCAGCACGGTGGTCAGCACCTGGTCCGAGACGCGCCCCTCGAAGAACACGTCGCCCTGCAATCCCATGCGCCGCGCCTTCTCGCGCAGATAGGCCACTTCCGGCCCGTCGCCGACCAGGCGATAGACGACATCGCGCCGGCCATGCCGGTCGCGGATCTGCTGGGCCGCTTCGAGCAGGTAATGGATGCCCTCCTGCTGCCCCATCACCCCGACATAGGCGACCAGGTGCTCCCGCCCGTTCCTGAGGCGCGGGTCGGGCTCGGAGACCTTGAAGCGTTCGAGATTGGGGCCGGAGCGCACGACGAAGACCCTGTCCTCGGCCATCCCGCCGCGGTCGATGGCGATCCGGCGATAGCTTTCGTTGGTGGCGACCGACACGTCGGCGGAACGGAAGGTCCAGCGTTCGAGGAAGCTCAGCGCCTTATGCCGCCGGCCCTCGCGCCCGAACTTGGCGAAATACAGTTCGGGGTTCAGGTCGTGCTGGTCGAACAGGAATTTGACGCCAAACAGCTTGAAGGGCAGGGCGACCAGGAAGATCAGGTCGGGCGGGTTGCAGGCGTGGATCGCGTCGAAGCCGTGGCGGACGAACACCCTCAGCGCCAGCCAGAATTCCATCAGCAGCGCGACGGCATATTCGATCGCATAGGCCTTTGCGCCGCTGGCCTGGGGCAGCCAGTGGCGATAGATGCGCACGCCCTCCAGCTCCTCATAGCGGGCCAGATGCGGCTTCATCGCCGGGCATATCACCGTGACCTCATAGCCCGCCCGCTTCAGCGTCGTCGCCTCGTTCCACACGCGCCGGTCGAACGGTACGGGCAGGTTCTCGACGATGATCAGCACGCGGCGCGGTTTTCCCTCTTTCCGCCCCAATTCCTTCAGCATCCCGTTTTTATTGTTTCAGTCCTGGTTGGCCACCCGCGCCAGCACCGGCAGGCCCAGCCGCCGCGCCGCCGCGGATGGGGTCAGCATGGTTTCGCGAAAGGCGGAGACGACAAAAGCGGTGACGACGGCGGCCAGCAGCCCGGAGAGCAGCCCCAGACCGACCACCAGCCGCCGGCTGCTGCGGGCATGGATCGGATTCTGGGTCTCGATCACCCGCACATTGGCGATGCTGTGCTTGTCCACGGCCTCGGCCACCAGCGCATCGTCATAATGCTTCAGCAGGATACGGTATTGCTGGTCCGCCAACTCGACGGCGCGTTCCAGCTGGCGATGCTCCAGGCGAAGGCTGGTCAGTTCGAGCAGGCGCTGCTGGAGCTTCTGCGATTGGCGCTCCATCTCCTGGCTTTTGGCCTCGTTGCCGGCCCGATCCTGCTCGAAGCCGCGGACATCGTCCTTCACCGCCTCGATGACCGGATTGACGCCCGTTGCGGTGTTGCGGCCGGGGCGCATGTCGTTCTTGTTCTCGAAGCTCTTCAGCGCGGCGATCTGCTGGTCGATATCGGTGATGTAGTGGGATGTGTCGGCATATTTCGACAGCAGCTCCTGCCGCCGCAGCTGAAGGCCCAGCAGGATGGAGCGCGAATTGCCGGATTCCGTTTCCAGGTCGCGGTCGTCGCTCAGCATCACCTTTTCGGGCAGCTGCGCCGAAACGGCGGTAAGCGCGCCGGCCGCCGCAGCGCGTTCAGCCGCGGTCTCACGCGCCTGCATTGCCGAGAGATTGAGCTTGGTCTGCTCCTCGAGCGCCAGCGCGATCTGGTCCTTCAACGAGACGATGTCATGCGCCTGATTGAAGGCGGTAAGGTCGCTGCGCGCCTTTTCCAGCCGCGCGTTCGCTTCATTGCGCTTGCCCAGCAGGAAGGGGACGCGGTCGCGGTTGAAGATATCCTGCCGGTAGGCGAGGTAGTCGTTCACCAGCCGATCGAGCCCCGTGGTCGCAATTTCGGGGTCGCGGCTGGAAAAGCGCACGCGGATGATGCTGGAATCGATCTCTGATTCGACCTCGATCGCCTTGTCCAGCCGATCGGCGGCGATGTTCACCGCCCGGTCGTAGAGCGCATCCTTCAGGGACAGATCGGGCAGGGACGGATCGACGGCATGCGGGCCGAGCTGGGCGGCGACGGCAAGCTTCAGCTCGCGGCTGCCCAGAATCTCGACCTCGATCTTGCTGATCTGCTCGGCGTCGATGCCTTGCTGCGGCGCGCTGTCGTCACCGGTCAGCGGCTGCTCGGTATATTGCCGGTCGGGCAGGACCAGCAGGTGCGCCTCGCTGTCGTAGATCTTGGGCAGGGTCAGGGCGACCGCGAGCGCCACGGCGACCGGGATGACGAAGGCAATGGCGAGGGTCTTCCAGCCGCGGATCAGCGCGGCGAGGATATCCCGGATCGGCACGACAAACTTGCTGCCGCCAATATCGAGATTTGCCTCGTCGAAATTCTCTTCTATCATCCCAGTAATGTATCGAAACCGGTCCGTATATTCTACGCGTTCAGCGCTTAAAGTTTACGCGAATATGCCGGATATCACGCCGGCCGAACAGTTTATATTCGCGCAGGAGCACGCGCGCATCGAAACCGGCCCGGTATTGGATATCGGGGTCGGCGCCGGGCGGACGACCGCCTATCTGGCTACGGTCGCCGGGCAGTATTGCGGCGTCGATTATTCACCGAAGATGATTGGATATTGCCGCGACCGATTCCCCGGGCTGGAATTCATCCTGGCCGACGCGGCGGACATGCCGATGCTGGCGAGCGGATCCTTCGCCTTCATCCTGTTCTCCTTCAACGGGATCGATTCCGTCGATCACGCCCACCGCCTGCGCATCCTGGGCGAAGTCCGCCGGCTGCTGGCGCCAGGCGGCCGTTTTGCCTTTTCGGCCCACAATCGGGCTTACCGCGACATCCAGCGCAGGCCCCGTTTCCGCCGGCCGCTGCGGCTGCGCGGCGTGGCGCGGACCGGGGTGGAGATCGCCAACCATCTGCGCGTGCGCCGGCGGGCATACCAATGCGACGAGTACGCGCTGATCAACGATCCGCCGCATCTGTTCAGCATCATCACCTATTATATCGGGCGCGGGGCGCAGATCGCCCAGCTCCAGGCGCAGGGCTTTCGGGTGGTGACGGTGATCGACGCCGACGGGCGGGCCGTTTCGGACGGCGGCGACGAAACCGCCTCGCCCAACTACTACTATCTGGTCGAGGCGCGGGCCTGATGGCGACCAAGGCCTATCGTCAGCGGCCGCTGTCGCCAGTCGTCGTCTGGCTGACCTGCATCGGGGTCGCGTGCTTCTTCCTGTTCTCGGGCATGTTCCTGGATGCCCATGGCTGGCCCTACAGCCTGGTCGGCAGTTCGCTGCCGTTCAAGATCCATCCCGGCTCCTATTTCGTCTTCACCGCCTTCGCGATCCTGCTGGTGAGCGAAAACCCGGTCAGCTTCTTTTACCGGCTGGCCGGGACCTTGCCCGCCCATGTCATCTATATGGTCGCGGTGATCGGGCTGATCGTCTACACGCTGGCCAGGTTTGGCACGGCCGGCGCCTCCTTCATGATCGACCTGCATCTGGTGCCGGTGTTCGTCGCCATCCTGCTGGCGCGTTTCCCCGCCCGGCTGATGGCCAACCTGTTCCTCGCCTCGATCCTGGTGATGACGCTGAACGCGTCGCTGGGCATCGTCGAATATCTCTTCCATGCCCGGCTGACGCCCTATCTGGTCGACGGCAAGCCGGTGCATGAGGCCTATTTCCGCCCGACCGCGCTGCTGGGGCATCCGCTGCAGAATGCGCTGATCACGGCGGTCACGATGCTGGCGCTGCCGGCTGCCCGTGACCGGCGGCTGCTGTTCGCGGTCTGCGGCCTGGTGATGGCGGGGTCGCTGGTCGCGTTCGGCGGCCGCTCGGCGTTGGCGGTGGCGCTGGGGTTGCTGGCGGTTGCGATGCCGGTATGGCTCGTGCGGCGGCTGGCCCGGCGGGATTATTCCTACCAGCAGCTCGTCGGCGGGATGATGGCCGGTATCTTCCTGGCCGGCGCCGCGGTTGCCGCCTTCGGCACGATGGGGCAGGGGACCCGCGTTTTCGCCGGCCTGCGTTGGGACGAGAGCGCCAATACCCGCCTCATCGGCCTGCGCATCCTCGACATGGTCGATCCCAGCGACATCATCTTCGGCATCGGCCAACAGGGCATTCTGGAGCGCAGCGAACGGCTGGCGAGCTATTACGGCATCATCGGGCTTGAGAATTCCTGGCTGCTGCTGATGCTGATCTTCGGCGTCGTCGGCCTTGCCGTGTTCCTGACCGCCCTGCTGGGCCTGCTGCGCGAGGTGCTGAAAGGCGCCCCGGCGCCGGCCTGGATGGCCGCGCTGGGCTATCTGATCATCGCCTCGACCAACAACACGCTGGCCGCCAAGGATTCGAGCCTGATCCAGCTCATCATCCTGCTCTACGGGGCAAGGGCTTATTCAGAGGCGCTGGGACCGTCCGTTCAGCAGCGGCCGCTTACCGGCAGGCCAGGGGCCCGGCGGACAGGGACGGCGCGGCAGGCAGCCTGACGGCGTATCCAGGCGAGCGCCAGCAGCCCGCTCAGAAAGACTGCCAGCGAGGCCGGCTCAGGTGCCAGATTGGCCTCGTCGACACGCGCCTGCGGCGCCTGGAGACGCAAGGTCAGCAGCGAACCGTAAATGTAGGAATTGTCGGAGCCCTGGAAATAGAACTGGCCGGTGATGCCGGCCATGAAGGTGATGAAGTAATCCTGGTCCAGTCCGATCGAATCCAGATTGTCGATGACGTCGAAGCCGCCGTTGAACACCTGCAGCTGGGCATAGAAGGCATCGCCCTGCACGGCCGAGTAGACCGGCGAGGTTTCGTCGCCGCCAACCGCATGGGCGGTGTGGTCCAGATACAGCGTGTTCTGCATGCCGCTCGAATTGATCGAGACGGTGACGCCGCCGACGGTGACGGTGGCGAACACCGTGGCCGGGCTCAGATCCTCGTTCTGGTCGCCCTGGTTGAGAGTGCTCTGGTCGAGATCGAAGCTTTCGGTGATGGTGAAGGTCTGACCTGTCAGGTCGGTGCCGTATGGGTTGCCGAAGATGCCGTAATCCTGCCCGGCATCGTCGATGACGCCGGTCGCCGTGACGGTATAGATCGAATCGGCGCTGGCGGCCCCGCCAGTCAGAAATGCGGTAGCCGCAACGGCGAGCGCAAAGATGCGTGCTATCGCGGAAGAAAAGACCATTCGTACTTTCACCTGCCGGCGGACTGTCCCAACGGCGAACCGCTGCCACCTTGTCTAAAAGTTTAAGCAAAACCTGTGCCAAACCGGCAAGGCCTTGAAAGGGACCGGTTTTGCATCGTCGCGGTGGTAGGCTGGCGGAAAAGTGTAAAATCCGCCAACACCGGCCAGGGTTGGATGCCTTCATTCGCTTTGACAGGTATGTGCTTGCCATTGTTGTATAATTCCGGTTTCACGACGAGTCGGCGGTGCTTTTCCTTGGGCAACAACGGGAAAATCGACGATCTGCTGCGCTGGACCGGTAGCGACGATACCGGGGAAGAGTATTTCGCCCTTCTGTCGATGCATCCGCGCTTTGCCGACGCGGCACGGGCAATGTGCCGGAATATGCGGGCCCAGGCCGAGATCGATCCGGCTTTCGATGCGCTGCAAAAGGATGCCGGCCGTTTCCTCGCCGGTTCCTGGGCGATCTCTCTCCATCTCTCCGGCGGCTTGACGCTGCCGCGGCTGAAGGAGACGTGCGCGCGGGCCGGCATCATGAGCCCCGGCCGGGCGCGTTCGCTGATCCAGTTCTTCCTGTTCCTGCGCTATATCGAGGCGCAGCCGCCCGCCGAACGCGGGGCGCCGATCCGCTATGTGCCGACACAGGCGATGCTGGATTCGCGGGCGATGATGGTGCGGATCGGGCTGGAGGCGGTGCGTATTGTCGAGCCCGCGGTTTCCGTGGTTCTGTCCCGGGTAGACGATCCCGATATCCTGATGCGCTTCCTGGCCCATCTGGGCGACAGCTATCTGCCCTCGGTCCTCGGCAAGCAGCCCTATCAGAAATTCATGGATCTGTTCATCGAGCCGCATGCCGGCGTCGCCTTGATCGACCTGATCGTGGAGGCGGGCGAGGGCGATGAATTCCCCTCATCCCGGCCGATAGCGATCTCGATCAACGCGCTGGCGCAGCGGCTGCGCGTCTCCCGCGCGCATATCAGGCGGCTGCTCGACCGGGGGCATGAGGGCGGGATGCTGACCCGTCAGGACGATGGGAGTGTGCTGTTCAGCGAGTCCATGCGCGCGACCATCCGGTATTTCGCTGCGCTCAGACTCTATGGCTTTCTGGCCTGCGCCGCCAAGACACACGCGGAAACGATCGGCACACGGTCTTGACGCCCTAGGGAGCATCCCTATATGCCTGCCTAGGCAGCTATCGCCGAGGCAGCCATGTCATCCTTCTACAACGCCAAGACCTACCACGCGCGCGACAGCATCGGGTATCTGGTGCGCCGTGCCGGCAACCTGATGACCACGCGGGTCGAAGAGGTTTTCTCCGAGCACGAGATCACCTTCGCCCAGTGGATGGTACTGATGCGCCTGCGCGACGGGCTGGCCACGACGGCGGCCGAGCTGGCGCGGGACATGTGCCATGACAGCGGCGCGCTGACCCGTATCATCGACCAGCTGGCCCAGCGCGGCCTGATCGAGCGCCAGCGCGGCCGCGAAGACCGCCGCACGATCGCGCTGTCGCTGACCGAGCGCGGCCTTGAGACGGTCAACGGCCTGGTGCCGACGGTGGTCGGGCTGCTGAATCTCGCGCTCGCCGGCTTCACCCATGAGGAATCGGCTGAGCTGACCCGTCTTCTGAACAAGCTGATCGATGGCGTGAACGCTGTCCCGGCCGTGAAGGTCGCGGACTTGGAGCATCTGGAATGAGCGATACCTCTTCGGCCCCGGCGAAAAAGCAGAGCAGTGCCCGCAAGCCGGCCCTGCTGGCGCTGGGGGCCGTCGTGTTGCTCGCCGGCGCCGGCTGGGCTTTCTACGATTTCGTTCTCAACGCCCATATCGTCTCGACCGACGACGCCTATGTCTCGGGCGACGTGGTGCAGATCACCAGCAAGGTCAACGGCACGGTCATCGCGCTGAATGCCGACGACACCCAGGCGGTGAAGCCCGGCGACCTGCTGATCCAGCTCGACCCGGCGGAGGCTTCGATCTCCATGCAATCGGCTGAGGCCGGGCTGGCGCAGGCGGTGCGCAGCGTCAAGGCGCTCCAGGCCCAGGCCGATCAGCTTCGCGCCCAGATCGACGCGCGCCAGGCCGATGTGCGCAAGGCGCAGGATGACGCCAGGCGCCGGGCGGGGCTGATCGCCACCGGCGCCGTGTCGCGCGAAGATTTCAACCACGCCCAGGACAATTCGACCTCGCAGGAGGCGGCTCTGGTGGCCGCCCAGGCACAGCTCGACCAGGTGCTGGCGCAGCTCGGCACCACGCCGGTGGCACAGCATCCCGACGTCCTGTCTGCCGAGGCGAAGCTGCGCAGCGCGGCGCTGGCGATGCGCCGCACCCGTATCGATGCGCCGATCGACGGCATCATCGCCCGCCGCAATGTGCAGCCCGGCCAGCATGTCGAGTCCGGCACGCCGCTGATGGCGGTGGTGCCGCTGGAGGACGTCTGGATCGACGCGAACTTCAAGGAAGGACAGTTGAAGGACATGCGGGCCGGCCAGCCGGTGACGGTCTCGACCGACATCTATGGCGGCAAGGTGACCTATCACGGGACCGTGGCCGGTCTGGCCGCCGGGAGCGGCAACGCCTTCGCGCTGCTGCCGCCGCAGAACGCCACGGGGAACTGGATCAAGATCGTCCAGCGTGTGCCGGTCCGCATCCTGCTCGATCCCAAGGACCTGAAGGCACACCCGCTGCGCGTCGGCCTGTCGACCACGGTCGATGTCGACGTCGCCGACACGTCCGGCCCGCAGGTCGGCGACAAGGTCCGCAACCAGCCGCTGCCCAAGCTGATCAGTGACGGCGACGATCCGCAGATCGGCGCGACGATCGACCGGATCATCGCCGAGAATGGCGGCGGCCCCTTGCCGGTCGCCTCGGCCGGCAGGGCAGGGAAGTGAGCGATACCGCCGAGGCTGCCGGTCCGAAACCGCTGACCGGCAGCCCGCTGGCGCTGACATCGATCGCGCTGGCGCTGGGCACCTTCATGCAGGTGCTGGATTCCTCGATCGCCAACGTCTCGATCCCGACCATCGCCGGCAATCTGGGGGTCAGCGCCGACCAGGGCACCTGGGTCATCACCTCGTTCGCGGTGTCGAACGGCATCTCTGTGCCGGTCAGCGCCTTCATGATGCAGCGCTTTGGCGTGGTGCGGACCTTCGTCATCTCGGTGCTGCTGTTCACGCTGGCCTCGCTGCTGTGCGGCGTCGCCTGGAGCCTGCCTTCGCTGGTGTTCTTCCGCGTCATGCAGGGCGCGGTTTCGGGGCCGATGATCCCTGGGTCGCAGGCGCTGCTGATCTCCATCTTTCCACCGCAGAAGCGCGGTACCGCGCTCGCCATCTGGTCGATGACGACCTTGATAGCGCCGATCTGCGGCCCGATCTTCGGCGGCTATATCTCGGACAACTGGACCTGGCCCTGGATCTTCCTGATCAACCTGCCGGTCGGCATCGTCTGCGCCATCGTGTGCTGGCGGATGCTCGCCAGCCGCGAGACGCCGACGCGCAAGGTGCCGATCGACCGGGTCGGCTTTGCCCTTCTGGTGGTCTGGGTCGGCGCGCTGCAGGTGATGCTGGACAAGGGCAAGGACGAGGATTGGTGGAACTCGCCGATGATAACCGCGCTCGGCGTCGTCACTGTCATCGGCTTCGCCGCCTGGCTGATCTGGGAGCTGACCGAGGCCAATCCGATCGTCGATCTCAGCTTCTTCAAGCGGCGTAATTTCACCATCGGTACGCTCGCCTTCTGCCTGGGCTATGCGCTGATGTTCGGTAATCTGGTGCTGCTGCCGCTGTGGCTGCAGACTCAGCTCAACTACACCGCGACCTGGGCCGGGCTGGTGGCGGCACCGGCCGGTGTGTCGGCGGTCATCCTGTCGCCGATCGCGGCGCGGGTGATGTCCAGGATCGACGCGCGCTGGACCGCGACGATCTCCTTCGTCGCCTTCGCCATCTCCTATCTGATGCGCGCCAGCTATACGCCGGATTCGAGC
>Ga0105238_10003719_pt1 | contig 15177 bp, 10 predicted proteins | sample KBSC34metaG_FD_81526 | JGI IMG/M metagenome (GOLD analysis project Ga0105238, IMG submission 81526) | Corn rhizosphere microbial communities from Kellogg Biological Station, Michigan, USA - KBS C3-4 metaG | ecosystem: Host-associated > Plants > Roots > Rhizosphere > Soil | place: Michigan, USA... | reverse complement strand
CGTCCGAAAAGCCCTGGTAGAGCCGTGGCGGAAATCGAAGACAACGTCGATCGCGAGCTGTTCCGCAACGTGGAGAAGTTGCGCCAGCTGCGCATTGAGCATCGCGACCTGGACGATGTCATCTCCCGCCTGACGCTCGACATCCACACCAACGAGCTGCAGCTGAAAAGACTCAAAAAGCGCAAGCTCATGTTGAAGGACCAGATCACTCGCCTGGAGAGCCAGTTGATCCCGGACCTGAACGCCTAGTGCCCCCCTCGCAGTCCGTGAACGCACAAAGCGCTCTCAAGGACGTGTTTTACAGGATCACCTCGCCTGAGGTTCTGGCCCAGGTGATCGCGATAGTGGTCGCGGGCCTCGTGGCCCTGGCGGGTGCCCAGTTCGTGCGCAGCTGGCTCAAGAACCATCCGCCCCAATCGCGTCAGACCTCCTGGCAATCGCAGGCGATGGAAGGCACGGTGATCGTCGTGCCTTTCCTGGTCGCGCTCACGGTGTTGCTGATCGTGCGCGGCATCCTCACAGCCATCGGCTCCCACACGGCAGCCGTTGACACCGCGCTGCAGCTGACCACCGCGCTGGTGCTGATCCGACTGGGCGTCTACCTGCTGCGCCTGATGTTGGGACCGGATTCCTGGATGCGCACCTGGGAGTCGCGCATCACCTTCGTTCTGTGGCTGGTGATGTCGTTCTCGCTCGTGGGATGGCTCGAGACCATCGAGACGACCCTCAACCGCATCAACCTCATTCCCGGGAGATCCCAATTCACGCTCTGGGCGGTGCTGAAGGGGCTCGTGATCGTCACCGCCTTCGTGATCATCACCAGCTTGATCTCGCGCGCCTTCGAGCGGCGTGTGATGCGGCTGGAGCAGCTTGCCGTCTCGACACGGATCGGCATCTCGAAGTTCACCTACTTCCTGCTCGTGGGCCTGGGCCTGTTGCTCGGCATCAACTCTGCGGGCGTGGACGTCACCACTCTGAACGTCCTCACCGGCGCCATCGGCATCGGCCTGGGGTTCGGCCTGCAGGCGATTGCCAGCAACTTTGTCAGCGGGTTCGTGCTGCTGATGGATAAATCCATCAAACCCGGGGACGTCATCAGCTTCACCGGCCATACAGGCACCAGTACCGAGAACTTCGGCTGGGTCCAGGAGCTGCGCGGGCGCTACGTCGTGGTCCGCGACCGGGACGGGGTGGAGACGCTGGTTCCGAATCAGAACCTCATCACCAATTCGGTGATCAACTGGAGCTATTCCGACCGGCGCGTGCGCCTCCGCCTGCCCGTGATCGTCAGCTACGACGACGATCCGGAGATCGCCCTCAAGCTGCTGTTCTCCGCCGCGGAGCACCATCCCCGCATCCTGCGCGATCCGCCGCCCGTGACACGCCTGATGGCGTTCGAGGATTACGGCATGCGCCTGGAAGTGCGCTTCTGGATCGCCGACCCCATGAATGGGGTCAACAACGTGCGCTCGGACGTCAATCGCGCGATCTACCGGATCTTCCGCGAGAACGGCGTGAAGATCCCGGTGGCGCAGCGCGAGCTGCGCATGTTGGACCGCAACCCCAATACACCGCTCGTGCGCAGCGAGGCCATTTCCCGGGAGCGCAAATCCACGCCGGAAGCGCGGCGGGCACTGGAACCGGAGGAGGAGGACGGCGAGGATTAGCGCCCCCGGCGCACCGCCGTGTTCCTCCATGCCGCCCCTGGAGATCTCAGCTGAGGTAGTCATTCCCGACAGCGAGCTGGCGCTGTCGTTCGTGCGCGCCAGCGGTCCGGGCGGCCAGAACGTCAACAAAGTCGCTTCCGCGGTGCAGTTGCGCTTCGCTCTGCATGCCAACACGACGCTGGACGAGGGTGTCAAGATGCGCCTGCGCGCGCTGGCGGGTCGCCGCCTGACCGACGACGGCGCCATCCTGATCATTGCCCGCAACCACCGCACCCAGGAGCACAACCGCCGCGAGGCGCTCGAGCGGTTGTCGGACCTCATCAACCGGGCGCTGCCGGCTCCCAAGGTGCGCCGGGCGACCAAGCCCACGCGCGCCGCGCGCGAGCGCCGCCTGGAGGGCAAGTCCCGCAATCGGCAGACCAAGCAGCTCCGCAAGAGTGTCCGTTGGGATGACTGAGGGAGTCTTTCATGTACCTGCCCGCCATCATGGCCTTTCTGCATCACGTTGCGGCGTTCACCTTAGTGACGACTCTGGGCGTTGAAGTGGCCCTGTTCAAACCGCCGCTGACCGCGATCCAGGCGCGCCGCATCATCGTCACGGACACGCTGTTCGGCATTTCGGCCACGGCCCTGCTGATCGTCGGTTTGTTGCGCGTGTTCTTCTACGAGAAGGGTGCCGCGTACTACTTCCACGATGCGTTCTTTGTGGCCAAGCTCAGCCTGTTCGTGATCGCCGCGCTGATCTCGATCTATCCGACAGTCCTCTATCTCTCGTGGCGAAAGCCCTTGCACAGCGCGGTCGTGCCGGAAGTGTCCGATTCGCAGCGCAAGCGCGCGCGCATGTGCCTGATGCTCGAGCTGACGGCGGTGCTGGGAATCCTGCTCTGCGCGCCCTTGATGGCCCGCGGCTTCGGGTACTTCGGCTAGCCGGGCGCGGGCGCTGAGGCAGGGTCTGTGACGAGCCACGCCGCCAGCGCCGGCAACAGCACGACCGCGCCCAGCATGTTCACCAGAAACATGAAGGTGAGCATGATCCCGATGTCCGCCTGGAACTTCAGCGGCGAGAACACCCATGTCGCAACGCCGATCGCGAGCGTCACGCCGGTGAAGATGATGCTGGCGCCCGTCACTCCCAGCGTGCGCTCATAAGCGGTCTTCACCGGCAGACCCTGGGAGAGGAACTCCTGCATGCGGCTGAACAGATAGATCCCGTAATCGACGCCGATGCCGGCGCCGAGCGCGACCATCGGCAGGGTCGTCACCTTCAGGCCGATGCCGACCAGGGCCATGACGGCGTAGACCAGAACCGACACCAGCGCCAGCGGCGCGACCACCAGCACCGTGCCGAGCAACGAGCGGAAGGTGAGCAGGCACATCAGCGTAACCGCGGCAAACACGCCAGCGAGAATCCAGAGCTCCTTGCGCTCGACGGTCTCGTTGGTCGCCGCCATCGCGCCGATGTTGCCGGTGGCGAGCTCGAACTGTGCGCCGGGCACGGGATTGCGGGTCCGCCACTGTTTGACGGCCGCCACGACGCGCTCGATGGTGCCGGCCCGATGATCGGCCAGGAACAGCATCACCGGCACGAGGGTGCATTCCTCGTTCAGCAGGCCGGTGCTCGTCTCGATGTAGCGGGTGGATTGGGTGAGCTGCGTCTGCTCGCGCGGAATGCTGCGCCATTTGAGGCTGCCTTCATTCCAGCCGGCGCTCGCCTCCTTCGCATAGAACGGCAACGTGATGACGTCGGAGACTCCGATGACGTTCTGCATGTGCCCGGCGAAACGGTCGACTTCGGTCATCAGATCGTGGCTGACACACACCGGCTCCTTCGAGCGCACGATCACCGTGAGTACATCGACTCCGATGGAGAACTTCGAGGTGATCACATCGCTGTCCAGGTTGTAGCGCGAGTGCGGGCGCAGCTCGGGCACGCCGGCCTGGGTATCGCCGATCGGGGTCTCGCGCCCCTTCCACCACCCTAGAACGGCGAGCACCGCTGCGATCGCGATGATGAGCGCGGCGGGGCCCCTGTCCGTGACGTGGGCCAACCGGCTCCAGACGCCGGCTAGCCTGCGGCGGCGGCGCTCGACCCGAGCGTGGTAGCGCTCGTCGAATGCCACGAACGAAACCAGCACCGGAAGCAGCACGAGATCCGTCAGAATCACGATCGCCACGCCGATGCTCGCCGTGATCGCCATCTCGCGGATGACCTGGACGGGAATCATGAGAATGGTGATGAATCCGACCAGATCGGCGAGCAGCGCGATGATCGCCGGCATCAGCAGTTGACGGAAGGTGCGTCGCGCGGCGTCCATGCTGTCGAGCCCGGCCAGCGCCGCGTCGCTGACGGCGCTGATTTTCTGCACCCCGTGGCTCACACCGATCGCGAAAATGAGGAACGGCACCAGCAGGCCCAGCGGGTCGATGCCGTAGCCGAGCAACACCAGCGTCCCGAGCTGCCACACGACGGCAATCACCGAGCACGCCACGGGCACCAGCGCCACACGGAACGACTGGCAGTACAGCCAGACCGCGAGCAACGTGAGCACGAGCGTGATGACCGCGAACAAGACCACCGACAGTGCGCCGTCGGCAATATCGCCCATCACCTTGGCGAAGCCGATGATGTGCACTTCGATGCCGGGGTAGCGCGGACTCTGGATGACGTTGCGGACTTTCGCCTCCAGCTCGTGCGCGATCCGGATCGGGTCCACGGGGCGGCCGTTGGCATCCTGCTCGAGCACCGTGGCGCTCACGAGGGCGCCGGAGAAGTCATTCGCGACGAGCCGGCCCACGATGCCGGCCTTGAGGATGTTGCCGCGCACCTGGGCCATCGCCGCGGGCGTTGGAGAGAAATCCGCCGGGATGACGTTGCCCGCCTCGATGCCGTCCTCGACGACCTCGAGGTAGCGCACATTGGGCGTGAACAGCGACTGCACCCGGCCGCGATCGATGCCGTCCATCACGATGACTTCGTCGGTCGCCTTGCGCAGCGCGGCGAAGAATTCGGGCTTGAACATGTTGCCGTCCGTGGCGATGAGGGCGATCAGCACGCGGTTGGCGCCGCGGAACTCGGCGACGTCCTCGTCGAGGTAGGTGCGCATGTACTCGTGCTGGCGCGGCAACTGCTTTGTGAAGGACGCGTCAATGCGCAAGCCGCGCCACGCGACCGCGAGCATCACCATAGTGACGACCGCAAACATCACCAGAATCGGCATGCGATGACCGAACAACGCGCGCTCGAGCCACTCGATGCAAGTCCGCCCGAAGCTCTGATCGACTCGTGCGGCGTTCAAGAGCGCGGATCCGCGATCAGCTTCACACCCACTTCACCCACGGTGACGAGTGTGTCGCCGGGCACTGCGCGCACGGCGGCCAGGCCTTTGCGATCGTCCTGTTGCAGGAGCGAGAAGCTCGATCCGCCGTCGCGGCTGAACAGCAATACTCCGGACAACCCGACGACCACGACCCGGCCGTTCCCCAGCGCCGCGCCGCCATCGAGTGTCGCCTTCGTGTCGGTCGGGATCCGCTGCCAGCTCGCACCGGCGTCGGCGGATCTGAACAGATTGCCGCGCAGTCCGTAGGCAAGCACTGCGCCACCGGGAAGCGGCAGGACACCGAACAGGGACCCCTCGTAGGGCGAAGGGAGCGTGATCCAGGTCGCGCCGCGATCGTCGGACCGGTACAGATGTCCCGCTTCCGCGGCGATGTAAAGGCGCCGCTGCTCATCGGCGGCGATCGCGTTGAGGTGATAGCCGCCGCCGATCTCGTCTGGCAGGTCAGCCGGGGCCACCCCTGCAGCACTGCCGGGCGTGGCGCTCCTGGCGCCCGTCGTTGCGCCCTTGCCTGGCTGCTCGTTCGTGGGCTCGAGCTTGTGCTCCGCCCAACTGGCGCCGTAGTCGGTGCTGAGCATGTACACGCCGTACGCGCCGACCGCAATCGCCCGGCCGTCCGGCCCGCACCACACATCCAGCAGCGGCTGCTGGGCCTGGGGCGCGAAGTGTGTGCGCTGCCAGGAATACCCGCCGTCTGCGCTGGCGAGAATGATCTCGTCGTGGCCGACCGCAATGCCATGCCGCGCATCCGCGAAGCACACACCGGTCAGCAAGGCCTGGGTCGGCGTCCGGGTCTGGATCCAGTGGCGGCCCGCGTCGTCGCTGAGCAGCACGTGCCCCCGCTCGCCGACGGCCACCAGCCTGGGACCGGCGTTCGCCAGATCGAGCAGCAGGGATACGGAGGCGAGACGCGCAGGCTCGGAAGGCAACTCGGCCACATCGATGGGAGCGCCTGCGCCGGGAGCGCCCGCGCCCGCGGCACGCACTCCCATGGCGACCGCCACAGTGCCGCCGAGCAGCGCGAGGCCGAAGGCTGCGAGTCGCATTCGCCGTTCCGCTGTCTCCAGCGTGCTAGCGGACGCCGCGCATCAGCAGCACGCTGGGCTGATAGTCCGCCGGGGTGCGCTTGATCGTGAAGTCGTACGACCTGGGCTCCTCGTTCTGCAGTCCGAGCGCCAGGTAGCGGCCGTTCGACAGATCCATCACCAGCTCCAGCGTCGTCCACAGGGTCGGCACATCGTAGTAGTTGATGACGTGCCCTTCCTGCACGCGGTACAGCTTGCCGCGGCTGTCATAGCAGTCCACGGCCAGGATCTGCCAGGAATCTTCATCCACGTACAGCGTGCGGCGGCTGTAGAGATGGCGGGTGCCGGGCTTGAGCGTCGAGTCGACCACCCACACGCGGTGCAGCTCGTAGCGCGCGAGGTCCTGGTTGATGTGGTTCTTCTTGAGGATGTCGGTGTATTTGAGCGTGTTGCTCTGCAATCTGTACGAGTTGTAGGGGACGATCATTTCCCGCTTGCCGAGCAGCTTCCAGTTGTAACGCTCCGGGCTCCCGTTGTACATGTCGAACTGGTCGGAGGTGCGCAGGTCATCGGCGTTGGTCCCCGGATTGTCGAAGGCCACATTGGGCGCGCGGCGCACGCGGCGCTGGCCTGGGTTGTAGACCCACGCCCTGCGGTTCTCCTTCGACTGGTCCAGCGTCTCGTGCACGAGCAGGATCTCGCCCGCGAGCCGGGGGGGCTTGGTCGTCTCCTGCGTGAAGTAGGCGATGATGTTGTTGAGTGCGGACTCCGTCAGGCCGGGCACCGCATACTGGAACAGGAACTCGTCCTTGAACTCCACCAGGTTGTAGCTCCCGCTGGCGGTCACCGGAGCCTGACCAATGACGCGCGCCGCGGCGGTGGCGCGGTAGCGCAGCACGTGATTCCAGAACACCTCGACGCCCTGCTTGGGAATCGGGAACGGAATGCCCTCGACGGCGCCCGTCACGCCGTTGCCGCCAGGAGCGAGATTCGCCGTCGTGGCGATGCGCCTGGTCGCATCGTAGATGCGCTGCGGAACCGCGGCGCTGCGGTGCGTCGGGTACACGATCATCTTGTAGTCTTTGTAGGTCTGCAGCAGCAGCTTGTGACCCTCGGTCAGCTTGCTGGCGTACTGTCCCATGTTGGCCGCCGTGATCGTGTACAGCGGCTTGTCGTTCGCATACGGATCGGGGTGATGCTCGCCGGTCTTGTAGTTCGGGAAACCCGCATCGGCGGGGGATTTCAATCCACCGGTCCACGGCGGGATGCTGCCATCGGCATTGCCGGCGGCTTGCGCGCCCAGCGGAGTGAGGTCCTTGCCCAGATGCGCCGCTTCCTCGGCGCTGATCGCCGCCCGCGACGGCGCAGCCACGAGGCAGGCGGACAACAGCGACGCGGCTGCCAACACGAGCGTCTTCTTCCACATGGCGGCGAGCCCTCGTTCAGAATGAATATTTGACGCTGGCCGACACGAAGTCGCGGTCGTTCAGCAGATTGTATTGCCCGGCGCCTCCGAACTGGGTGTAGGACACGGCCACCTCCCATTTCGACTGATAGTTGGCGCCGACTCCGAGGGTGAGCGCATGGCGGCCCTGGATGAAGTTGCCGCCGGGTCCGGGCGAGGTGCCGTTGACGTCGTGCTGCCACGTGAAGTTCGGCAGCACGCTCCAGGCGCCGATGACGTTGTTGTACTCCAGACGGCCGGCCAGCACGTAGCCCCAGGAAGTGGTGGTGGGAAAGCGCTTGCCCGGGTCGACCTGGCCGAACTGGAAACCCGCCAGATTCGGATTGCCGCTCACGTCGGTGCCCGGCCCGTCGTAGCGCACTCCCTGGGCGTTGGGCCCGCCCGAGAGCTTGTTCTCCAGCCCCGGGACGTAGTCGACGGCACTTTCGAACACCAGCACCAGCTGCGAGGCCTTCAGGATATTGGCCACCGTCTGGGTCGCGGTGAACTGCGCCTGATACATGTCGTGCTCTTTCCAGCCGCGGATCATCTGACCGGGGCCGAAGATCCCGAGCTGATCGCAACGGCTGAGCGTCGCTGCGGCGCCCGGCAGGCACACCGGCGGCAGCGTCTCGCCCGTCAGCTGTGCGAGCCCCTGCTCGAAGGGCGTCAGGGCCGCATACAGGATCTCCACGTCATCCAGCTGCAGCGGCACGTTGTGTCGATAGGTGAGCTCTCCCTGCAAGGCGGTGCCGGTCTTCTGCACCTGGGTGTTGAAGGAGGCGCCGATCATCTTGATGTTCTCGGGGAACTCCTCGAAGTAGCCCGCCGTCTGCGCGTACTCGTGCTCGGCGATGTTGGTCGCCTGCGTCGTGAGGTTGCCGCCGGCCAGCAATGTGTTCGCCCCGACGGTCGCGTACTGCCGGGCAGTGGCGGCACTGAGGTTGCCCCCTACCTGGGCGGCACGCTGTGATCCAACAGCGGCGCCGGTGGCAACGGCCGCCGCAAACGGCAGTCCGGCGGCCAACCCCTGAGCAGCCGCGCCCACCGCGCTCGCCGCGCCAAAAGCGTTGCCGACCCCGGCCTGGGTGCCGGTCATCGCCGACACCACGGGCAGGCGGCTGTGATAGTTGAGGAAGTACAGTCCAAGCTCGGTCCCCTGCCCGAGGTCCGGCAGATAGAACTTGAAATTGAAGCCGAACTGGCCGCCGTCGCTGGGAGTGCGGTCGGGCAGCCTGCCGACGGCCTGGAAGTTCGGGATGAACGGGCCGCCGAGCGGACGGAAGTCCACGCCCTGGTCGGAGAACTCCCCGAAGCCCAGGATCACCTTGCTACCGGCGGGAGTGCCGAAATCGTTGGTGCTGAAGTAGGAGCCGTCCGGCTCCGGCTTGGTCTCGTGCCACTGGAACAGATACAGGAACTGCGCGCTGACGGTCTGGTTGAAGCGCACGTTGAACACCGCCATCTCATCCGGGAGCAGCGCTTCCTTCAGCTCCGAGCCCGGCACGCGCAAGGCAGACACGTCGTAGTGATTGACCTCGTTCAGGCCATTCTGGATGAACGTGCTCTCACCCCAGCTCACCACCTGGCGCCCCAGGCGCAGCTCGGAGGGCATGGAGCCCAGATCGAAGCGCAGAAAGCCGAAGGCGTCCAGCAGGCGCGTATAGCTGCCCACCAGCCCCTTGGCGTCGTGTGTCAGGGGTGTGCGCTCGGTCTTCTCGCCCATCACCGCGAAGTCGTACAGGCCGTCACCCCGCACGAACAGCCCGGCTTTGTCCTTGTAGTTGAGGGACAGCTCGGTGACGGCCTTCAAGGCCCGGCTGAAGCTCCCCTGGCCGTAGTTGAGATCGCCGTCGTCGATGTTGGGCGAGAAGCCGCAGCCGCCGTCGGCGATGCCGATGAGACGACAGTCCCGGCCCGAGACGCGCCACGCCTGCCCGTAGCTGATCGTCGTATCCCAGCTGCCGGTAATGTCACCCGAGGCGAGCTGGAAGCCGATCGCATGCACGCTCGTGCACCAGCCGAAGCACATGAGGGCTGCCATTGCCGACTTACTGGCCCATTTCGGGCCGGCCCACGTCATGGGGCTCGCGGAGACCGCACAGCGACGACCCAACGTACCTGTTCTCATAGTCCCCCCGGGGAGCCGCGCTTACCGAGTCTACGTCCCGCCGCCGCAGGGCGGCAAGGTGGCACGCGGACTCGCCGGCTAGGAATGGGTGACTTGAAGGATGCTGTGGCGGATCTGCTCGCTCAGGACGAATTGCGCATCCTCCGCCACGCGCAGCAGCACCCCATCGAACTCCAGCCGGCCGCCGTTGGCCATGCGGATCACCCGGCGCTCGCGCAGCAGGTCGATGAAGTTCTCGAACAGGGTGCGATCGAAGAACTCCGGCGAGTTGAGGCCGTAGAGCAGGCCCATGCGCTGGGCGGTGAGCTGACAGCGCTGCTCCAGGTCGGCCTGGGTGATCTGGCCGCTGCCGCCCTTCAGCAGCAGCGCAATCGCCAGGTAGTAGCGCTCGATGGTCTGGATCGTCGCCTGTGCCAGCAACGACAACTGCATGGCCTCGACCGAGCTGGGCGGCGGACGCCGCCATTCCGTGCGAGTCGGGTTCGCCTCGATCAAACCCTGCTGCTCGAGACAGGCCAGTACACGATCGACCACCCCCGCGAGCTCGCTCTCATGCCAGTGCAGGAACAGCTCCGCGGCGATATAGGGAAAGATACGCCATGCGAGCCGTTGCAGGTCCTCGGTCCGAACCATGGCGTTGCCGACGAACGCGCAGGCGACCAGTGACGGCAGAGCGAACAGATGCAGGATGTTGTTGCGGTAGTAGGTGGCCAGCATCGCCGCCTCATCGCTCATCCGCACGATGTCCCCCAACGGGTGCTTCTCGCGCGAAAGCATCTGCATGTTCTCGCCGTAGGCGAGCATATCCGCGCCGGACAGTGGCGTGACCACGATCCTGTCGCTGTAAGCCACGCCGTGCAGCATCTGCCGATATAGATCGAGCTGCCGCACCAGATCGACTTCGGGCAGCGCCTGACGCGGGGTCGCCAGAAGCGTCATCGCCAGCAGATTGATTGGCGTAACCGCGGCTGCCGAGTTGATGTTCCGCATCAGCGTGGCCGCCAGGTCGTCGACGACGGGATTGAGCCAGGGAACACGCAGATCGTCCGTACCGGCGTACGTGCGCCATTGAGGCTCATGCCTGTCGAGGACGTCCGCGAGAGCAATCGGCTCTCCCAGGTTCACGTGCACCTGGCCGAAGCGCCCGCGCAGGCGTCGCAGCGTGCGCAGCAGCCCGAGGACGCTCTCCTTCTCCTTCGGCTTGCCGGAGAGCTCGCCAATGTAGGTGCGACCTTCGACGATGCGCTCGTACCCGAAGTACACGGGCAGGAACACGATGGGCCGCGACGGATCGCGCAGGAAGCTGCGCACTGTCATGGCGAGCATGCCGGTCTTGGGCTGCAACAGACGTCCCGTACGGCTACGCCCTCCCTCGATGAAGAACTCGATGGAGTGTCCGCGCTCCAGGATCGCCGCGAGATAGCTCATGAAGACGACCGCATAGAGCCCATTGCCGCGGAAGCTGCGCCGGATGAAGAACGCGCCCCCCTTGCGCAGAAACCGGCCCACGACCGGGATATTGAGATTGATGCCGGCGGCGATGTGCGGGATGGCGTAACCGTTCACATAGATCGCATAGTTCAGCAACAGGTAGTCCATGTGGCTGCGGTGGCAGGGGACGTAGACGATCTCGTTGTCCTCGGCCACGCGCTGCAGCGTCTCGACATGGCCGAACGCCACCCCGTCGTACAGTCGATTCCACAACCAGGTGAGCGCGTGCTCCATGAAGCGCACGAAGGACGGGGAATAGTTTGCCGCGATCTCCTCCGCGTAGGACATCGCCTGCAGCAGGGCCTGGTGACGCGTCAGCTTTTTTTCCCGCATCTCCTGCGCGACGGCGGCTCGCACCGCGCGCGCGCGCAGGACGCGGGCGACGAGCGTTCGGCGATGCGACAGGTCAGGGCCGATGCGTGCGGCACGTGTCTTGGCATACAAAGTCCGCAACGTGCGTGCCACACGGCGGCCTTCGGATCCGGAGGTCTCTCCAAGCAATGCCCGCAGAGAAAAAGGCTGGTCGAACTCGATGATCGTGTCGCGGCCGTTGAACAACACCTGTAGAAACTTGCGGGCTCGGCTGGCCAGGGCCCAGTCCTCCACCAGCAGCAGACGGAACCAGGAGCCCTCCTTCTGCGGTGCCCGTCCCCAGTACACGGCGACCGGCACCAGGTCGATGTCCTTCTGCGGGTGCGCGCGCAGCACTTCGATGATCTGCCGCAGCTGCGGGGGAGGCCGGCGATCCAGGCGCTCGCCCCAGAAGCCACGCGGCCGGCTCAGGTAGAAGAAGGATCGCAGCTCCTTCGACTCGGCGACCAGCCGCTTCGCCGGCCGCGCCAGCCGCAGTTGCACGCAGGCGTTCTGCAGGATCGCCAGATCGGCCGCGCTGCGCGTCTCGAGCACGTAGCAGATGGGGTTGGTGCGCGCGTGCAGGCGCGCCACGGCATCCTCGGGACGAGCCCTGAAGCGCACCCACAGGGCGAGTAGCCGGCGCAACAGCCAGTTCATTTAGGTGAATGATGCGCGCATCGCGCCTACTCGAACGCGGTGGCGGGCAAGTCGAGGGCGATGAGGAAATATTCGAACAGATACTGGATCACACGGACCTGATTGTGCAGCCGGTGATCGCTTTCCAGCACGTGCAGGGCGGCATGGTAGGTCTCGGCGAAGCGCACGCTGTGATCGAACGGGATGACATCGTCACGCCAGCCGTGCACGACGGTCGTCGGACAGTCGAGCAGCCCGGCGCGCAGCTCCGGCAACCCCTCCACGTACAGCGCGGGCGCCATCAGAAAGACCCCCCGGGCATGCAGCAGCGAAGCGGAGGCCACCGAGACGTAGCCCCCCATGCTCGAGCCGACCAGGACCAGGTCACCCGCCAGCTCCTTGCAGAAATCCACCAGCTTCGCCACGCGGGCACGCGGCTCCTCGATCCCTCGATAGTCTACCGAATGCGCTTCGTAGCCCTCGCTGCGCGCCACCTCGGCCAGCGCGGAGATTTTCTTGCCCCAGGGTCCGCTCTCCTGGCCGTGGGAGAACACGACGTACCGCGTGGGCACCGGTGGCTCATCCATCAGTGCTGCTCCGGCGGGCGCAGTGCTGGGGTGCAGAGTGCCCTCGGAACGGGGTGCAGGAGGATTGGCAGCGCATTCATCGGGTACCCAGTGTGCCGTCAGTGCAAGGCCAAAGCCAAATGCCTTTAGCGATTTTCCCGTTTTTTCGCTCTTTCTGCGAGCCTGGCGTGGCGAGCGTCCAATACGGCTTGAGTGTAGACACCGGCTCGCATAAATTCCGGGAGGTCATCCGGCGGCGCAACTGAAGAATGTGTGCCGTCACACGCCGCTGACCGTCAAGTCATCGAAGGCAATGCCTTCGCAGGAGCTTCGTCATCGCCGCGGATCCCATCGCCACCCGTCAGCAGATGGATTGGCTCACCATGACACATACCAATGCCGTCGGCGCCACCCTCCGCTCATGGCAGAAACGCTCGGGCTCCCGCTTCGGCCGCTGGCTGTTCGGCCGGAGGGTGTGTCGCCGCGCACCCCACGTACGTGCACTCAAGCCACGCTTCATCGAGTTACGGCCCGCGCTCTGCAAGGTAGCCATGGCCAATCGCAAGCCGGTCCGCGACGCGCAAGGCTCGGTGCAGTGCCTCACCAACTTGTGCGAGCTGGCCGCGGGCATGGTGGCCGAGGTCACGATCCCACCCACTCTCACATGGGTCACACGTGGTATGACAATCGAATACCTCCGCCGCGCGCATACTGGCGTGACGGCCACGGCACGACTGGACAAGACGGAGTGGAGCGACACTCAGAACGTCGGTGTTCCCATAAGTGTCGTGGATGATAATGGCGCCGAGGTCGTGCGCGCCGTCATCAGTATCAACGTCTCTGCCAAGGGACCCGCCTGATCGAGGGGACAGCGGCGGGCGAGGACTCCTCGGCCGTCAGTGGCCGGATAGCTTTCTCAGGATGGAGGTCTCGATCTCCCACCCCACGCGTTGTCGCGAGGTGGTCAGGCGATTGACTGACACCGGGCGGGCGCGACTGCCGGCGGCCTGGTGCGTAACCAGCCAGGTATCGAACTCACCGGGCTTGCTGGTCGCAAAGCCGAACAGAATGTTGAGCTTGCCCTCAGCGATGGTCTCCGCGCGGTTGATGCGCTCGTCACAGATGACCAAGTGGCTCTCACCCGCGGCCTGGCCGCCGAAAGCCCCCCCATCGGCGAGCGACTGCAAGAATGCAGCCACCTGCGTGCGTGCCTTCTCCCACGTGGCTTGCGTATTCGGCTCCATGAGCACCCACCGAGTCCCCTGCTCGATACTCGAGGCCACGAACAAAGCCAGGCGGCGCGCGGACAGGTACTTCCAATCGGAGGTCCCGCGGCCCCCGGCCGCCAGCGTCCTCGGGCTCACTCCGCCTCGATAGGTCGATCGCACGGAAGCCAGAACATTGATGCCGGTCTGCACGAGGCGCATGCGTTCGGCTTCGGACACCGGCACGGCGGGCCGCAAACCCGGCCGCAATACCGCGTCGTCCGTCTCGGCTGCGGCCCACACCGGCCAGGTCTCATCGCAGCGCGCGATCATCCCCGCCGCGGCGCCGCACGAGGCGAATGTCTCTACCTTGCCCCGCAGGCGGTCGAAGGCCTGCACCCGCGGGAAATACATTACCGAGTTATCGCTGCGGAACGGCCATGTGCGCATCGCATCGAGGGCCGTGCGCGAGGACACCCAACTCATGGGCGGGTCGACGATCAGCATCGCGTGGCGCTCGCGACAGAATCTTGCGGCGACCAGCAAGGTGCTCGAGCCGACGTCCTGCTCCCGGGCCAGCGGCGGAATGCACAGAAAATTGAAATCCGCCGGTAACGCAAACATGCCGGTGCGATCGCTCGCCGAGCCGATGACATCGTAGTCGGTGATCGGGCCACCATCGTCACCGTCAGGATTGGAACCGGCATAACCGATGGCACCACCGCCGGGTCCACCCGCGGAGCGCTCAGGCCGCTGCGCCGGCGGCGCCCCGACGACACGCACCAGTCGGGACTCTGCCAGCACGTCCGGTACCCAGCGACCGGACTCCTGCAGGACGGAAATGCGACGGAAAATCTCCTGGTCCTGAATCAGCTCCGAGCCTGCCGAGCGCACTCGCTGGACGACGAGGTTGAACCGGTCCGGCTCATTCTCGGCAATGCCGTCGTAGTCGACGGAGGCGCGCAGATACTCGCGTGAGCCGGGATTGAGGCCGACCAGCGTCAGCAGACCCGCCGACGAGCGCAACGAGATCGTCGGCGGCCGTGCGCCATTCACGACGCGCACGACATAAGCCTTCGATCCGCCATTCTCGAAGAACTGCTCGATCGCGTAGGACAGCGCGGCGGGCTGCCACAAACCGCCGAAATGGTGCTGGAACTCCGCGAAGCTGCCGATGAGCACCGGATGATTGACGGGGCCCTTTAGAGTTCGCCCGACGAAGGCTGCCGTAGCGGTGGATGCGCGTGCGATCGCACGCTGCGCTCCGCCCTGTTCTGCGAGTTCTACGCCGCCGGCGCCGGAGATTCGGCTCTCAGCCACTGG